>QWCQ01000853.1_pt1 | contig 18119 bp, 12 predicted proteins | sample 1972701 | NCBI WGS metagenome assembly QWCQ01 (sample SAMN09866704, study PRJNA288562) | Human gut metagenome isolate pre4_stool, whole genome shotgun sequencing... | reverse complement strand
GAAAAAGAGAACGGTGAGGACAACAACTCCCCATTCCCAGAAGGAGTTGATCGCGTCACCAGAGTGGTAGTTCCGTATGGCCGGAATACCCAGGTTGGCGGAGAGATAGACATCCTTCGCGTCACGCAGTTTCTCCATGTTATCGATCAACAGAAAAATCAGGTCCACTTATGTGGCGGCTTGTTTCTGGGTTCGCTGAAACCCAACCTGAAAAACGACTTCAATATCGCAATGGGAAAAGACCATTGCTCAGCGCTTCAGGCTGCATACTCTAACAGACCATCACCTATGGCATCACGCCGCCAACAGAGCCCTAATAGGAGAAAGATCCGTGGACCGGCGCGCTACCCGTAATTCATAAAGTGCCTGCATGTGCTCACATGCAGGCAGGCTCCATAGAGGAAACTTGCCTAGCCAGGTATCTGCCACTGCTAGTTCTTCCACGATGTCAAAGATGAAGGGAGACTTTGACAAACTCACAATGAAAACCCCCAGAGAAGCTCCGTGAGTCTGATTCGTCAACGTGAATCGGGGAGAGCGCAATGTCTGGGGAGTGTGAAACTGTTCATAGTTGGGTATTTATCCTCCTCTGAGGATCTTTCTCGCCAGCATCGTCGCCCGCGCTGTCGCCAGCATCGTCGCCGTGCCAGCGGTCGGACTCGCGGATGCCCCACTTGGACAGAAATACGGTCAGCAGAGTGACTACGCCACACACCACGAAGATGATGGCGGTGCCCTGGCTGGAGAGTTTGATGGCTAGGTCGTTGAGGGAGGTGGCCTGGTCGGGGGGCAGCAGCCCGGCAACCTTGGCGCCCACCTTGTCGGCGGCACCGGTACTCACCATGTCCCGGACGGTACTAGCGGTGTCTGCAGGCAGAGAGGTGAAGATAGAGTTCTTGTCCAGGCCGTTGTTGATGTGACTGGCTAGGATAGCGCCGTTGATGGCGACACCTGCGGCGGTACCCAGCGGCATGGCGGCGTTGGCCATACCGGTGGCGACGCCAGCTTTCTGAGGAGGTACGACGGAGACGGCAATATCCATCATGAAGGGGGTGACGAAACCGCCGCCAATGCCCATAAGGAGGAAGACGGGGACGATCGCTACCCAGTTGGTGGTGTAGTTGATGGAGAGGCCGGTGAGGAGGCCGATGGCGGTGATGGCCATGCCGATGGCGACGACGTTATTGGCACCAATCTTTTTCCCGAGGGGGCCGACCATGCCGGCAACGGCGATCATGGGAACGGCAACGAGCATGATGATAGCGCCGATTTGGATAGGCGTGCGCTGTCCGACGCCGAACATCCAGTAGATGCTGTAGCTGAACAGTCCGAAGCTCATGAGTTTGGAGACGAAGCCGAGCACAATGACGGTGCTGTAGCTGGGAATCTTGAACATGTTGAGGTTCAGCAGGGCATCGTCACCCTTGCGCTTTTGCCGCCAGATCATGATACCCATGACGATAATACCGAGGATGAAGGGGAGGATGGTCCGCCAGCTGCCCCAGCCACGTTGCGGTCCGTAGAGGATGGCGTAGTTGATGGCAAAGAGGCTGATGACAGTGTAGACGATGGTGAGGTAGTCGGCTTTGCCTTGGGCAGTGGTGCCTTCGGCGCGGAGCGTCTTGTAGGTGTTGGGTACGGCGGCGAGGGTACCAAGGATGCAGATGAGGCCGAGGGGGACGTTGATGAGGAAGAGCCAGGGCCAGGCGCCGCGACCAAGGAAGTCCCCGGCGGTTTGGAGGATGATGCCGCCAACCAGGGGGCCGAAGGCCATGGCGGCAACGGAGACGGTCATGGAGAGACCAATAGCACGGTTGCGGCGGGCGGAGTCTTCTTTAGCGTAGGCGTCTGCGATGAGAGGGATGCAGGTGCCGAAAACCATGGCGGCGCCGAATCCTTGGGTGCCACGGAAGACGACGAGACTGTCTGCGGTGGGGGCGAAGGCGCAGGCGAGGCTGGAGAGCATAAAGAAGGCGTGGCCAATGAGGAAGAGCGGCCGTCGGCCCCAGAAGTCAGAAATGGCACCGACGCCGAGGAGGAGGGAGGCGAAGGCGAGGGTGTAGGCGTTAATTACCCATTGGGCGCTGGAGAGGGGGGCGTTGAAGTAGTTGGCGATAGAGGATAGCGCGACGTTCACAATGGTGTTGTCGAGCGTCATGATGATGGTGGAGAGTCCAACGAAGACGGCCGCCCAGACCGGTTTCGGGGTACTCTTTGGGGTGTTTGTGGTAGCCACGGGCATCCTTCTGCAAAATCTCTCAGGGTGAATTAGTTAGGTACGCCTAACTTTACTCGATTCGCTTGGGAAGACAACCCAACCATCCTTACATTCGCGACTATGCATGCCACCCTTGGGTTTTACGCTTATCCGGTGACGGTGCTGGAGCCGGTTGAGTGACGGCACTGGTGTGGACGGGTGGCGACACTTGTGGGAATGGGTGACAGCAAGCCGGTGCTGAACGCGAACCGGATGCGCCAGCTGCACTCCGAATTGCGGGGCCGGCCGGCGCACCTTTACATGGGTGAAGGGACATGCGGGGCACCCGTTAAACGAGGCGGCGACTTCGGCAGCCTCACACCAATCACAGGAATCGCAGCAGTAACCCCCCACACGGCCGCGCACTACTCATCTAGCATGAGCACAATATGCCAGCATGATGCCGAATCCAGCACCAACACCTAGGACGCCACTACACGAGTAGTGGCGACTGCCCCCACTCACACAGATTTCTTCGTCGACGTCGCGGTGGGTGCCGGCTGCCTTGCCGAGGACGGTACAGCAGGTGTTGACTTCTTCGCAGTAGTGGACGCTGCCGGCTTCTCCGTAGACGACGAAGCTGGCTTCTTTTTTGTGCTAGACGACGCCGCAGGGGCCGGCTCCTTCACAGTCGAGGAAGTATCGCCGTCACTCTGTGTACCGTCACCATGTTTCGCACCCTTTGCGGAGCCTGGAGTGCGCCCGTCGACGTCCGAACTGTCCGCCAAGCTATCCGGCTCACCATCTGCCGTCCCATCTGCCACACTGCCCGTCGAACTTTTCCCTGCCGAATTCTTCTTCGCTGCCGAACTGTCCGCGTCAATGTTTGCAGAGTTGACGTCGTCGGAAAAAGAGAACGGTGAGGACAACAACTCCCCATTCCCAGAAGGAGTTGATCGCGTCACCAGAGTGGTAGTTCCGTATGGCCGGAATACCCAGGTTGGCAGAGAGATAGACATCCTTTGCATCACGCAGTTTCTCCATATTGAGGAAGGGGTCAAACTCGTAGCGCGCCGGGTTTAAGGGACTGCCGAAAGGCCGCCACATACAGGGGGTTAAATCGCTGGTGACGGTGAGCACCTCTTGCAGGCCCGGAACAAACATCATGTTCAAACCTGAGTAGGACAGTGCTTGGTCAAAAATATCTGGGTGGCGTTCCGTCAGGGCGAGCGCCGACCCGCCCCCCATGGAGAATCCACCGACGCTCCAGTTGCTGGTCGCCAGGTCGTTATCCGTTGCCCACCTCAGGAGGTCTTTAGTGAGAAACGTTTCCCACTGCTGTGTATCCAACTTCAGGTGAGCCAAGGAACAGTACTTGTAGGGGTATTGGAAATCTGCGTAGTAGGATGCACCGCCCCCAATGGGCAGGATGACGTTAATGTCCGTGTTCGCGAAGGTACGCGCAGCACCACCAAGATTGATCCAGCGACTGTGAGTATCGATCGCGCTGGCACCGTCAAGCAGCATCAGGACACGCCGCGAATGCTTGACAGCCGGCTTGAAATGGATGGACATGTAGCGTTTGTTGGACGGCGACCAAATGCGGCAGCGTTGGAAGTTGCTGGCCATCGGGTCGCGCATACAACGACCCTTCGGGGAGTCATCGCGGCGAAGTGGAAGAGTGTTCTCCCGGCTACGCACGGTAATACGGTAGTTCGCGTCTCTGTCGAGAATAGACAGTGGGGAGGAGTCCTGCCGGTCGCTGTCTGCGTTCTCATTCTCTGCCCCGGATGTGCGGGTAGTGTCCGCCATCTGCTCCGCGGTGCGCGGTGCGTTAGAGTGCGCTGCTCGCGCCGGCGCGGACTGCGCGGAAGAAATGGGGAGGATCATGCCAGCTGCAGTGGCACAGGACGCCACCACTGCGACGATACGACGAGAAAGACGATGAGAGAGCGAAATCATAACGAGCAGCTGCCTACAAAAATCATAAAGCGATGAATGAGAGAGAGTCGACGGCACGGCTCACCTGTATCTTAGCTCTAGGATAATGCTCGTCCAACGGAGCGCGAGAGGGAACGCGCAGTAAGAAGGGAGCACACACTCAAGGCCCGAGTAAGCGCGCAGGGTCCGAGTAAGCGCGCGAGGCGATGCTGCCGCTACGCTCGAGTCACCCAGTATGCCAAAATGGGAGCCATGACTATTACCGCAGCAGCAGACGGCTCCTCCTTGGGTAACCCCGGCCCCGCCGGCTGGGCCTGGTTCATCGACGAGACCTGCTGGCATGCGGGCGGCTGGCCACAAGGCACCAACAACCAGGGCGAGCTGATGGCCGTGCTGGACCTGCTGCTGTCCACCAAGCACCGCGCCGGCGAGGAGCTGCACATTCTGTGCGATTCCCAGTACGTCATCAATTCGTTGACGAAGTGGATGCCGGGCTGGAAGAAGCGCGGCTGGAAAAAGGGTGACGGCAAGCCGGTGCTGAACGCGGATCTGATGCGCCAGCTGGATGCGGAGCTGCGGGGCCGGCAGGTGCGCTTCACGTGGGTGAAGGGGCATGCGGGGCACCCGTTGAACGAGGCGGCGGATTCGGCAGCCCGGGCGGTGGCCACCGCCTACCAGCAACACCAGCCCATTCCCGAAGGGCCGGGTTTCCCGGGTGCGGACAGTGGCAGTGCAGTCCGGGGAGCTGCTACCGGTAGCAGCTCGGGCAGCGGGAACGCGAGCGGTACCAACACCAGCGGTACTAAAGCCAGCGGTACTAAAGCCAGTGCAGGCAGTGGCAGCGCAGTCCGGGGCAGTTCTGCCCATGGCACGCAGGACACGCTATTCTAAAGCCCCCTCCCGCGCACCGGGCGCTAGGCAGTAACCAGCGTGAGGGTCCAGCGGCCGTCGCCACCCTCCAAACGGGCACCGCTCAAATGTTCGCCACCTAGGCTGTCGCGGATGGTGGCGAAGAGTTGCGGCTGCGCCTCCACAAGATCGCCCGGGTCGTTGATGGTGAGCCCGTCACCCCCCGCTCTCACTAGCGCCTGCGTCAACAGCCCACGCCATTGTTTAGCGTTGTGGGACACCACTTTTTCACGGCCACTGGTGAGCCGCACAACCTTCACCTGCACCAGGTCGATGGCGTGCTCCTGGCACACCCGCGCGTTCGGCATCCACGCTTTCTGGTAGGCGCCGGAGCGGCAGTCGACCACCAGCTCCCCCTCCATCTGCCGGGTGAAAGCGTTTTTGAGGGCGCGGCGCCAGTAGGGACCCAGGGGGCCGACGCCGGGAAGAGTGACGTTCATAGGGCAGCGGTAGGCGGGGATGCAGTCACCGGGGCGCACCCACCCCCACAGCCCGGAGGCAATAAGAATATGCTTGTCGGCCCAGGCCAGGTGGCGAGCACGGCCACTGCCCAGTTGTGCGCCAGCATAGAGAACACCGGTGTAAATGTCGTGGGCGGGGGCGGCGGGCTGCTGCCAGAGGGTGCGGTTACGCTCGACGTCGGCGGCGACACGCTGGCCAACACCCAGAATAGTGAGGGCGTCGGGGCGGCGGCTGGCTGCCTGCAGGGCGTCACCGACGGCCAGCCGCTGGTCGGCCAGGTGGGGGTAGACGAGGCTCTCGAGGCGGATGGGGGCGCGGTCTGGACTGGCCGGGGTTTTCCCTTCGGAGGGGGGTAGCAGGATGCGCATGGGCGGGGGCGGTTACTCGATAGCGGGTGCTAGTCGATGACGGTGAGGACTTCGCTGGTGGGGCGGCGTGTCTTCATGCGGTGCTCGGCATCCGAGTAACCGAAGCAGACGAACACAGTAAGGTGGAACTCCTCCGGGTCGTAGACGCCACGCTCGGTCAGGAGTTTCTCCAGCGAGCGCTTCTGGAATCCCTCGATGGGGGTGGAGTCGATGCCCATGGCGGCGGACATGGTGAGCATATTGCCCAGCGCCAGGTACACCTGCTTGTCCACCCACAGGTTCTTTTCGCTGTCGGTCTGCAAGTTGTGGTCTTCGTTGATGAAGGTGACGTAGCGGCCCATGCGGGCGTCGAGGGCCTCATGCGGGTACTTTTGGATGTCCTCGTGGATGTGGGTGAGGTAGCTACTGTAGGGCTTCATCTGGTCGACGTTGCGGCCGAGGAGGGCGACGACGTGGCTGGCGTCTTCGAGTTTGCCGGCGGCCCCCCACATGTAGGGGAGCATCTCGTTGATGAGATCGCGGTTGTTGATGCGGACGAAGTGCCAGGGTTCGAAACCCATGCTGCTGGGGCTCATGCGACCGGCTTCGATGATGGCGGCAAAGTCTTCTTCGCTGACCCGCATGGTGGGGTTGTACTTTTTGGCGGTGTAACGGTTATGGAGAAGCTGGACAACCTGCTCGGCGTTCATACAGGGGGTGAGGTTAGGGACGCCTGGCTGGTTGGAAAGGTGTTGGGTGGGGTCGGTGCTCATGGCGGATGCGGTCTCCTTGTACGGCTCCTCTGTGTGCTTACAGCTTAGCGCGGGAGCGGCGGGTCGATGCGACCCCTAGTGTCTGAGCTGCTGCCTTTGCGGCCGTGGCCGCCGCCTCTGCCGTGGTGGAGAATGCCGCGTTCGGCCAGGGTGGCGGCGGACCCGTCATCTTTCCGACTGGACTCGTCACCCTTCCGCATGTGCCCCTCATGTTTGCGGCTGGACCCGTCACCCTTCCGGCTGGACCCCTCACCTTTACTGCCGCTAGCGCTGCTACTGCTGCTGGCGTTGTCGGCGCGGGTCTGAGTTTCCTGCCGTTCACGGCTACGGGTCGCTATCGTTTCCTCGGTCAGCTTGGCGCGGCGATCCATCTCCGCCTGCCGGCGGTAGGACTGCCGGCGCTGCTCATCGGGGCTACCCAGGCGGTTGCCCAGGCGGGTGAAACGGGCGCTGATGCGATTGCCCAAATCCTGCCAGGGGCCGTTCGGCACAGTTTCGCCGGATGTCTCCTCCAGTTCCTTTTGGAGCTCCTCCCGCAGGTCGTGGCCGGAAATGAGGAGGCCGCGGGCGTCGTTGGCCAGCTCGTCCCCGTTGTGCATTTCCAGGGCGACGCGGATGCGTTCCATCCGGACGCGGTCCCGGGCTTGGAGGGCGCGGGGCATGGCGACGCAGACGATACCGCCGAACATGTTGAGGGGGATGACCCACCAGAGGAAGCCGAGGATGTCCAGGTAGGTGACGCTGGCGCCAGCGCACCAGGCGCCCAGCATGATGAGCGTGTCGAGGACACTGTGGAGCATGCCGAAGCCGAAGAGGAGGATGCCGCCGAAGAGGGCGGCGACGATTTTGCCGATGACTTCGCTGGTGCCCATCTGCATGCGGGTCATGAGGGTGATGGCGGTGCCGGCGATGATGGCCATGAGCACGGTTTTGAGGTCTGGGGTGAGGGAGGCGAAGTGTTCCCCGTGGTGAATGAGGACGTCGTTGGAGTCGGGGAAGGCGGTGGTGGTGGCCCACATGACGACGAATCCGCCGACGAGGTTGCCGAGGAAGGTGTAGAACCAGAACCTCACCAGTTGGAGGATGCGGGCGCGCCGGGCGACGACGGCGGAGGTGGGGACGAGGAAGCCTTCGGTGAACAGTTCGGAGTGGGCGAGGAGGAGGGTGATGAAGCCGAGGCTGAAGGCGACACCGCCGAGGAGTTGGCTGCCGCTGAGGTCGGTGACACGCATGCCGATGAGGATGCCGAGGCTGATTTCCATGCCGCCCATGACGCCGGTGATGAATTGTTGGGGGCGGGGACGGGCGAGGCGTTGGCGGCCTTCGCTGACTTGCCGATCGAAGGCGTCGTCGAGGGCTTTTTCGCGGTGGAAGGTGGTGTTGTCGTCGTCGAGAGCGGCGATGCGTTCTTCTTGGACGCGCTCACGGTTTTTGGTGAGGCGTTCCTCGATTTGCGCGCGCTGGTTGTTGGGGCGGCTGTTTTTAACTCCGTCGATGATTCCCATGAGATGTCCACCTTCCTTGGGTGGGGAGAGTTAGCAAGGACGTTACAAGCAGGATACCGGGGATGGTGGTCTGCGCCGCAACATGATGATCTGTACCCCCGGATGGTGGGTTTTTCGCTGCCAGGGTGACGAGTCCCGGTGGCTCGCTGCGCTATCTGCCGGTACCGTAGAGGGGGTCGTCGGGGTGGCGGATGGGGCCGCGGATGCCGCCGGGTTTGGGGAGGATGCGGTTGCTGCGGGGTTCGCGGCGGCGGAAGGTGGGGGAGTCTTCGGGGTTGCGGCGGCGGAAGGCGTGGTTGCGGCCGTCGGTGGCAAGAGGGTCCAGGGCGCGGTTTTCGGAGAAGAGTTTTTGGTAGGCTTCCCGGATTTTGGGGTCGTAGGTGGGGTTGTGGAGGTCGGGCGAGTAGGGGTCTCCGCTTTGTTTGCGGGGGGTGGGCCAGGCGGTTGGGGTGACGGCCGGGGCGGCGGTGGGGTTGTAGCCGTAGTCGTGGAGGTGGGGGGCGGTGGTGGAATGGCCGCGCTGCTGCGCCGGCTGCGGAGGAAAGCCAGGTTGGGTGGCGGTGGTGGCGGTGGTGGCGGTGCCAGGTTTCACCTTGTGGAGGGCGGCTTGCGGCAGGGGGAAGCTAATGCCGGCCAGGGTGGCCTGCTGGATGCCGGGGTTGTAGGTGTCGCGGAGGAGCTGGTCGGCGCGGCTGGTGAAGGCGACTTCGGGGAAGGTGTAGGTCTGGAAGGCGGGTTGTTTGAGGGCTTCTTCCCGGCGGGTGGCGATGTCGGCCAGTTGGGTGCGGGTGGTGGTGTAGGTTGCGGCGAAGCTGTCGATGCGTTGGGCGATTGTTTCGCTGCGGCGGGCGAATTCTTCTAGGCCGTCGGCCCATTCGTGGATGCCTTGGCTGGTGGCGAAGGTTTCGGCGCCGTGCGCATCAATGTGGGTGCTGCCGGGGGTGACACTGTGGGTCCCGCCGTAGGTGTCGGCGCGAGTGCCACCGTAGATATCGGCATTAGTAATGGCATTAGTACCGGCATGTGTGCCGGCGTGGGCGATGGAGGTGGCGGCCTGGTGGAGGCGGGCGGCATAGTCGTGGAGGGCGGCTGCGGTATTGCGCCAGGTGGTGGCGGTGGCGGCGATGTCGGCATCGTCGAGTTCTGCGAACTGGCTGGCTAGGGTAGGTATGTTTCGGCCGGTGGGTTCGTCGCAGAGTGGGGGGAGGGTGAGGGCGCCGGCGGGCTGGTTAGCTCCTGCGCCGGATTCCGCGCTAGTTGCTGCCCCGGAAGATTGGCCGGCTGCGTCTCCGGATACTGCGCCGGCGCGCGGGTTGGCGGGGTGGTGGTGTTGGGCGGCGAGCTGGCGGTAGGTTGCTGCCACGCCGTGGCTGGTATTGAGGTTGGGGTCTTGTACGGCACCGCAGAGGTTTCCGAGAACGCGGGCGAGGCAGGCGGTTTCGGTGAAGTGCCAGTTCATTATGGTTTGGGCGCCGAGCGGGTGTTCTACCAGGGTGCGGAGTTGTGCGGCGAAGGATTGTGCGGAGGGGAGGCTGCTGGCTGGCAGGGTGTAGGGGGTGGGGTCGGCGAATAGCTGCGGCGCCTGCTCGATGGCAGTGTTGAGCTGCTGGTATGCGCTGCGGAGTTGCTGGTAGTCGGTGTGCATGGGGGGCTCTTCGCCGTCGTTTCTTGGTGTGTGGGGAAGGTTCTGCGCCATTACATCACTCTTTGGTTGTGCGTGGGGGAGCTACCTTTGGGTGATGGGTCCCGGGGGCAGGGTTGGTGACGGGGCCGGGGACAATTGTCATGACGGAGCCGGCGGCAGTGTTAGCGACGGGGCCGCATGGCACGCGGGATTGGGCGAGCACTCCTAGAATGGGTTCTATCAGCACATCTAGGATGCTTTTTGAGGAACCAGGTGGAGGCATTATGCGCCAGCCAATCCGTCACACCCATCCATCCGTTTCACTCCGCTCCCCCAGCGCGTGTGTCTCGGCCACACTTGCCGCCGCGACCCTCGCTGCTACTTTTGCAGCCACTCTTTCGCCGCTCACGGTCTCCCCCGCCGCCGCCTCGCCCGCACTCCCCGCACTCGATGCCACCGGCTCGCCTGGCGCAGGTCGCGCAGCCGTCACCCTCTCCCCCGGCGCAGCCGTCACCCTCTCCCCCGGCGCATCCCACGCAGCGACCACAGCCTCCGCGGCAGCCGCGGCGGGCACGTCACCCATCTTGGGGCCGGGACCCGTCCTCATGCCACCTATCCGCTATGTGGCCTTGGGCGATTCCTTCGCCGCCCTCTCCGACCTACTCCCCACCGCCACTCTCCCGCAGAAACCTGCCCTCGCCCCGGGCCATCCCACCTTCTGGGCGCGGCTGCTCTGCCTTAACAGCGCCCGCAACTACCCGCGCCTCGCCGCCGTCGAGTTGGGGGCGGAACTGCGGGATGTGTCCTGCAGCAGCGCCACTACCGACAATTTCCGGGATCCCCAATACCCGGGTGTGCCGCCGCAGCGGGACGGCCTTCGCCCCGATACGGAGCTGGTGACGGTGACGTTGGGCGCCAACGACACAAAGATCGCCTACCTTATCTGGGGCTGCCCGCTGGGGTTCGTCTATGCGCCCAGCCAGCAGGAGGGCTGCGCGAAGCTGGCGCAGAAGAATGTGCAGCAGCGGCTGAACGCCCTGCCGGCGAAGCTGGATGCGCTGATTGCCGGGATTAAGCAGGCGTCGCCGCACGCGGTTGTTATCCTCACCGGCTACATGGCCGCTCTGGATGAGGGCGTGGACTGCGCCCAAACCAAGAACATGCTGCCCGGGGACCGCGCGTTTGTGATGTCCTACCAGCGGCAACTCAACGGGGCAATCCGGCAGGCCGCCGCCCGCAACCATGTGTACTCGGTGGGGACGGTGCAGGAGCCGGGGCATTCCGTGTGTGCCGCACCCAGCCAGCGCTGGGTGGGCGGCCTGGGGCTGGACACCAACTCCTACCCGCTGCACCCCACTTACGTGGGGCAGGTGCACATGGGGAACCTGGTGGCAGGCAAGTACCGGGAGGTTACCCGGTAGCCTGCGCGGCCCCGCTACGCCTCGGCGGGGGTGCGCTTCAGCTGGTCATCCACGTAGCCGGGGGCGGCCGCAATGTCGCCGGCGATGGCGAAGGGGATGACGAGGACCAGACAGAAGATGAGGGGGACGGTCCAGCCGGTGGTGGCTTGCAGGAGGATGCCGACCAGCAGTGGGCCCAGGCTGGCGATGAGGAAGCCGAAGGATTGGACGAAGGAGGAGAGGAGGGCGGTGGTGTCGCCGCTGCGTCCGCTCCAGCCGATAAGGGTGAGGGCCATGGGGAAGGTGGTGTTGGCCAGGGCGAAGAGGATGACCCATAGCCAGGGCACGCTGGCGGGGGCGAGGAGCATGCCCAGGTAGGCGGGGGCGGCGATGGCGGCGGTGCCGGCGACGAGGAGCCGCGGGTTTTTCACTTTGCCTAGTAGCGCGGGAGCGAGCATGGCGCCGGGGATGGAGAGGAGCTGCATGAGGCCGGCGAGCATGCCGGCGTAGTTTTGGGAGACGCCGTAGTCGCGGAAGATTTGTGCGAGCCAACCCATTTGGACGAAGGCGTGGAGGGATTGGAGGCCGAAGAAGAGGGCGAGGGCGCAGGCTTTCTTGGAGCGGAACATCACCCACAGTTTGGCGGGTTCGGCCCCGGCTGCCGCATCTGCCGCGTTTGCTGCGTCCGCGTCGACGGCTGCGCTGGCTGCCGCCGTGTTGCCCGCTGCGCCTGCTCGGGTGTGCGCTGCCGCGTTCGCGTCGGCAGTAATGTCCGCGTTGGCAGCACCACTCGCGCCGGCACCGTAACTAACACCGTCACCAGCCGCAGCACCGGTACCGTCACCAGCCGCAGCACCGTCACCCACCGCAAGCCGGTGCTTCTTCTGCAGGGCAACGAGGATCCCAGCGGGGACCACCGCAAGCACAGCCAACAAACCCCAGAAGCCAACGGCGCCACGCCAGCCGGTGCTCATGCTGTGGCTCATGGGCGCAACCACCACGGACGAAAGGAACGCCATAGCAGTGAGCGCCGTGGAGTAAACCGCAGTGTAGGTGGGGATTTTCGCGGGGAAATGCGTTTTGATGAACGCCGGCATAAGGACGTTGGTGATGGCGATGCCGGCCAAGGCGACAATGGTGAAGACGAGGAATCCGGCACTGCCCCCCATAAAGGCGCGGACGATCAGCCCCAGGCTGAGGGCAACCATGGCGACCAGCATGGTGCTGTGGAGGCCGAGGGTGCGGGAGGCCAGGGGGGTGATGAGTCCGACGAGGGCGAAGATGAGGGTGGGGAGGCTGGTGAGGAGGCCGGCCAGCGAGTCCGACATGTGCAGACCGCCCTGGATTTCTTGGAGGACGGGGGCGATGCTGGTGACGCCGGCGCGCATGTTGAGCGCGAAGAGGACTACGGCGGCCACGAGGAGTACGTGCAGGTGCGTCTTTTTCACCCCTCCACCCTACGGTGTTCCCTGGTCTGTGCGGTTATCCCCGTGCCACCTTATTTCGGTGCCACCTTATATCTGTGGTGACGGGGTGCGCTCGGCACAATGCCGGGCCTCCAAGCTATTTGTAAGCTGACGACAACAATGTGGCAATCGGAGCTTCATTTGGGTGGTGGCTGCTACACTTCAAGTAGAGAAGAAAACAATAAGCCGGAAACTCGTTAGTTCCGGTTGAATTCTCACCAGTTTCTGGTAATTAAAACCGCCCTTCGTGGGCGGTTTTCCTTATTTCTCACAAAAATGTGACAACCATATGTTTTAGTTAATGTGTCACCGATTCAAAACCCTTTTTTCTCTTCTCTGGAGTCCTTGTGCGCACCACCCTTGACCCTATTCCCACGCTTCCCGTTGAAGGTTCCTATGTCGTCGGTATTGATGCCGGCCAAAACTCCGTGGGTTTGTTTGCCCTCGCGCTCACCGCGGAAGGCGTTCCGCACGAGATCCTCGCCATGCAGTCTGTCATCCATGATGGTGGCCTGGACCCCGACAAAGCTAAGAGCAACCAGACTCGCAAAGCCTCTGCTGGTTTCGCCCGCCGTGCCCGCCGCCGGCTACGCGTAGAAAAGAAGCGCCTCAACAAGCTGGAGAAACTACTCGATGCGCAGGGCTGGCATGGCCGACAGGAAGCAGAATTTCCCACCCAAATCTGGGAGGATCGTTACCGCGCTGCAAGCTCTTATATTGAAGATGACGAAGAACGTGCCCAGGTTCTGGGGGAAGTTTTTCGGCACATTGCCCGCCACCGTGGTTGGCGGAACCCTTACCAGCCTTTAGCAGATCTTTTCGACGATGAAAGCCAATCGGATGCTTTCACACGCCTGGTCTCCAATGCGCAACGGGTGGGTGCCCGGGTGGATGACTCTGACACGGTTGGGGCGATCGTTTGGTCCGCTTTACAGTGCCCCCACCCCGTTGGACTCGACCCGGAGGATGAGGCTCGCTGGGCGAACTCAAATCAACTGCGTATACGTACCCTTGGTACCGAATCCAAGAAGCGGCCTGGTCTTATTGATGGCCGCCTATTCCAAGTAGATAACGTCCACGAAATCCAGCGGATTTGTGCCACCCAAAACATTTCCGCCGAACTGGAAGAGCAGCTGCTGGGAACTATCTTCTACCAGAAGAAAGCATCGGCAGGCGTCATGCAGACCGTTGGGCGATGCGGGCTCCAGCCTCAGTTGCTGCGCTGCTCGAAAGCCCACCCGGAATTTCAGCGCTACCGCATTGCCGCCACCCTGGCGACACTCAAGATTAAGGAGGGCCACTCGGCACGTTTCCTCACCGCTGAAGAGCGCCAAAAAGTGGCTGCGGAACTACACAATCCCCACACCACAATCGCTACGTGGGGTGATGTTGCGGACCTCCTCGGTATTGAAGCGCCGCAGTTGACGGGCATCGCCTCCACAACACCCGATGCTGAACTCATTGTTGCTGCCCGCCCACCAGTCGACACCACGGCCATCAAGATGGCGACGAAGGCAAAACCCTTCCTAAAGAAATGGTGGAACGATGCCACTCCCGAACAACAGCAAGATTTCATCGAGCTGCAAGTCAACTACGACACGGATAACCCGGACGTCAACAACTACTTGTTGACGCTCACCCCCACCGAACTGGCGGAGATCGAAACGTTCTCTACAAAGGAGCTTCCCAAGGGCCGTGCTTCCTTCGCTGCGGAGACTTGTCGTATTCTCGCCGATCATCTCCTGAACAGTGACGACTCTCTCGCCGATGCGATCGAGAAGAATTTCCACCGTAAGCCGACAGTGGCACAACTCACGGAGAGCACCGGCATTGCTTCGGTGGACCGGTCATTGAAGATTGTGTCTCGCTTCTTACAAATGGCCCGCAATTATTGGGGAGAGCCGCAGGCTATCACCGTGGAGCTCGCCCGTGAGGGTCTGATGAGCGCAAAAGCAAAGGCCGAGATGGAATTCCAGCAACGTCGTGCCCGGAAAGCACGCCAAACACTGCAAGAAAAGCGCGGCATTCGGGAAGACAACCGCCGGGATACGCTACGCGCTGAAGCCCTCCACAGGCAGAACAACCGTTGCCTTTACTGCGGTGCGCCCATTGATATGCACAGTGTGGAAATGGACCATATTGTCCCGCGCTCCGGTCCCGGTGCTACCAACCGGGTGACCAACCTAGCAGGGTCATGCCACCGCTGCAACCAAGCTAAAGGCGGCAGAACTTATGCCGAATGGGTGAAACAAGACCATCCCACCTACACCAATCGCAAGATGGTGGATGACTTTGTTAACCACAGTATGAATTTAGAGAATCAGGCCCTCCCCAAGAAGTCCATGCAGAAGGAATACCTGCGTGCGCTACACACCGTGGGCAAGGAAGACGCCCTAGATTCTCGCTCGCTCGCACCAACAGCGACCATGGGCACTATTCTTCGCGGAAGACTAGAAGCAGAATTCCCCGAGACGAAAGTCAACGTGCTCGCTGGTTTTATCACTGCAGAAGCACGTCATGCTGCCGGATATTGGGGCCTTCCTACACTCCATATTGAGGGCGATCCGCATGACAATAACAAACGTATTGACCGGCGGCACCACGCCATTGACGCTGCAATCATGTCTATTACACGCCCCTATGCGGCACAAGTACTAGCGCAACGCAAGGCACTTCGCGACCAAGAGAAGACACTTGGTAGTTCCTACCGCAGCGCAACCGTCAGCAACTTTTATGGTTCATGGAAAGACTTCCAAGGCACAGACATTGCCCACAAAACTGCCTACCAAAGGTGGCTCAGCAACTCTCAGGTGCTTATTGGCCTAGTTGCCGAGAAACTTCTCAACGACGACATTCCGGTTTGGACCCCACTTCGGCTTTCCCGAACAAGCGGGCGCGCCCACGAAGACGAAATCCGGCCTTTGGCCCACCGGCCTGTGAAAGCAGCTTTAACCGCAAAAGAAGTTGACGCTTCCGCAACAGAGGCGCAGTGGTGTGCGCTGACGCGTTGTGAAGACTACGACGAGAAGACGGGGCTTCCAGAAAACCCAGAACGGCGCATCGTTATCAACGGTACGCACCTCGGGCCGAATGATGACCTTGAGTTCTTCACTCCCAAAGACAACAAAAAACCAGACGCCATTTGCGATCAGGCAGCTCTAAAAGTCCGCGACGGCTGGGCGGCGGCCGGCGACTTCCACCACCTACGTCTCTACCGTATCCCGCAGAAAAAGGGCTTTGCGTACTACTTCATGCGTGTACTGCCCTTTGATCTCCCCACCGAGGGTGACCTCTTTAGCTATGAGTTACCCCCGCAAAGCATTTCCATCCGCCAAGCACATCCAAAACTCAAAGTTGCACTAAAGAAAGGCGAGGCGGTCTATCTGACCTGGTTGGTGAAGAATGATGTCCTTGAAGTTGATGACAAAGCACTGAGCGGCGTCGGTAAGACTCTTGAAGAGGTCATTCCGAATGCCACTCGTCGGTGGAGAGTCATTGGTTTTGACAACATGTCGGCGAAAATCAAGCTTGCTCCTGTTCTCACCAGCCCCGAAGGGGTATTAGGCAAGCAAGGCGGGTCTTCCGTTGACTCTCGTTTTGATGAGGCTACTAGCGGCAAGCTGAAGCAAACTGTCCTGGCACCTAACGGATGGCGCCCCTCGGCACAAGTGCTTATGCGAGGCCCGCTTCGTGTTATTCGATACGATGCCTTGGGCAGAGAGCGACTCAGTGCACGGTCGCCTCTTCCCTTTACCCTCATTATTGAGCCATGACAACGAACCGTTGGCGGATAGTGGACTTCTCCAGTTTTGAGGGGGAGGTCTACTATTCTGGCGGCCAGTTGACTGTTGTTAAGGAGGGGAAGCGGAAGGTTAAGGTTCCGCTGGTCGACGTAGCTGTTATCCTCATTGGCCCGAAGACGATGGTGACCGGTGGGACCATCGACGGTGTTGCTCGTAATGGTTGTTCGCTGCTGGTGTGCGACTGGAAGCGAGAGCCTGCTGCGGCACTGCACCCGTGGTCGTTTCACACTAGGGTTGCTGCACGGCAAAGAGCGCAGGCTTCTCTTTCTGTGCCACGCCAGAAAAATGCTTGGAAGATGCTGGTTCAAGGGAAGATCCGTGGACAGGCACATAACCTCAAAGCTATCGACATCAATGCGGCGCAACATCTAGAAGAACTTGCGAAAAGCGTTCATTCTGGGGATCCGGAAAATGTTGAGGGCACCGCTGCAAGCTACTACTGGCGCCGACTGTTTGGCCCGGATTACCGCCGTGATGCTAATAGTCGAGACAACATTAATGGTGCTCTCAATTACGCCTACACCATTCTTCGCGGCCATGTGATGAGGAGTCTCACTGCAGCTGGTCTAGCCCCTGTGCTGGGGATTCACCATAAGCATCGTGGTAATAACTTTGCTTTAGCAGATGACCTTATTGAGCCCTTCCGGCCGTTTGTGGACTACCACGTCCACACCATGCTGGAGGGCTCCACACTCACTGATCTTTCTATTCCTGAAACGAAACGCGAACTCGTGGCTCTCACCCAGGGCCAATTTGCACCGGGGGGCGACACGCTCCCAACGGTAATTCAAGACCTCTGTACAGCTTTTGGGCAGTACGTAGAGGGCGATATTCAGACCTTGCCAGTGCTGTATTGGGAAGGCCCTTTTGTGGAGTAAGTGATGAGTGAGCAAAAAGTGTGGTCACTAGTCATGTTTGACGTCCCAACGAAAACTAAAACCCAGGTTCGTGCCTACACTCAGCTTCACAAGGAGCTACTTTATCTGGGCTTTACTCACCTTCAACATAGTGTGTATGCCCGCTACGTTCCTTTTGTGGAACCTATTGCCGGTATTTACAAATGTATTAAGGCGGTGTGTCCGCCTGGTGGAGATATTCGGATGATTCTTATATCTGACAGCCAGTGGGGAAAGCAGGTCAGAATTTTTAATGAGGAGGAAGAAAAGCCCGAAGATCCTCCCGACCAACTCGAAATTTTCTAACCCTAAATGCAGTAAACCTGCAGATAAACCTCTAAGAATCAGGATTTCGGAAGTCTATCTGCAGGTTCTAGAGAAGAGAAACAACACGGCTATAGTCCCACGCTTGGCGGAATGAAGTCTATCTGCAGGTTCTAGAGAAGAGAAACAACAAGCCCACCATCGGCGTAGCCCAAACCGGAAGTCTATCTGCAGGTTCTAGAGAAGAGAAACAACCTTCACTTTCGAGGGCAAAACGTTTACTGAAGTCTATCTGCAGGTTCTAGAGAAGAGAAACAACGCCATTTTCTTACCTCCATGTGAAAACAGAAGTCTATCTGCAGGTTCTAGAGAAGAGAAACAACCACAGTTGGGAGGGCACACCGTCGTCGAGAAGTCTATCTGCAGGTTCTAGAGAAGAGAAACAACTATGAAAACAGCGATCACGGTACGTGCCGAAGTCTATCTGCAGGTTCTAGAGAAGAGAAACAACGAGGATAGTGAAGAATCCGAG
>QWCQ01002102.1_pt1 | contig 18125 bp, 14 predicted proteins | sample 1972701 | NCBI WGS metagenome assembly QWCQ01 (sample SAMN09866704, study PRJNA288562) | Human gut metagenome isolate pre4_stool, whole genome shotgun sequencing... | reverse complement strand
ACGAACGTCTCCAAAAAATGACCGATTACTGTCTCACCACGGACTGCCTCAGGAATTACATTCTCCGCTATTTCGGAGAGGCGGAAGAAAATCCGTGCGGCCATTGCGGAAATTGTGAAAACGCTGTCGCCAAAGCAGATATTACAGACGTGGCGGTTCTTGTATTCAAAACCGTCCGTTCCATGAATGAAGGATTCGGAGCCGCTCTTGTGGCAGATGTCTTGAAAGGCAGCCGCTCCAAAGCGGTACTCACCCGCCGGCTTGAAAAGATACCGACTTACGGGCGCCTTTCCTTCGAACCGGCACGGCATATACGGGGACTTATCCAAGCCCTTACGGCCGACGGATATTTAAAACGGGAGGGAGAATTCCACCTCCTCGGGCTGACGGAAAAAAGCAGGGACATTCTCGAAAACGGCGGAAATGTATACGGCCTTGCCTTCGGAGCGGAAGAAATCATTGCCGATGCGGCGGCAGAAAAGAAAAGTGCGTTCTCTGCTGAAGAAACGGGACTCTTTGATCGTCTCCGCGACCTCAGGACGGCAACGGCAAGAGAAGAACATGTACCGCCTTTCGTTGTATTCTCCGATGCCACACTGGAAGATATGGTGCGCCGTTTCCCGACAACAGAAAAAGAAATGGCCAAGGTTCACGGTATCGGTGCGTTTAAGCTGAAAAAATACGGAAAACGCTTCCTTTCCCTGCTCCGGGACTATGAAAAAGAAAAAGGAAAAGAAAATCAATGTTCCTCTCCCGATAAAGAGTTGGAAAGAAAAACGGTTTTTATGAAATTGTCGGCTCTCCGGCTTTCCCTGTCGAAAAAAGAAAAGAAGGCGCCTTTCCAGATATTTTCCGATAAAATTTTAAAAGAAATCGTTGAAAAAGAACCGCAAAGTGAAGAAGAACTCCGTCTGATTAAAGGAATCGGTCCGAAAAAAGCGGAGCAATACGGTACGCTCTTTCTTGAAGAACTGAACCGGGCAAAAAAAGACATGGCCCTGTATTACAAACAAGGCAGAAAAGAAATATTGGTTTACAATGGGAAAAAATATGAAATCTGAATTATATATAAATAAAGCCTTTATGCAGTTAAAAAAGGGTGATATAGATGGTGCTGTTTGTAGCATGAAAAAGGTTATTGAAATGAATGACGATATTGTATCGCTTGTTCAAGCACATTGCCTTTTAGCTGAGTACTATTTTATCCATCAAAATTATGCTTGTTCAAAGGAACATATAGATTGGATTATGGGGCGGCAAGATGAATTAGAAAAGGAATATGACGATTTATTAAATGATGAAATTATAAACACAAATGTTTTGGCAGAACTTATTGATAAATATTTACTGGCATAAATTGAATTTGAAGAAGCTGTCCGAAGAAGAAAAGAAGTGGCTGAAAAAGATTGCACAGAAGTCGGATTTACTGAAAAATCCAAAGCCACAGCGGGGGAGAAAATAGGGAAATGACAAATCGGAACTTATCACAATAGGGAGAGGTATAGAATAATAGATGGATTACTATTTACAGGCGTTGCAAACAATGCATTATATTTTGAATTCTCAAAACAATCCAAATGCTTGGTTTGAGAATTGGGTTGAATGGATAAGTAAAGATATAACCGATTGGGAATTTAGACAGAATACAGGCCATCATATCAGAGCATATGGCGGTATGGGTTCATTTAATGATTTGCCACAGATTAGGGGAGGCAATGGAAATTATTCAATTATATTTGACTTTTTGCGTTCCTTTTGTTATCGATTTGCACACCTATATGGAAAGGTCAATAAGCCATTAGATGAGTTGGAAGAAGAAATTCTTCATGATATTTGTAATGCCGATCATCACCCATATAAGGTTGGTAATGAGCAGGTTACAGATGCAGGTACTTTATTGAAAAATAAGGTTGTTAATGAGCAGGTTACAGATGCAGGTACTTTATTGAAAAATATTGATGTAATTCGTTGAGCAATAACCTTTAATTTATCAGAAAGATAGCAAAGCCAGCCGAGACAGTCGACGACGATCTGAAAAATCCAAACCACAGCGGGGGCGGAAGTAAAGAACAATACAGTAAAATATGGAGGAAAAACAAATGGGAATGATTGCAAATTATCAGTCAACTACTGACATTGAATTAGAAAAATTTATGTGTCTTGATGATGTGGAAGACGCACAGGAAAATGAGAACTTAGAAATTTGTGATATAGATAAAACGTGGGACGCACTTCATTTTTTGTTGACAGGAAAATCTGCCAACGAACCGATTGAAGATAATTTAATCAGTGAAGCGATTGTAGGACAGTTTAATATTTCCGGGGAAGAAATCGAAGAATTTATATCCGGAACGAAAAGTGATAGAGTGAAAGAAATTGCAAAGGCATTGCAAGAGCTTGATTTTGAAACATATATTGATAAATTTGATATGAGTGCGTTTCGCCAAAACGATATTTACCCTGATATTTGGGAATACGAAGATGAAGCAGATGAAATTAAAGATTATTTAAGAACCTCATTTGAAAGGTTGAAAAAATTTTATGAGAAAATGGCAGCACAAGAGAGCGCCGTTTTAGTGTCAATCTATTAACTGTACAATTTCAACTGTTGCGGAAATAGCAAAGGCGGGAAAGCCCTAAAATGGCTTCCCGCCCATTTCAAAATTTAGAAAAATTTGTGTAGGGAGGGATATGTGGACTTATATTAGCAATTTGTGGCGGTGTATTTTTGTTGCTAAGGTAGATGATAAGGCTTTAGATGTTATTGGTTTAAAAAATGTAGGGAGTAGTATGAACGAGATAAAAAAATATAAGATTTTAACAAAAGACAAAACCTTTGCTTATCGTATAAAGATTGCCTTTTTATTATTAAAAAAAGAAGAAGTTTATGAAGAGCTAAAAGAGGAAGCTTCAAAGACTATGATTAGAGAAGGTCAGCCATGTGCTATTTTTGAGCGAGTGATTGGCGAGTTATTAGGCTTGAAAATATGGTATATTCCTGATGAGATTAAAATTTGGGACAGACGATTTGGCAGTTTATTTGAAACAAAATATTTTTGCTATGATGACGACATAGAAACATGGAATAAAATTTTGAACAAGTACTTTTTGAAGCTAAAATATATGCCTAAAAGGGAAGATTATAGCTCAACAAAGAGCTTTAATAATGCTTGGGGATATTTTGCAGAATTGTTATCTGTAGTCAAGGAAAACAATCATCCTGAATTTGAAAAATACTATGATATAGCTGTAAATAATGGAATGAATGAAGCAGTATTTGAAAGAAAGATGAAAGAGTTATTTGAAATAAAAAATGTTTATGGAAATATAAAAACTTAATACAAAAAAGAATTTATGGTTTGGTATGACAAGCAAACAGAATGGGAAGAAGAACACGATTATGAAACAATAGGAGTATCTTCCAAAGAGTGTACGGCATAAATCTTTTTGAGGAGTCAGAGAAAGCGCTCTCCGCAAAAAAACCTCCCGCTCATGTATAAGCGCACCGTTGAAATGGGACATGAAAAGCCTTGTCAGAAGAGGAACGGGCGTGTCTTCTGTGAGATATCCCTCTTCCACCCCTTGCATCAGGATTGACGATAAACGTTTATAGCCGTCAAGGAAATGGGCAGTGCTGTCGGAAATCTGTTTCGGATCGCAGACGGCCCGCAACCGCTGGCGGACCAGATTGACACCTATGGTTTGTGCATCTCTCATAAGAGAACCGAAATAGAAAGCCAGCTTTTTTTCCGGCGGGCCGTCCATTTTTATGGCTTCCGCAAACAAATCCTGAATTTGTGAAAAAGCCAAATCGCGGATCAAATCTTCCTTACTCTTGAAATAATGATAAAAAGTTCCCTTGGCGACACCGGCACCGGAGGTGATATCCTCTACCGATACCCTATCAAAACCCCTTTCGGTAATCAGCTTTTTTGCCGATTCCAAAAGAGTCGCTTTCGTTCTTATCGCTTTCTTTGTGAGTGCCATACCTGTCCTCCCGTGCTTCTATATGATTTAAGTATAAACGATTTTAATAAGCAAAGCAATGACCGACGGTCATTTTAGAAGGCGGGAGAAACTTCTCTTTGGAGAAATGACTCTATATGGCTTGAGCTCATCATAATTATATTACTTGTCATTGCCAACGGTATCTGCTCGCTTGCAGAAATTTCCATTGTCGGCGCAAGAAAAACGAAATTACAGAAAATGGCGGAAGAAGGCAGACGGGGTGCTAACCAGGCTCTGGAGCTTTCGGAACGGAAAGAAGAACTTTTTTCCACCATTCAGGTCGGTATCACGACCATCAGTATCGTGACAGGTATGTTTTCGGGAGCCTCGCTGGCAGAACCTCTTGCAGGGGTGCTGGCGGATATTCCTACCGTGGGAGCCTATCTTGCTCCGCTGAGCATGGTCATTGTCATGGCGCTTGTCACTTATTTCACACTCATCATCGGAGAGCTGGCTCCGAAATGGATTGCCATTGCAAAGCCTGAAGAGTCGGCATGCTACATCGCACGGATTATGATTCTCTTTGCCACGGTTTGCAAGCCTCTCGTTATTTTAAGTACCTGGTCGACAAAAATCGTCGTAGAAATGCTGGGCATACACATGGGCGGCGAGCAGCCTGTTTCGGAAGAGGAAATCAGAGTACTTCTCCAGCAGGGTGCACAACTCGGCACGATAGACAAAGAAGAACCGGGGATTATCAATAACGTATTCCAGCTGAATGACCTGACCGCTGCCGACAGTATGACACCGCGGCCGCAGCTTGACTGGATTGATTTGGAAGATACGGAAGAAAATATCTGGAACGATATCAGCAGCTCCTCCCATTTCCGTCTTCCCGTAGGCAGCGACTCGCTCGATGATTTCAAAGGACTTGCCGATGTGAGCAAGGTGCTTTTGGACCAGAAAAACAATCCCGGAAAATCAATCAAAGCATCGGTGATGGATACGGTTTACAAGCCGCTTCTCATACCGGAAACACTGATTCTCACCAGAGTGCTTACCTTTTTCAAAACAAAAGGTGTCCATGAGGCGGTGGTGATAGACGAATACGGCACACTGTCGGGACTTGTCACACTTCATGACGTTCTTGAAGAAATCGTAGGCGACATGCCGGGGGATATCGAAGATATTTTAGAAGAACAAAATAAATTCATACCCCGCTCGGACCATTCGTGGCTCGTGGAAGGACTTTGCACGATTGACGAATTCCGTGCGTATTTCCACATTGAAGAAGAACTGCCCGGCGAGGCGGAAGACTATTATAAAACACTGGCAGGCTTTATTACCTACCTCTTGGGATATATACCGAAGGAAACGGAAAAGGCCCGGTACGGCCGCTTTATCTTTGAAGTTGTGGACTGCGATAACCGCAGAATAGATAAAGTCTTGGTAACGGAAGTGAATGCTTCCGGGAAGGAGTAAAGTATGGAAAAGCAGGAAATGAATGAAGGCATGTCTTTGAAAGAGGCACTGGAAGCGATTAGGAAAGGACTTGAAGAAGATAAAGCATTTCTCCGTCTTTCCATGCTCGATCCCGATCCCGATGCCCGTCAGGCAGAGGAAGGAAGAATACAAAATGTCCTTGCCCTTGCCGGCGTCATGGAAGAAATACTGAGCCGCTTTGCCGAAGGTGACGAGATTGTGGTAGAAACGGCTAAAGAAGAAAACCGGCGGTTTGACGAAAATCTGGAAAAGAAAGAAACGGAAATCCGGGAAGCCTGCGAAGAGGCGGAAAATATCTATAGGGAAGAGGAAGACGGCGATATGTCCGGCACAGATGACCGGGAACTTTCTCTCCGGTATGAAACCCATACGCTGGGATGCCCCAGTGACGGCGATAATATCGAATATGACTGGACTGTAGAAAGCGGAAAAGAATGCTTCACCGAAGGAAAAGGAAAGACAAAAAAGAAAAGTAAGAAGAACAAGAAAAATAAGAAAGATAAAAAGAGCAAAAAAGACAAAAAGTTTTACATGGTATAATTACGAGTATTGTGCAGGCGGAAAAAATCTCCGTCTATGCTATAATTAGGTATATATATTTATGGGGCCGGGGCTGTTTATCAAGAGAACCCCCGTTTTGCCCTGTTATTTTGGGAAAGCGGGATTTTTTTGGAAAAGAAGGTTATAATCCGCTGCACATCATCACAGCGGGACGAAACGGGACGGGCAGAAACAATCACATTGGATACGCCCGGCGTTTATGGGGAAGCGGAAGATCACCGCTATATTTCCTATGAAGAAACTTCTTTATCCGGCCTGGAGGGGACAACGACGACCATCCGCCTCTTCGGCGACAAAGTGACACTTTCCCGGCGGGGCACTTTCGTGCAGGAAACGGAATATATCCCCGGCAAAGAATCGGAGTCGGAGTATATGACACCGGCGGGACCGATGAAAATCCTGACGACACCCCGTGAAATTTACGATACGGTCAAAGACGGCACAGGGGAAATCAGACTGGTTTATGATATTGAAATGAAAGGGCTTTTTAAGCACTTAAATGAAATTGTTATCGAAGTGAGGGAGGAACAGGACGCTTCATGGAAGTCAGAGAAGAACTGAAAGAACTTATTGAAAAGGCCCGGGCAAGGGCGGTAGAAGCGGGAGACCTTCCCGAAGGAGAGTATGCGCCTGTCCAGACACTGGAAATTCCGAAATCAAAGGAATTCGGCGACTATTCCACAAATGCAGCGATGCAGTGGGCAAGAACGGCCCGCAAAGCACCGCGCATGATTGCCGAAGCCGTTGTGAAATATATGGACTCCCCTCTCATATCCCATACGGATATTGCAGGAGCAGGATTTATCAATTTCTTCCTTGCCAAAGGGACGGTGTACCGCGAACTGGAGGAAATACTTGCCAAAGGAGAATCCTACGGAAACCTTCCCGGCGGCCATAAAGATAAAATTCTCGTCGAGTATGTATCGGCAAATCCGACAGGACCGCTCCATATCGGTCACGCCAGAGGAGCGGCTTACGGTTCCGCTCTGGTGAACCTTTTCCGTGCGGCAGGCTATGAAGTTTGCGCCGAATACTATGTGAATGATGCGGGTAACCAGATCGAGCATCTGGCCGAATCGGTAGACGCCCGGTATCTCCAGCTTCTCGGAAAAGATGCGGAAGTGCCTGAAGACGGATACCACGGCTACGATATTGTGGAAACCGCACAATCCATTATTGACAGAGAAGGGGATAAATACCTCGCTCTTCCCGAAGAAGAAAGAAGAAATATTTTTAAAACGGTGGCACTGGAAGAAAAATTGGCAATTCTCAAAAAAGACCTGGCCGATTTCCGTGTTACCTTTGATAATTGGTTTTCCGAAAAATCTCTTTATCCCGGTGAAGTGGATAAAGCACTGGAAAAATTGAAAGAAAGCGGTCATCTCTACGAAAAAGACGGCGCCCTGTGGCTGAAAACGACGGACAACGGCGATGATAAAGACCGTGTCGTTATCCGCACCAACGGCGTTCCCACCTATTTCTGTTCCGATATCGCCTACATTCCCAATAAAATAGGGAGAGGTTTCAATAAACTGATTGATATCTGGGGCGCCGATCACCACGGATACATTATCCGTATCCATTCGGCCATGAAATTCCTCGGATATAACCCTGATGATTTTGAAATCATGCTGCTCCAGATGGTCACGCTCCTCCGGAACGGACAGCCCGTCAAAATGTCGAAACGGACAGGACAGGCCGTTACCTTGAGAGAACTCATGGACGAAGTCGGAAGTGATGCGGCCCGCTATTTCTTCTGCAGCCGTACTTTGGACAGCCAGATGGACTTTGACATCGACCTTGCGAAAAAACAGTCCAGCGACAATCCCGTCTACTATATCCAGTATGCTAATGCAAGAATCCACAGCCTCTATAAGCAGGCAAAAGAAGCGGGCATCTCATGGGGAGACTGGGAACATACCGATTTCACCTGCCTCACGGAAGAATGTGAACTTGATTTGGTCAAGAAAATGGAAAACTACCGCATGCTTATTGCAGGAGCGGCAGCCGAAAGAGCACCCCAGCGCATTGCCAAATACGCTTATGAGCTGGCAGGACTTTTCCACCATTTCTATAGAGAATGCAGAATACTCGGCGTAGAAAAAGAAGTGACGGAGGCAAGACTGGGACTCATCACCGCCGTGAAATACGTACTCACCCACGCACTTGCAATTCTTGGTGTTTCCGCTCCGGAACACATGTAAAAGGAGGACACATGACAAAGTATATTTTCGTAACCGGCGGCGTTGTATCATCTTTGGGAAAAGGCATTACTGCCGCTTCCCTGGGACGCCTTTTGAAAAACAGAGGATACAAAGTCACAATCCAGAAATTTGACCCGTACATCAATATAGACCCCGGTACCATGAGTCCTTACCAGCACGGCGAAGTATTTGTCACCGACGACGGTGCGGAAACGGACCTCGACCTCGGTCACTACGAACGCTTTATCGACGAAAACCTTTCCAAAGCGTCCAGTGTCACCACCGGTAAAATTTACCAGTCCGTTATCAACAAAGAAAGAAAAGGGGAATATTTAGGCTCTACCATTCAAGTCATTCCCCATATCACTAATGAAATCAAAGACCGGGTACTCCGGGTCGGCAAAAATGACAATGCCGATATCGTTATTACGGAAATCGGCGGCACTGTCGGAGACATTGAATCACTCCCGTTCCTCGAAGCCATCCGCCAGGTCAGAAAAGACCTGCCCCACAGAAATGACGTCACCTATATCCACGTCACCCTCGTTCCCTACATCGAGGCGGCAGGCGAACTGAAAACGAAACCGACACAGCACAGCGTCAAAGAACTCCGCTCTATCGGTATCCAGCCTGACATCATTGTCTGCAGAACCGTGCAGGAACTGTCCCCGGAAATGAAAAAGAAAATCGGCATGTTCTGCGACGTGGAACCGGAAGCTGTCATCAATAACCTTACCGCTTCGAGCATTTATGAAGTGCCGCTCCTCATGGAAAAAGAAGGCCTCGACCATATCGTTCTCCAAAAACTCGGCCTTGAAGACCGTCCTGTCGATTTAGAAGACTGGAAAGCCATGGTAGACCGCATGACCCATACAGAACGTGAAGTGGAAATTGCCCTCGTCGGGAAATACACAAAACTCCACGACGCCTACCTCTCCGTCGTAGAAGCACTCTACCACGCAGGCTTTGAACTCGGCACAAAAGTCAATATCCGTTGGATCAATGCGGAAGAACTGGAAGAAAGAAAACAAAACTGGGATAAAGTTTTCAAGGGGATAGCCGGCATCGTCGTTCCCGGCGGATTCGGATACCGCGGCGTAGAAGGAAAAATAGACACCATCCGTTACGCAAGAGAACACAAAATTCCCTTCCTCGGCCTTTGCCTCGGTATGCAGGCGGCAGTCATTGAATTTGCAAGAAACGTATGCGGCATGAAAGAAGCGAACTCCTCCGAATTTATTCCCGAAGGAAAATGCCCGGTCATCGACCTTATGCCCGACCAGGAAGACGTCACGGAAAAAGGCGGCACCATGCGCCTCGGGATTTACCCGTGCAAACTCAAAGAAGGAACAAAAGCCAGAGCCCTTTACGGCAATCAGGAAATCGTCTACGAACGCCACCGTCACAGATACGAAGTATCCGTGCGGGAAATAAAAAACACGGCACGAACGGATCTTCTTTTATCTTTATCAAAGCTGCTATAATAAGGCCAAAGTGTATTTTTTGTGAGGAGAAAAAATGGCAGACGATGTAAGAAAACTGCAAGACGGGTTGTATGAAAAAGTAATCTCTGAAGAGTTTTCCGAGAAATTAATAGAGGCTCTGGAAGAAAAAAGAATTTGGGTGGAGCGGGAAGAAGTAGATGCCCATGAAGCTACAAGATATTTATCGGCCTATTTGCAGGAAGTTGTTGCATTGTGTTTGAGGGATATAGCCGATGAGAATGGGGAAGATGTACTTTCCGATGAAGTGACGTTCATCAACGGGCTGATTGATCGAATAAAGGAACGCATTCCTGTCGTAGGAGAAGGACATAAGGTAGTTCCTCATGAATTCCTTTTAAAATCTTTGGAACATAGAGCCAATAAAATAGAACAAAAGGAATGGGAACGACCGGTCACTTCTTTGACAAACAGTTATCTTTTTACCAATAGCCAAAAGGACAGTTCTATTGGTTCGGAATTAAAAAAGGAAATCATGTCGGCGGATCGGATTGATTTTTTGGTATCTTTTATCAAATGCTCAGGTCTTAATTTGCTACTCCCTTTCTTACGTGAATTCACAGATAAAGGAGGAAAATTAAGAGTCATTACAACGACATATATGGGCGCAACGGATCCTAAAGCGATTGAAGCATTGTCATCTCTTGCCAATACGGAAATTCGTATTTCTTATGATGTCAAGGCGACAAGGCTTCATGCAAAATCCTATATTTTTCATAGAAACAGCGGGTATTCGACGGTCTATGTGGGGTCATCAAATTTATCCCATGCTGCGATTGCAGACGGGCTTGAATGGAATATGAAGGTGACGGCAAAAGATATGCCGCGCATCATGGAAAAAATAAACGCGACTTTCGAAATCTACTGGAATGCAGAGGAGTTTGAGAAATTTCATCCAAATGATGTATCCCGCCTGCAGGAAGAAATCGATCGTCAAAGAGGACGCGGTCAGGATGACAAAAAGGTTACCTATTTGTTTGATATACGCCCTTATCCGTACCAGCAAATTATTTTAGATGCACTGGAAACGGAAAGGAAACAAAAAGGGTATTGGCAAAATTTAGTGGTAGCAGCGACGGGAACGGGAAAAACAGCAATTGCTGCCTTTGATTATCGTCGTTTTGCGAGGGAACGACTGCCTAAACCGACAAAGCTCTTATTCGTTGCCCATCGAGAAGAAATATTAAAACAAAGTCAGGCCTGCTTCAGACAGGTGATGAAGAATGCCGATTTTGGAGAATTAGCGGTTGGCGGTTCTTCCTTTGACAGAACAGAACATCTTTTCATGTCGATACAGACATTAAACAACCAACGGCTCTGGGAAAAAATGGATCCGAATTACTATGACATGATTGTTGTCGATGAATTCCACCATGCTGCTGCAAAATCCTATCAAAAACTGCTTGAGCACTTTAAACCGGCTGTTCTTTTGGGACTTACGGCAACGCCGGAACGTATGGACGGGAAATCTGTTCTGACTTACTTTAAGGATCGTATCTCTGCAGAAATACGCCTGCCTGATGCAATCGAAAGACGACTTCTGTGTCCGTTTCATTATTTTGGGGTGGCCGATTCAATCAGTCTGAAAGATGTAACTTGGAAAGCAGGCCACTATGATACCGAAGAATTAACCAATTTATATACTTTGGAATCCTATGGCGCGAATAAACGGGCAGATATTATCTTAGATGCCGTAGAGCGCTATACTGCTGATATGCGAGATGTAAAGGGATTGGGATTCTGTGTGTCTCAACGGCATGCCGCCTTTATGGCGGACTATATGAACAGCAGGAATATCCCGTCCATGGCGCTTGATGCGAATTCTCCCAAAGAAGACAGAGATATGGCAAAGCACCGACTGGAAACAGGAAAACTGACGTTTCTTTTTACGGTAGATCTGTTTAATGAAGGCGTTGATATTTCTGCCGTAAACACCGTGCTTTTCCTTCGTCCGACCAACAGCATGACTGTATTTATCCAACAGCTCGGACGAGGTTTGCGCCTGCATAAAGATAAAGATTGTCTTACCGTTCTTGATTTTGTGGCACAGGCTAATAAGAAATATAATTTTACCGATCGGTTTACTGCCATGCTCGGAAAATCAGATGTTTCAATAAAAAAAGAAATAGAAATGGCTTTTCCTCATGTTCCTAAAGGCTGTTCCATTCAGTTGGAAAAAGTAGCACAAGAAAATATATTAGAGAATATAAGGCAACAACTGAGTCGCTATGATTATTATAAAGAGTGTCTTAAAGACTTATGGGCTATATCGGGAGAAGTTCCGACGATTGCTGAATTTCTGAAAGCTGCGCATGTACAGCCTCCCGTTTTTTATAATGGAAAACGAACGTATGCCAGACTTTGTGCCGATGCGGGAATTATACCGTCTTTTGAGGAAACAGAAGAAGAAATCATTTTACAAAGGGCGATTCCCCGTATGTTATCCATTGATTCCGTGGACTGGATTTCTTTTTTAGAACGACTTTTCAATAATGATCGGTTACAAACAGAACCCATGACAACCATAGAAAAGAAATATCTTCGCATGTGGCAATGGACGGTATGGGGGAAAGATTTTCAAGAGGCGGAAATGAAAACACCGACAGAGGCGATTTCTCGATTCAAAAAAATAAAGGGCTTTCAAAAAGAGCTGACAGATTTACTTCGCTGGCAAAAAGACCGAGTCGAAATTATTTCACAAAAAGTAAAGGTTCCCTATGTATGCCCTTTAGATGTGTATTGTAATTATTCAAGAGATCAGATTTTTGCGGGATTAGGCTTCGAAAAGCCCAGCAGTATTCGAGAAGGCGTAAAATTTCTTGATAAAAAGAACAGTGATGTGACAAAAGAAACAGATGTATTTTTGGTAACTCTCAATAAATCAGAGAAGGAATTTTCCGATACGACTTTGTATGAAGATTATTCTATCAATAAAGAGCTGTTTCATTGGCAATCACAGAGTACGACTTCTGATACGTCTAAAACAGGAATCAGATATAGAAAACAAAATGAAACGGGAGGAATAGTACTTCTCTTTGTCAGAAAAAGTAAAAAAGATGCCTTTGGAAAATCGCTGCCCTACACATTTTTGGGGACTGCCCATTTTATGAGCTATGAAGGATCACAGCCGATGTCAATTATTTACAAGCTTGATCACCCCATTCCTGCAAAATATATCCAAACGACAGATACGGCAGGCGTATTATAAAAGTAGAAATGGCACGAATATAACAGCACGCAAAAAGCACGGTACCGTAATGGAAACCGTGCTTTTTTATTTTTATTCTTCCGGCGGGATATCTTTGAAGTGGAAGGATTTTTTTCCTTCCGCATAGTCGCCTGCGGTGTGTCCGTCTCCGGAGAGTTTGTATTTGTAGGACATGAGCCCTTCCAGACCTACGGGACCGCGGGCGTGGAGTTTGCTTGTGGAAATGCCTACTTCCGCACCGAAGCCGTAGCGGAATCCGTCGGCAAAGCGGGTGGATGCATTTCTGTAGACTCCGGCGGAATCGACGAGGGCCATGAAAGTTTGTGCCGCTGTATCGTCTTCCGTAAGTATGCTGTCCGTGTGGTGGGAGCCGTAACGGTTGATATGGCGGACGGCTTCTTCTGTGCTGCCGACGAGTTTTACGGCGAGAATCAGGTCGGTATATTCTTTGTGGAAATCATCATCGGAAATGACTTCGACAGGTATAATCCGGGCGACTTCTTCCGTTCCCTTGAGGGTCACCTTTTTTTCTGCAAGTGCGGCGGCCAGCGGGGGAAGGAGTTCTCCGGCAATATCTCTGTGAACGAGGAGTGTTTCCACGGCGTTGCAGGCTGCAGGGTACTGTGTCTTTGCGTCGATAATAACGGGAATGGCTTTTTCCTTGTCACATGCTTTATCGGCGTAGATATGGCAGATGCCTTCCGCATGGCCCATGACGGGGATTTTTGTGTGGTCCATGATGTAGCGCACAAATTCGTTGGAGCCCCGGGGAATGAGCAGGTCGACGAGTCCGTCGCATTGGAGTAGTTCATCTATTTCACTGTGCTGTTCCGCTTGGAGCCATGCTTTTTCGGGAAGTCCGGCGGAAACGGCGGCTTCATGAATGAGGGAAAAGAGAATGCGGTTTGTTTCTTTTGTTTCTTTTCCGCCTTTCAAAATGGCGCAATTGGCACTTTTGATGCACAAGGCGGAAATCTGGACGAGTGCATCGGGGCGGGCTTCAAATATAATTCCGATGACACCGATGGGACAGGTGACACGGTAGAGTTTCAGGTGTGCATCGAGTTCTCTTGCCAGTGTGATGTGTCCGACCGGATCGGGAAGGCGGATCAGCTGTTCCAAGCCGCTTACGAGGGATTCCAGTTTTTCTTCGTCGAAGAGCAGACGTTTCATGACGGCAGGGGCGATATGGTCGCGGCGGGCCGCTTCCCTGTCTTTGCGATTGGCCTCAAAAATTTCTTCTTTGTGCGATTTAAGGGTTTCTATGATACGGCGGAGCGCTTCGTTTCTTATTTCCTCTTTTGATGAGGCGAGAAGCGGTGCCGTTTCTTTCATTTGGGTGACTTCATTCCGTATAGACATGGTATCTCCTTTCGGTTTCATTATTTACTATGATAATTGTCTTTTCCGAGGGGGTCAAGAAATTGTATTCCCGTTTTATTTTCCTTATAATAACAGTATCATTTCACGCGGAAGGAGCAGGGGGATATTTTGGATAAATTGCGGATGAAAGGATTCGTTCTTGCCGCGGCAGGTTCTGTTTTGTGGGGAACTTCGGGCATTGCGGGGCAATATCTTTTGGGATATGCCCGGGTGTCTCCGGAATGGTTGACGCTTTGCCGGTTGTTTTTGGCAGGATTGCTGCTGCTCTTTTATGATGCCCTGACTCATAAAGGCGATATTTTTTCTATCTGGAAGAATAAAAAGGACGGCATCGAGCTTTTTTTATTCGGTGCTTTAGGCATGCTTTTTACCCAGTACGGCTATTTCGTGTCCATTAAGTACAGCAATGCTGCGACGGCGACGGTGTTGGAATATCTGATGCCGATTCTTATCGTGGCGTGGTATTGTCTGAAATATAGGCGCCTGCCTTATAAAAAAGAATTATTTTGTTCTCTTTTTGCTATGGCGGGGGTAGCATTGATTGCCACGCACGGAAATTTCCAAAGTCTTGCGATTTCCCCGAAAGCTCTTTTCTGGGGGCTTTTGGCGGCACTGGCCTGTGCCTTTTATACGGTGGAACCGAAACGGATTATACAGAAATGGTGGGCAACTCTTGTGATAGGCTGGGGCATGCTTGTGGCAAGTATCATGATAGCGCCGGTCACGTTTTTCGTGCCTGTGACGGGAAATTTGGGATGGGAAACGGCGGCGGCTTTTCTCTATGTCGTCATTTTCGGTACGGTCCTGTCTTTTTCCATGTATCTGGGAAGTGTGAAATATATCGATCCCGTCTCTGTTGTCATTTTCAACATGACTTTCGGATTTTTCGAGCTTACGGGCATGCTTTTTATCATCGTGGCGGTTATGGTTGTCACCAAGTGAAATTTGAATCATGAAAAAGAAATAAAGCGGGCAGATTTTTCTGCTCACTTTTTTATTGCGTTAATCAGACAGAAAAACCTCTCATTTCAGTCGTTGCGTGTCTGCTCCAACTTGCCCCTTCCGACGGCTCCGCCGCCACCTTCCCCGTGTCCGGGGACGGCTTTCGATTTGCATTTTATCGTTTTATGGTAACAATCGAGTAATACATTTTAAAAACTATGAATTCTTTTTTCCTTAGTGGTTCGCTTCCCCCGAATGCGGAGGGAAGTGCCGAGCCTTGCGAGGCGAAAGGGGCAAGTGTGAGTACACATGGCAGAACATTTAAATCTTGCAACCTTTGCCAGATTCTTCACTATGAGGCAATTTCTTTTTATTACATTACAGTCATAGCGGTTTTTACAACCGTTCAAGAATGACAGGCAAGCAGTTAATACTGTTCTGTAAGAAACGTTTCTTTCGTTTCTGCTCATACTTGCCCCTTCCGTCAACCTGTCGGTTGACACCTTCCCCGACAAGCGGGGACGGCTTTTTATGTGCGTCATTTCGGTATTTTTTATTTTCACTTATATAAAAATGAGGATTTTTCTTTATTTTTTCTTGTAGGCGAGGGGGATTTTTCCGATGTGAAAAAATTTTATTTTACATTTAACAAGAAATATATATAGTGATATAATACTTTCTATACTATCTAGGGTGTAGAAGTTAAATGCATACAAGCCGGTGTGTTTTATCTAAGAATTAGATAGTAGAAATTGACAGCCTGCCAATGTTATGCAGGCAACCCCATACTATGGTATGGAAAATAAAAAAGGAGGCGTTCCTATGAAAAAATCTAACAATGCATTTTTCGCGATAGGGCTGATGTTATTTGCTCTGTTCTTCGGTGCCGGAAACCTGATTTTTCCCGTGTTTATGGGTCAGAATTCCGGATTAAATACTATTCCTGCTACTATCGGATTCCTAATTACCGGCGTGGGACTTCCTCTTTTGGGCGTACTCGCCATTTGTTATTCCGGTGTGAATTTGAGAGAGCTGGCTTCCCGCATTCATCCTATTTACAGCTTGTTCTTTTGTACCGCTCTCTATATGACAATCGGACCGTGTTTTGCGGCTCCCCGTACGGCGACTGTGGCTTATGAAATCGCAGTGGCACAGAGTCTTCCGCCGGAGATGAGAACGGTCGGCCTTTATGTGTTTGCTGCCGTGTTCTTCATCATTACCTGGTGGCTTGCTATTTCCCCGTCAAAAATGGTTGACCGGGTCGGGAAATTTATGACACCTGTACTTTTGCTCTTTTTATTCCTTTTGATTATCAGTGCGGTTGTTTCTCCTATGGGAACCTGGCAGGCTCCCACTTCTGCTTATGACACCGGTGTCAAGGCGTTTACCCAGGCCATGGTTGACGGATATAATACGATGGACGGTCTGGCGGCTTTGGTATTCGGTATCATCGTTGTCGAATCGGTAAAGCTTTACGGAGCTAAAACGAATGAGGAGATTACAAAGAATACACTTCGTTCCGGCTTGGTTTCCACGTTTTTCATGGCAGTCATTTATGCGGCACTTTGCTATTTGGGTGCCAATTCCGTACCTGTTCTCGGAATTCAGGAAAACGGAGCTCCCGTCTTGGTAAAAATGGCTATGTATTATTTCGGCGGAGCAGGAAGTGCGATTCTCGGCGTTATCGTTATTTTTGCCTGCCTGACCACCAGTGTCGGTCTCGGCGCGGCTTGTGCGGCTTATTTCAATTTGCTTTTCCCGAAGATTTCCGCGAAAGTTTTTGTGACTATTTATGCAGTACTTTGTTTCTTTATTGCCCTTTTCGGCTTAACAACAATCATCAAAAACTCGATTCCCGTTCTGCTCCTGCTCTATCCGTTGGCAATTTCTTTAATCATTTTGGCGTTCCTCGATCCTGTTTTCAAAGGACGTCATTGTGTATATGCCTGGGCGACGGGACTTACGGGACTGCCCGCTCTTTGTGACGGTCTTCACGGTTTCGGACTGAAACTCGGGCCGGTTGATGATATTCTGGCATCTTTACCGCTGGCAGAATACAGCATGGCATGGGTGTCGTTCTTTGTAGCCGGTCTTGTCATCGGTTGCATCTGGATGTCTGTTACCGGAGAGAAAAAAGAAGTGGAAAGCGTTTAAATGTAAAACCGTTCATGAAAATCCGCCTTTGAGAAAGAGGGCGGATTTTTTATGTGGAAACATGGGCAAGTGCCTGTATGATTTGCTTCAGCAGGGATAAGGATTTTATTTTTCGTGTTGACATCTTTCTTCCGAATTACTATAGTAGATAAGGAATACTATGCGTGAAAGGAGGGGCAGAAGATGCTTGTCGCTTATAAACATGATGAAAATCACGAGCTTCTTGAAGTGGCTTTGGATGCTGTCGATAAGGGATCCTGGCTGAATTGTGCTGCTCCCGACGCAGAGGAATTGGGGAAACTCCATGAATTGACGGGGATACCTATCGATGCACTCCAGACGGCTCTTGACCGGGAAGAACGTTCCCACGTAGAGCTGGAGGATGATTTTATATTTGTCGTTGTCAATACGCCGGTCGTTTTGGAAACGGATGCGTATGATGCGTTGCCACTGGGTATTTTCATTACAAGGGAACATTTTGTTACCGTGTGCCTGGAAGAAAATTCGGTCATCCGCAAATTTGTGAGAAACAGTTTTCTTTCGTTCCACACGTATAAGAAAACAAGATTCCTCTTCCAAATTTTATCGGCTTCGTCTTCTTCTTTCCTGTATTTTCTGCAGCAAATTTACAAAAAGACGGACTCCATTGAAACGCAGGTCCGTAAATCTTTGCAGAATAAAGAACTGTTCCGCCTTTTGGAACTCCAAAAATCTCTGACG
>QWCQ01000730.1_pt1 | contig 18165 bp, 15 predicted proteins | sample 1972701 | NCBI WGS metagenome assembly QWCQ01 (sample SAMN09866704, study PRJNA288562) | Human gut metagenome isolate pre4_stool, whole genome shotgun sequencing... | reverse complement strand
CCGGAAATGAAAGCCCAAATAATAAAGTCGCCATAGTAGTCGCTACAACTTTTTTCATATTTTCCTCCATATTTTAAGTTAGTATCTTACAAAAATTTTTAATGAGAAAATCTCATAAGAAATATTAAATGAAATAAAAATTAAAATAAATTGCCTACTACTTTATCTCAAGTTACTAAAACAAATAATATTTAAAAATATTTAACTATGTGTAAAGATACCACAAAAATATTACCACAAGCTTACTTTATGGTAAATAAAAAATATTTTTCATAAACAAAAAATAAACATTTCTTTGACTTTGTAAAAAATTTTCTATATTCCTCAATAAAAAAAGAGAAAGCCTAAGCCTTCTCTAAATCAAAAATATTAATTTTATTCTTCGTTAAATAATAAGTCTATCATCTTTTCTGGGTCATCTAAAAAAGTTTTTGTGATACTATAGGATTCTGTCTCTTTATAGGTCTTCTCCTCTATGCCATTTTCAGAAAATTCAAAAATTTTCGCATGAGGATAAGCCAAAAGGATTGGCGAGTGTGTTGCTATAAAAAATTGTGAATCATCTTTTTCTAGCTCATGGATTATGCACAATATAGACATTATTGATGTTGGCGAAAGGGCTGCTTCTGGTTCGTCTAGTAGATAAATGCCCTTGCCCCTAAATCTATTTAAGATAAGGGAGCGAAAACTCTCGCCATGGGATTGAAAGTGAAGTGACTTGCCCCCATAAGAATCATAAAAATCATAATAATCCGAGGCTCCACCTTCTGCTAAGTTATCAACTTCTGATGCAAGATTGTAAAAAGATTCTGCTCTGAGGAAAAATCCATCCCTCTCCTTGCCTGGTCCTCTTCCAATTTCTAGAATCTCTCCAAGAATAGAGTGAGTCTTTTTTGTTGCAAAATTAAAATTTTTTGAACCGCCTTCTGCGTTAAAGCCAAGTCTTACTGCCAAGGCTTCAAGAAGTGTGGACTTACCTGTTCCATTTTCTCCTACAAAAAAGGTTACAGGACTATCTATGTCTATGCCCTTAAAATTTTTTAAAAAGGGAATTTCTCTAAGATATGAATCTCCTGGTAGATCTCCTATATTTACTCCATAAATTTTTTTCACATATTCCATAAGATCCTCCTCAATCTTTTAATTAATTATATCATTCTTTAAAATTTATTTTATGTGAACTTTTGTAATCTTTGCTATAATAAAGGTAGCTAATAACTTTCATAATAAAGGGGGTTCTCATGGACAAAATTTTAATTGGAAAGGGAAAATATGAAAATTGTATTCTTTTAAATAAAGTGAATCGACATGGACTAATAAGCGGTGCCACTGGTACTGGTAAAACTGTCACCCTAAAGGTCTTAACTGAAGGTCTATCTGATGCAGGAGTGCCAACAATTCTTGCCGATGTCAAGGGCGACCTAGCCAATATTTTCATGTCTGGCGAGATGAATGACAAGTTACAAGATAGACTTAATGAGTTAGGCATCTCTAATTTTGAATTTAAAAATTATCCTGTATCTATGTGGGACATTTATGGTGAAAAGGGGATTCCCCTAAGAGTTACAGTTTCTGAAATGGGTCCTCTTATGCTCTCAAATATTTTGGACTTAAACGACACACAGATGGGAGTTTTAAATATTATTTTTAGGGTTGCTGACAGTGAAGGGCTTTTATTAATTGATTTAAAGGACTTAAAGCAAGTTATAAATTTTGTTAATGACAATAGAGATGAAATCAGCAAAAATTATGGCAATGTAGCAAGCCAAAGTCTTTCTGCAATTTCTAGAAAATTATTGTTTGTCGAAGATGCTGGTGGCGATTTATTTTTTGGCGAACCTGCCATTGATATAAATGATTTAGTGAGAACTGATGCATCTGGCAAGGGGCTTGTAAATATTTTAAATGCTAATAAATTAATTTCAAATCCACTTTTATATTCAATGCTACTTCTTTATCTCCTATCAGAAATTTATGAAAATTTCCCAGAAGTTGGCGACTTAGATAAACCTAAGCTTGTGTTTTTCTTTGACGAAGCCCACCTACTTTTTAACAATACTCCAAGTGTTTTAAAGGATAAAATAATTCAAGTTGTTAGACTTGTGCGAAGTAAGGGCGTTGGAGTCTTCTTCATTACACAAAATCCACTTGATGTACCGGAAGAAGTTTCTTCACAACTTTCCAACAGAATTGTCCATCAACTTAGAGCCTACTCTCCAAAGGAATTAAAGGCAATTAACGCTGTTGCAGATACCTTTAGGCAAGACGACTCAATGAATTTAAAGGAAGAAATTATAAATCTTAGGACTGGCGAAGCTATAGTTTCCTTTGCCGATGAAAGTGGCGCACCAAGCCTTGCAGATAAAGCTCTTATTCTTCCCCCACACTCATCTTTCGTTACTTTAAAGGATGCTGAGTATAGAAACTTAGTAGAATCTTCAAATCTTTATTTAAAGTATAAAGATATGGTTGACAGAGAATCTGCCTACGAAGTTTTACTTAAGAGAATTGAAAGAGAAAAAATTCAAGAAGAAAGAGAAAAGCTAGAAGAAGAAAGACTTAAAGAAATTGAAAGACGCGAGAAAGAATTAGAAAAAGAAAGAAAATCCTCTCGCAAGCAAAAATCTTACATTGACAAGGGCATAGACTCCATGCTAGGAACAATTACACGAAGTATAGGCAGAGAAATCGCAAGAGGTCTACTTGGCTCAATGAAAAAAAGAAGATAATTTATTTTAAATCAAAAAAGACTGGCGGATAATTTTATCTACCAGTCTTTATTTTATTTGTCTATTTATCTTTCAAATTTTATGTTTTATTTATATTTTTTATTTATCATTAACCCTTAGTTCCAAGACATCTGGCCTGGCATAATGTCCCACTGCATCATGCTCCATCTTGCAGGCTGCCACCAAAGTCATGTCAAGGTCTGCGTAAATTATTGCTTCCTTATCCCAAACAGGGTCAGTCAAATAATGTCCGTAGGGGTCAATAATGCAGCTGCCACCTCTGCACACAAGGCTTGGCAAATCCTTTAGGGCTTCCATCTCATTTAAATCCCTTGGATAAGAGGAAGACCTGACAATCATGTCGGCATTGATGAAAAAGCACTTGCCCTCTATTGCTATGTGCTGAATTGTTGGCTGCCACTCTGGATTGTCATTGGTGTTAGGCGAAATATAAATTGTAATTCCCTTTTCATAAAGAGCAACACGAGCAAGGGGCATGTAACTTTCCCAACAGATTAAGCTGCCAATAGGACCAAAGGCTGTTTCTGTAATTGGAAAATAATTTTTGTTGGCATCTCCCCAAACCACTCGCTCACTTCCAGTTGGTTTTAATTTTCTATGTATTTTATAAGTTCCCTTGGGTTCAAAAATAACATTGCTATTATAAAGTGTGCCGCTAACTATATCTCTTTCTGAAAATCCCAAACTTATGTAGGCTCCAGTTTTTTTAGAGGCCTCAATGAGTCTTTGAAACTCTTCTCCACCCTCCACAAGGGATGCATTATAATAGCGTAGCCAATCTTTTCGTCCACCTTCACTTCTCTTCCCCATACTAAAACCAAAATTCATGCCAATGGGATAGCCAGGAATAAAAAGTTCAGGGAAGACAATTAAGTCTGGACTTTTCTTGCTTGCTTCATCTATATATTTTAGAGCCTTGTCCAAGGATGCCTTCTTATCAAACATCACTGGCTCAGCTTGCACCAAGGCGACCCTACAAATTTTTTCAATATCTTTCATAACTCTCTCCAATTTTTAATTTATTATTTTTTCTAAACTTAAAGCTTTTTTTCAAATAAAATTAGGCTTACGCCCTCAAGTCCATTAAAAAGACATGGAATGCAATCAATTTCTTCAAAGCCTAGTTTTTTGTAAAGGCTGCGTGCAGGTTTATTTTTTTCATTTGTGTCCATACGCAAATACTTGCAGGCCTTTTCCCTGGCATAGTCTTCATAAAAATCTACAAATTTCTTTCCGTAACCCATGCCACTTTTATCAGGATCAATTACAAGGGTGTGAAGGACCATGACTTCTGAATCTTTGGCAGCAAATTTCCATTTTGCCTTAGCGTAGACATCAACTTGTTCTTTATTAATTATTCCAGTGCCAACTATATATCCATCATCTTCCATAACAAACATATCATTTCTTTTAAGAGCTGCCTCAGCCGTTTCTCGCCTCGGATAAATTCCTCGCTCCCAGCCAGTTGTAACCTTGCCACTTTCTTCTTCCTTTAAAAGTATTTTATTGTATATGCTTTCAATTGCGTCTAGGTCCCTTGCTTCTGCTTTTCTTAATATCATCTTGACCCCCTATTTTAAATTTAATTTTCAGTTCAACGGTCTACTTTATTAAGTCCCTAATCTAATTATATAATAAATTGCAGAAAAAAAGCTCCTAAGATTTTTAATCCTAAAAGCTTTTTTGTAATTTAAAACAAAAAATTTTTTAACTGTGAAATATTGATTCTAAATTCTTTTTTACAAGTTTTAATAATTCTTCTGTCAATTTATAAATTTCCTCGCCTAAAATTAAGCCGTGAGGATATTTAAAACTGTCATTCCAAATATAATTAAAGGTTTTACTATCAATCTGTGAGATTTTACCTATTTGAATTGCATAAATTTCTACGTCTTCCTTCACTAATTTTTTCACAATTTCTTTTGTTGCTCCAGGAAAAGTGGAAGCACCATCAGTTATTTCAAAAATTATCTTATATTCTTTTTTAGATTTTATTCTTCTTTTTTGCTCAGGGCTTATACTTTTATAGATTTCTCTAAGACAGGCTCCGTCATCTGTTGTCCCATCACTTGCATCAACTTTGACAATGGAAGAAATTATTTTACTTTTTTCTAAATCATTGGTATCGTCAAAATCCTTAATTTTATAATGACTTTTCCCAAAGAACCAAGACTCTGTTAAAACTTCAATTTTTTGGTTAGTCTTTCCCGCTTCAATTTGCAAGTACCTATTAAAATCTTGGATAGATAAAAGACTAACTGCTAGAGTTTTTCTAGTTGCTTCGATTTTTTCTTTATTCATTGAACCAGAGTTGTCTATTAGGAATGAAATTTCAATTTTTTCTGGTAATAATTTATTTTGTGACTCTAAGAAATTTTTATCAAAAATTTTAAGATTCTTATAATTTCCCCTTTTCTCTGCCTCAACAAAGTCTGGAAAACTATAAATTAAATCATTTACATTGATTTTACCTTTTGTTTGTCTATTTTTTTCTACATTTACTTCTTTTTTGGCAGACCCAACTAATTTTTTCCAAAACTTACGCATCTCTTCTCTCTGTGTTTTTGTTTTGTTTAGATAAAAATTATATAGGTCAATTTCATCTTCACTTATTCCATAGGACATTAAATCAGATTCACCAAATTCATCAAGAGAAGATATATTTTTAGGTTCTTGATTTATAAGTTCTTTTAAACTTTCTTCTACATCTTCCCTACTAGACTCAAGTTTACTTCCTTGAGATTCATCTCGATTTTCTTCAAAGAACTTTTCTCCATCATTTTCGCCATCGCTAGACCTAGTTGTCATGGAATCAATTTCTTCTAACCAAAATTTTTTAAAACTTGGATATATAAAAGCTTTTATTAGAGGATCTCTTTCTACTATTCCTTGATCCTCATTTATTTCTTTTATAAGTTCCTTTTTTAAAAATTCATAAATTGATTTAGATAAGACACTTGAATCAAATTTTTCTAATATTTTAGATTTGAAATTTTCATCGTCCTTGTAGAGACTATAGAATAAAAAACTTTTGGAAAATCCATGATGGTTTAGGTCGGAAAATAATTCTTCCTTATCTTTTGTCTCTTTCATATAATTTAAGATTTTTCCCTTTTCTTCTTCATCTCTATATACCGGACAAGTTGCCATAACTCTCAAAAAGGCAGTTAATTTATCCATTTCAAATAAAAAATCCAAGACTTCATTTTTAACATATTGTCGCAAAAATTTGCTGTCGATTTTATTTTCTTCATCCAAAAGTTCTTCTATCTTTTTTGAAATATAATAAGTAATCTCATCAATTTCATTTCTCCAGTTTTTTTCTCTATTTAAATAAACTTTGGCATTTTTCTTCCAATCTGGATAAAGGGCTAATTCATAATAGATATGCCACATCACTTCACTATTATCTAGATCTTCTTCAATAAAGACTGATAAGGGTAGATAAAGTACTCCTTCCTTAGGCTTAAAAGAGAATTTTTCTAGTTTTTCTAATCCAATATACCTTAGGCTTGGCTCTCTTGTGAAAGTAGATAGAGATTGTTTTTGTTTGTCTAAAAATATTTTAAAATTTTCTTCTGCCTCTTTTTTTAATTTATTTTTATCAAGAGATTTTTTATCTATTCCAAACATTATTATCCCCCTACTCACAAAGATCAATATTGTGAAGTTTTTCAACAGAATCCAGCCTATCAATATTTAATTTATAAAAATTGCCATAAATATCTTCAGTCAAAAAATTTTCTTTATCTAATGGAATCAAATTTATAAAAAACCTTTCAGACAAGCCTACTTTTTCATTTAACTTCCATTGACAAAAATTTTCTTCAAGAAGATAGACAAACCCATCTTCTGTTAAAATGATACCTGTGCCATTTTTGCTAATAATATTAAATAAATTTCCCTTAAATTTTTCCTTTTCAATTTTTATAATTTTTTTCTTCACGAAATTGTACAGGGCTAGGTTTCCCTTCTTTCCCAAAATTGCAAGATGATTTTTTTCAGACTTTCCATTTTCTAAAATTTCTATTTTATTAATAGAAGCATCATAAATTTTAACTTTTCTTATTATCTCAATTTTTTCGTTAAGATATTTTGCTTCTATAAAATATCCCTTCCTTGTTCCCATTGCAAAGTCATAACTAGAAATTTTAACTAAAGAAGTAATTTCATCTTCTTTAATTGATATTTTATGGGCACCTTTTACTTTAAAGTTAGAATATTCCTCATTAAATTCTAAAATTAATAATTCATTTTTCCCCACTTGACAAAAAAATATATTGTCTTTTAAATTTATAATACTTTCAAAGCCTATAAAATTCGACTTCAACTTAACAATTTTTACATAATTTACATTTTCAAAAACATCCTCAACATCCTTGTAAGAAAAAATAAATATATCTCCATTGATAGTAAAAGCCAAGATCCTTTCTTCATCAATTTTATGCATATAAATTATCAACTTATAAAAATCTTTTATTGGCGAACTTAATTCTATTTTAGGATTTACCTTGTCTAAAATTCTTGCAAAATATAATTTTCGATTTGAATCTGCAAATAAAAATACATCCTCTTTAATTTTAAGGTAAGTTTTTAAATAGGTTTCAGACTTGTAGCTTCCCTCAATTTCAACTTGATTAAAATTAATTTTTGTCTCATAAAGATCAGGAGCATAGAGCCTATAATATGGCAAAAGCTCTTTTAAAATTAAATTTTCTCTTTTTTCTAAATCTAATAACTTATCCTCAAAATTTTCTTCAAGTTTACCATTTTTTAAGGTAATATTTAATTCATCTCTCAATTTTATTAAGTTTTTTTTAAATTCTTTTGTGTTTTCAGAAAATTTCATTTTTTATTTTCTATATCCCTTAAATAATCCAAAAGATATTGAGAATGTTCAAGATGATTTAATCTATTATCTAATTCTTCATATTCTTCTATTGAAATTATTTTTTCTTTTTCTATTTCTCTTAAAAAATCTTTTAAATTATCTGGAATTTCTTTCCTTTCCGCTTGAGGACCAAATAAAATCCTGATTAAGTCAAGGTATGATAAAGACTCAGTTTCCCCTCTTGTATATTCATAAGGCCTAGTTCTTATCTCATCATATTCTAAAGTTACTTTTCCAAGATTTTGGTTTTTAATTGTCCATCCTTCAGATTCTTTAAAGAAACCAAATCGCACAGCTTGAGATAGGATATAGGCTTGATCTTGTGGACTTGTTATGGAACTAATGAATCCATCCCATAAGGCCAGACTCAAGTCTTTTTCTTCTCCAAGATTCCAATTATCTAAAACCCTTAAAATATTTCTAAGTGATAAAACTGATTCTTTAAGTTCAGGAATATCTTCTGATGAGTTTTCGCTTTCTTGGGATATTAGTTTTCCCATAAATACTTCTTGTGTCACTCTTGAAAGTTGTGAAAGTCTAAATATTTCTTCTAAGGTCCTTCTAGGAGTTGGGAGATGGAGGTTTCCATTGTTATCTGCAAGTCTCACAAGTAATATTCTAAATAATTCATTTTTCTTATTATCACTTTGATTTTTAAGGAACCAATAGTATTCTGATTTACATAATTATATTCTATTGTTTGGAAACGAGATTTAAAAGCTGGATTTAGTTCATTTGTTCCTTCATAACTTACAGATTCAGTTGATAGGTTTCCTGTTCCTATGAGACCAAATCCTTTTTTTATTTTCACTGGACCAATACCTGTAACATAGGCCTTAGATCCAATTTTACTTTGAAGGATGTCATTAAGACCAATTAAGTTTTGCATGGCAATAGTGTTAAGTTCATCTATAATAACAGGTCTCCCTTTTTTAACTGCCAACAAAATTTCTCTTTCAATCTTCTTAACTACAGTTCCGTAAGTTGTGTTTCTAGCTATAAAAATATCAGAAATACTATCCCAAAGTTTAGACTTAATAAGATCTTGTTTTTCAGAATCTAGATTTTCTAAATCTCTACCATGAGCTTTAGTCCAGCTAAAGTATTGGTCAACAACTTCATCAATTAGTTCCAAATTACTTTCACTTGAAGAAGCTTTCTCAAGAGAAAGTGTCTTTTCAACAAACATATCTTCATAAGTTAAGTTGTAGGATCCAGAAATAAAGTATGGATAGATTGCCTCTACTTCTTCACGATTACCTTCTCTTAAAAGATTTTTATAGTGCTTAAGTTTATCTTTTCTTAGTTCTTTAAATTTTTCGATAGCCTCTTCTTCATTAGCATTAGTATTTTTTAAAAACCAATTTTCTAAATCTTCTTCTAATTCTTTTTGAATAATATTGCCTAGTGTAAATTCAATAGCTGCTTCTCTTGCTATTTGAGTCTTACCACTACCTAGATGACCAATTATATATACAGGGGTGCCTTGCTTTAAAGAACTTATAATTTTTTTCTTTGCGTCAAGCACATACTTAACCTCTACAAGACCCTTGTTGTAACCAGTCTCAATATCTTCCATTAGTTGTCTATGATAATAAAACTCCCAGGCATCAGGTGATGAGTTTATAATCTCTTTTAATTTTCTTTCATATTCTTTTATTTTATTTATCCTGTATCTAGTGGCTGGGGTGCTTCCGAAAAAATTACTATTATATAATTCCTTACTCTTATTTCTCTCCAATTTCAAGAAAAACTTTTCATATTCAATTAAGTTTTCAAGTTCTTCTATTATTTTCCTTTGTTTATTTCTCTCTTCTTTTAAAAAATCTTGGTATTTCTTTATTAAATTATTTTCCTGTCTAATAATATCTGATTTTTCTTCATATTTTCTAAAGTTTTTTAAAAATTCTCCTGATTCTACTTCAAAATCCCTTTCATTTGATAATTCATTTCTCAAAATTTCTTCATATAATTTCTGAATTTCATTTAAAGTAGGTAAGGCTTGATTATTCAAGTTCTTATTTTTCATGAGAAAACTCCTTTTTGTTAATGTTAAAAAAGGGGCGATAATAACCGCCCCAATTTTTTATAATATAATGAAAAATTTAAATTATATTAAATTCTTTTAACATTTCTTCAATTTCTGTGCCCTCTATGTGCTTAGCAAGCTTAATTTTTTGTAGTGGGCTAAGTGGAAGTTCAGGTTTTTTGCCATCTAATAGAGAATTCATTCCATTTAGAAGATATCTTATGTCATATCTTGAAGCATAAACTTCTGGCACAGCTTTTTCTACGCCACATAGTACATAAACTGCTTCCATAGCTGTTCTTCCAGAATATTCTGTTGTAAATACTGTATCTCTTCCTGGATCGTCAAGAGTTTCTGCAAATTGTCCTAAGAAGGCAAAGTTTACTCCACCCTTTGGAACAACTAGTGGTCTATCGCCAAATTTTCTAGGCATAAATTGAGCCGTAATGTAAGGCATCATAACTGGTACAGCTGTACAAGTTTCTGCAAGTGCATCAATTTCATTTACAGGAACTCCAATATGATATAACCATTCTTTTGTAATTTCTTTTCCTGTACAATCTCTCATTTTCTTTTTGATGTAGTCGCCTTCAACATCTGTGAATAAACCGTAAAGCCATACAGCTATATCATTTTTAGGTTGTTCTGGATATTGTCCTTGTCTATTTATTGTCCAAGATATTAACCAGCTTGAATCAAGGCAAGTTACTAGACCGCCAGTAACTGTTTTTCCAGTATAAGGACTTCTCTTTGTAATTTTTTCAATGTATTTTGGAACAGAATCATCATGGCAAGTTATTGTACATGATTCCCAATTACTCTTTTCTACATCAGAGCAAAATACTTCAGGATTACCAAAGTCATCTGATTTTTTAGCAATGTTTTTCCACATTTCCCAGCAACCAGTTTGTTCATCTGAAAGTTCTGCTGGAGTATTGTCATCACCATAAGAAGAATTTTCTGTCATAGAACCATTTGTGATGAATAATAAATCATTTTCTGTTAAGTCAATAGACTTATCATTGCCATCTTTATCCTCAGCTATTATTTTTGTAGCAACCTTTCTGTTTTCAGATATATCAAAATCTACATCTGTTACTTTAATATTGTATTGGAAATTACATCCATGGTCTTCAAGATACTTAACCATTGGCTTAACAAGTGAATTGTATTGGTCGAATCTTGTATATCTTGCTGCTGATAGGTCAGTAAATCCATCTACATGGTGGATGAAACGATTTAAATATAGTTTCATTTCTAAGGCAGAGTGCCAATTTTCAAAGGCAAACATTGTTCGCCAATAAGTCCAGAAGTCTGAGTTTAAAAGTCCTTCAGAAAAAACTTCTTCTATTGTTTTATTATCTAATTCTTCATCTTTTGTTATGCAAAGATCGGCAATTTCTTTAACTTGGTCTTGAGTTAAATTAAAATTACCATCATCATATTTTTCACCTTGCTTGTGAGTAATACGGCAGTTGCTAAAGTTTGGATCATCATAATTTGTGTAATAATAAGAATCCAACACACTCATTTCTGGATCTTCAATACTTGGAATTGAGCTCCAAATATCCCATAGACATTCAAAGTGAGCTCCTGTTTCTCTACCACCACGGGCAACATATCCTCTAGTTTCCATGCATTTACCATCTAAAGAACCTCCGGCTATATCTAATTGTTCTAAGAAAGTAATTTTTTTACCTTCCATGTGAGCATCTCTAATTAAAAAACATGCTGCAGTAAGTGAAGCAACTCCTGTTCCAATTAAATAAGCAGATTTTTCTTCAATTCCTTCAGGCTTTCTTGTCTTAACTAATCTTTGAAAATCCCCATTAGTTAATTTAAGTCTCTTATCACGAGTTTTAAGTTCCATAATATCCTCCTTTAATAGTTCTTTATCTTTCCTTCTATGTTCATTAAAACATTATTAAGATAAAGCATCATCTACCAAAAGAGCTTACTTGGGTAACTTTTACTCAATGTCAAAATTTTGGGTAAAATTATCTAATTTTTCACTTCTCTTTAAAGATAATAAAATATTGCCATCCATTAGTTCTCCAAGTCTACGGGTTATGGCTTTTGGATCATTTTTCATTCCTGTTGCAACCCATTTAATAAGGGCGGAACTTAAAGCACATTGATAAAAATAAGCAATAAGTTTCATATCAATGTCTTTGGCTTTAGTAATTTGTCCAAGCCTTTTTACATAATTTCTCATAATTTCACCGGAAATAGAAAAAATATATTTTTCAAGGTCAATTCTATAATCAGACTCATAAATGTGCTTTACCATTTTCTTATTATCTAAAATAAATTTAGCCGCTAAAATAAAACTTTCCTCCCAGGATAAAGTCTCGTTAAACTCTTCAATTACTATATCCAGTTCCTCATCAAAGATTTCTTTTACCAACTCTGTCAAATTATCATAGTGATAATAAAAAGTTTTTCTCTCAATGTTACATGCCTTAGCTAATTCTGTAACAGTAATATTATGTAACTTCTTTTTATTTAAAAGCTTAATAAATTCTTTTCGTATCAAATCTTTAGTATAATTTTTCGCCATATAAGACTCCTTCCTAAAATAAAGTCATTTATTATATACTTTCCCAATTTATGGAATATTAAAATAGATAAAGAGAAAAATAAATTTATAAATTTTACACTTTTATATTTAAAATTAAATTTCCACTAAAATAATAACTAATAAAATTCAAACTTATAGTTTTTTCTATTAAAGTATACTATAATCTCTCTTATAAGGAGAAGCTAATGAAGGAAAGAAGAAAACTTAAATTTATTTTATAGGCTTTTCCACACTTTCTTATTATTGACATTATAAGATTATATTTTTATTAGAAATTTTTTACTTAAAATATAAAAAAAGTTTATTTATCATCTAGGGGGGAAGATTTTTTGAATAGTGAAAGTAATTTGAAAGGTTTGTTTTTTGCATCCTTTGGTGCAATTAGTTGGGGTATTTCAGGTGTCTGCGGACAATATCTTTTTATGAATTATGATATTGATTCATCTTGGGTAACGGCAATTAGAATGGTCTTATCAGGAATTTTACTATTAATTTTAGGGGCCTTTAAAGAAAAGGATAAGGTCTTAAAAATTTGGACTGTCCCAAAGGACCTAGCCTGGCTCTTTGCCTTTGCTATTTTAGGACTTTTATTGTGCCAGTACGCCTTTATCAGCGCTATAAAATATTCAGATTCTGCAACGGCAACAGTCTTGCAAAGTCTTAATGTTGTCATAATGATTGTATTTATGTCCATAGTTACAAAAACTAAGATGAGATTTTCTCAAATAATAGCAGTCTTCTTGGCTGTCTTTGGAACCTACTTAATTTCCACTGGAGGAAATCCAGGAAATATGAATATTTCAAAAGCTGGACTTATTTATGGCTTACTCTCAGCTGTAGGTGTTATAACCTATACTCTTTTTTCCAGGCCAATTATAGCTTCTTGGGGGAATATTATCGTTACTGGTTGGGGCATGCTTCTGGGAGGCATCCTCATATCTATCTTGACAAAGGCTTGGATCATTCCCAAGGATCTTGACTTCATAGCTTGGCTAATGATTGCCATAATAATTGTTATTGGAACAGCTCTTGGCTTTTCAGTTTTTCTTGAAGGCGTAAAACATATTGGTCCAGTTAAGGCAACCCTAATAGGTTGCTTGGAACCAGCATCTGCTACCCTACTAGCTTCCATATTTTTGGGAATGAGGTTTTCTTTAGTAGAATTAGCAGGCTTTTTCTGCATTATCTTAACAGTTTTCCTTTCAGTAAAGGACAAGCCTAGAGAAAATAAAGCCTAATCGTAAAAATAATTACTCAAATAATAATTATGACTAATTTTAAACTATGCTTTATAGGTTTAGGCATACAAAAGGCACCTACTTCTGTAAGTGCCTTTTTTGTATCTCCTATTTTTTTATAATAAAGAAATATTTCTAACTTTACTTAAATTGCCTTCAAAAACTATTAACCCTTCCCAATTATAGACTTCATTATTTCAAACATTCTTGGTGAATAAATATTTTCTTGTGCTAGGCTCTTCCAATCAAGGATATCTTCTGCGTCAGTCACTCCCTCAGGAAGCATCAAGCTGCCATCCTTCAAACTAATGGAAGGTGAAAATTCTATTACATCATCTCTGTACCTTATGGTGATCTTTCCATTTGGAGCGATATCACTAATGTTTTGACAGACAAAAGTTGTTCCTGCACAAGCATTAAAATCTAACAATTCATTTGGCACTTCTTTTAACTTTCCATCTTGAGAAATTTCCAATTCCTTTAAAGAAACAGATGCATTCCTGTACTTAGGAATGACAAGGTAGCACTCCTCTCCATTTAAGTATGGCATGTCGCCACCCTCGCTTTGTTTCATGGAAACAAGCATATTAGGGTCATCAAAATTTAAAAATATAGTTGTCCATGCACTTAGTTTTTCAAGAGTAGCAGATAAACTTTCTTCATCAAAGGCAGCGCCAAGGTGGATTATAAAAGCCTTGTGGTTTTTGTCCTTGGGGTCTATGCCAAGCTTTCTCGCCATTTTCAAATACTCAGCAGAAATTGGATCCCTATTAAATCTGTCTGCCTTAAGCTCTAAAGTTACTGGGCAAGGGACCATGTTTACAATTGAATACTGACTTAAGAGGAAGTGAGCTTTACCAACTTCGTCTATATAAATTTTATTTTCATTACTTTCGAAATTATCCCACACTTCCTTGAAAATCAAACCAGTAGAGTTGTTTTGATTATAGATAAAGGTATAGTCAAGGACGTCATTGTTGTAGTTCATAGTAGTCCAATCTTGCTCTTCTCTCAAGCTATCTTCAATAATGCCCAAAATCTCATCCTTTTCCACGCCAAAATTTTTTATGAGTTCATAGTCGTCAATAAATTTTCCATCAGGCAGAGAAAAGTTATAGGCAAAATAGCCTGGAGGATCATCATACAAAGTATCGTAAATCTCAATCATTAGGCTCAATACATGGTCGTCTTGGTAAACTGAAAATGAAGAATATATTCCAGTTTCATCCTCCTCCATCTTTCCCTTGCCAGACTGGTAAATTTTTCTTAAATTATCTGCAATTTCGTCAATCTCTTGGTTGGCCTTCTTTGCATCCTTAGAGTCCAAAAGTATCCTTGGCAAATGAAGACCAAATTCATCCCTCTTTGCAGATCCTTTGCTTTTTTCATCAATGAAGTCATTCCAGATTTCCCTGTCTTCAACATAGGAAGACATAGAACCAATAATTGCCCCCTTAACGGGCTTTAAATCCTCTTTACCCTTAGAAGAAGTCTTCTTAGAATCTTCACCTTTTTCATTTTTCTGATTATCAGCATTAGCTTCAATTGCATTACTTGCATTTTCCCTTGGTCCCTCTGCCGAAGTACTGCCCTTCTGACATCCAGCAAGGAGGGCAAGAGCCACTATCATAATAATAAAAATTTTTAAATTTCTTTTCATAATATCCCTCACATAAATAATAAGTATCCCTTATCTTAATTATAGTACAGAAAGAAAGCTTCTGAATCTTATAGACCAGCGCCATGATTTTGTGTAAATAAAATAGTCTATATAATCTTAACCCTTTGGAAGTCCAATCTTAAATTCGTCGTGCAAAAGTCTTGTAGTCATGGCAGCTATTTCAGCTCTGGATACCTTTTGCATTGGACTAAAGTTCATATTGACATCGCCAACTGCAACTCCAGATCTGTATAAAAGCAAGATTTCTTCTGCATAAGGTGTGCTTTCCTTGACATCAGAAATGTCTGTAAGAGGCACATCGGGATTTATGAAGCCCTTCTTGTAAAAGTTGTCGCAGCGACCAAGCATGCCAGCAACCTCGCACCTCTTAGCTGCCCTATTCCAGTCCTCAGCCTTTTCAAGACTAATTTTTCCAGAATCAACCTTGTCGTTAGTATAGATGCCATTTTCGTAGCAATAGCGCACATAAGGCATGTACCAAGCCTCGCCCTTCACTTGCTTGAAATCAGAACTTGCCACCATTAATTTAGAGTGGACCTTGGCAGAGATGCAAGCAAGCTCTGCCATAGTCACCTTGCCAAGGGGATCAAAGATTTCTTTAGACTTGCCCTTCATTATCTTATCGAAGTATGCTATGTAGACATACCTTAGGTACCAGGACTCAGCCTTGAGGTCCTTGAAGCCAAGATAATCAATAAGCTCCTGATCAGTTATATCGCCAAGGATAAAATCGCCTGGGTTTTCGTATGTGTCATTAAATTCTGGGTATTGGACATTGCCCACAAGTTCTGTGGCAAAGACCCCTGATGACAGAATAAAAATCATCATTATCGTTGCAAAAGTCCCAGCAAGAGTTTTTCTCATAAATTTCATATTACAACCTCCTTGAAATTAATTTTTAGTCAAAATTTATTCTTGTAGAGTAATTTTATATCAAGTCGACCTTTAGCACATCACCCAAAAGGGTGATTTTTTATAAACATTTTTAAATTTTTAGGAATTTAGGAATAAAAAAACACCTAGCTCTTAGCTAACAAAATTAATATAAAATTGTGGGACATTTAATTTTTAAAGCTCACCATAGGTCTATGTTTTAAGTTTCTTACACAGATTATTTAATTTCATCGAATGCTTACTATCTTTTTATTTGCTATTCACAAAATAAAAGAGTAGCATGTAAGTTAGAAGGACCTTAAATTCTTGTGCTTGACCTTAATTTCCAATTATCCAAGGAGCTATCTATGAATAAAAATAAATTTTTTCATATAAACTATTATGGGCTCATTAAAATAGGAATTTTACTATTTTTATTTAGCCCACTTAACTCTGCTTTGGCTATGTTTTTCCAGGGTCCAGCTTATCAGTGGCCCTTTCGAATTTTCTTTATTTTGCTTTCAATAATAGGCTTAATAGGAGGATTTCTTCTCTTTTGGTACTTGCTCTTCTCCACTTTGTTCTACTTTTTTAAAAAGGATAGAGAAAAAGCAAGATCCCACTTGGTCCACTTTTTAGCCTTGGCCTTCTTGCCCCTTATCCCAATTTTATTAAGTCTAATTTTTGAATTGAGCCAAGCTGGATTACATTCTCCCCCTAAAATAGGAGACCTTTTTTATCCAGCTGGAGGAAAAGCCTACACAGAATTTTTGCCTTTTCTTTTGGGAGAGCTTAAAAAAATCCTCAGACATCCATCCTATATCATTCCTTACGATTAATCTTTAAGGCAATAATTTAAAATAAGCAGAGGATAAAATTTGTTGTCCTCCTTTGAGTGAATATTAAGTTTAAAATATTTGCTAACATAACCTAAAAATTTGCAAAAAATAGCAGCTACAAATGTAGCTGTTACTTTAAATTAATTACTTTTTCTTCTAATCCAAGGTATTACCCTATTTACTTCCTTTAAATATATTTCATATTCTTTTCCAAATTCATTTTTTAACCATTTTTCTTCTGTATTTTTCATTAGTATTGTTAAGAAAGCCCAGAAAGTAAAAGGCAATATTAATAAAAAATAGTTTGCTGTAAGTAATAAAGAGCCTGTGAATATAAATATAAAGGCCGAATAAACAGGATTCCTTACAAAACTGTAGACCCCACTTGTTATCAACTTCTTCTCTTTAACTTTTTTATTTATTTTCTCCACTATAACTGCTTGTAGCCATAAATATATGCCGAAAAGGATTAAGAGAGTCCCCGCTATTAAAAAAAATATTTTCCCTTCTCTTAGCTCTCCTTGATATAGGTATCCTTTGAGATGAAGGCATATCCCTCCTATGGTAAGAATTAAACAAGTTATTACATATATGGGTCCAACTCCAAAAGCAGGCATTTTAAATTCTTGTGACTTCATTCTCTATCACCTGTGATAAAATAATCACAACAATCTGCTCCCTTTGCTATGGTTCCTTTTCTGTGAAGAACTCCATGTTGAAGACTAATCATCACTTCGTCAAGCTCACAAAATAGGGGCATCAGTTCAAAGACGCCAAGTTTCTTGGTGTAGGTACATATTGGACAACGAGTAATTCTATAATAGCAAGCACCATCATAGGGCTGACCTTCGAAGTCGACTTTAAAAGAAGTTGGATAGAGCTTTTCTTTTTCTGGTGTGTACCACTTGTAATACTTAATAATATTTTTCTTATTGGCTTCTTTTCCCCTCATAGTATTGAGATCAAACAAGGAAAAAAACCATTTGACAGAATAAAGAGAGCGGCGCATCATTTCCTGAATGGTCTCTGGTGGAATCTTCTTCTCGCTTGCTATGTAGGGAGCGACAAAGACAAGGGCGAACATTTCATTGTATGCCATGGGATTATCCTTGCCAATATCATCTGCTTCTTCTATTAATTCTCGATAAGTTATTTTGCTCCTTCTAATAATTTCTGAAGCATATGCTTTATCATACTTTTCTATAAGAACTTTTTTCATTTGCCCTTTAAATAATAAGAAATAAAAGCTATTATATTTCATCTTACATACCCCATCAATTTTC
>QWCQ01001102.1_pt1 | contig 18438 bp, 21 predicted proteins | sample 1972701 | NCBI WGS metagenome assembly QWCQ01 (sample SAMN09866704, study PRJNA288562) | Human gut metagenome isolate pre4_stool, whole genome shotgun sequencing... | reverse complement strand
TAATAACGAAAGGATTCAGAAGAAAACAAAATGGATGCCACCTACTTTATATAGGTTAGCATCCATGAATGTAAACTAAATATTAATGTGTCCAGTTTTTTGGGTACGCATCAAATCTTGCTTTCCTTTTTTATCAGATTTATACCTTTCTTTTTTTAATCCAAGAACCCAACTTCCCGCCTAAGATCTATCAATTCCAATATCACTTCTTGTTCAACCATACACCTACTCCATAAATCTCAACTAATTGTATTATACAATTTCCAAGGAAGAACAACAATCCTATATAAGTACTGCCTACTTATTTATTATAATTTCAATCCCAGATTTAAACATTACTTTCAGACTTTCTTCATAAAACACTATCTTCTTTATAAGTTTTTTTACCAATTCTTCATCGTATCTTTCTATCTCCAATTCCTGATTATCTAAGAATTCTTCTAATTCCATTAATCTGCTTTGTACATTTTTCTCTTCCGAAATACTCAGGAGTATCTTTTCTTTTTCATTTCTTAACTCTTCCACCCTTTCTACAAGGTCTGTGTAGTCTTTTTTGGCATTAGCTACTTTTAAAAGTTCTTCTTGCACTTTCTGCATTTTTTTGTCTATTTCTTCTATCTGCCTACTTCCATCACCCGTGATGGCTTTTTCAATATTCTCTTTTATTATTTCTTTTAATTCATTGCTTTCAGATATAAGTTGATTAATGGATTCTACGACTGCCTCTTGTAGATCACTCTCTTTTATGGTTCTTGCATGGCAGGCATCTGGTCCATGAGTTACTCTTGTACAACATCTCCAAACAGTATATTTCTTTCCTCTATTATTCCATGCTATTCTCCTATAAATATTCCCACATTTAGAGCAGTAGACATTACTTGAAAGAGCGTATTTGCTGGAATAAATTCTTCTTTTTCCTTTTCCGCTCACCATATTGACTCGTCCATCCATTTCTTCTTGGACTCGCATGAAGATTTTTTTGATATGATGGCTTCGTGACTATTTTCTACATAATATTGAGGTGCAATTCCATCATTCTTTACCCTTTTCTTATTTAGAAAATCTACCGTATATGTTTTTTGTAAGAGGGCGTCTCCCATATATTTCTCATTGGTTAATATTTGATTGAGGTTTGATACATGCCATTTCTTATTTCCTGCTCCATTTACTATCTTATCTTTTTCAAGTCCTTCTTTTATATCTCGTAGGCTTGCTCCTTCCAAGTATTCTCTGTAGATCCTTTTTATAATTTTTGCTTCTTCAGGAACGATGACAAGTTTTCCCCCAATAATATCTTTTGAATTTACTAAATTATTGAATTTTATCCTCTATAGCACAGTCATTAATCTCTAAATAATCTAAATTAATGTCTAAATTTTCTTCTGAAAGTATTTTAACTACTTTTGCAAGATTAGTATCAATTTTTAAAATATCAACATCTTGACCAAGTTCGTTTTTTATAAACTCATAAAATTATCTTAATTCTTCGATATCCATAGCTTGAATATGTTTTAATAAACTTATAGGATCCCATATGTCATTTTGAGGATCAAATACTAGAGAATTGGGGTTCTTATACGTTTGTTTTTTAATACTGTTAATAGCTTCTTTCGAAATTGATATAAACTTATAACTATAACCACAATAATCTCTATAAACACTTTTATTCAAAGAATTCTGTATTTTTTTCTTAGTACAAGTTGAAGATACCTGTGCAAGGACATGATCTGAGTCATCTATCAAGTCAATTCCTTCGATATTTTGTTTTATAGTATTTGCATTAACAAAATTTAAACTAAATATCCTATTACATAATTCAGCAAAAAAGTTTTCAGAATGTATGTTTAAATCTAATACATTAATTTTGCTTCTTCTCTGTATTCTTGTTGATAATATATTTATTTTTTCTTCTATATAATTAAAATATATCGAGCGATTCAAATATAACACTCCCCTCATAGTACTATTTTATAAAATTCAATTTTTTTCTATTTTTTTACAACTACTTATATTATAGTTCACTTTAAGCAGCACACAAACTATTTATTTTTTGAGTTTTAAACTTTGGTAGAAGTCTTGAACTCCTTATATTTACATAACTATTTGCCTCTATCACTATTATGACACGAAACCCGCATGTAGGATCGTATACCTTGTTAATGGCCATCTTGCCTTGCATAACAAGTCTTGCGAGTAATTTTGAAACTGTTTGTGGCGCGAAAAATTCTCCGCCTGACTTTCCTGCGTTACTTGCATAATTCGAGATTAAATAAAGGTAGGCATCACCAAAGGCGTCTATATCATTATCTTCAAAGCGACCAAAGTTTATGCTGGCTATACCATTTAAAATATCTCTAAGCCTTTTATTCTTTTCGGCAACTGTTGCGCCAAGTTTATTACTTGTAGTGTCAACATCTTCAAAAAGTCCTTTTATATCATCTTCTGACCTAAAACCAATGGCACTTGCTTCTATGGCTTTAAAAATATTAGCAAAGTCTGTGTTAAGGTCTTCATTAGTGCCCGCATCTTTAACGACATTTTCAAATAATTGGCTTGGCAATATAAAGAAGCCTTTGTCCTCAACTGTATTTGGTCTAAAATACTTTTCTGCCTCTTCGTCACTTATCTGAGCGTAGTCAAAGTCTGGGTCGCCTGCTTCGTGCTCTGCCACGTTAAAAAATTCTGTGATATTCTCTGATATAAAGCGATAAAAAAGTATGCCTAGTATGTATTGTTTAAAGTCCCAGCCATCGACAGCGCCGCGCACATCGTCTGCAATGGACCAGATCTTCCTATATAGCTCAGCTCTTTGAGCTGTCTCGTTATTCTCTCTAATTTCTGCCATAATACTCTTTTTAAAAATTGATATATACATTAATTATATCACATATAGAAAATTTTTACATCAAAAAACGAACCTTAGAATATTTCCTTGGTTCGTTTAATATTGAAGAAAATTGTCTCCTTATTTTCTTTTGTATCTTCTATACTCAAATTTCATATCTTGATAAGCATATTCTTCGCTTGTTTGAACTAGCTCAAATGCTTCGTCCTCATCGAGATTTCTCATAACTGTGTCATAAGGCTCGAAGTCTTTCTTAATAAAAGTAATCTCTGCCTCGTCCACCTCATCTATGAGCTGGTCTATAAGGCTCGCGCCGCCAACTAAGAAAATTTTCTTATCCGAAAATTTTTCTTTTATCATCTCTCTTAAATCGTCAAGGCTGTGGGCAATGTGAGCTCCCTCCATCTCCTTAAGTGAGCGTGATACGATGATTGTTTCTCTGCCAGGAAGTGCGCCTGTCGCGTCAAAGGTTTTTCGTCCCATGACTAAGACGCCGCCCATGGTCATCTCTTTAAAGTGTTTGAGATCAGCTGGTATCCTTGTTAGCATATCACCTTTGTAGCCAATCGCCCATTTGGCATCGACTGCCATTACGAGTATCATTATAAAGCTTGTTTTGCTGTGATTAAAGCAAGTTTGTAAACGTCGTCTGAGTTACATCCTCTTGATAAATCGTTAACTGGGCTGTTTAAGCCTTGAAGTATAGGTCCTATAGCGTCGTAGCCGCCAAGTCTTTGTGCAATTTTGTATCCAATGTTACCTGCTTCTAGTGATGGGAATATGAATACGTTCGCATGACCTGCGATGTCTGAGCCCTTTGCCTTCTTTTCAGCAACTGTTGGTACGAAGGCTGCGTCGAATTGAAGCTCTCCATCTACGGCGATGGATGCGTCTCTTTCCTTAACTATTTCAAGTGCCTTGATAACTTTTTCTGTTTCGTCTGACTTAGCACTGCCCTTTGTTGAAAAGCTTAATAGAGCGATCTTTGGATCAACTCCGAAGCTCTTTGCTGTTATATTTGATAGTATAGCTGTTTCTGCGATGTCATTTGAGTCAGGTGCGATGTTTATGGCGCAGTCAGCGAAGATATATCTTTCGTCGCCCTTAACCATAACGAAAACGCCTGAAGTTTTTTTGTAGCCTTCCTTCATCTTAATGATTTGAAGTGCTGGTCTAACTGTATCGCTTGTTGCATGTGCAGCTCCTGATACAAGGCCATCTGCCTTATTCATATATACTAAGATAGTTCCGAAGTAATTAACGTCCTTAAGAAGTAGCGCCTTAGCGTCTTCTAGAGTTATCTTGCCCTTTCTTCTTTCAAAGAACTTTTGAGCCATCTCATCTATGTCCTTTGCTTCAGCTGGATCGAAGAAATTGATATTAGCAAGGTCCTTGCCTATAGCTTTAGCAGTTTCCTCTACCTCACTTCTCTTGCCTAGAACTATTGGTTCTAAAATATTTTCTTCTTTTAATCTGAAAGCAGCCTTTAAAACTCTTTCATCTTCACCTTCTGGAAAAACAATCGATGGATGTTTTTCTTTTACTTCAACTTTTAATTCTTCAAATAAATCCATAATAACCTCCTATTTCTATTTATTAATAAATTTATCTTTGCTTAAAGCAATCACAACGCCGCCAATGATGACGAAGATGGGATTGACATCTAAAAACACAACTATTAAAAAAGCTAATATGCTTATTGCGTACTCGAATTTGTTTAGGTGGGCTTTCTCTACTAAGCCTACAAGTGCTGCAAATACTAGTGCGCACACAACTGGTCTAACGCCTTTGAAGGCTGCTTGCACATATGGACTGTCTTGCACGCCCATAAAGAAGTGCGATATGACTAGTATGATCATAAAGCTTGGCAGTACTGCGCCAAAAAAGGCAGCGATCGCGCCCCAAAAGCCATATATCCTGTAGCCAACTAGTATCGAGATGTTTGCTGCGATAGGCCCTGGTGCTGTTTGTGCAAGGCTTATCGAGTCTATGTACTCTTCGTCTGACATCAGCTTTTTCTTGGTAACTATCTCACGCTCAATTATTGGTAGCATGGGAAAGCCGCCTCCCAATGTGAAGGCACCTATTTTAAAGAATGTAAAAAATAAATCAAGTATCTTCATATCATCACCTGTAAAGCACTATGCCGACCAAAAAGCCTACAGCCATTAATAGTATTGGGTTAAGCTTTTTCACTCTAACTAATATAAAGGCTACGATAGCTATGATTATGGACTTGTAGTCGATGATGGCGCCCTTGCCAATGGTAACGACTGCCGCTAAGACAAGTGCTAAGACGACTGGTCTTATGCCTCTAATCGATACTTTGATTGCATTTGAGTCTCTAAACTTATTTATGGTCAAAAATATTATGCTCATGATGATAAAGCTCGGTAGTGTCACTCCAAGTGTTGCGACAACGCTGCCCCAAAAGCCTGCTAGCTTGTTACCGATGAAGGTAGCTGAGTTAACCGCGAAGGGTCCGGGCGTTGTTTGCGCTATGGCAACTATGTCGATGAAGTCTGAGTAGCTAATCCACTGAAGACCATTGATAATCTCCTTTTCAAAAAGTGGCATCATAGCATAGCCCCCGCCGAAGCTAAAGAGGCCTATCTTGAAAAACACTAAAAATATTTCGACTAATAAATTCATATACTCACCAAAGATTATTATAACACAAAGAAAAATATTTTTCTAGACTAGCAATGTAAATTTTAAGTAATATATTCATGCTCTTTGTGATATAATTTATATAAGGGGTGATGGCATGAGCTTAAAAGCTATTGATATGAAGGAGTTAAGATTTAATCCGATGACGCTGATTGGCAAAGAATGGATGCTTGTTAGCGCTGGTAATGAGAAGTCGTTTAACACGATGACTGCGCAATGGGGCCACTTGGGCGCTATATGGAACGGCGATATGCCTACGTCGGTCATCTACTTAAGACCACAAAGATATACTAGGGTCTTTGTTGATAAGAATGATTATTACACGCTAAGCTTTTTTGATGAAGCGCACAAAAAGGACTTAATGTACCTTGGCACTCATAGCGGACGCGATGAAGATAAGCTTGCTAAGACATCTTTGACGCCTGTCTTTAGTGACGAGAGCGTTTACTTTAAGGAAGCGAAGATGGTTTTCGTCTGCAGAAAAGTTTACAGAGGCGTTTTACACGAGGAAGACTTTATCGATCAAGACATACTTAAGAAGAATTATCCAGAGCATGACTTTCACTACGTTTACATTGGAGAGATAGTGAAGGCTTATGTAAATGAAGACTAGATTCTAATCAATATAAATTAAAAGAGCTATGCGTATCAAGTGATATACATAGCTCTAATTTATTTTTGCTTTCTTTATCTATTTTTCCAAGTTTGCATTTTTGCTTTCTTTAGTTATTTTACTTTCTCTATTTGTTTTGCCTATTTTAATTTTTTTGCTTACTTAATAGTTTTTACTTAGCTTGCTCTATTTTTCTTTTTTAACTATACGATCCTTGCCAAAGTACTTTTGTAGTGCCTTTGGTATAGTGATCGAACCATCTTTATTTTGATAGTTTTCCACAAGTGCCGCAAATGTTCTACCTACTGCAAGTCCTGAGCCGTTAAGTGTGTGAACGAAGTTTAATTTGCCTTCTTCATTTCTATATCTAATGTTGGCTCTTCTTGCTTGGAAGTCCTCGAAGTTCGAACAGCTTGATATTTCAACGTATCTACCATAGCTTGGCATCCAAACTTCTATGTCATATGTCATTGCTGATGAAAAACCAAGGTCGCCTGTCGATAGTTGAACGACTCTGTAAGGTATTTCAAGCTTTTGAAGTACTGCTTCTGCATCGCCAAGTAGCTTTTGTAATTCGTCGTAGCTTGTTTCTGGCTCAACGAACTTAACAAGTTCAACCTTATCGAATTGGTGGTTACGAATAAGACCTCTGTTGTCTCTACCTGCAGCGCCCGCTTCTTGTCTGAAGCATGGTGTGTACTCAGTTATGTTTATAGGCAGCTCGCTCACGTCAACAATTTCGTCTCTAAGATTAACCATAAACGGTGTACTCATCTCAGTGTAATCTTGTTCAAGCGTATGAAGATCAAGCATGAATTGAATTAAGCTTCTTTCAAGTCTTGCTCCATCGCCTTTGAATATAGAAAATCTTGATCCAGATATCTTTCCAGCTCTATCAAAGTCAAGTATATCAAGGTCAGTTCCTAAGTCCCAGTGAGCCTTTGGCTCGAAGTCAAACTCAGTTGGCGTGCCATACTTCTTTACTTCGACGTTATCACTATCATCCTTACCAAAGACAACATCCTTGTTAGGAACGTTTGGTATGCTTAGTAGATAGTCAGCTATCTTCTCGTCGATTTCCTTAACTTTTGCATCATAATCTTTGATTTCATTTGAAAGCTCTTTCATCTCTTCAAAGATTTTGCTAACATCTTCGCCAGCCTTCTTTAGCTTAGGAACTTCCTTCGAAATCGCATTTTGTTTTTGCTTCATAGTCTCAACAACTGTTAGAAGCTCTCTTCTCTTCTTATCTTCTTCAAGAAGCTCTTCGATAGGGAAGCTTCCGTGTCTCTTTTTCAAAGCTTCTAAAACTTCTTCAGGATTTTTTCTGATTCTTTTTATATCTAGCATAAAATCACTCCTTATCTTAATCTTAAATCGCGTCCTTTAAAGCGATATATATAATAATTTGACAGTATCCTCGACGATAGTCTCTCGCCATACTTTTCTTTTATAGCGTCAACATTTAAGTTACTTGTGATAAGCGTCTTTAGGTTTTTACTAAGTCTATAGTTAATCAAATCAAGTATAGACTTCGAGCTAATCTGTGTGTCTATCTCAGTTCCAAGGTCATCAATGATTAAAAAGTCCGTGTTGTAAAAGAGATCTCTCTTCGTTATTGCATCGCCATCTGCCTTAAATATAGCCTCATTTATGGTTTGGCACATCTCATAAGAACCGATGTATGTAACATTGACAAGCTTCTCTATAAGCCTCTTTGCAAGTGAAACCGCCATAAAGGATTTGCCCGTACCCACATCACCGAAAAAGAAGATGGATTTGTGTTCATAAGTGAAATTGTCTGCATAATCCTCAAGACTCTTCTTTATCTCAAGCATTTCATCTCTAATATCGTCTGTAAATATATTGGCATCGAAGTTTTCAAAGCTCTTCTCCTTCATCTCAGTATTGAGTTCATTCGTCTCAAGCATCTTTTCTCTTAGCATCTCGTCAATGCATGAGCATCTCTTCGACTGATATATGCCCGTGTCCTCACATTTTTCGCAGTCGTAGTGCACCTTGAAAGCATCTTCAAGGCCATATTCCTCAATAAGCTTTTGCTTTTTCGCTTCTATATTTAGTATCTTTTTATTAATATCTTCATAATTTGTAAAATTCATAGACGCAAAGTCATTAAGCACTTCGTTCTTTTCATTTTCAAGGCTTAAAAGCTCTGGGTAGTTCTTGTATATAGCGTCTACCCTTTCACTTCTTTCCCTCTCTCTAATGTTCTTAATATTTGCTTTTTGTCTATAAACATCATCTAACAAAGTCATGCTACTTCCTCCAATTGCCTTCATAGGTATCGCTTAGGTAGTCGTCTGGGTACTCTCTCTCGTCAAAGTCCTTCGCCCTCGCCTTTGGCTTCTTAGTATTATTAGTCTTTCTGTCCGACCTATATAGCTCATTTGTTATCTCGGCGTCTTCAACAGTCTTTATGCCTTCCTTGTGCCACGCCTCAAGTATTGCATCGAGGTAGGCTATAGAAGGTTTTGATGTGTAGATAAAGTTCTCGGCAGCCTTTAAGATGATGTCATTACCATAATCAAAGTCATCGTACCACTTATCTATGATCTTCTTTTCAAAATCAGATACATTTTTAAATGGCATTGCAAGTGACTGCATAAGCTTATTGTAATTTCTTTGGCTGTCGTTCATCACGTTAAAGTCGCTCATGACTTGAGAAAGGTTTGTGTAGCCCTTGTCGTACCAGTTCATGATGATGGTCTCAACATAAGCTGGCGACTTCTTCTTAAGTATGTCATAAGCGTATGAGTAAGCGTGCGATATCATCTCGCAGCTAATGTTGTAGTCGCGAAGCCACTTGATAATCTTGATCTTCTCTTGGGTGTTAAGCGGCCTTCTAACGATGTGAGCGACGTCTTGAAACATCTTTTTAACGCCTTCGTCCTTATTTACTTCTATAATTAATTTAGTGTCACTACTTAAATCATCTTCATTTATATCAATCTCGTCATCAAAAGTATTTTGACTCACGCTGCTTGCGCCCTTATCTGAAGAAGCCTCTCCAAGGTATAGCGCCTTTAAATCTTTAAAGATGACATCAAAGTTGTAGCTAAGTCCATTGTCCTCGAAGTCAACTATGCCAACCGATTTCCAAAACCTCCACGCATTGGCGACATCTATAACAGGAATTTTTAAAACTTCGGCTATCTTTTCATTGCTCGCCTCATTGTCATCGTCTTGTGCAAATCTTAAGGCAAGTAGATATACCTTGACAAAGGTACCGTCCGCTTGCGGCATAAACTCGCTTATGAATATGTTATTAACTCTTGTATCTAATAAATTTGAATTAATTTTCTCTAGCGTGAAGCTCAAAAAACTCACCTCTCTTTATCTCGTAAGTGTAGACAAATGACAAAAGCTCCTTGCCATCTTCTCTAAACTCATCTTGATGTTCTATGTATTCTTCTCTAGTCTTATCAATGTCTTGAATATTGTATGTATCTAAGTAGTAGGCCTTCTTTGTAAAGCCTAGCTTTTTATATAAGTGTATGGCCTTCTCATTAAAGGCGTTTACGTCCAGCCATATACTCCTCATCTTTAAATCAGTGAAAGCATAAGTCAAAAATTCTTCTAGTATCTTATAGCCATGACCATGGTTTTGCCATGCCACATCCATAACTATGGATAGTTCTGCGCTTCTTAATATATAATTTATCTTTTTTAAACCGATGTAGGCAATGGCCTTGTCATCATGATAAATGGCGAAGTAGCGTTTAAAGAAGCCCTTCTTAGTCTTGAGCCACGCTTTTACTTCCCAGTCCTCTTCATAGATGAAGTCGTAATCGTTTAAGAGGTAATAGTTACCTCGCTCCCAGCCTCTAAACCTGTAGGCGTCTTCGAGCTCGAGTGGCTTTATCCTATAGTCATTATCCTTCATAAGCCTTGTTCGAAACGTCAAAGAACCTTGTGTACTCATCCTTCCAGATTAAGTTAACCACGCCAATAGGACCGTTTCTGTGCTTCGAAACGATCACTTCTGCTAGATTTGGATTTTCTGTCTCTTTATTGTAAACGTAGTCTCTGTAAAGGAACATAACTATGTCGGCGTCTTGCTCTATGGCGCCCGACTCTCTTAGGTCAGATAGCTTTGGTCTTTTGTCCGGTCTTTGCTCCAAGGCTCTCGATAGCTGCGAAAGTGCTAAGACTGGTACATCCAGCTCCTTCGCTATGACCTTAAGGCCTCTCGATATTTGTGAAATTTCTTGAACTCTATTCTCAATCCTTTCACCAGTCGTCATAAGCTGTAAGTAGTCGACAATAACTAGGTCTAGTCCCTCTTCCATCTTAAGTCGTCTTAGCTTTGCCTTAAGCTCTATTAGTGAAATGGCTGCCGTGTCATCGATATGAAGACTGTACTTTGATAGTTCGTTCGATGCAGTAATCAGATTGACAAGATCTTGGCCTTCAAGCTCGCCTTTAAATAGACTCGATAAATTCATTTGTGCGAACGAGGCTAATATTCTTTGACCGATTTGCGTCTTACTCATTTCAAGTGAAAACATAGCGACCTTCTTGCCAGCTTTGGCCGCGTTTACAGCAAGGTTAACCCCAAGAGCTGTCTTACCCATAGATGGTCTCGCCGCCAATAGTACTAGGTCTGACTTTTGGAAGCCACCTAATAAGGAGTTAAGATCAGTAAATCCAGTAGTTACGCCGCTTAGCTCGCCTCTGTTTTGAACCCTCTTCATAATTGTTTGAACTGTATCGCTCATAATTACATCAAGAGCAGTTAATGAGTTTCTTAGTCCTCCTTGAGAGATTTCAAAAAGTCCTTTCTCTGCCTTTTCAAGAACGTTCTTAGCAGGCGATTTATCTTCAAGCGACAAAGCCTTGATCTCATCTGAAAATTCTGCAAGGCTCCTAAGTATAGACTTTTCCTTAAGTATATCTATATAAGTATCTTGGTTTGAGCTAAGTCCTTCGTTGTTTGCATAGATGCTCGCAATGTACTTTATTGTCTCAGCATCAACATTCTCACTCGTTTCAAGTGTTTCTGTTACTGTCAATAGGTCTATGGGCTTGTTTAAAGAGAATAAAGTCCTAATCGCATTGAATATCTTTCTATGAAGATCATTATAAAAATCCCCTTCATTAAGTCCTTCAATGGCCTTGACAGCAGCAGTCTTATTTTGCATAGCATTAGCTAAAACTTCCTGCTCAACTATTAAGTTGTTAGGTAATTCTCTTAAAACTTCCATAGTACTCCCCTATATACTTATATTAACTCTTAAATTAGCTGTGATTTGTGGATATAGTCTCAAAACGACAGTATATACACCTGCTTGTTTGATATTTTCCTTCATTTCTATCTTTCTTTTGTCGATGTCTAGGCCAAATTCTTCAAGTAAAGCCTTTTGTATGTCTTGTGAAGTAACTGCGCCAAATAATTTGCCAGTTGCTCCGCCTTCAGCCTTCATCTTTAAGACTTTCTTTTCTATATCTGCTTTGATTGCATTTGCTTCTTTAGTCTCTTGTTCAATCTTGGCCTTTAGTTCGGCTTGCTCTTCCTTCCATTGCTTAACGTTCTCATCTGTTGCTTCTAGAGCAAGTTTCTTTGGAAATAAGAAGTTTCTCGCATAACCATCCTTGCTATTAACCATTTCGCCTTTTTTGCCAAGGCCCTTAACGTCTTCTATAAGTATAACTTTCATTATTTAACACCTTCTTCTTTCTTAGATTCATTTTCTTCGTCTTTATATTCTTTTATTTTTCTCTTTAGTTCTTCAACAGCCAAATCAACTGACAAGTCTATCCTAGTTGCTGCTTGATTCAAGTGTCCGCCGCCACCAAGTTTTTCCATAATCAATTGTACGCTTATCTCGCCAAGTGATCTTGCTGACACGTGCGTTTCGTTATTTGAGATCTTAACCGCAACGAAAGATGCCTTCATGCCATTGATGCTTAGCATCTCATCAGCCGCTTGTGCCGCTATAAGTATTGAGTTATCAACCTTATCTTCAAGTATACCGATGATGGTATCATCCATAAATATTTCTGACTGTCTAACTATGTCAGCCCTATTCTTGATGACTAAGTAATCTTCTTTAAAGTACTTCTTAACTACTTCTGGGTCAGCTCCGAACCTTCTAAGCATAGATGCCGCCTCGAATGTCCTTACACCCGTTTGAACAGTGAAGTTCTTGGTATCAACAGTGATGCCCGCAAGTAGTGCCTCTGCCTCGAACTTACTTAAAACTACATTGTCAGTCATATATGTGAATAGCTCTGTAACAAGCTCAGATGTACTCGATGCATATGGCTCTAAGAAGACAAGTTCAGTCGATTCAATAAACTCGCCACTTCTTCTATGGTGGTCAATTACTACTCTGTCCTTTATTTGATCGACTAAGTCTGGCGCCTCGGAGATGGACTTCTTGTGATGATCGACAACTATTAATAAAGTCTTTTCATCAACTAAGCCAATAAGTTCCCCCTCAGGCTTTACAACACCCTTTAGGCTTTCTTCTTCATTTATCCTTGCCATGATATTTCTAATACTCATATTGACTGAGTTAAGTGCGATATAAGGAGTTTTGCCCCTCATTCTAACAAGCTTCACTACGCCGATGGCTGAGCCGATCGCGTCCATGTCCGCATTTTTATGAGGCATAATAATTACGTTTGATGCATCATCAATAAGTGATCTAAGCGCGCCCCCAACGACTCTTGCCTTAACCTTAGTAGTCTTTTCAACAGCCTTCGATTTTCCGCCAAAGTACTCGTAATTGTGCCCTCTTCTAAGAACAGCTTGGTCACCGCCTCTACCTAAAGCTATATCCATAGTATTTCTAGCGATTTCGTATTGTTCAAGAGGCGTCTCTCCATCAGTAGTCGCCGCAATTGAAAGAGTTAGCGGTATTATGCTTTGTACCTTTAAGTCACGAACTCTGTCAAGTATATCAAACTTCTTTTGTATAATCTTTTGAAGGTTTTCATTATTTGCAATAATTAAATATCTGTCGTCATCATATTTTCTAACAGTCGCATCATAGCCATTGAAGTAGTTAATAATTTCAGTCTCAACATTACCAGTGATAGTCGCTCTAAGGCTGTCTTCAACACTGCTTTTAACTTCATCAAGGTTATCGATGTAAAGAAGTATAGTCGCTATCTTTTCCTTGTCAATAGTGTCCTTCGCTTCTTTAAGGTCAGTTCTGTTAATCCAGTAAAGAAGAAGCATCTCTCCATCCTTACTGTCTTTCGATTTTACCTTATTAACATAAACTTGATAATAATTATCTCTGTATAGTATCTTTAAAGGCTCATCACCCGCTCCAAGTATTTCATTAAGGTTTAGTGATGATATAGCGTCAAGTATGTTGTTCTCTGGCTCATCTTCAATTTCTAGCATCTTGATAAATTTACTGTTATACCAGTTAATTTCACCGTCTTGCTTAATTATAACCATAGGGAACGGCATCTTGAACACCGCTTGCTTTGTTAATGAGTCTATGGTCTCCTCGATATTTTCAAAGTTCTTTTGTCTAAGTGTAGTTTGGTCTTCAAAGTTTTGTAAAAACCTAATGTGCAGTGAGACAAAGATGACAAGTGCGATAAAGCCGATGATGATGTTTAGTATCATGAGCATTATGACAAGAACTAGCTCAAAAATTACCTCTATTAAATTTTCTTTAACGTATGCTTCGATTTTTTTGAACATTTTACGCACCCCTTATACTTGTAGTTCCATCAATAAAGCCGAATATAATATTCATGAAAAACATAATTCCTACAAAAAATATTGAAAATGCAAAGTAAAAATTTGCCGCCGTCTTCTTTTTGTAGCGTATCTTTAATAAGAACATTGCAAAGGATAGACCCTGTATAGCAAAACTCATGAATATCATCAATGATATATTGTCAACTATAAGCTGATTTATACCTAAATTCGTTAGCATAAATATAACTAAGATTGCTAGCATTAAGTAAAATGCTGATTTCTTTAGCTTCAAAGCCTCTACGAATGGCTCTGTAATATTGACGTCGCCTCTTTTTCTAATTATATAATGAGGCAGTTTTAAAGCTATGAAGGCCGATACAAAAGCTAGTAAAAACACAGTGCTAGCTAAGTATTTCTTAAACTCTTGATACGCCATCATGACCATATCCTTGTCAAAAACAAGGTCGCCCTCGTATGAGTTAACGAGCGCCATCTGCTTATCGAGCCTTGCATTGAACTTTTCGATGAGATTTATATCAAAATACTCTCTTAAAACTATTATATATATTATGCTCGAGACAACCAAAGTTAGTGTCATGGCTATAAGCAGCTTGTCGCCCCTCATATTATTTTTAATCAGCTTAACCGCAATTATTAAGAATGGCAGTCCAAGTATGGCCTTTTCAAATATGAAGACCGGCTCTAGAAATATTGCCAAGACACCAAGTGAAGCCATGTAAAGATATATAGAACTGTAGTCCTTGTTCGCGATTGAGTTCATTAGGTAAGCTCCAAGCACGAGTGGCATCGCAAACACGCCTAAGTACCTAGTTAATAGCATGGTCAAAGTTAGAATTACAAATGTTATGGCCGTCTCAAGATTTTTATTCTCTATCTGCATTATCTTTCCTTATAAGTATCAAGATGCTTCATGATCTTTGCGTACATCTCTTCATCTATATATACTTTGCCATCTATCTCTTTATTTCTTAAGTAATCAGCGATGAACTTTATATCAAGTATCGAATAAACTTTAACGCCATAGTCGTCTTCAAGCTCGTGAATAGCTGACTTGTCGCCAGTACCTCTCTCCATCCTATTAACAGAGATGATTAGAGCCTTAACTTTTGCGTCGTAGTTTTTAAGTATATCGATAGACTCTCTAACAGCAGTTCCTGCAGTGATTACATCTTCGATGATAACTACATCTGAGTCAGCATTTGGAGTCTCTCCAACGAATATACCTTTTTCGCCATGATCCTTTGCTTCTTTTCTGTTAAATGAGTAGCCGATCTCAAGGCCATAATTCTTGTAAAGACTTACAGCGCAAGAAACCACTAGCGGTATGCCCTTATATGCTGGGCCAAATAGCAAAGGCTTATCTAATTTAATATTGTCCATATAAGCTTTGGCATAAAAGTCGCCAAGCTTAGCTATCTCTTCAGAATTGTTAAAAAATCCTGTGTTTATGAAGTATGGACTCATCCTTCCAGACTTAGTCTTGAAGTCGCCAAACTTTAAAACATCTGATTTAAGCATTAAATGTATAAAATCTTCTTTGTATGACATTATCCTATGTTCACATCCTTAATTAAAATATATTTTGGTCCATAGTAATTATCTATATGAATCATCTCTTTAGAAAAATACATATCTAAGCCTTTTTCCATGATGTTAGCAGAAAAAGCGCCGTTGTTGATGATTTTTGTTTCTTTGCCGTCAAAGTACTTGGCTAGTCTAAACTCGCCGCCAAATATACCTATAGAAGCATCTGCTTGAAAGCTTGAGAAGCTCTTTATCTCAAGATGTCTAGTCTTTCTCATCTCATCAATAGACATAGATCCTGGAGCTACTTCGATATTTACTAAATTACCTGTAGCTTCAATACCCATGTATGAGGCGAATCTTTGACCAGCAGCTACGTTTATCATCTTGCCGTCCTTAAATATTTGCGTTTCTTTTAGCTTAACGCCGTCACTATCGTATTTGCTATTGTGAACGGAGCCTTCAATCTCAGGCTTTAGAGTGATATTTACAAGATCTCCCTTAGCACCTTTATGAGCCTCTTCATTTAATTTTAATTTATTAAGCTTCATGTAGTGAGTTGAGCCGCTTGCTTGATAATTATAAAAGTTAAAGAAGGCTGGAACATCTAGGCCAGTGATGATTACATCAACTGCTTCGATAGGCTCAGCTGGCTTAGACATAGCTCTGTCCTCTGCCTCTTTAAGCTCTTCGTAAATATTTTCTTCAAATTCTTTTTCATTTAGCTTAGAAAAAGTAAACATTCTGTAAACTTCAATCGAGCCTGCTTCACCGCACGCATCAGCAATTGATTCAACAATTATCTCGCTCTTTTTAGATTTGCAGTCGCATCCCCTTGAGTTTACAAGATTTTCTTCTATATTATTAACAAAGATTTCGCATGAGTTTATCTTAGATTTAGTTCCATAGTCTTTGTAAACTATCTCCTTTACCTTTTTTATAGTCTCAAGCTCATCTACATAAGCTTTTTCATCTACTAATTCAGTGCCTTCAGCTAAAGGAAAGTGCTTGTTCTTTATGAATTTTGCTCTCTCATAAGCAAGAGCTACTTTTCTTGCAATTTCTTCATCACTATCTGATGGAGCTGTATTAAATGAAGAGTCTCCTCTAAATTTTTTGCCATCTTCTTCAGTATCAGCATATATAGTCACGCTCACGTCATCAGTCTCAACGCTCCTGTCCATATCTATCGCATCTCTTATTAAGAAAAGCTCCTTGCTAGATGTTTTCTTTTTAATTAACTTAAAATCAGAGATTTCTTTGTTTTCTTTTATTATATCGATAATATTTTTAATTCTGTCCATTAGCTTAGTCTCCCCTTAAACTTTAAGTAGCTGCCACCAGTTGAAGTCTTGACCCATTCCTTATAGCCTTTGCCGCAGTAGCCTGAACCATTCATTTCAATTTCTCCAGAAACCATGGATATAGACTCAAGCACATCAGGTACATAGCCTGTTAGTGTTGCTGGGCTAAATACTTTTCCAGTTAATTTACCGTCCTTTATCTCTCTCGCCTTCATGGCAGTGCATTGAATACCCCAGTTCTTAGGGTCTTCCATACCATTGTTAAGGCCGTCAAGTAAAAATCCGTAGTCGATGGACTTAATCATATCGTCAACGCTGTCCTTACCGCCTTCAAAGAAAGTATTTGTCATTCTTGTATAAGCTTTTCTTCTAAAAGACTCTCTCTTGCCATTGCCAGTTGGCTTAACGCCCAAAGACATTGCAGATAGCTTATCAGCCATACCTCTTCTAAGTATGCCATTTTCAATAATAACAGTGTCAGACGCTAAAGTACCTTCATCGTCAAAGCTGTAGCTTGAGCATTCGCCAATGGCTGTGGCGCCATCATGCATTGTAGTTATGTCACTTGCCACTCTTTTATTGACATAGTCCTTAGCCAAAGCTCTGTCCTTAACAAACATATCCATCTCTACTCCGTGGCCAAAAGCCTCATGAGCAAGTAAACCTGTGATGTCTGGCGCACTAATTAAATCATAGTAACCAGGTTTAACAAGTTCTGAACCAAGAAGTTCAATCGCATTATGAACCACTTCTTTATAGATATTGTCAAGCTCCTTAAGTACTTCCAAACCGCCTAGTCTACTTACGCTCTTGTAATCATATCTAAAGTCGTCGTCCTTTTGAACGTCAGCCTCAGCCATAACGCTAGTAAAAGTATATGCTTGGTTTAAACACATCTTTTTAGAAACAAAAAGCTTTCTCACTTCAGTTTCTATGTACATAGCTCTCGCAGAAACAACTACATCAGACTCTTTAAGCATCTTATTCTTTATATCTGTTAAGTAATTTATCTTCTCTTGAACGCTCATCTCATCAAGAGAAATTTCTAAATCAGATGAAAAATCCTTAATAAATTCTTCCTCATCGATTAAAGAATATTTTCTCATAGAAAAATTATTCTCTTTATAAAATTTATAGTTTTCTTCAATTTCTTTTTTTATCATCTTGGAGAGCTCTTCTGGGCTTTGAAGCTTGTCAAAAGATACTTCACCATAATAATCATTATTATATACGCGTGCTACAAAACCTCTCTCGCTGTCCATGCCTTCGCCAACACGTGTTATGCTCTTTGATACCATATAATTAGTAGAGTCAGTATCAGTAGCAAGTATCGATACATAGTCAAAGTCCTTGCTAAGTAAGTCAACTGTCTTTACAAGACATTCCTTTGCATCAACTAAAAACTGTGACAATTTATTTTTCATCAGTCTTCTTCTCCTTTCTCTCAGGCTTGCTTGTGCATAAGCCAATGATTAAAAGAATATCAACAATAACTAATGCTGGAACAGTATAATCCGCTATTGGTTTGTATACTACATTAGCTATAGTGAATGCTAGTAAAATAATAAATGCTGTTTTAATTAAATATTTTCCGTTCATACTTCCACCTCTTAAGACATTATATCACATATGAAAGTTATTTATCAATAATAATTATATTTATATATATTACTTATTCTCTTAATTGTCAAGACATATGTTACACTTAGAAAAATATTCTTTTACAACTTGGTTTGGCGTTTTAAAGTTTAATGATATTTTAGCTGTATTGTTA
>QWCQ01000722.1_pt1 | contig 18443 bp, 15 predicted proteins | sample 1972701 | NCBI WGS metagenome assembly QWCQ01 (sample SAMN09866704, study PRJNA288562) | Human gut metagenome isolate pre4_stool, whole genome shotgun sequencing... | reverse complement strand
CATTGATAAACCAACCGTAACTCCAGAAGGAAACTGGACACACACAGGCTGGGATAAAGCTGATACAACAGCAATTACAGAAGCTTTAAAAGTAACTGCCCAATATACTCAAAACCCATCCATCGTTGCTAACCCAGTTCAAAAATACGACGAAGCTACAGACAATCAATATATTGAAGGTGTTTTACCAGAAGGAAAAACTCTTCCAGCTGACGCAAAAGTAGAGCTTGTTGTGAAAAATGGCGACAACTACGAAAAAGTAGACGTACCTGTTACAACAGATGGTGGCGTTATTAAAGTTAATGTTAAGGATGATAACATCCAACATGGCGAAACTTATTACTTTGCTATTACTGAAGAAGGAAAAACAACATCTTATTCTGAAATACCTGTCAAAGTTGATAAGCAAGGTCCAACACTAGGAACTCCTGGAAATGAAATTACTCTAGCTCCAGATGCCTACGGTTATCAAGTAAAAGTTTCTGCAAATGCAAGTGATGACTCTGGTATCTTAAGAGTATATGCAGAAAAAGATAAATCTGCAGATAATAGTTACTATGATGAAGATGCAAGTAAAACAACAGCTAATTTATCTGAATCTATCCAAAATCAACTTGGAGTAGAAAAAGAATTTACAGTAACTGCAGTAGATAAGTTTGGTAATAAGACTGAGGTAAAAAAGACTGCTGAAGCTACAGGAACTCCAATCATGATAAAAGCAGAAAGACCTCTTGATGGAGACGACTTTATCTATGTTACAACAGATGAAGGTGCAAACCTTGAAATTACAGTTATTAATCAAGATAAAACAACAGCGTTTACTATGACTCACATACAAGGTCAACCATCTGAAGAAATTAAGCTTGTTGGTACTGATGGAGCATTCAAACTAACTAAGGAACAAAGAGTAAAGGTTAAAGGAAGCCTAGAAGGAAAAGAAGACAACACCTTAACAATTAGGGTAAGATAATCTCTTGCAAGTCAAGGAGGAAAGATGAATAAAAGAATATTGTCGCTTTTCTTGGCAATAGTGATGGTATTTGGAGTGGTAAGTCCAGCTTTTGCAGCTGGATTTACTCCCCAAAACCATCTACAAAAAGCCGCTGAAAGCGAATTAATTGCAGATAAGGGAAAGCTTAAGGCAAAACTTAGCCTTCCTAAAACAGAAAAAAGAGAAGCAAGGCCTATGATGAAGGTCTTGGTCAATAGATCAAGAAAGACTCCACTAAGGACCGGAGCAGAGCCAGGATTTGGTGAAACAAAGGTTACTGTCAACATTGCTAAGCATGGCATTGGATCCAATGAGTTTGCCTTTGACAAAGTCTTTGGACAAGGAGCAGCTAAAAAAATTACTTTGCACAATGATGCAAATGACAGCTCTCAAGTAAAAACATTTAGTAAAGATGAATCATCCATTACCTTTGATACACCTGTATCCATGGATGCCGTTAAAGCCGGTGATGTTTTCATTGAATTTGAAGGGACCCATGTTGCAGGTAAATTAACTTGGGAAGAATCTGACCCTAGTTATAGTGGGGGCACTAATGTCACAACCTACAAACTAGATCTCTACCAAGTTAGAAACACCGATGTCATTGTAAAAACAGTGGATTTAAATGGAACAGAAATAGCCAATCCTACTACAACAGCAACTAATGGAAAAATCAAACTTGGAAGTTTAAATAAAGAGATTGATATTCCAGCAAAAGATGTAACAGGTGTCTTTGCTGAAGAGACTATTAGAGTAAAAGACGTGGATACGCTAAATGCCGATCCAAACTATTCTATTGTAGGTTTAGAAAGTGGCGTATTAGTAGATAAAGCTAATAATAAAGTCTATAAACCAGGAGAATTTGTAGTTGATCCAGCAGGTATTGATGCTACAACATTAGAATTTACAGAAAAACCAATCGTAAAAGAAACAGAGCCAAAGATTGACGATCCAGAAAATCCTGGAACACAAATCACTGATCCTGACTATGTAGCTGTAACATTTAATCAAGGTGACCACGGAACAATAGCAGAAAACAAAACATATTATGTTTTCAAAGGCGTAGAAATGGATTCTACTTTAACTCCACCAACAGTTAAACCAAATACTGGTTGGACACATAATGGTTGGGAACCTGCTTTAGCTAAAAAATATGTGAATAATACAACTCATAAGGCAAAGTATACTGAAGATACTTGCTTAACAAAACCCGCGCTTCAAAAACAATTTGAAGAAGCTGCTAATGAAAAATTTGCAAGTGTTAGTTCAAAAGATGGAGTATATATTGGACACTTCGATGAAGCAAAGAAAGAAGTAACTGTATATATTATTGATAAGACCCAAGGTGCTAAAAATATTTCTGGCACAGGACTAGCTGCAGGTCTAGCAGACTTATATGAAAATCACAATCTTGTAAAAGTTAAAGTTGGCGATCAAGAAGAAAGAGATTTAATTGATATAGCCAGCAAATTACAAGCTGGTGGAATGAATATAATGCAAACATTCAAAACTATTTTTGGATCAGATATTCTTAATGCAGTTCAAGGTCAAGGAAATACAGGAAAACTTGCAGACTTTATTGATAAGTCAGTAGTATTAAAGCTTACTATTGAACAAGCAGGTTGTGGAAATACAGTTACAGTTGAATATAAAGTAAATGGCAAAGAAGCTGCAGCATCTCTACTAAAAGACAAACTTGATCCAAAAGATATTTCAGTTTGGGTTGATGATAAAATTAGCTGGAAAGACGGAGTTAAGCTAAAAGATGGCGTTGAAGATACTGACGGCAAATTACAAGAATTACTTGACAAAGCTGCAGTAACAGACCTTGGAGAAAATGGTACTGAAAAAGACCCTAAAGATGCAAGAACATCAGCAGCTAAAGGCAAATTTACAGGAAATCTTCTAGTAACTTTTGAAGATGGTTCTAAGTTAGTAGTAGAAAATCAAAATCTATATGTATACGCAAACGGCGATGAAAAACCAGAAGACGGAAAACCACTACCAACAGACTCAGCGACAGTAACATTCACAAAAGATGACAACTCAATAAAAGCAGACGGTTGGGACACAGTAAAACCAATAATCGTAAAGAAAGGTACAAAAGTACCAGCAGAAAAATTCCCAAGTCTAGAAGGAAAAGCAGCAGAAGGCTATGAAAACCCAGGCTGGTACAAAGATGCTGAAACAACAGCAACAGCAGATCCAAGTACAGTAGAAATTACAGCTGACACAACATTTACAGCAAAAGCTACAGCTCAAACAACAAATGATGATGTAATTCCATGGGTACCAGGAACAGATGATGAGCCAACAACAGGAAGCGATGATAAACCAATTCCAACAGACTATATAGTAGTAACATTCACAGCTCAAAAAGAATCTGGAACAGCACTAGGAACAGTAACAGTTGGAGCAAAGACTGGAGAAGTAGTAAAAGCAAAAGTAAAACCAAATACAGACCTTTCAACAAAGACTGATATTACAGCTACAGGAAACAATGGCTATGGATTTACAAAATGGAATCCAGTTTTAGGAAAAGTAACAGATACTAACAATGCATTTGAAGCTCAATTCATCAAAGACGGAAGCGAAGTAGGTAAAAATGATCCAATCCCAGAAGGATGGCATAAAGTAACAGTAACTCAAGACGACACAATTCAAGCAGGTACAGTTGCAGAAAAAACCTACGCAGTAGCACCAAAAGATGACGCAAAGGGACAAACAGGCAAATTAGCAGCAGACAAATTCCCAAGCTTAACAGGCAAAGCAGCTGCAAACCATGAAAACCCAGGCTGGTACAAAGATGCTGAAACAACAGCAACAGCAGATCCAAGTACAGTAGAAATTACAGCTGACACAACCTTTACAGCAAAAGCTACTAATATCGCTCCTCCAGTGAACAAATCTGAGAAACCTACAATAAATCAACCAACGGTAGGAGATGATAAGATTACAGGTAAGGGTGTCGCAGGAGCAACTATTGTTGTTAAAGACGGTAATAACAATGAAATTGGAAGCGCTACAGTTGACCAAAATGGTGATTGGGAAGTTACAGTTCCAGGAGCTAAACCACTTGTTAAAGGTGAAACTATAACGGCTACTCAAACTGAAACTGGTAAGATTCCATCTGAACCAGCAACAACAACAGTTAAGGATAAAACTACTCCAACTCCTGAAGGACCTAGTGTAATTTATTCTGACACTCCTATTGACAAGGGAGATACTAAGACTGTAATTCCAGAAATCAAAGATGAGAATGGAAATCCAACAGCACCTGATAAAACTCCTGAAGTTGGTCAACCAGGCAATGGTGTAGTTGTTACTCCACATCCAGATGGTTCTATTACAGTAACTATACCTGAAAATTATGATGGACCAAGCACAATTGTTATTCCTGTTGTAGTAACAGTTGATGGAAAAGTAATTAAGACAACTCTTACTATTCATGTTAATGACGGTGGCAGTGGTTATGAACCAGGCGGAGACGATTGGTATTACTTCCCAAGAAGACCTAGACGTGAAATTGTTCCAACTATATCTGTCTTTGCAGAAGCAGAAAAGAAAGTTACTCCAGTTCACGACACTTTATGGTATGTATTCTACATCAACGAATATGAATATGAAGTTGTTAGAAACGGCGTTGTTACTAAACGCTTAATGGATGTAACTCCTGTTCTTCAAAATGACAGAACAATGCTTCCTCTAAGATATGTAGCAGAAGCTCTTGGAGCAGAAGTTGAATGGGATAATTCTACTAGAACTGCAAGATTCACTAAAGATGGTTTGACTGCAAGCATTCAAATCGACGGAGATGAAATTGTACTTTCTAATGGAAAGATTATCAAGATGGATTCTAAACCACTTAACATTAATGACAGAATTCTTGTTTCTGTAACTAATGTTGCCAATGTATTTGGTATGACTAACGGACACACTCTTGACGGTACAGACCAAGACATTGAATGGAACCAAAATGATAAGAGTGCTACAATTTATGTTAGAAGATAAGTTGTGCAATAAAGAAAGACCGAGCAATCGGTCTTTTCTATTACATTTTTTTATAAGATAGTTAATAAGAAAATTAAGGAGAATGTTTAATGAAACCAAAATTTATAGATGAGAATACTTTAATTGTTTTAGATACTAGTACTTTAAATAAAATTATTGATAATTATAATGATGTTGGAAAGGATTTTTATGAAATATTAAATGAAAGTAAAGATAATATTTTAATTCCAAATGCTGTTTATGATGAATTTTATGCTATTAGTCAAGAAGAAATGATTGAAGAAAAATTAGAAATCATTAGAAAATTAAAAACTGATTTGAATAAATTTCGAGATAATTTTGATAAATGTATAGATGATATAGATACAAAAATAAAGGATCTAAATGGTAAAATTTATTCTATTACAGAAAACACTTCAGAAGCTTCATTAAATAAAAGCAATCAAAAACAAATAATTCATGAATATAAAAATAATATTGATAAGTATTTAGATAAAATTGATTTAGAATTACTTAAAAATACTTATAATAAAGCCTACAATGGTATTAATAATATAATATGCTATTCTTTAAAAAACAAAAAAAATAAGACTCATTTTTCTACTGATGAAATAATTAAAATCTGTGAGGAAGGTAAAATAAGGTTTGAAAATTTATTACCTCCAGGTTTTTCTGATAAGAATAAGAGAGGATATTATAAATATAATGATTTGTTTATATGGAAATAAATATTAAATTACACAAAAGAAAATAAAAGTATAGACAGTGTAATCTTTATAACTGAGGACATGAAAGAGGGGAATTGGTGGAAGAAAACATCAGCCAATGAAAAAAGGAAAATACATCGCTTTTTATTGGATGAATTTAACTCAACAGTTTCTTCAAATAATGTAGTAGGTAGAAAAATCGAATTTATGACTGTAACAGATTTCATAGGCAATTATAACGGAATAAAGGATGTTCTTAAGTTGATAGAATTTGATAGGGATAAGATAGCAGACGAAGTTTTCTATGTTTATCGTAGAGACCTTGAAGCCGCAATGTTTAATCAAATTTACAATATTAATCCAATTGACATAGATGAGGAATTCTATAGGAGCGATCTTCCTGAATTTGAAGCTGGTGATTTAAGGCTTCTTAATAATGGTATCAAGGTAGTTGATGATACAATAAGATGTAGACTAAGTATTGGATTAAATGTGGATATGAATTTTGAATTTACAGATAAGGAAGGTGACAAATTTGAATTAGGAGAGGCAGAGGTGTTCTTATCAGCAAGAGCTTATATTGATTTAAAATATAAAACTGATTGTCAAAAGAATAGATATGAAATAACATATCCAGACAAAATTGAAGAAACGAATTTTGAACTTAAATATGTAAATATGCAGGTGTTAAATTCAAAGAATTTATATGATTATTAAAAATTTATATTAAATAGCTTTTAATTAAGGACGCAAAAGCAAACGCAAAATTTTACGTTTGTTTTTGCGTTTGTTTTTGTTATAATTAATTCAGGAGGAGTTATGAGAGAGACACGCAATTTAGAGTTTAAGGAAAAAATTTCGGATTCTTTTTTAAAGACAGTTGTTGCCTTTGCCAATTACGATGGTGGCGAAGTTTTATTCGGTGTAGATGATAATGGAATGTCTGTAGGTTTAACTAATTTAAAATCCGATGCCATTGCTATTGAAAATAAGATAAATGATTCTATATCACCTCAAATTAGTTTTGAGATTGAAATGGATTGTAAAGAAAATCTTATTAAGCTTAAAGTTCATCCAGGCGATGAGAAGCCATATTTTTACAAGTCAAAATCTTATAAGAGAAAATGATTCTTCTACTGTTGAAATTGATAGTTTGGAATTAAAAAGGTTAATTGTGGAAGGTCAAAATAAGTCTTATGATTCTTTGCCTTCTAAGAAAGAGAGCTATAGCTTTCTTTATCTTGAAAAGAAATTTAAAGAAATAGTAGGAATAAAAGAAATAAACAATGATATTTTAAAGACTTTGGAATTAGTTGATAAAAATAATTTTTTGACTAACGCTGGTTCCTTATTTGCTGATAACAATGAAGACAATTTAATTGATATTGTGAGGTTTGGGGAAAGTCAAAACACTATTTTGAGTCGCTTGCAATTAAAGAATATTTCAATTCTTGAAGCCTTTGACACTAGTATTGAAAAGTATAGGGAATACTATCAAATTGAAAATATTAAGGGTTCTTATCGTGAGAGAGTCGATTTAGTTCCAGAGAATGCTTTTAGAGAAGCTATTGCCAACGCTTTAGTTCACAGAGATTGGATGGCGAATTCTTATATTCAAGTTTCTATGGAGAAAGAATTTATCACTATTGTTTCTCCTGGTGGTTTGCCAACTGGTATAAGTGAGGAAGAGTATCTAAATGGACAAATTTCTGTTATGAGAAATCCTATTATTGGCAATATATTTTTTAGATTAAATATTATTGAAAGTTTTGGAACTGGAATTAAGAGAATCAAAGAAGCTTATAAAGATTCTGCGAAAAATCCTTATTTTAAAATCTTTGATAATTCTATTGAGGTTAGATTGCCTGTTATTTCTGGAGTAGAAGCTTTAAAAAGTGATGAGCAAATGGTTTATAAGGCCTTGGAGAATAAATCTCTTGCTAGTTCTGTGATTGCAAATGACACTGGTTTTGGAAAAAACAAAGTTTTAAATGTGTTAAATGATTTGATGGTAAAGGGCTATGTCATAAAAAGTGGAAAGGGAAGAGGAACAAAGTATTCTTTGAAATAAGATCAGACTATAAAGTTTATTTGATTATTTTTATAAAAAATAGTAATATATATAAATGAGGACACCGTTATTAGCGGTCGCCTTAAGTTTGTAATATAAAAATACCACCTAAGGCGATACGGGTGGTATTTTACATCTTAACTACTTTTTATTTTACCACCTGTAAAGCCGATACAGGTGGTATTTTTTATTATCCTAATTCTTTTTCTATTATTTTTCTCATTAGTTCTTTTTCATTTTTGAATACATGATTTTTGTAGTAGAGGATTTGGATTTGGGCTGGGCTTTTTATTTTGCTGGGGTTTGTCAGGTCAAAGTCCAAGTCTTTTTTCTTGACATAGTAGCAAGAGTTTTTGTGGTCATAAAGGCCGTCCTCTGTATTTATTTTTAAGGAAAATTTTTTATCTTCTTTTTTATTTTTTACAGATTCATAATTTTTTGCTGATTTAGAATTATTTTTTGATTGGTAATTTTTTACAGATTCATAATTTTTTACAGATTCAGAAAAATTTTCTGATTGATAATTTTTCAAAGATCCATAATTTTTTAGGGATTGGTAAAAATTTTCTGATTGGCAATTTTTTTCTTCTCCCTTATTTTTTTCTTCTTCGCCGCATTTTTTTTGTTCGCCACATTTTTCTTCTGCCTCAAGTCCATTTATCTCAATTGTGTATAATTCATTGTTGGAGAAATAGTCGGATCCGTAATTTGTGACGCCAGATATTTCTAGCTTGTTTTCCAAAAGTTTTATGTCTCTTATAAAAAATGTGAAGTCTAAAACTTTTAGGGAGAGATTTTTTTCTAGTTTTTCCTTTATTTTTGCGTCAAGCAAGCTTAGGTTTTCCAGGCTCAAATAATTGTAGTCTAAAATTTTTTCTATGGCAGACTTATCGCCCTCTAGGTAATTTTTATAGAGGGTCTTTATTTTTATGCCCTGGTATTCTTTTTGGTCCCTTAAGTTTTCCAGTCCAATAAATTTTTCTAGGAGATTTTTATTGGAGTGGGAATCTAAATTAAAGATGAAGTTGTATTTTTTTGTCACTTCTTGCAAGTCTATGACTTTTAAGTCAAGGTCCTTGTTAAAGTAAAATTTTATTTTTTCTCTTATAAAGGGAAGGTCGAAGGTCTTGCCAGAGTAAGTTATAAATTCTTTTCCTTGAAGGATAGGCATGACTTTTTCCAATAAATTTTTTTCGTCTTTTAAATTTTCTAGGTGAAAAGTTTTTAGGACTTCAGAATTTTTTTCCGCAAGGCTCACTACAATAATTGAATCTATTTCTCTTGATAAGCCTGATGTTTCGATTTTTAAATAATTTTCACTTGCTCTTTTGATTTTTCTTTCCAATTTTTTCATCCTATCACCACTTCAAGTATATCATTAAAAGTTTTATAAATTTAAAAATTTTCGCCCAAATTTCAATCTAAATAGAGATAGAAGGACACTTCGTCTTATAGTATAATATATTAGAAAGAATTTATGATAGAAGGAAGATATATGATTTATTTAGATAATTGTGCGACGACAAAACCTGATAGGGAAGTTGTTGATGTCATGATGAAGGCTCTCACAGAGGACTTTGCCAACCCTTCATCTCTTCACAGCTTTGGCTTAAGGGTGGAAAAGGAAATTGAAGAGGCAAGGGAAAGTGCTGCCGCCCTTATTGGTGCTCAGGCAGATGAAATTTATTTTACCTCTGGCGGAACAGAGAGCAACAACATTGCAGTTCACGGTGCCATTTTAAAAAACAAGAGAAAGGGCAAGAAGATCATAACTTCTGCCATTGAACACGCATCTATTGACGACCAATTTAAACATTATAAGGAGCTTGGCTACGAAGTTTGTTATCTCGATGTTGACGAGACTGGCGCTGTTGATGTGGAAAAGTTTAAAGAGGAAGTAAATGATGACACTATTTTAGTTTCTCTAATTTATGTTCACAACGAGCTTGGCACTGTAAATAATGCCAAGGAACTTTTTGAGATTGCCAAGGCAAAAAACAAGGATATACTATGTCACGTTGATGGAGTTCAAGCTGTGGGGAAAATTCCTGTAAATGTTAAGGACTTAGGCTGCGACACTTTTTCTTTTTCTTCCCACAAAATTTATGGACCAAAGGGCATGGGCGCCCTCTACAAGAAAAGGGACTTAAACATTGAGAGTCTTGTTATCGGTGGAGGTCAAGAGAAGGGACTAAGATCTGGTACGGAAAATGTGCCGGGCATACTTGGCTTTGGCAAGGCTTGCCAGCTTACAAAAAGAGATCTAGACAAGAGGCTTGACCACGCCAAGGGAATCAAGGAGTATCTTTTAAAGAAACTGGAAGAAAATTTAGAGGATTATAAAATAAACACTCCAGAAAATGCCACAGATTTTATTGTTTCTCTTTCAATTTTAGATATAAGGGCAGAGGTCCTTCTCCACTACTTGGAGGGCGATGAGATATATATTTCCACTGCATCTGCCTGCACATCTAATGGTACTCACAAGTCCACAACTTTAAAGGCAATTGGTCTTGCCGACAAGTATGCTGAAGGCACAATAAGAATTTGCACTTCCAAGGACACTACAAAAGAGGACATAGATATTTTCGTGGAAAAACTTGTGAAGTATGTAGGCGAAATCAGAAAGATAATGAGATAGGTGATAGAATGAAAAAAGTTATGGCACTCTCCCTTGGAGAGCTTGTCCTAAAGGGTAAAAACAGGTATAAATTTGTAAATAAACTTATTTCCACTATAAAGAGAAATCTGAGAAACATAGACCATGGCAAAATTTATCAAAATATGGGCAAGGTCTATGTGGAAGTGGTGACAGATAACGAAGAAAAGATGATAAATAGGTTAAAGCATGTTTTTGGCATTGTCTACATTGCGCCATGCTATGTTGTGGAAACTGACAAGGAAAAGATTGAAGAAGCTGTTATAAAAATTGTAGATGAAACTTTGAAGAAAAATCCATCCTACAAAACTTTTAAGGTTAAGACCAACAGGGGCGACAAGTCCTTTCCACTTAATTCCATGGAAATCTCTGCAAAAATTGGCGGTATCATTTTAAAAAATTTTGACATAAAAGTTGATGTGCATGAGCCAGATTTTTTTGTTTACTGCGATTTGAAAAAGGATACCTATATTTATGTAGATAAGATTAAAGCTCACGGTGGACTTCCATCTGGCACAAATGGCAGGGGACTTCTTCTTCTTTCAGGGGGAATTGATTCTCCAGTTGCAGGATTTTTAATGGCAAAGAGGGGCGTCCTTGTGGACTGCTTGCACTTCCATTCCTATCCTTTCACATCTGAAAGGGGAGAAGAAAAGGTCAAAAAACTTGCAGAGGACATTTCACGTTTTTCTGGCGAGCTTACTTTTTATTCTGTAAATATTTTGGACATTCAAAAGGAAATAAACATAAATTGCCCTGAAGATGAGATGACTATTATCTCCCGCAGGTTTATGATGAGGATAGCAGATAAAATTGCAAGGGACAATGGTTATGACTGCATCATCACTGGCGAAAACCTTGGACAAGTTGCCTCACAAACCATTGACGGCTTGAAGGTAACAAATGATATTACAGACAAACTTGTCTTTAGACCCCTAATTGGCATGGACAAGGTAAATATTATTGATATTGCCAAGGACATTGATACTTATGAGACATCAATTCTTCCTTTCGAAGATTGCTGCACAGTATTTTTGCCAAAACATCCACTCTTGACGCCAAGTGTAGAGGGAATAGAAAAGTCAGAAGAGCCACTAGACTGTGAAAGTCTTGTAGATGAAGCTATAGGTAAGATGAAAATAAGTAAGATAGGAGGAGACTATGAAGAATAAAAATAAAGGTGCCGTTGGGATTATTGCAGTAATAGCTGTTGTAGTTGTACTTGCAATTTTCTTTGGCGGACAATGGAACAAATTAGTTAAATTAGATGAAGATGTGAATGGTGCTTGGGCACAAGTTCAAAACCAAGTTAAAAGGCGTGCAGACTTAATTCCAAACATTGTAGAAACTGTTAAGGGATATGCTAGCCACGAAAAGGAAACTTTAACTGAAATTACTAAGGCTCGTGCAGGTGTTAATGAAGCATCTACACCTAAGGAACTTGCAGAAGCCAATGACAATTTGACAGAAGCTATTCAAAAACTTAATGTTGTTGTTGAAAATTATCCTGAATTAAAGGCAAATGAAAATTTCTTAGACCTACAAGCCCAACTTGAAGGCACAGAAAACAGAATTGCAACGGAAAGAATGAGATACAACGAAACAGTTAAGACTTACAATCAAAAAGTTAGAAGGTTCCCAACAAATATTATTGCAAAAATTTTAGGCTTTGGACCAAGAGATTATTTTGAAGTTTCAGAAAAGGACAATCAAGTACCAGAAGTTAAATTTTAGGTGATTAAAATGAAAAAGTTGTTAGCTACAATTTTATTTGCCATCACCCTGGTCTTTAATGTCTATGCCTTTGACAAGGGCGAAATGTCCTACAATGTCTATGACGAGACTAACACTTTAAGCCAAGAGTCCATTGATTATCTCAACAAGACCACTTATGATCTTAAAAAGAAAACTGGCGGAGAAATTGCCGTTGTAATTGTTAAAGACTTGGAAGACTATTCACTGGAAGAGTATGGGACAAGGATTTTTAACGACATAAAAATTGGCGAAAGGGGCAAGGACAATGGTGTCCTCATGCTTGTGGCACTTTTAGACGAAGACAACAGATTTGTCAGAATCGAGACGGGTTACGGGTCTGAAGGCTTTATACCCGATGCCTATGCCTCAAGAATTATAAGGGCAATGGGAAAAGTTGTCTCTGAAAATGAAGGTGACAGACCCTTTGAAAAAGCAATCCTCGAAGGATATGCTCAGCTGATAAAATTATATGAAGATGAATATGGAGTGGACATTGTGGCGAGAGAGCCACAGGAAGAAATTGATTATTCATCTGATGAAGGTGAAGGTAATCTATTTATATCAATTTTGCCTATATTGAGAATAATTTTAATTCTTTTTATAATTTCACTTATTTTTAGAAATAAAAATGATGGTGGCGGCTCTGGTGGCAATGGTTCCGGAGGCAGAAGAGACCGAGGACCTGTAATCTTTTGGGGACCAGGAAGCTTTGGCGGTGGCGGAGGCTTCGGCGGATCATCAGGAGGTGGCTTCGGTGGCGGAGGCTTTGGCGGCTTCGGTGGCGGAGGATCCTCTGGTGGCGGTGGCGCCAGCGGAAGATTTTAATTAAAAGAGAAGATTAGAGAAAAAACTCCAATTAAAATAATTTGATGGAGAAAATATATTAAAAGAGAATGCCTACCCATGACACAAATAAAGTTGTGGGAGGCTTCTTTTTTTGTAAATTTTACAAAATCAAAGAGGAAGTAGCCCATGTAAAAGAGAAATATCCAAGGAATTATTGGAAAATAATCGCCTGAATAAAAATTTTCACCTGGTAAGCCTAGGAAAAATAAATTTAAGTTGTAAAAAGATTTTGGAACAAGAACTTTTCCAAAGAAAATACTTCCGTAATAAATTTTTTTAAGTGAGACAAATAAAAGAGTGTTGAGAATAAGTCCAAGCCTTGGATTTATTTTTTTTATGTAATTTTTTAAGAGCATGTGAATTAAGCTTGCTGCCGCAAAAAAGTGAATAATGCCAAAATAAATTGCATCTTCTCTTGAAAAGATGTAAGAGCCAAGGGTTATTAAGATAGAAAGTCCCGTCAAAATCAAAAATTTTTTCTTAAAATTATTGGAAAAATGACTTGAGTAACCTGAAATCAAAATAAAGGAAATGCAAATATATTGTTGGTAGTAGTAAAAGTCGTGGTTGAAGTTAAAACCATAAAAATTTTCAAGGTCAAAGATGCCGTGAAAAATTATCATATTTATAATTGTAAAGCCACGCAAAAAATCTATGGCATTGTATCTTTTTTTTCTAGTATCCATGTAACACCTCTGGAAAAATTATAACACAAATTGGAAAAGGGCAAGCAAAAGGAAATTTATAAATGAAAAATAAAAAAATATTTTGAGTAAATTATATTTAACAAAAAATTTACTTTATTAAATAACTCAAATCTATTGACATTAATATCTTTAACAATTATACTCTAATGAGTTTAATAATTTAAGTAATTTGTTTAATATTATAGGTGATGGAATGGATATTGGAAATAAAATAAGAGATATGAGAATTGAAAAGGGTCTTACCCAGGAAGAACTGGCTGATAGGTCAGAACTCACTAAGGGCTTTATTTCACAAATCGAAAGAGACTTGACATCACCATCTGTTGATTCTCTTTTAGATATTTTGGAAGCACTGGGGACAGATCCTTCACACTTCTTTAAGAGAGAAGAAAATGAAAAAATTACTTTTAAAGATGAAGATTTTTTTGAAAGTGAAAATGAAGAGCTTGGCTATGTACTTGATTGGGTTGTGCCCAACGCACAAAAAAATCAAATGGAGCCCATGCGAATAAAAATTTTGCCTGGTGGCCAGTCTAAAGAGATTCCTCCCTACGAGGGGGAAGAGTTTGGCTATGTAATAAGGGGGAATGTAACTCTTATTTATGGCAATAAACAATACAAGATTAGGAAGGGCGAAAGTTTTTATTTTAAGGCAAACAGCCCTCACTATTTAAAGAATGATGGAAAGCTTGAAACTGAGATTTTGTGGATTTCGTCTCCACCAAATTTTTAGGCGGTGAATTATGGAAAATTATGTAATTGAATTAGAAAATGTGACAAAATCTTTTGGCGACAATGTTATTCTAAAGGATTTTGATTTTAAGGTTAAAAAAGATGAATTTTTAACGATTTTAGGTCCATCTGGCTGTGGAAAAACAACGATTTTGAGACTTATTGGTGGCTTTGAAGAGCCTGATGAGGGAAAAATTCTTTTTAATGGAGAAGATATTACTAATAAGGAGCCCTATGAGAGAAAAATCAACACAGTTTTTCAAAAATATGCCCTCTTTCCACACATGAATGTTTACAACAACATTGCCTTCGGTCTTAATATTAAAAAAATGGACAAAGAGATCATAAAGGAAAAGGTAAAAGAAGTTTTAAAACTTGTAAACCTTGTTGGCTTTGAGAATAGGGAAATTGAATCCCTTTCTGGTGGACAACAACAGAGAATTGCCATTGCAAGAGCTCTAGTAAATGAGCCAGAAGTTCTCCTTCTTGACGAACCTCTCGGCGCCCTTGACTTAAAACTTAGACAGGCAATGCAGATTGAACTTAAAAGAATACAAAAAAGTGTTGGCATCACTTTTATTTATGTAACTCACGACCAAGAAGAGGCACTTTCCATGAGCGACACTGTTGTCGTCTTAAATAATGGTGAAATTCAACAAATGGACAGCCCTCTAAATATTTACAACGAGCCAAAAAATGCCTTCGTTGCAGATTTTATTGGCGAATCAAATATTATTAAGGCAAAGATGCTTAGTGACTTCAAGGTAAGATTTTTAGATTACGATTTTCCTTGCGTGGACAAGGGTTTTAAGGACATGGAAGATGTTGAAGTAGTTGTAAGACCTGAAGATGTGCTTTTAGTGGACGAAAACTATCAAATTGAGGGCACAGTGACAAGTCTTGTCTTTAAGGGTGTTCACTACGAGATGACTGTGGATGTAGATGGTTACTCCATGCTTGTCCAATCAACGGAAAAGAGAGAAGTAGGGGAGAAGACAGGCATAATTATTAAACCTGACCTAATCCATGTAATGAGGTTGATATGAAAAAATTTTCACTAATTTATTTATTTTGGGGACTAATTTTTATTGTACTGCCATTATTTTTAATACTTGCTCATGCCCTCAATGCCAATACAGATTTATCAGATTTTGTATTTACTCTTGACAACTTTTCAAGGTTTTTTGAGCCTTTATATGTAAAGATTTTAATTACTTCACTAATCTTAGCAGGTCTTTCAACTATTTTATGTCTAATAGTTGGCTATCCAGTTGCCTATATTATTTCAAAGATGAGTGAAAAAGTTAGAAACAATATGATTTTAATTTTTATAATTCCCATGTGGATGAATTTTCTTTTGAGAACTTACGCCTGGTTAACTCTTTTGGGCAACAAGGGACTTATAAATAAATTCATTGGACTCTTTGGACTGGGACCTTGGGATCTCATGTATAATTCCAAGGCAATTATGATAGGCATGGTTTATAACTTCTTGCCCTTTATGGTTCTGCCAATTTATACAGTCCTCCTAAAGATGGATACAAAACTAATTGAAGCAGCCAAGGATCTTGGAGCAAATGACTTTGAAGTTTTCACAAAAGTTATTTTTCCACTGTCACTTCCTGGCATTTACACAGGCATAACTATGGTATTTATACCGGCAATTTCTACCTTTGTAGTGCCTAACCTACTGGGCGGAAACAACTTCTATTTAATAGGAAATTTAATCGAAAAACAATTTACCTTCACGGGAGATTGGGGCTTCGGGTCAGCAATTTCCATGGTCTTAATTTTAATAATGCTTTTGATTTTAGTTGTGCCAAAATTATTTAACAAAAAAATTAAAACTGGAGACTTGGGAGGCGATATATTTTGAAAAAAATAATTGATAGAATTTATTTGTTTTTGATCTTTGTATTCTTGTACGCTCCCATAGTAATCTTAGTTGTCTTTAGTTTTAACAATTCAAAGTTGAGAGGGTCTTGGGCAGGCTTTACCCTAAAGTGGTACAAGCAACTCTTCAATGACCCGGCAATTTTATCCTCACTTTGGACTACAATTCTTGTGGCAGTGGTGGCGACAGTAATTTCCACAGTAGTGGGGACAATTTCTGCTATAGCCATAAATGAACTGAGAGGCTTTAAGAAGGACGCAATCTTAAATATAAATTATCTTCCAGTAATAAACCCCGACATAGTGACAGCTGTGGCTCTAATGGGCTTATTTGGACTCTTTAATATAAGAATGGGATACACAACTATGATTATTTCACACATAGTATTTTGCATTCCCTATGTAATTTTGTCAATTTTGCCAAAATTAAATCAATTGCAAAAAAACACTCTTGAGGCAGCCCTAGATTTGGGCGCCACGCCAACTTATGCCATTCTTCATGTGGTAATACCACAGATAAAACCTGCAATACTAACGGGAGCCTTGATGTCTTTTACACTTTCCATTGACGACTTTGTAATTTCCTTCTTCAACACAGGACAGGGAGTTTCAAATTTATCAATAACAATTTATTCAATGGCGAGAAAGGGAATCAATCCGTCAATAAATGCAGTATCAACGCTTATGCTAGTATCTCTCTTGATTTTACTTGTAATAATTAACAAGAGAAGCGAAAAAAATAAAAAAATTGAGGTGGAAATATGAAAAAAATAATTTTAGCCCTATCAGTCTTAATGCTTTTGACTTTAAGTGCTTGTGGAAAAAAAGACCAAGCTAAGGAAGAAATTTATGTTTACAATTGGGGCGAATACATCGACCCATCTATTTTAAAGGATTTCCAAAAGGAAACAGGAATAAAGGTAAATTATGATACTTACGCTTCCAACGAAGACCTTTACATTAAGATGACACAATCACAAGACAAGTACGATGTAATTGTGCCAAGTGATTATATGATTGAAAGACTTATAAAGGAAGGCTTGATTCAAGAAATTAATTTTGAAAACATTCCAAACTTTTCTGGAGTTGAAGACATTTTAAAAAATCCAAGCTTTGACCCAGAAAATAAATACTCTGTGCCTTACTTCTGGGGAACTGTTGGAATTGTCTACAATAAAAGTGAAGTCAAGGATAAAGTTGACTCATGGAATATTTTGTGGAATGAAAAGTATAAGGACCAAATAATTATGTATAATTCACAAAGAGATACTCTAGGTCTTGCCCTAAAAAGACTGGGCTACTCACTAAATTCAACAGATGAAAAGGAACTTGAAGAAGCAAAGAAATCTCTCATAGAGCAAAAGCCACTCGTTTATGCCTACCTGGATGACGATGGAAGAGATGTAGTTGTGCAAGGAGATGCAAACTTATCTGTAATGTATTCAGGTGATGCCCTTCTCATGATGCAACAAAATGAAGACTTAGATTATGTAGTGCCAAAGGAAGGTTCAAATATTTGGTACGACTCCATGGTTATACCAAAAAATGCAAAAAATGTTTCTGGAGCAGAAAAATTTATAAATTATATGCTTAAGCCTGAAGTGCAAGCAAAAAATGCCGAATACTGCGTTGGCTACACTTCACCAGTTAAGGGGGTAAAAGACCTTCTTCCTGACGAAATCAAAAACTCCAAGGTAGCCTATCCAGACTTTAATTCACTTCCACCACTTGAAGCTTTTAAGGATCTTGGCGACTTTATAAAAGTTTACGATAGGATCTGGACAGAAATAAATGCTTCCAATCTTTAATATGCTAATAAATTTGTTTATTTTAGGACCCTTATGTGATATTATATAGTATAAGCGAAATGTTTTCATAACGGAGGTTTAAAATGAACAAGAGAATAAAAAAGCTTGTAATATTTGCAATTTTCTTATTAGTACTTATGTTATTTTCTCTAACTGCTTTTTTTAGTAAGTCTCTTATGTGGCCAAATTCAAATGTAGAAAGAGAATTTGACGGAATTTTATTTAACAATTCCGATGGAGTAGAAAATCTTCAAGTTGCAAGA
>QWCQ01000720.1_pt1 | contig 18531 bp, 18 predicted proteins | sample 1972701 | NCBI WGS metagenome assembly QWCQ01 (sample SAMN09866704, study PRJNA288562) | Human gut metagenome isolate pre4_stool, whole genome shotgun sequencing... | reverse complement strand
GATGCAACAAAAGAAGAACTTGAAAGGTCAAAAAATGATCCATTCTTTAACCTAGGCATTGGCTCAGATAAAAGAGAAGAAAAAGCATCAAAGCACCTAAGCTTTGATTACAAGGGAATTCAATATTCTTTAATGGCAGAAGATGACATGGACGTGAACGAATTTTATAGGATGGCAGAAGAAATTATAAAATAATTTTTTCACAGTTAGTTAAAACATTTTTCTTATAAATTAGATTGTTGTAAATTTAAAAATCTAAACACCAAAAAAGGACCAGCTCGGTCCTTTCTTTTTGTCTAAATTTTCATATCAAATAAAATTAATTTGTGCCAGACATTTTTTTATACATCTCAATGTTTGAGTCATTTAAAAATTCGTAGGCTGCATTTATTTCTTGGAATTTTTCCTTGGCGCCCTCTTCCTTATTTAAGTCAGGGTGATATTTTTTTGCCATCTTCCTGTAGGCAAGCTTTACTTCATACTTGTCTGCGTTATAATTTACGCCAAGAGTGTCGCAGGCCTTTTCGTATTGGTCCTTAAAGCCGTAGCCTCCTCCTTGCCCCTTTCCGTAGGATCCACCATAATTATTTCCATAAGAGCCGCCTTGATTTTCATAAAAGCCGCCATAACCTTGCTGCCTAAAAAATTCATCAAACTGAGAAAAGTCGTCGAAGGTCGTCCAAGTAAAGCCACCGAAATCTTTAAATCTCTCTCTAAATTCTTCCTCTCTCTTCTTCCTTCTCTCTTCCTCTTGTCTAATTCTTTCCCTTTCTTTTTTCTCCCAATAAGCCCTGCCGTAGCCAGAAATACTTTCGAATTCATTAGCCTTACCAAGGAGATAATGATCTGCCCTGTCGTAGAAAAATTCTGTCACCATGTAGTGTATGTACTTCAAAAAAGATTCTGACACATTGCCAAGTAGGGGCACAATAATAGCCAGCATGATTAGAGTTGACAGCCACTTATTTTTTGCAAGTCCCTGCCAAGCAAAGGGATTTAAAAGTAAAAATATTATCAAGCAGCCGCCCATGGAAATTATATACAAGAACAATCTCCTTACGGCTGAAAATAAATCAACAGCAATATTAACTATTACAATTAAAAAGGTTAAGATGAGGTCAAAAAATTTGCCTAAACCCTTATAAAAATATCCTAAAATTTTATTCATTTTGCTTCCTTTTTCTATATTCTTCTAAAAATTTCTTGTCTTCAATTACAAGTCCCCACTCATTGGCAAGAAACTCCAAGTGATGAGTGAACTCGTGGAGGAGAACTTCCTCTAGCTTTTCCCTTAGGGTCTCCCTCGAGGAAAATCTGTACATGTCCATAAAGGACCCATAATAAATTTTTATCATGTTGCCAAGCATTGACCTTTGGTACTCGCCCATGATAACTAGGTCCTCTGCATAGGCTTCCTCGTGGTACTTTGACTCTTCTGTAAGAATTATACCACCATTAAGATGCTCGTAGGCATAAGAAGGTATGGACTCGCAAATTTCTTCCAACATTTCCTGAACTTCGTCGATTCTCTCTAAGTAATAGGGATCATATTTATTTTCATCAAATAAATCCTCATCTTCTTGATTGTCATCTTTATTGTCTTCTTGATTGTCATCTTGATTTTTATCTCGAGCTTCCTTCTGAACTTCTTCTAGACTTTCTTCTTGGCTCTCCTCAAAATCTTTATGAGTAAAGTTTTCTTCTTTTGGATCATCATCACTTGATTTAAAATCTATTTTCTCTTCTCTTTTGTCATAAATATCCTCAATTATTTCAAGGGGAAGGTCAATATTATTTTCTTGGTCACTAAAAAAAATTCTTTTGCCCTCTTCATTAAGCATCTTTTCACCTCCAAAATAAAAAACTGTAGAGGCCTACAGTTTTATCTACTTTATCTAATTATAATACCCAGGAAGAAAAATTTCTACACATCTTCCACTTGAGCCAGAGTCTTGCCTGGCACTGATGACAGTAATTTTTTTGTGTAGTCCTCTCTTGGCTTTTTAAAAATTTCTTCAGACTCATTATACTCCACGCATCTGCCCTTATACATGACCAGGACTTCCTCTGCCACATGCCTTACAACAGAGAGGTCGTGAGAAATAAAAATCATGGATAGACCCAAGTCCCTTTGCAGATCTTCAAGAAGGTTTATTATTTGCGCCTGAATGGAAACATCAAGGGCAGAAGTTGGCTCGTCTGCCACAATTATTTTTGGGTCAACGGCAAGTGCCCTGGCAATGGAAATCCTCTGCCTTTGCCCTCCAGAAAATTCGTGGGGATACCTCTCCATGTGATATTCTGATAGACCACAAATTTCCATGGTCTCCAAAACTTTTTTGTGAATCTTGTCCTTGTCCTTCTCGCCCAAGAGATTTCTTATGCCCGATGCAATTATGTCCTTGCACTTTTTTCTTGGGTTAAGTGAGGAATAAGGGTCTTGAAAAATCATCTGCACATCTTTTCTATATTCCTTTAATTCCCTCTGATTTTCCTTTAAAATATTTTTGCCCTTATAAATTATTTCTCCGCTGGCATCAGGATAAAGTCCCATGATGCACCTGGCAAGAGTTGACTTGCCTGAGCCACTCTCGCCAACAACGCCAAGAGTGTGAGATGTTTTTAGGTCGAAGGAAATGTCATCAACTGCCTTAAAGCTTTTGCCGCCGCTAATTTTAAATTCTTTATTTAAATTTTTAACTTGTAAAATAATTTCGTCGCTCATTTTATCACCTATACAAAAAGCAGGATACCTTATGACCGTCAATGTCCACTTCTTCGGGAATTTTTTCCTGGCAAATTTTCATCTTCTCATCACACCTGTCGCAGAAGTAGCAGGATTCTGGAAGGTCAATTGGGTTTGGAACTGACCCCCTAATTGTGTAGAGCTGGTCCTTTTTCTTGTGAGCAGTAGGTATTGCCCTTATAAGTCCTCTTGTGTAAGGGTGAAGGGGCTTTTTAAAAATATCTTCTGCTCTTGCCCTCTCCACGATTTTTCCCGCGTACATTACATTTACATAATCTGCTATGTCAGAAACAACTCCAAGGTCGTGACTTATAAAAATTATGGCAGTGTTCATGTCTTCCTTTAACTTTTTCATGAGCTCCAAAACTTCCTTTTGAATGGTAACATCAAGGGCAGTTGTAGGTTCATCTGCTATTAAAAGTTTTGGAGAAGAGGAAAGTGCCATGGCAATCATAATTCTCTGCCTCATGCCTCCAGATAGTTCATGGGGATAAGAATTGTAAACATCTTCTGCCCTACCTATTTCAACTTTTTTTATCATCTCTATAGATTTTTCCTTGGCTGTTTTTTTATCCATGTCAAAATGTGTCCTAAAGACTTCAGACATTTGGTAGCCAATCTTTAGGGCAGGATTTAGTGAAGTCATGGGTTCTTGAAAAATCATAGAAATTTCATTGCCTCTAATGTTTCTCAATTCTTCTGGAGAAGACTCTAAAAGATTTTTTCCTTCAAAAATTATCTCGCCAGAAATTTTTTCAAGAGAGGACTTTTCCAGAAGGCCCATAATGGCAAGGGAAGTAACAGACTTTCCCGAGCCAGATTCACCTACTATGGCAGTTGTCATTTTTTCACGAGTATTTATATTAACTTTATTTACAGCTTTTACTATGCCTTGGGAGCTTTTGAAAAAAACTTCAAGGTCCTTTATTTCTAATAACATACTACCTCCTGAACTTTGGGTCAAAGGCATCTCTTAGGGCGTCGCCAACAATATTTAAAAGTAAAATTGTTATGGCAATTGCCATGCCTGGGAATAGGGTTATGTGTGGATAGTTTCTAATATAAGCTCTCCCTTCAGAAAGCATTTGACCCCACTCTGCTTCTGGCGGCATAATTCCCATGCCAATAAAGGAAAGGGAAGCTGCAGATAAGATGGCAGTACCAACGCCAATTGTGGCTTGGACAATTATGGGCGCAAAGCAGTTGGGTAGAATTTCTGCAAAAATTAATTTAAAAGTTTTTACTCCAGCCAGCCTTGCCGATTCAATATACTCTAAATTTTTTACAGACATGACCTGACTTCTAACTATCCTTGCATAGGATGGAATTGAAGATAGGGAAACTGCCAAAATTAAGTTTTTCATGCCGCCACCAAGGGCTGCAGCAAGGGCAATGGCAAGGACAAGTTGTGGAATGGATAAGATCGTGTCCATGACTCTCATAATTATAGCATCAAAAATTCCCTCGTAGTAACCTGCCAAGGCTCCAATGATTACTCCAATTACTGTGGAAATAATTACAGATGTAAAGCCAATTTTAAGGGAGACTTGGGCTCCGTGAAGGACTCTCGAAAATATGTCTCGTCCAAAGTTATCTGTCCCCATTAAGTGGATTCTACTTGGCCTTAAAAAATTGTCCTTGGGAAACTGCTCAGTGTAGTCGTAGGGTGAAAGGAGGTCGGCAAAAATTGCAGCAAAAATTATGAGAATTAAAAGGACAAGTGCCACTACTGCAATCTTATTTCTCCTGTAATATTTAAAAAATGTTTTTAATCTCTTTAACATGTTTCACCTACTTGTAGTCTGCCTTTATTCTTGGATTGATAAAGCCGTAGAGGATGTCAACGATAATGGAAATTACAGAATAAACTATGGCTATTAGCATAATTGCCCCAAGAATTATTGGGTAGTCACGAGTTTTTATGGAGTCCACCATTAGTCTTCCAATGCCTGGAATGGAGAAAATTGTTTCTGTCAAAATACTTCCGCCAAGAAGTCCACCTGCTTGAAGTCCAATTGTAGTTATAACAGGAATCATTGCGTTTTTTAGGGCGTGGACAAAAATAATTTTTGGCTTAGAAAGTCCCTTGGCATAGGCAGTCCTGATGTAGTCCTTGTCTAGGACATCTAACATGGCAGACCTGGTCATCCTCATAATTACAGCTGATGACTGAAAGCCTAGGGCGAACCAAGGCAGGATCATGTGCTTTATGGAAGAAAAACCTGATGCTGGTAAAATTTTTAGCTTTGTTGAAAATACAATTATAAGTAAAAGTCCTGACCAAAAAATTGGCATTGCAAGTCCAACCATGCCTAGGGCGGTAATCATTGAGTCAATAAAAGTATTTTTCTTTAGGGCTGCTATTACGCCAAAAGTTATGCCCATAATTATGGCAATGACAAGGGCGCCACCAGCAAGTTTTAAAGTTGTTGGAAAAACTCTTAGCAAGGCTTCTGAAACTGATCTTCCTGACTGATAGCTTTTGCCAAGGTCAAAGTGGAAAATTAAATCCTTTAAGTAATTTCCATATTGAACTATAAAGGGCTTATTTAGTCCAAGACTTTCTCTTATAGCATCTACTGTCTCCTTAGGTGCGTTAGGTCCAGCTGCAGCAAGGGCAGCATCTCCTGGCGACAAGTAAAGGAGTAAGAAAACTATAAAGCTCACTCCAAGAAGTGTAGGTATTAATATTAAAAGTCTCTTTAATACATATTTAGTCATATCTAATCCTTTCTTCTGTAGAAAAGACAAAATTCACCAAAGAAGACCTTGGTGAATTTAAAAAAAATTATTTTTCTAAAAGACTTACATCTTTAAGCTCTTGTGGATATTTTGGAAGAAGATCGAGACCTTCTACTCTATTAGAACCAGCAACAAGTGTCTCGCCATAGCAGATGTAAAGCCATGGATATTCTCTATTGATAAGCTCTTGGGCTCTCTTATAGATGTCAGCTCTCTTAGCATCGTCAATAGTTGAAATACCTTCTTTAATTAAATTATCAAGTTCTTCATTTCCAAAGAATGTGACATTTGGCTCCTTACCTTTATTTTCAGAATGGAAAGGTTGGAAAAGTTCATAATGTGCATCTACTATTGATGGGTTCCAACTCATAATAAACATATCATGTTCCTTATTTCTAACAGCATCTACAAAGGCACCCCATTCAAGTCTTTCTACGCTAAGACCAATTCCATAATCCTTTAATTGATCTTGCATCATTGTTGCAACATTAACTCTTTGTTGGTTGTCAGAAGTATAAATCTTAAGATTTGTTCCCTCTCCAAGACCTGCTGCAGCAAAAAGTTCCTTTGCCTTTTCTTTATTTACTGCATTTGGCTTTAATGAATCTGCAATAGAATATTTGAAGTTAGGGTTTATTGGACTTGTTGCAAGCTTTCCACTGTTCATATAGACAGTTTCAAAAATTGTCTTAGTGTCAATGGCATTTACCATAGCTTCCCTTGCTTCCAACTTGTCAAAAGGAGCTTTAGCTACGTTAAATCCAATAAAGTGAATTGAATTATCTAATCTTCTAAAAAGTTGTAGGTCCTTATTTTCTTCTATATTTGAAATTTCACTTGGGTCGATTTTATAAGCAAGGTCAACTCCACCACTTTCAAGCTCAATAATTCTTTGTGAAGCTTCTGGTATAACCTTCATTTCGATGCCAGCAATTGTTGGCTTGTCGCCCCAATAATTTTCGTTTACAGAAAAAGTCGCATGGTCATTTTGAATCCACTCATCTAAGACAAAGGGACCAGTTCCCATTGGTGCAATAGTAAGATCTGCTCCACCTTCTACATAGGCTTTAGACACAATAGACACAGCTGGATGTGATAGTGAATTTAAAAATGCTGCATCTGGTTCACTTAGTTTAAAGGAAAAAGTTAAATCATCTTCTTTGTTGTAAGAATTTGCGTCAATTTTTCCATAAAAAGATTTGTATCTGTCACTTGCTGCTGCTCTTTGAAGAGTGAAAATTACATCGTCAGCAGTAAGTGGGTCTCCATTGGAGAACTTAACTCCCTCTCTAAGCTTAATTTTAAAAGTTTGTGGATCTGGGTTTTCAATGGATTCTGCAAGAGAATTTACAAGTTCTCCCTTAGAATTTCTCTTAACTAGAGTGTCGTAAACTTGAATTAAAATATTTTCTTCATAGTCATCAGAAAGTGCATTGGGTTCAAGTGTTGTAGTGTCTTCTGAAACTGCAACCTTTAAGACCTTGCCTTCCCCTTGGGCTTCTTCTTTTTTATTGGAACAAGCTACCATAAATAGGGATAGGACTAAAAGCATTCCTATAATAAATTTTTTCTTCATTATCATCTTCCTTTCTTTTTCTATACTCTTCTTATATCTGCTCCAAGATTTCTAAATTTTTCTTCAATTTTTTCGTATCCTCTGTCAATGTGATGAACTTCAGAGATTTCTGTTTCTCCTTCAGAAACGAGTCCTGCAAGTATAAGGGCAGCTCCTGCTCTTAAGTCTGTTGCAGCAACCTTGGATCCGTATAGCTTACTCTTACCCAATAGAATAGCTTCTCTATCTACTACTTTGATTTTTGCGCCCATCTTCTTTAACTCTTCAGCGTGCATAAAGCGATTTTCAAAAACTGTCTCAATAATAGAGGATTGTCCATCGGCTTGAGTTAAAAGTGCCATGAATTGTGCTTGTAAATCTGTTGGGAAACCTGGGTGAGGAAGAGTTTTTATCTCAATTGGACTTATTTCATCTGAGCCAATTACTCTCACAGTGTCGTCCTCTTCAATTATCTTTGCCCCAGTTTCTTCTAGCTTTGCAATGACGGGCTTTAAGTGAGAAGTAATGATGTTTTCGATTGTGATGTCGCCGCCAGTAATTGCAGCTGCCACCATAAAAGTGCCTGCTTCAATTCTATCTGGAATAACTTGGTGAGTGCAGCCTCTTAGCTTTTCCACTCCCCTAATTCTTATAGTTGAAGTTCCTGCTCCCATTACCTTGGCGCCCATTTTATTTAAAAAGTTTGCTAGGTCCACAATTTCTGGCTCCATGGCGCAGTTTTCCATTACAGTTTCGCCCTCAGCCAAAACTGCAGCAGTCATAATATTTTCAGTTGCACCAACAGAAGGGAAGTCCAAATAAATTCTCGTGCCAACTAATTTGTCGCACTCAGCCTTAATCTCTCCGTGAGTCATTTCTATATTGGCGCCTAGGGCCCTAAAGCCCTTTAAGTGCAAGTCAATTGGTCTTGAGCCAATGTTACAGCCGCCAGGTAGGGAGTTGTATGCTTTATTTAACTTGGCAAGAAGGGGTCCCATGACAAGGAAGGATGCCCTCATCTTGCTCATGAGCTCGTACTCTGTTTTATAAGAATTGAGTCCAGAAGGGTCGATTATGAGTTTGTTGCCTTCCTTATTTATTTTAAGGCCAAGTTTTCTCAAAACTTCTGTAATTATTTCAACATCCTTAAGCTCAGGCACATCTTCCAAAATAATTTCTTCTGTTCCAAGTATTGTAGCTGCAAGTATAGGTAGAGCAGCATTTTTTGCACCTGATATTCTAACATTTCCCTTTAATGGGCCATTTGGTTTTACTAAAATTTTATCCAAAAGGATTCCTCCTATATATTATTTATAACGATTATTATTTTATCTATATTTATTTAATTATATCATAGACATCTTGAATGTTTAAGGAATTAAAAACATGACCTTAAATAAAAAAATTTTGTGTTAAGATATTATTGATGGAGGAAGAAATATGAAAGAATTTATCCAAGAAAAATATAAAAATATTAAAGAGTCTCTTTATTCCACTGACTATTCAAGCATATATCCTGACTTTATAAATTTTGCCTTAGGCGACCCAGACCTTAGGACTGATGACATGATTATAAAAGAAGCCTACGACTCACAGATGAAGGGCTACACTCACTACGCCGACCCCCAAGGCTACCTTGGACTTAGAGAGGAAATTGCCAAGGCCTACTGGGAAGACTACGGAGTAAGCTGTGAGCCCAAGGAAATTTTAATTACCATGTCTGGCACTGAAGCCCTTTATATAATTTTAGAGGCAATAATAAATCCAGGCGACGAAGTCATTGTTCCTTCGCCCTACTTTAGCGTCTATCCCGACCAAATTGAAATGACAGGGGGGCTGCCGGTAATTTATGAGACAAAATTTGAAAATGAATTTAAGCTTGAGCCAAGAGAAATTGAAAAATTAATCACTGCAAAAACTAAGGCGATAATAATAAATACGCCTAACAATCCAACAGGCACAGTTTATAGTGACGACACTCTAAGAGAAATTTATGAAATGGCAAAAAAATATAATATTCTTGTCATTTGCGACGACATCTATACAATTTATTCCTACGAGAGCAAATTCAAGCCAATGATTTCCTACGACAAAGAATTTAAAAATGTAATTTCAATTACATCCATGTCCAAGGACTTCGTCATGACTGGTTGGAGGCTTGGCGCCATACTTGCTAATGAAGAATTAATAAAGACCATGACCTACATTCACGAGAACATAGTCTATTCAGTGCCAACAATTTGCCAGCACGCAGGTGCCCTTGGCATTGCCAATAGAAAGACCATTTGCCCACCCCTCTATGAAGAGTACAAGGAGAGGATGTATCTCGCCTATGAGAGGCTAAAAAAATTAAAGTATGTAGAAGTTTTAAAGCCACAAGGAACTTTTTACATCTTTCCAAAAATTTCTGTGCCAGGCATGACTACAAAGGAAGTTCTAAGAGAAATTTTAGAAAAGGCCCATGTAAATTTAATTGACGGCGAAGCCTTTGGTCCAGCTGGCAAGGGCTTTATAAGAATAGCAGTAACAGTCAATAAGGACAAAATAAATGAAGCCTTTGATAGGATAGAAAGGCTAGAAATTTTTAAAAAATAATACTGAAGCGAAATTCAGTATAACAAATGCAAAATAAAAGCTCTTGAAAGAATTTTTGAAATTTATATTCCTCCAAGAGCTTCTTTGTTTTTAATTTTTTATTACTTTCCCAACTTGTTTTCTCTTCCATAATAAAATAAATATTGGTTGGCAAAGCCTGCGTTTTTGCCAAAGACCTCTCGTCCCCTCATGGCAATTTTTGATTTTGGCGTAACTTCTTTTAAAAAAAGTTCTTCCATAACCCTCTTTATCCAAACATCAACAGGGAAGGATTCCTTTCTGTCAAAGGCAAAGAGGAGGATGCAGTCGGCAACCTTTGGTCCAACTCCCGGGAGAACTTGAAGGGCGCATCTAGCATCTTCAAGGTCCATTTTTTCGATTTCATCTAAATTTACATAGCCATCTCTTATTAAATTTGCCGTCTCAACAATTCTCACATCGCGAAAGCCAACTCTTGCAAACTCTCTTAGGTCTTCTGGCCTTGCAAGAGATAATTTTTCGGCACTTGGAAAGGAATAATATTTTCTATTTTCATCTTCACCAAGATAATCTCCATACATTTCAGAAATTTTTTCTATGGCATTTTTTATTCTCGGTATTTGATTATTTGCAGAAATTATAAAGGAAATTATTGTCTCAAACTTGTCTTGATTTAAAATTCTTATGCCCTTTCCATATTCCGTTGCATTTTTCATGACTTCGTCTCTTGCAAGTTCTTCCATTACAAGTTTGTAGTCACGAGAAAGGTCAAAGTAATTATAAAAAATTTCATCAAAGGAAGCCTCGTCCACTCCCCTTAAGAAAATTTCTCCGCCAACTTTTTTTGCATTGGCAACTTTTCCATGAGCTATAAAGGTAAAGGATCCGTCAGCTTCTTCATACCACCTAAAGGCTTGACCGCAGGTGAAAATATCCCTTGGGTCAAACTCATCTAATTCACTTATTATGCAAAGATCTCCATCAAATTTTATCTTCATTAAAAAATTCTCCCATAAATAAAAAACCTATTAATAAATAATAGGTCAGCTAATTTCTTTCATAAAATAAGAAAGGGTTAAAAGAGAGTCGTTAAGTCTAATATTTTCAACTACTACACCTTCAGGTCCCTTTAAATCGTAGGGTGCAAAATTCCAGATTCCCTTAACGCCTGCATCTATAACTTTTTTTGCCACATCCTGGCAGAATTCCTTGGGCACAGTTATTATTGCAACATCAACTTTCTCATCTCTTATGTATTTTTCCAGGTCCTTCATATTCCTAACCTTGATGCCACTTATGTCTTCCATGTCTTCTTTGACATCAAAGAGAGAAATCACATTAAAGCCAGAATCTCTAAAGCCCTTGTATCTTGCAATGGCTTGACCAAGCCTGCCTGCACCAATGACAATGCTCTTGTAAGACTTATCTATTCCTAGAATTTTATCCACTTGTTCCTTTAGAGCCTTGGTGTTGTAGCCATAGCCCTGTTGACCAAAGCCGCCAAAATTATTTAAGTCCTGTCTAATTTGTGACGCACTAAAGCCCGTGATGCGGCTAAGCTCCTTGGAAGAAACTCTCTCAATACCACTGTCAATTAATTCTTTTAAATATCTATGATAAACTGGCATCCTTCTTATAACCGTTTCAGAAATGCCCCTTGCGTTCTTAGGCAAATTTACACCCCCAATTGTTTATATTATAACAATCTTTGCTATTTTTGTAAATTGAGGCATTTTAAAATTATAGAAATTTAAAATTTATTCTTCCACTAATTTTCCCTGGACCACAAGTCTTGTGTCCTTTGGAGAACAAGTTTGTAGGGTTAAAATATCTTTAAATTCACTGGGGACTTCTGTCTTTAATATATTTCTATCTTTGATGTAGGTGAGAAGTTTTTCTCCATCTTCTTCTGAATATTTTGGACTTCTAAATTTATCATAAGGTCCTGCCTTATACACTGCAAAGATTTGGTATTTTTTGTAGCCAGCCTCAGAAAAAATTTCAATAAATTTATTTTCTTCGAAAAATCCATCTTCCTCTAACTTGTGAAGTGCTCTAAAATTTCCGCCGCGATCATTGTTGTGTCCATAAATAATTGTGTTTTGGTCGGAAAAATTTTCCTCGTTTCTATAGTCCATGAAAATTGCTCCAAAGACATTGTAGTCATTCTTGTAATTATGATTTAGGTAATATTCGTTGTCACTGCCCTTTACTATGGGATAATCTATTTCTGTCCCGTCCACTTTTATCCAGCCAATTACTGACTCATAGTCTTTTCGAAGTGCCTCAATTTTTTCCCTTGCTTCCTTATCCCTATTGTCATCAGCAAGCTTTTCTTCATTAGGTTTTTGAAACTTCTCCTGCGCTTCCCTCGTAGCAGTCTTAAATTCCTTGTCAGCCTTGTTGTAACTATATATTCTATAACAGCTTGTGGCTAAAATTACTATTAAAATTATTTCTACTATACTTAAAATTTTATTTTTCATCTTTTCTCCTTTAAAAAACTTAGGTCTTGTCTATATACTTACCTGATTTTAATACAAATAGTCAAGGAAAATAAAAATTAAAGAAAGAAATCTTTGCAAATTTGACATCTTAAGTCTTTTTAAATTATTATTATAATATAGTTTCACATAATAAAGTAGATTTAAAACTTTTGACAGAGGTGTTTATTTTGAAAGAAGACAAGTATCAGGAAATGAAAAAAAGAATTCCAAATATAAAAAATATAATGAGGATAAGACAAAGCAGAAAAAAAGGTGACATGGGTTATCTTGATTTTTTCATGCTTGGTTTTGGGTCCATGGTTGGAGTTGGCTGGGCAGTTTCATCTAACCACTGGATTGCTCAAGCTGGAGGTCCCATCCCTGCCTTTTTGGGTTTTATAATCGCCACCCTGCTTTTGATACCAATTGGCTTGTGTCATGGTGAACTCCTGGCAACTCTTCCTCAAGGAGGCGGCGTCTTAGTTTATACCAACAAGGCCTTTGGGAGAAATTTATCCTTTATATCATCATGGTTCTTGGCGCTTTCTTACTTGACAATACTTCCTTGGGAGGCAATTTATATAAACACCATCCTCGAAAATTTGATTCCTTGGCTATCAATTTCAAGAGTCCTTTATTATGTAGTAGGTGCTCCCATAAAAGCATCTTCAATCCTTCTTGGAGTCATCCTAGCCCTTTTATTATTTTTTATAAACTTTAAGGGGTCTGATTTTGCTTCAAAGCTTCAGTCTATACTTTCTATTTTAATAATTGTAATAGGAGTAATAGTAATTATATTTTCTTTTAAGGCAGGTAATGCAAATAATTTGTACCCTCTTTACCAAAATGTAGGCGAGGGAAGTCACTCCTCACTTTTCGGCGGGATAATAGCCATTGTTGTAATAGTTCCCTTTTTTATGTCAGGCTTTGACACTATTGCACAGTCTGTGGAAGAAACTTCGCCAGATAAAAAATTTAAAAATGTGGCAATTGCCATGGTCCTTTCCATAGTTGCCGCAGGAATTTTCTACTCACTTGTAATACTTTCAACAGCTAGCGTCTCCAATTGGCAAGAATATTCTCTCGCCAGTCCACCAGCCATGGGCTATTTACTTCAAGAAGCTTATGGTGGAAAGCTAGGCTACATTCTTTCCAAATTAATTATAATAGGAACTTTGGCAGGACTTTTTTCCACTTGGAACGGAATGTTTATGGCATCGGCGAGACTAATCCAATCAATGGCAAAAAATAATTTAATTCCAAAAATTTTTGCCAAGGAACACGCCGAGTATGGAACTCCAGTAACCGCTCTAGTTTTTTGCTTTATTTTCGCTGCCATAGGTCCCTTTGTGGGCATGAACTTAATAGACCCCTTAACTAGTCTAGGTTCAGTTTCCTTTGTTATCGGTTGGTTCTTAACTTGCCTATCCCTTGTGGTCTTAATAAACAAGGACAAAGAGTATTACACATCCTTTAAGGCACCAGGTGGAAAGCTAACTATTTATCCAGCAATAATAATTTCTGCTGTAATTGTCATCTCAACCTTTGTTCCAAAGACTCCTGCCTTTATGGGCTACACTGCCTTAATTATTTTCTTCTTCTGGTTGTTTTTGGGCCTTGCCTTTTTAAAATTTTATAGTAAAAAAACTAACCAATAAAAAAGCAGAGACAAAATTTATCTCTGCAAGTATTTTTAATTTATTGGTAGCCCTTTTCCCTCTGTCTCTTAAATATAAACTCCTACTGCCAAGATTATTGCAGAGGGAATCATTATGATGTGACCAAATAATTCCAAGAAGTTTTCCAAGTTTTTTTCTTCTCTATAGTCCCTTAAATTTTTTGGGATTCCCAAAGCCAAGCCAAGTGCCACAAATAAAAATCCCAAGAATTTTAAAACTTCCACCTTAATCTTCCTCTAAGTCAAAAAAATTTTCTGCAATCATACATCTTATTGACCCGCCGCCATATTTTGCAATTGTGTCTACGCAAATTGGAAGGATTTCATCGTACTTTTCAATATTTTTTTTGTGGTCATCACTTAAGGCATCATAAGCCGCCTTTGAAATCACTAGAATATTTTTGTCTTGACCCCTTAGTTCAATAGAATTTGCCGCAAAATTATTAAATTCATCTTCTGAAAGAGAAATTATTTCCTTGCCGCTTTCCCTTAAGGATTTTAAAACTTCCTCCCTATTTTCTGTGATCAAACTATCTGCAATAATTGCAAACTTTTCTGCCACCATCATAAGCACATTTGTGTGGTAAATGTCCTTGCCCTTGTCCCTTGCCCTAAAAGCCACTGGCTTAAGACCAAAGACCTTGGCAAATTTTAAAAATTCATCTTCGTCACAGCGTTTTGATAGGCAGCCGTAGCAAATGTCCTTCCACCTGTCTATAACAAGGGCGCCTGTTCCCTCCAAAACTTTTCCTTCATCATTTCTAAAATCAATTAGATCTGCTTTGTCATAATCAATAATTTTTTTTAGCTGGGGAAGAATTTTTTTATACTCCCTATTTCTGTTTTCTGTGTACATTTCTGACACAAAAATTTTCCCTGGGAAGGTCACAAAGACATTGTTGGGAAAAATTGAATCAGGCGTAGAGTCGTCAAAATCTTCTATTACATCAACATGAATTTTATTTTCACGAAGAAGTCTTACTGCCTGGTCAAATTCCTCTAAGGCTCTCTCTTTTATTTCATCCTCCGCATTTTCTCTGGGACGCTCTTGGTAGACATTGTCAATGGCTGTCTCTTTATTGTACTTAAAGGCATAGGGCCTTACTAAAATTACTTTATTCGTTATCATTTCTCTCTCCTTTTTTTCCATTATAGCAAATATAAAAATAAAAAACTCTCCAGAAAATTTGGAGAGCCAAAAATTTTTAATAATAATTTATTACATTTTCAAGTAAAAGTAGGTTGGTAATGCTTCCTATGCCACCGGGAACTGGTGAGTAGGCACTTATTTTTCCATCTACTGACTTTTCATCAAGGTCGCCTCTGTATTTCCCTTCCTTATTTTTTGAAGTGCCAATATCAATTACAAGAGCATCTTCATTAAAATAAGTCTCGTCTAAAGTTTCAGCTCGCCCCATGGCTGTAAAAATAATTTCTGCCGACCTTGTGTGTTTTTTAAGGTCCACTGTACCCACATGGCAAATTGTAACTGTGGCTAAGTCCTTTAAAAGAAACATGGCAAGGGGCTTACCCACAACATTGGAGTGGTTGATTATAACTGTCTCCTTGCCCTTTAAGTCATAGCCATAAAATTTTAAAAGTTCGTGAGCTGCCTTTGGAGCAAGGGGCGTGAAACCACTGACATCTCCACTGAAAACTCTCGCCATGTTTAGGGGATGCATGCAGTCCACATCTTTTTTGGGATCTAGGGCAAGAGAAATTTTTTCTTCGTCAAAATTTTCTGGAAGAGGTCTAAAGACAAGTATGCCCCCAATTTTTTCGTTATTGTTTAACTTTTTTATTGCATCAATGACTTCATCTTGGCTGGCATCTTTTGCAAATTCATTGACATCAATCTCAATGCCAAGTTTTTCTGCCGTCTTTTTTATTCCCTTTTCATAGGCAAGGCTGCCGTAGTCCTTGCCCACTCTTATTATAGAAATAATTGGCTTAGATTTTAAGTTTTTTACCCTTTCTATTAAGTCACCACTTTTTTTCTCAACATAATCCTTAGCATATAAAACCTTAGTCATCTTTCACCTCACTTGGAAGGTAAACTTCCACTTCTTCTTTTAAAATTTTTATCTTAACTGGCAAGCTTGGTCCTTTGTCACCATCAATGTCAAGTGCAACTTCTTCTCCATCCATTGAATTTATTTCCACTTCTTTAACAGTATAGTGGACTATGCTTTCTCCCTCTTCAACTTCGCCGCTAAGGGAATCCTTTAAAACTTCAAGCCTGTCCCTTACTGAATCGCTTGTCATGATAAATAGGTTTGCCTTGCCACTATCCATTTCATCATTTTCTTGGGTAAATTCTATTCTCCCAATTTTATTTGTAAGTCCAACTATTAAATGGTCTACTGGTCCAGAATAATTTCCACCATCAGATTTCACATCAAGTTTATATTCTTCAGATGAAGCTAATTTTTCTATGGACTTCTTTATATAGGCAAGACCACCAAATTTTGACTTTTCTTCTGAGGAGACTTCGTGGATCGCCTCTGGCACAGCCCCTATTGAGGCAAAGAGGCTAAAAATTTTATCATTTACCTTGCCAAGGTCAATCTTCTTTGTCCTTTTAAAGTCAAAGGATCTTAGGGCAGCTTCCTTGTCGTCATCTATTCCCAGTTTCTTTGCCAATAAATTTCCTGTGCCTCCTGGCAAAATTAAAAGTTTGGCCCTTGAAGAAGTTTTATGCATGCCCAATAAAACCTCATTTACACTTCCGTCGCCACCATAAACTCCTATGGCATCTACATCTCTTGTCTCCTCAACAAATTTTGTGCCGTCTCCAGCTTTTTTCGTCTCCCTTAAAATTACTTCATCAAAATATTTTTTGAGATAGTCTTCAACTTCTCCCACAAACTCTTTGCCGCTTTCGTCTCCAGAATTTGGGTTGTAGATAAATAAAATTTTCACTTGACACCTCTCTCTATCAATATACTATCATGCCGCCGTTAGGCGAAATTATTTGTCCCGTCATGTAGGAGTTTTTCTCTGAAATCATAAAGGCAACTAGCTCTGCAATCTCTTCAGTTGTGGCAAGTCTACCCATGGGAATTTCTTCAGAGAGAATGCACAAATTTTCTTCTCCTATTTCCTTGGTCATTGGTGTATCAACTGCACCTGGTGCAATAGCGTTAACCGTTATGCCAGAGTAGCCAAGTTCCTGTGCCAATGCCTTGGTAAGTGCATTTATGGCGCCCTTACTTGCCGAGTAATGACTTTCCATGGAGCCACCAACTATGCCCCAGATGGAAGACATATTTAAGATTTTTCCTGAGTGCTTATCTAGCATATAGGGAAGGGCTGCGTGAATGGAATTGTAAACGCCCTTTACATTTACATCAAAAATATGGTCCCAAGTTTCTTCGTCTATGTCTTGGAAAAGTGCGTAGCTAGAAATTCCTGCATTATTTATAAGTATGTCCACGCCCTTAAATCTTTTTGCAACTTCATTAAACATCTCTTCCACTTCAGAAAATTTTGTCACATCAGCCTTTATGGCAAGGGCATCTTTACCCATGGCTCTTATCTGACTTTCCAATTCTTTTGCTTTTTCGTGAGATTTATTGTAATTTATTATTATTCTATAGTCTTCTCTTGCCAGCCTCTTGGCAATGTCTCTGCCAATACCTCTTGAGGCACCTGTTATAAGTACAGTCTTCATGTCACACCAACCTTTAGTCTAATTATAGCAAATTTATTTTAATTCTTTAATTAGATAGACATAAAATATTTTATAAAGCAAAAAAACTATGCCAAAGACATAGTTTTTTCTAGGTAAATATGCATTTTTGATTAAATATCTAATCTTGCTTCTTCGTCGAAGTTTTCTTCTGGAATAGGTCTCTTTACAATGTACTTGTAATAGATTTTTTCAACTGCCATTGAAATAGCGTTATCGCCAGTTACGTTAGCTGCTGTACCAAAAGAGTCTTGAGTTAGATATAGTGAAATTAAAATTGTAGCAAGTGTTCCTGATGACTCAACTCCAACTACTGGTAAGAATGGGAGTGCACTCATTACTGCTCCACCAGGTGCTCCTGGTGCTGCTACCATGGCAACTCCTAGGATTCCGATAAATTTAAGAATTAGTGGGAAAGAGTGAGGCATATCAAACATTGTAAGTAATGTGAATACACAAGCTGTTAAAGTGATCATGGATCCAGCTAAGTGAACTGTTGCACAAAGTGGGATACAGAATTCTCTAATTTGTCTTGTTACGCCCATTTTTCTGTTACAAGCAACATTTACAGGGATAGTTGCTGCTGAAGATTGAGTTCCTATAGCTGTTAAGTAAGCTGGAACTGCTGCTTTTATACATTTTGCAGGGTTTCTTCCAGTGTATGCGCCTGATACAACAAATAAAAGAACCAAATATAATGTATGCAAAATAATAATGCAAAGGAATATTTTCCAGAATATTCCAAGAATTGCAAATACTGAACCTGAATATGATAGGTTACAGAAATTACCAAAGATGAAGAATGGAAGTAGAGGTATTACGAATTTAGCTAATACTAAATTTATGATTTCATTGAATTCGTTAATTCCCTTATAGAAAATTTCTCCGCTTCCCTTTGCTCTTAGTGCTGAAACTGTAAGTCCTAGCATAAATGCAAGTACAAGCGCTGCAGTTACATCGATGAAAGCTCCTAGTGGAATTTCAAAGAAAGGTGCAATTTCATTTGCAGTTGCTTTTTGAACTTGTTCTGCAAGTTCTGGTTTAATAAAGCTTGGGAAT
>QWCQ01000719.1_pt1 | contig 18595 bp, 18 predicted proteins | sample 1972701 | NCBI WGS metagenome assembly QWCQ01 (sample SAMN09866704, study PRJNA288562) | Human gut metagenome isolate pre4_stool, whole genome shotgun sequencing... | reverse complement strand
ATTTCAGATGAGTAAGATAGGTGGGTGATCCTTGCCTCTATTATCTCAAGACCCGCAAATTCTACTCTTTTTTGAATTTCTTCCTTGATTCTTCTAGCTACTATTTCACTAGAACCTCTAAGAGATCCATCGTCTGGCTCTCCATCGCCTGTTGTATCGATTTGATAATGAGGATTTACATCGTAAGGATATTGGCGAACAATGTTTCTTAGGGCTGTATCTGTTTGTAGTGAAAGATATTCCTTGTAATTGTCTACATTAAATACCGCTTTTGCAGTGTCGTTGACCTTCCACATTACTGCTATGCCGATTTCCACAGGATTTCCTAAATAATCGTTGATTTTTTGTTTGCTGTTATTTAGGGTCATTACCTTTAGAGAAATTTTCTTGTTGGTAGATTGATAGGAATTAGACTTATCAAATATCTTTATGCCATCACTCACATCTCCAGATTGACCTAGCTTGGTGTTGGCAGCAGGATTTACCGCAGAAACGAAAGGATTCACATAATAGAAACCTTCGCCCTTTATAGTTCCAATGTATTTACCAAAAAGTGTAAGAACTAGTGATTCTTGAGGTTTTAGAAGCTTAAGACCTAAAAGCATAATCCAGCCTAAGGCTGCAAAGACAATTCCTATTACTAGAAATACTATATTTAGGCTTGTGTAATTACCGCTATCGATAATATTTCCATTCACTGCTATTGTCAAAATTGCTCCTGCTAGGAGGATAAGGTAGACCAAAAGCATAAGAAGACCATTCTTCTTTGCCTTAAGGATCTTCTCTTCGACATTATCAGAGTTTTCGAGTTTCTTTTCTACTTTGTCCATATTTTACTCCTTATATATATTTGATATCATTATGATATCACTTTCATTTCATCTAGTCAATAGGCTTGATAGATATTACATAAGCTTTGGGGTAAGTATATCCTAGGAGGGGATATGAAATATTTATATAAAAGTATCAGAGCTAAAAATAACGACCTAATCAGGGGAGTCTTAAATGCTCCTGATGATTTTTCCGAAAATACAAAATACCCAGCGATAATATTTTTCCATGGACTTATGGATGATAGAAATGGAATTAATTATATGTCTATCCAGCATGCTAAGTATCTCACAGCGGCAGGCTTTCTGGTTTATAGATTTGACTTTAGGGGATGCGGGGAAAGTGATGGAAGCTTTTTCGATTTAACTTTCACTAGACAGATAGAAGATGCCCAGATTATCTATGACTTTGTAGAAAATGAAAAATTTGTAGATAAGGAGAATATATTCATCAGAGCCCACTCCATGGGAGGGGCTGTCTCCATAAAGCTAGCCCAGCTTAAAGACCCTAAGGGCCTTATACTCTATGCACCAGGAAGTAATTATTCCTTGGAGAACTCAAATTTAATAAGGTCGCTAGATGCTTTATCCAAAAGTCAGCTACTTGGCGAAAAGGACCTGGGAGGTCTTAGACTATCATCCAAGATTGTAGAAGATAGCAGGAAATATAATTTCCTAAAAATGGCGGAAGAATATAAGGGCAAGGTCCTAATGATTAGGGGAGAGAAGGATCCCGTAATAGAAAAAGAATCCATGACCCTCCTAGAAGAGAAGTTCACGGATTGTAAATATATAGAAATAGAAAATATCGGCCATAACTTCACAAGTTATGAGAAAAGACTTGAGATATTTGCCCTAACTAATGACTTTATTAGAGAAAATATTTAGGATTTCTTCTCTATTGTGACTACATAAGGAGAGATGTCTTTCTTGTTTGGGTAGGATAGTTTGAGAATGGCAAAGACCTTTGGGTCAAGTTCTTCTAGGAAATGATCAAGCTTATCTGCTTCAATCTTTCCTTGGGCATGGCCTGGATAGATGGTTATAAGTACCCTGCCCTTTTTTCTTAAAAGACTTAGGACCTTCTCCAAACTTTCTATAGTAGAATCGGCTCTAGTCGTGATAGTCTTATCAGAATTTGGAAGGTAGCCTAGATTATAGACGGCTAAGTCAATTTTTTCTTTGATATACTTATCAATATTGGCATGACTGTCCAAAATAAAGGTAAAATTATCCCTAGGGCCAAGAAGCTTTAAGGTATTTTCCCTTGCTGCCTTTTGAATATCAAAGGCGAATAGCTTCTTTGCTCCCAATACATCAAGGATAAAAGCCGAATCATTCCCATTCCCTGCCGTCATATCCACAGCAAGGTCCATATCTTTCTTTCTAATAAGAATTTCCTTAACAAGATCTGTTACTCTTTCAATCATAATTGCTCCTTAGAATGAGCATACCAGTAAAAAGAATATTGTAAATATATTTATTAAAGTATATTAATACAAAGAATATTTAAGGAGTGAACATGCCCAGTGATTATGAATACATAGGAAGTGAGATAAAAAGAATTAGGAAAAGTAAGGGATTATCTCAAAAAGATTTGGCAAAGATTGCAAATATTACTGAGGAAAGCCTTCGTAGAATCGAGAATAATTATAATAATCCTAGATTTGACAACCTAGATGACATATTAAATGCTCTAGGAATAGATTTCGAGATTACCTTGATGAACGAAAAGGGCTCATCGCGGGAGACTATCAATAACAAGATTAATAGAATAGACAGAAATTTTTCAAATACCAATTATCAAAGTCTAGAAGAAGATATTGAAGAGTTAGAAGGCTTGGATGCACATTTGCCTAATAGGTACAAGAATATTTTGAATCAATATATCTTATATTATAAAGCAATATATGAAAACGAAGTAAAACACGAAGAGGAAAAATGTAGAGATTATTTAGTAGAAGCTCTTAAAGTTAAAGACAGTGAGATAAATCCTACATCTTACATTCCTGCTAGCGATATAGAAATTAGAATAATGACAAAGCTATCCGAGTTTTATGTGAATACAGAAGATATACAAAAGTCAAGTAAAATTCTAGATAATCTATTAGATAATTTAGATTTTTATAATCCTAACTATATCAATCTCCTATACAATCAAGCACGATTTTTTTACATGACTTCTTCCTATCAAGAAGCAGTAGATATTTCCTACAAGGCTCTTGAGCTAAGCTCTGCTACCAATAATTATAATAGGATAATTTTAATCTACTACCTTTTAGGAATTTCCAAGTACAAATTAGGAGTAATAGATTACACAGAAGACATAGATAAAGCATTAAATCTTTGTGATTTGATGCTTAAGAGAGAACTAAAGTCATCGTTGATTAAAAGTGTTAATAATATAACAAAAAACAATATCTAGAAACCCCACAAAAGTGTGGGTTGTTTTTAGAAGAAATATTAATTATAATAAGAAATAATGAATATTTAATTAGAGACCTTATTAGAAAAGGGGAGGTGGGTTGATGAAGAAGTATATTCTCAGATATAAGAAGAATCTGATTTTGTCGGTTATTTTTGGTGTGATTGAAGTTTATTTTATCTACTTATATTGCACAGTTAGCACTAAGATAATTGATGTTGTTTTGGGTAATATTGATGGAAGTGCTAGTAAGATTGTTATCCTTTCAATTTTGTATGTAGTTATTGCATGTCTATCATATTATATATCCCAGAGAAATGGCAAGCTCTTTACCCAATACATATCTAGCGACTTAAGGCATGATTATTTGGAAGGAATAATTAATACCAAGTCATCTAGCTTTTTTGGGAAAAGTAAGGGAGAGTACATAACCCAAGTAGATCAAAATGTCGATCAGCTAAGGTTAAATTATTTGATGACCCTACCTTCTGCAATTATTGGTATAGGGCAAGCTATAGTATACATAGTAGGTTTATATAATATTCATCCTTATATCCTCTTAGCTACGATATTTTTTGTTATTTTTCCTGGAGGAGTTTCTAAAGTTTTCTCTAAAAGAATTTCAGATTTGCAAATTTTAAGGTCCGAAAATTATTCCTCCTACATTGATAGGCTGAATGAATTCCTAGATGGATATTTTGTGATTAAGGAATCAAGGAATAAGGAATACTTTTTGGAAAAATTCGATATGGATGATAATAAATTATTGAAATCTTTTACCAAGCTAAATGTTTCTATTAGCATGTTTGGGCAAACTCTCTTTAGTATTAATATTTTATCGTCCTTATTAGTTACATATATTTGTAGTATTATGGTGAAAAATCAATACTTACAATTATCAGATCTCTTGGCTTCTCTAAAGCTAGTTTCAATTTCCACAGCAACTTTAGCAGATTCTTTTAGTTATTTGGTTAACATTTTATCTACAAGGAAAATAAAGGAGATGGTAATTGGTGAAATTCCTGATATAGAAGAGAGTAAGAGGGAAGGAAAGACTCCACAACTAGACCTTAAGCTAAACAATCTGTCATTCGCCTATGGAGATATCAAGGTCTTTGATAAGATGGATTTGGATATAGAAAAAGCTAAGTCCTATGCCATAATCGGAAATTCTGGGTCCGGTAAGTCTACCCTTGCCAAGATTCTTATGAAGGTAAATGAGGACTATGGGGGAGAGATTTCCTTTGCTAATGGCAACTTCAAGGAATTTTCGGAAGAAGACTTATATGATAACATTTACTACATCCCACAAAATCCTATAGTTTTTGAAGATACTTTTATAAACAATATTGCCATGGGAGATGAGGGGACCAATAGAGATAGGATTGAAAGAATTATAGACAGGGTAGGTCTCAGTCGAGTTTATCATGAGAAGAAGGATGGACTAATCAAAAACGGAAGTCTATCTGGTGGAGAGAAGAAGAAGCTAGAGCTTGCTAGGGCCCTCTACAAGGGAAGTGACCTACTAATCTTTGATGAGCCAACAAGTGGGCTTGACCCAGAAAGTGCTAGGTCAATCGAAGGCCTTATCGAAAGCCTGGATAGGCTAACAAGAATAGTGATTACCCACAACCAAGACCCAGCCTATCTTCAAAGCTTCGACCATGTGATAAATATTGAAGATTATAAAAGTTAGTGGATTTAGAAAGTAATTCTTCTGCCTTTGGGATTCTTCCTACTTATCTGATGATAGACTTGGATTTTCTAGAGATGGCAGGAGATGTTTTATTCATTAATAAGCCCTTATAATAAGAATTTATCTAGATAGTAGGCTATGCCGTCCTCGTCATTTGTGAGGGTTACGTAGTCTGCTATTTCTTTTATCTTACTTACCGCATTACCCATGGCGACTCCTACTCCAGCAGCCTCTATCATAGTTTCGTCATTCATTTCATCACCGAAGGCGATGATGTCCTTTTGATCTATATTAAATATTTCTGCGATCTCTAGAAGGCTATTTCCCTTAGAAAGTCCCCTAGGCATAACTTCGTAATAGAATCTTGCTGATTTGACTTGCTCTGTTAGGTCTCCAAATTTTTCCTTAAGCTTACTAGTTGGCTCATCTATAAGGTCAGGGTCTGCTGCAAAGAGGATTTTGTTTACTGGAAAGTCGATTGTTTGGTCGAGATCTTCTACTTCCTCAGCTTTCATCATGAGAGTCCTTGCCTCACCTTCTGTGTAAGGGCCGATTTTTGGGCTAAATACAGTGTCCATAAAAGGCACCATGGTCTCAAGGGGTAAGTCTTTGGCAAGTTTTATCATCTCTACTGCAAGATCATGGTCCATTTCGTGGTTAGCGAGGACCTTACCTGTGGCAAAGTCTGTGATGGCTCCTCCATTAAAGCTTGAAATAAGACCGCCGTATTTATCAAATTCCAAGGCTTCTGCAAGGTTTCTCGCTCCAGCTGTTGGTCTTCCTGTAACTATTACGACCTTATGGCCAGCCTTCATGGCGGAAATCAAGGCCTCTCTTGTCTTTTCTGTGATGACTCTCTTGCTATTTACAAGAGTTCCATCAACATCTACTCCGATTAGTTTCATTATTTCTCCTTAAGTATATTCTTTTCTATATAGTAGGCTATCCCATCCTCGTCGTTTGAAAGAGTGATGAAGTCTGCCTCTTTTTTTAATATCTCGCTTGCATTAGCCATAGCGATTCCAGTACCTGCCATCTTTATCATTTCCATATCGTTAATCTCATCTCCAAAGGCTAGGGTGTCCTTGTGGTCAATCGAGAAGAAGTCAGCAATTTCTAGTATGCTTCTGCCCTTGTTTATGTCAAGGGGCATGCAATCAAGAAATTGGGGCATGGAGTGGATGGGGTTTACTCGGCTTTCAAATTTTTCCTTAAACTTTTCTATATTTTTATTTATGATTGAAGGCTCTGCTGAGAAAAGAACTTTATTAAGGGGAAAGTCTATTTCTTCTTCCAAATTTTCGACAATTCTATAAGGCATTTTGTTTTTCTTTGACAGAAATTCTAGGCTGTGGGCCCTTTCGTTTTCTGCTAAAATTTCTCCTCCATGATAGATTATATAGTCAAAGCCGAGCTTTTTGGCAAAGCCTATCATTTCTCTTGCGAGAGTCTGATCTATGGTGTGATTTATGATTGTATTCTTACTTTTCATATCATAGACATGGGCCCCGTTAGATGAGGAGACGAGTCCTCCGAACTTATCAAAATCAAGGTCTTTCGCTAGAAAGTCTGCCGCATAAAAGTCCCTGCCTGTGATGATTGCGACCTTGTGGCCGATTCTACTTGCCTTAATAAGACTAGCTTTTGTCTTATCAGTAAGTTCGTTTTTGCTATTTAGAAGAGTGCCGTCTATATCTACTCCGATTAATTTCAATTCTTCCTCCATATCAACATAAAAAGGGCTGCTACAATAGTAACAGTCCCCTTATTATTAAGCTTCAATCTTTAGTAAATCTTCTCCGTGGTTGATTTGACCAAGTTTTAGGCTTGTTATTGTCTTATCGTCTGTGTTTGTTATGATAACTGGTGATTGGATTTCCTTACCAGCAGATTTGATTTCTTCGATGTTGAATTCGATTAGAAGATCGCCACGTTTTACATTAGCATTATTTTCTGTTTTGATATCAAATGGTTTTCCTTCAAGCTCAACTGTGTCAAGTCCTATGTGGATTAGTAGCTCTGTACCATTATCTGATGTGATTCCAACAGCGTGTCCTGTCTCTGCAAGCATTGAAATCTTGCCATCAACTGGAGCATAAACTTTTCCTTCAGTTGGGATAATGATTACTCCCTTGCCTACGATTTCTTGGGCAAATACTGGGTCGCTACATTCCTTTATGTCCTTAACTTCTCCTGTAAGTGGAGCAAGAATTATCTCTTCTCTCTTTACTTCTTTTACTTCTTCTACAGTTTCGTTTTTATTGCTATCTCCAGAAAAAGCACTCTTGATTTTATCTAAAAATGACATAGTACCTCCTTGTTTTCATGATTATATCATCTTTCTTATTATTAATATACTAATATTTTGACAAAAATCATTTTACGTAACATATGTTACAGATTTTATGCATATTAGTAGTTTATAATAGAGACAGTTAAGTTAAGAAAAAGAAAAAAGGAGTTAATTTATGTTTTGTTTTCAATGTCAAGAAACTTTCAAGAACGAAGGATGCAAGATCCAAGGCGTATGCGGCAAGAAGGAAGATACAGCAAACATGCAAGACCTTCTCGTATATGTAACAAAGGGACTTGCTGAAGTAATAAATAAAAAGGGAGAAGTAGAAGAAAGATTTTACGATAGACTATCTAACAATCTTTTCGTAACAATCACTAATGCAAACTTTGACACAGAGGCAATCCTTGCTATAGTAAAAGAGACTATAGTTATGAAAGATGAGCTTTTGGGAGATGTTTCTAAGGAAGGTCTTTGTGACTTTGCCCTATACTCATCAGATGATGACGAAGAGCTTACTAGAAAGGCAATCGAAGTTGGCGTTTTAAATATAATGAATGAAGACGAAAGATCTCTTACAGAACTTGTAATCTACGGACTTAAGGGAATGGCTGCCTACAATCACCATGCCAATGTCCTAGGCTTTAGAGATCATGAAGTAGACGAATTCATCGCAAAAGCCCTAGAAGAGACTACAAAAGGATATACAGACATCACTAAGCTAATCGACCTTGTGATGGAGACAGGAAGTCACGGAGTTAAGGCTATGGCCCTACTTGATAAGGCTAATACAGAAACTTATGGAAATCCAGAAATCACAGAAGTAGATTATTCTGCAGGAGATAAGCCAGGAATTCTAATTTCAGGCCACGACCTTCACGATATGAAGATGCTCCTAGACCAAGCAAAGGAAAGCGGAGTAGAAATCTATACTCACTCAGAGATGCTTCCAGCAAACTACTATCCAGAATTTAAAAAATATGACAACTTCCACGGAAACTATGGAAACAGCTGGTGGAGCCAAAACGAAGAATTCGAGAAATTCAACGGTCCAATCCTTATGACAACCAACTGTATCGTTCCAATGAAGAAAAATAACACCTACCAAGACAGGATGTTCACTACAGGAAACGCAGGTTATCCTGGATGTAAACACATCGAAGCAGATGAAAATGGAAACAAGGACTTTACTGAAATTATCGAGATGGCTAAAAAATGTGAAGCTCCAACTAATCTCGAAGATACAAAAGTAGTCGGAGGCTTCGCTCACAATCAAGTAATTGCACTTGCTGATAAGGTGGTTAGCGAAGTTAAGGAAGGAAACATCAAGAAGTTCGTAGTAATGGCAGGTTGTGACGGAAGACACAAGGAAAGATCTTACTACACAGACTTTGCTAAGGCTCTACCAGAAGATTATGTAATCCTTACTGCAGGATGCGCAAAATACAGATACAACAAGTTAGGCCTTGGTGATATCAATGGGATCCCAAGAGTTCTAGATGCTGGTCAATGTAACGACTCTTACTCACTCGTTCAAATTGCCCTAGCCCTAAAGGATGCTTTCGGCCTATCTGACATAAACGACTTACCAATCGAATACAATATCGCTTGGTATGAACAAAAGGCTGTAATAGTCCTCCTAGCCCTACTAAGTCTAGGAGTAAAAAACATCCACCTAGGACCAACACTTCCAGCCTTCCTTTCACCAACAGTTGTAGACTTCTTGGTTGAAAACTTTAATATAGCAGGAAACACAACAGTAGAAGAAGATATGCCACTTTTCACTAAATAGAGATCCCAAGAAAGGCTAGAGAAATCTAGCTTTTCTTTTTTTGTAGGAAATTTTCTTAGAAGTATATTCATATTGAGAATATATAAAGGAAGTAGTATGAATTTAAAATTATCTGACAGAGATTTAGAAGAAATTATAGAAATTAGACACCAAATCCATATGCACCCAGAATTATCTGGCAAAGAATACAGGACGACTAATCTTATAAGAGAATTTCTAGAAAAACTTGAAGGAGTCGAAATAATCGACTTTCCCATAGAAACAGGGCTAATCGCAAGCCTTAAGACAGGAAAAGCTGGAAAGGTCATAGGACTTAGGGCAGACATCGACGCTCTAGCCCAGAAGGAGGAGACCGACATTTCCTATAAGTCCAGGGAAGAAAATACCATGCACGCCTGCGGGCACGACTATCACACAGCAAGTCTTTTGGCCCTTGCCAAAGTCCTTAGCGAAAATAGGGATAAGCTTTTGGGCGATGTAGTATTTATCTTTCAAAGGTCTGAGGAAATCACTAGGGGAGCCAAGGAATATGTAGACAAGGGACTTTTAGATAAGGTCAAAATCGATAGGGTCTTGGGCTTTCACAATTGGCCAGAAGTCGACTTCGGTAAGGTTATAATAAAGAAGGGATATTTGATGAGTGCCAAGGTAAACTTCAAGATAGATATCTTCGGCAAGGGCCAACACGGGTCCATGCCCCATCTTAATATAGATCCTATAGTTTGTGCATCAAACATAGTCATGGCCCTCCAGACCATAATTTCAAGAAACACCAACCCCTTCGATTCAACTGTCCTTTCTGTAAATTCCATAAATGGAGGATCAGAGGACAATCTAGTGGTCGATAGGACCCACCTATCTGCCACCATTCGCTCTCTTTCTGAGGAAAATCTTGAAAGAGCCATAGACAGGATGGAGGCCATAGTAGAAAATATGGCAAAAGCCTACGAATGTAAGTACGAGATCACCTACACAGAAAAGATTCCTTCTGTATATAATGGGGAAGATATGTATGAAAGAGCTCTTTCTTCCGCAAGCAAAGTTTTGGGAGAAGAAAATATCCTAAGGGAAGGTCACACCATGGCCAGTGAGGATTTTGCCTTCTTTATGAAGGAAGTACCTGGATTTTTCTATTGGTTTGGCAGTGGGGAAGAAGGGCATCCGAAAGAAGCCCTTCACAGCAAGAACTACTATTGCTCTGATAAGGCCATAGCCCCTGCCGTAGAAGTACTAGCCAGAGCTGTTTTCGATTTTCAAAAATATTAACTAGATTTCGCAAAGACTTGTATAAGATATAGAAATTTAGTATAATTGATAACGAATTTAATGAAGGATAAACTAAGGAGAGGGAATGAAGATTAAAAAGATTTTTGCAAGCGCTATGACTCTTGCCCTAGCTTTTGGCCTAATGGCTTGTTCAAATGATGTTAATAAGAATGAAGATGGGAAAGAAGAAACAAAGGTAGAGGAAAAGGCAGAAGATAAGACATCTTATAAGGATTCTAAAGAAGATAAGAAGGAAGAAGGGGAGAAAGAGACTTCAGATAAGAAGTTCGATAGCCCAATCTATGATGTAGCTTACAACTACCTTCCAGAAGACTTTGAAGAAAATTTCAGAGACGAGAAGAAGGACCTTTTGACTATAGAATTTGGTCAAAAGAACAATCCTGCCAAAAAGATTACTGTACAAGTTTCTGACAATGAGGAAAGATTCAAGGGACTTTTCACAATGCCAGAAGACGCAGAAGATGTAAAAGTAGGCGAAGAAGACGGAAAATTCTGGGACGACGGATCATTCAGATACCTAGTAGTAGAAAGAGAAAACTACTCAATCTACGCAAGATCAAGCCTAGATAAGGATGAGACAATTAAGGTCGTATCCGAAGCTAAATAAGATAAGTAAAGACCTCGGGAGAGGTCTTTTTTGGTGCAATAATTTCTCTTAAGAATTGAAATAAAGCTAAGAACAAGCTTTCTAAAGGAAATTATTAGGTCGATTATAGAAAGACAAGCTTTAAATCTAAGCTTAGTAATTACACTTACTGTCTTCTATATCTCTAAAAAAGGTCGAGCTTGAGGGGCTTTCCTTTCTTATAGGCATACCCATCCTGTGCATTTCGTTTAACTTAAAGATCATAAGATTTACATTTACATCATACATACTGGCGAGCTGGTTGTAGGTGTAGCCCTCCTTTACGTCTTCGATAAGAGATTTTTCGTCTAGGAGAAGGTGGGCTGCGAAGATATTAGCCTCAAGTTCCATTTCTGAATTTATATCGAAAAGCTCATATTCTATAAGGTCATTGGCGGCGGCATCCTCATGAAAGAGATGGTGGCCTAGCTCGTGGGCAAAGACCATATTTTGGATTCTCTCATCTACGAAAGGATTGTAGAAGACAAAGCTTACTTCCTTAATAATCTTATACATGCCCAAAAGTTTGGTGTTTGACTTAAAGGCTATAAGATGAACACCTCTTCTTTCTAGAATATCCCTAGGATCTCTTGACTTGTAGGTATCTATGACCTCTCTCGCCTTTTTGTAGATACTATCGTAGGATATTCCCATTATTTATCCTTCTTTTCATTTTCCATCTTGGCTATATAGTAGGCTTCTGATATGGCATCTAGGATAGCTCTCTTGTCATCTTCTGGAAGCTCGCCTCCTGCCATTAGGCCAATTACTCCGTTTATCATATCTTGGGCATCCTTTGCTCCGCCTTCGCCGAAGTTTTCCCTAGCCTTTAGGATAAATTCATCCTCATCAGTAACCAAGTAGTCGTGAGTTGTATCTAGATGTTTGGCCAAAAGGTCATAAGTCTTTCTGTATCTTGGCTTGGATTCTCCTAGTTCGTATCTTGATATGGTCTTGGTTGAGACATTACACAACTTGGCTAGGTCTTCTTGGGTTAACTTTTTGATTTCTCTTAGTTCTTTTACTTTATTAGCAAATGCCATACGCTCTCCTTTCAGCTTACAGACTTTTATTTACAAAAATGGTTGACAAAAGACACTGAAGGTCTTATAATATTCTTAAGTCATTTATTGTCTAAATTATACATTAACAGTCTGTGAAATTCAAGGAGTAATTATGAAAAAAGTTATACTACATTCAGATATGAACGCTTGTTATGCATCAATAGAACAAAAACTTAACCCAAAGCTTAAGGGAATTCCAATGGCTGTCGCAGGAAACCCTAAAAATAGGAACGGGATTATCCTTGCCAAAAGCCAAGAAGCTAAGGAGGCTGGGGTAAAGACGGGTGAAGCCTTGTGGCAGGCCTTCGCCAAATGTCCTAACCTTACCATAGTTCCTCCTCATTATGACGAATACCTCAAACACTCTAAGCTTGCGAGGAAGATCTATTATGAATACACCAACCAGGTCGAGCCCTTTGGCCTTGACGAGTGCTTCCTTGATGTAACAGGGTCTACCCATCTTTTTGGAAGCGGGGAAGAGATTGCCAATAAAATCCGTGAGAGGATGAAGGAGGAAGTCGGTATAACAGTCAGTGTCGGGGTAAGTTTTTGTAAGATTTTCGCAAAACTTGGATCAGATATGAAAAAGCCTGACGCAGTTACCTGTATAGGAGAAGATAATTTCAAAGAAATTGTCTGGCCCCTTCCTGTAAGAGAAATGGTGGGAGTAGGTAGGGCTACGGAAAGAAAGCTAAATGGAATAGGAATCTTCACCTTGGGAGAGCTTGCCCAAACAAAGCCTGATCTTATAAGAAATCTCTTGGGCATAAATGGAATCTACCTATGGGAGTATGCCAATGGTCTAGATATAAGGCCAGTCCATGACAGAGACCACCAAGAGCCAGTAAAGACTATAGGAAACTCCTCAACCTGTAGAAAAGACTTAGTTAATAATAGAGAGGTCTTCAATGTCCTCCAGGAACTTTCTTTTTCTGTATCTAGAAGGCTCAGACAAGCTGGACTTGAGGCCTGCGGTGTGGAAATTTTCGTAAGAAATAATGAACTCCAATCCTACAATTTCCAAAAACCAATTAAGCTCGCTAGTCAGTCATCCATTGTCCTTGCCAGAGAGGGCTTCGATTTGTTCAAGGGAAAATACAAGTGGGACTTTCCAGTAAGGGCAGTCGGCATTAGGGCAATCAAGCTTAGAAAAGAAGGTGGGGGAAGCCAGATGGATGTCTTCTCTGACTACAAAGAGTTAATCAAAGACGAAAATTGTGACACGGCTCTATATAAGATCAGGCAAAAATACGGCAAAGATGCCATAAGCTTTCTAGGACTTATGCGTGATATTAAACTTCCTAAAGAAATCAACGAAATAATAACCCTACCGATGAATCATTACAACTTCTAGGACTCTTGCAAAATTATTTAATCGTCCTCTTATTAGATAAAATCTAATGATGGGACGATTAGCATTAATATCTTGCAAGAGTTTTTTATTTACAAATTGATAGATCTGTTATATAATAACTATAACAAGAAAAAATATAAGGAGGGTCTATGTTTTTAGAAATTGATTTTGCTTCTGATCAGCCAATCTATGAGCAAATCAGACGCGGGATAATCAAATCCTTGTCCCAAAATGACCTTGATTTCGGCGAGACTCTTCCATCAGTTAGGCAACTTGCATCAGATATTGGAGTCAATCTCCACACTGTAAACAAGGCCTACAAGATGCTAGAGGAAGACGGAATCATAGTCATGGACAGGCGTTTTGGATCGAAGATTGTAGACAAAGCGCCTGATATAAGCGAAAGCCAGAAAAGAAAAGTAAAAGAGGAACTTGATTTTATTATAGCCCTTGCCAAGGTCAAAAATATAGAAAAATCCGACCTTGATAGGCTAATAGAAAATATTTGGGAGGGAGAAGATGAATGAAAATATGAGTATTGCAATATTTTATGGGATAATGATAATTTTGATAAGTCTTATCCAAGCCTTCGTCACATCCTACTCCAAGAGGGGCTATGTCCTAGGAGTAAGACTATCAGAAGGCTTAGAAAAGGATAGAGAAGTAAAAAAGATATTAAAAGACTATAGGATTTTGACAATTCTTGTAGGATTTGCCCTAGCTTTATTTATACTTGGCTTAAGCTATCTTATAGAAAATGAAGCCTTGCTTAATTTTATCTATGTTCTTTCAATCTTTCTAACTTATATCCCCTTAGTTCTTGCTAATAAGAAACTAAAATTATTAGCAAAAGATCAGAAAGTGGATAAGAGAAAGCTTGTAAGTCTAGATTATTCTAAGGTAAAAATCTTTAACAAGAGGGAGTTTTTCGGATTATACCTAGGCCTTCTCCTAATAGTAATAATTTTTGCCATAAGGATCCACCTAGACTATGAAAACTTTCCAGATAAATTAATCATGCATATGAATAGCAAGGGAGAAATTGATGGTGTTGCTGATAAATCTTACCTATCTATTCAGTCGCCAACTATGGTAAGCTTCTTCATGCTAGCTGTGATGTTCTTTACTAATCTTTCCCAACTTCTATCAGAGATGAGAATTAGCCCAGATATGCCGGAAGAGTCCTTGGATAGGCTCTTAGAAACTAGGAGAATTTGGACCTATTATTTTGCGACGTCAGCAATTTTATTTATAGTTTTATTCCAAGTAGGAATCCCTGCTTTTATGAAAACTGGAGACGACTCCTTGGTCAAGGTCCTAGCCCTAATTGCGATCGTATTTTCTTTAGGAGGAAGCATTCTTATAGGAAAAATTAGGTCAGTTGACGGTTCAGCCTTAAATAAAACTGGCAGATATGGCTACGAAGAAGAGGATGATAAGTGGATTCTAGGTGGTCTAATCTATTACAATCCAGATGATCCAGCTATCTTTGTAGAAAAAAGGGTAGGAGTTGGAACTACCATGAACTTCGCCAACAATTGGGTAAAGTTGATCTTCCTTGTAGTACTACTTCTTCCATTTGTTCTAGGAATCGCGCTTAATATAATTGAAGGATAGGAGCTTATGTTAGAGATAAAAAACGTATCCAAATCATTTGGAAAGATTAAGGCCTTGGACCATGTAAGTTTTAAGGTCAAAAAGGGAGATCTTTTCGGTATAATTGGGCAAAATGGAGCCGGTAAGTCTACGCTTTTTAGGTGTATTATGGACTTTTTCGACTCATATGAGGGAGAAATTCTTTATGACAATAAGCCAATGAGTAAAGTCCCCCTAGAAAAGATCGGTTTTCTTCCAGAAGAAAGATCTCTTTCTCCGAAGAAAACAGTAGAGGAAGAAATTAGATATTTTGCGAGTCTTAATTTAATGAAAAATCTAGATTCTAAGACCCTAGAATCCTATTTCAATAAATTTGAAATAAAGGGAAGTCTTAAGGATAAGATCAAGGATCTCTCTAAAGGAAATCAGCAGAAGGTCCAGCTTCTAGCAAGCCTTATCTACAAGCCAGAATTTGTAATCTTAGATGAACCCTTCTCAGGTCTTGACCCTTATAACATCAGGCTTCTACAAGATATAATTAAGGAGATTAATGAAAGTGGGACGACTATAATATTTTCATCTCATAATATGGAAAATATCGAAGATATGTGTAAGAAGCTAGTTATGCTCAAAAATGGTCAAGTAGTCCTAGAAGGCTCCCCTAAAGAGATAAGGAATTCTTATCCAAAAGACAAACTCCTAATAGAATGTGAAGGAGATATTTCCGATATATTAAATGATTTTGCAATAACATATACGAAAGATTCAAATACTTATAGGATAAAGCTGAACAAACCAAGTGATGGAAGAAAAATTTACGAAAGACTTATAGAAAAGTTTGATTATATTCCTGTATTTGCTCAAACACCTCCAAATTTGAACGAAATATTTACAAGAAAGGTTGAAGAAGATGTCTAGATTTATAACTGTAGCCCTAGATTCTTGGAAAAAACAACTCAAATCTCCAGCATTTTGGCTAGTTGTCTTTATGCCTATAATAATGATGGCTATAAGTGGGGCCATCACTTACTTTTCTTCTGATGATGGCATAAAAGAAACTTATATAGTTGCAGAGGATGAGATAGGAGCCTATTTTACAGAAAATTCTGCCTATAAATTAAAGAGCAAAGACGAAGCAAGAAAGGCCATGGAAGATAAAGATATAGGAAGTTTTGTAGAAATTAAGGAAGAAGATGGTAGTCTAACTGCAAAGTATCACACAAGAGACCTAAATGGTCAAGATATAGCCTCCTTTAATTCTATCCTTAGGGAAGTTCAAAACTCTATAAATATAAAAAGAGCGGGACTAGGAGAAGATAAGCTAAAGATTTTGGAAAGAAAACCTTCCTTCAAACTAGTTGAGGAAGAAGGGGGAGAGTCCTTTATCATGTACGGTGCTTATTTTGCTCTTGTATTTTACATGTATATGATGCTAGTAATGTATTCAAATATCCTAGTTGTGGAAATTGCTACAGAAAAAGGCTCAAAGATGATAGAATTTATTTTCTCATCAGTAAGGGCAGGGGTATATTTTGCAGGAAAAATCTTCGGTAACTTCCTCGCAGTCATAACTCAAACAGCTATATATTTAATACTCGCCTTTCTAGCCTATTTTGGAGCCAAAAGATATGGACTATTTGAAAAATTTAATATAGACTTAGGATCTCTTTTAGGAGATATAAATGTCTTGATGTTAGTAGAGCTTGCAAGTCTTGTTATCCTAAGCCTACTTATATACATGATCCTTGCGGCCATGTTAGGTTCTCTTGCCAAAAAACAAGAAGATGCCGGCAAAGTTGGAACACCCCTAATCCTTGTGATAGTTTTTGCCTTTGTAATAGCCCTAAGCTTTATGGGCAAGGAAGAAACCCTTCTAATAAAGGTTCTCTCCTACCTACCTTTTGTATCGGTTTTCTTTATGCCAATGAGGCTTATAAGGTCAAGTGTAGGCCTAGGTTATGGGCTTATATCTATACTAATCATGCTTGTTTCTATAATTCTTGCCTACAAAATAGCAAGCAAGGTCTATAAGAAAAATATACTAAACTACTCTTCAAATTCTTGGATAAAGAAGATTTTAAGAAAAGCCTAGGGATGACCTGAACCCCAAAATCCAGAAAACGGATGGAGGGGTTTTTTCTTATGTTTTAAAAAATCGTTTTCTATGTTAAAATTATTATAGGAAGAAAAGGAGTAATCTATGAATGTATATGAAAAAGCTTTAGAAAAACATGAGAAATGGCAGGGAAAAGTTGCCACAGAAGTAAAGGCCAGAGTTAACAATGCAGAAGATTTGACCTATGCTTACACACCAGGGGTTGCAGAACCTTGTAGGAAAATCGCTGAAGATAAGAAGAAGGCCTACACCTACACATCAAAGGCCAACACAATCGCTGTAGTTAGCGATGGGTCCGCTGTTTTGGGACTTGGTAATATTGGCCCTGAGGCTGCTATGCCTGTTATGGAAGGTAAGGCTGTCTTGTTTAAGGAGTTTGGCGATGTAAATGCTGTGCCAATCGTCCTAGACACTCAAGATGCTGATGAGATAATTAATGTGGTAAAAAACATAGCTCCAGGCTTTGGCGGAATCAATCTCGAAGATATATCATCTCCAAGATGCGTCTACATAGAAGAAAAACTTAAAGAAGAGCTAGATATACCAGTCTTCCACGACGACCAACATGGAACTGCAATAGTAACTCTTGCAGCCCTTATCAATGCCCTAAAGATTGTAGGAAAGAATAAGGAAGATATCAAAGTTGTAATATCTGGAGCTGGAGCTGCTGGTTTTTCAATAGCTAAGCTTTTAAGAGATTATGGAGTAGGTCATATTATAGTTTGTGACTCGAAGGGAGCTATCAACAAAGACCATCTAGAAGGAGACAATCCTGTTAAGGCGAAGATTTCTGAATTTACCAATGAGGAAAATTTTAAGGGAAGCTTAAAGGAAGCTATGGTGGATAGTGACGTTTTTGTAGGAGTATCTGCTCCAAATATAATAGATGGAGAAGATATAAAGAATATGAATAAAGACGCTATTGTCTTTGCTATGGCAAATCCAGTTCCAGAAATCGACTATGACGAGGCCAAAAAGGCTGGTGCGAGAATTCTTGCAACTGGCAGGAGCGATTATCCAAACCAAATCAACAATGTCCTAGCCTTTCCTGGAATATTTAAGGGAGCCTTAAAGGCCCATGCTTCAGCCATAACAGATGAGATGAAGCTTGCTGCGGCAAATGCCTTAGCCCAAATGGTTGATGAGGATAAGTTAAATGAAGAATACATCATACCAGGAGCCTTTGAGGAAAATGTAGCTTGTAAGGTAGCTCAGGCTGTGATGGATTATGTTAAATAGTTAAGATATTGGGGCGAAGCTTCTAGCTTAGCCCTTAATTTCTATCTAAAAAGGAGAAATACTTGTAAAATTTTTCTTCCAAGTCTTTATTTACTTCCTCATTAAAGTCCTTGTAGGCTGTCATTATTTTTCTTCCTTCCTCTGTAAGGATGCTCTTTCCCCCATCGGCTCCACCTCTTTGACTTTTTATAATATCAAAGCCCAATTCGTTTTCGCACCTTTTGATAATCTTAAGTGCCTTGGAATAAGATAGGCCCATGGCTCTTGCTGCTTCCTTT
>QWCQ01000718.1_pt1 | contig 18596 bp, 29 predicted proteins | sample 1972701 | NCBI WGS metagenome assembly QWCQ01 (sample SAMN09866704, study PRJNA288562) | Human gut metagenome isolate pre4_stool, whole genome shotgun sequencing... | reverse complement strand
TTGGCGGGTGTACCCCCCCCCGATATTTTTTCGACTTGTTGTATTTGTTGAAGTTGCTGTAATTGAGTGATTTCTTTCTTTTCTTGTACTGCTTTTTTAAAAGTTTCGGTTTGCTTATAGCCTTCAAAGCAATCATGGTTTGCTATTATCTTTCTTGCTAGTTTATATTTAAAATCAGAAAGCTCTTTGCTATATAGATAGTGTTTACTGTTGTTTCCAAACGAATTAATCAGTAATTTTAGATGGTCGTCTATTGTTTTATCTTCTTTATCTCTTATTTTGAAAAACTCTTCTCTGCTGCAAATCAAAGTTTTTATATATTCCCTATCTTTTGACAAGATTTTTTGTATCATCTGCCCTGGTATAGGGTCTATATCGTTATAAACTGCGTTTAGACCTTGAAGCTTGCACTCTAAAGTTATAGCTCCACCGCCGCCGAATAGGTCGTATATGGTTTTGTCCGTTCCGAAATTCTGCTTTATAATCTCTATAATCTTTTTAGATATTTTCTTTTTACTGCCTACATACGGTAAGCCTATTGGCCTTCCTTTTCTTATCTTCTTTTTATCTAAAATTAGTTTCATTTTTATTTTTATCTATTGTCTTAACCCCCTCGATCTGACGTTTCTTTGTGGCTTGCTTGGGCTTTCTGGTAAATCTTTTTTAAGTATTGGGCTTGTAATTTCAAGCGCTGCTGTTGCATAGTTTCTAATATCTAAAGGTTCATTTCTTTTTATTCCTTTTTTTACTTTCCAAACGTGCTGGGCGCGTCCTTTCTTGTAAGTACATACTAACTTTTCGCTTGTCAACCCTTTAAAATATTCTTCTGTATATCCTCGGCCTTCCTCTTCCGGAAAATGGCAATAATTAGGCCCCGGCTCTTCTACTGCTAGCCTTTGGTATAATAAGGCTTTTCCCGTATCTACTCCAAGCGTAAAAAGTGGTGTTTTATAAGCGTTTGACGTAGATGGTTTAGAGTAATAAGGCGTTTGCGAACCACCTCGGCCTTTTATGGCCCATATCCTGCGGGCGATTCTTTTCTTGGTAAATTTGTACACTTCTTGGGTAAAGTGTCCGCCGGAATCTATACAGGTAGAATAAATTTTAAGTTGGCGTCCGTCTTTTGTTTCAAAGGTCCTGCCTAGAAAATTATCTAAGTCTTGCCATACGGTTTCGGTTTTTAAATCGCCGTAAATTTTTTTATAGTAAATACCCCATGATTCCTTTTCTTCGCCCCAGCCTACCACCTCTACTTCGAAGCGGTCGTCTTGTACGTCTACGCCAGCCGTTAAAACTATTACTTCTTCTGGTACTTCGCAGCCGTATTCTTCTAGGCGATTCATTAATTCGTCTTGGTCGATTTGCTCGCCTTCTTCTTCCCAGGTTTGCCCCATCTCCGTATTGGTCCAAGCTTTAAGTAATTCTATATTGCCTTTCTTTTTTTCTTCATTTGCGACTAGAAATTTTTCTACAATATCTGCCCAAGATACAAAAAGCGAAGCTAGGGCGTTTAAGTGAAAGCCTTTGACCGCTCGCCTTGGATACTTAAAAATAAATTTCCCTTTATCGAAGTTTGACTTCCAAGCGTATTCACTCGCTATAGCTCCGCAATGGCGGCAAGTGTATTCAATTTCCGATAAATCTTCTTTGTCGAATTTTATATAGGCCCATTCTAAAGGGTTGTATTCTCCGCAATGAGGGCAAGGAATATTCCATTCTCCCTGGGTGCTATGTTCGTATTCAACTTCGATTCTGCTTAAATCTTTAATTGTCGGCGTTGATACGCAAACAATTTTTTTGTTCCAAAAAGTAGTAAGCCTTTTTGTGGCAAGTAAAAGCGGATCGCCTTCTGTCCCTGCTGTTACTGGGTATCTGTCAATTTCATCTGCAAGCAATATCCTTATAGGTCGGCTTGCAAGGCTCGAAGGGCTGTTAGCCCCTACCATTGTTACATGGCCACCGGGAAAAATCTTTTGTAAGATTGTATTTCCGCTTGTCCTCGACTTATCATCTACCTTGTCTTGCAAGATTGGTGTATCTCTTAACATAGGCGATATTCTGTCCTTGGAAAAAGCTTCCGCCATTTGTATTGTTGGTTGTAGAATCATAATTGGGCTGGGGTCGTAGTGCATATAGTAACCTAGGGGGTTAAGTATGCAAGCGTCTGACTTGCCAATCTGTGCTGCACTCATTACTACAACTTTTTCTACTCCGACTTCGCCTATAGCGTCCATAATCTCTTTTTGGTATGGCGCTTTAGAAGTCTTCCATCTTCCGGGTTCCGCCGAAGCTTCCGGGCTAAGTCTTCTGTACTCGTCCGCCCACTCGGTAATTGTTATTGGTGGCGGCGGCTTTAATCCCTCAAAGATTTTGCAAAGAAGATCAAATGTATTTTTTTTAATTTTTTTCTTCTTTTGTGTTTTCTTCAATTTCCGCCCCTTCTTCTGGTTCTATAGAAAAAGCGGTCGGAAAGTCTGATAACTCGTTCAGCCCTTCTTCTACCGCTTCTTGTAGTATCTTATATATTTTTGTCTTGTCTTTTAAGCCAGCTAATACTGGCGATAATTTAGCGGGTATTGCCATAAGCCTTACTTTAAAATTCGTTAGCATATCCGCCATCACTTCTTCAATTTCCGAAGATTCGTGCAAATCTCTTTGTCTAATTTTTAGATCAAGTTCTTCATTTTGTCTTTTTGCTTTTACAAGCTTTGCCCTTTCTTCGTAGTAGTTTAAATTTTCTTCTATCTTCGAATTACCTTTTAGGTAATCTATGTAGGCGTGATTTGTTTCTAGTAATTTATAAAGGCCCGGCAATGTTTCTTCGATAATTCCTTCATCTCTTAATTGCCTTACTCGCCTTTCGCTTATATTAAGAAGCTTGGCTATAGCCTGCGTACTATATAATTTTACTTTGGCCATACAAGCCCCCTTTTTATTTTAATTACTTTTGAATAATTATTCGTTATTGAAATTTCAAGGCCCCTAATACTTTCTAGCTTTTGAATTTCCGGAAGTGGTTCAAAATTTTTCATACCTAGCCATATTTCGGGGTCGCCGCACCCGCAATGTGACTTTATTGTGCGAAAGAACCTATTTTTATTTTTTAGATCTCGTCAAGCTCGCCGTCCAAATCAAATTCAAAGGCTCCTTTTATCTTTTCTTTTGATAAGTCGTATCTCTGCTGATCAAGTTCTATGCGCCTACAGTCAAGCTGGTAAGTCTTTATACTGTCAAGGAGCTTTATAATCCTTCCGTGGATTCTATCAAAGGCTACTAATAGTTTTTGCTGCCTTTCAAACTTGCTGTCCCTTGTAACCGTCTTTAATGTCGGCTGCAACTTTTTCATCTTTTCTTCACGTTCGGCCGGCTCAAGTTCTTTTAATAAATCTTTCTGTGGTATAGCTTGCATTTCTGATTCTCTCGACAAGTACAATCTATCTTCCGGTTCCTTGTCAAGTTCATCTAGCTTTCGCCTAATATCTTTTTCCTTGGCCAGCAAGATTTTAAGTTCGTTCGTTAGGTTGGTTTCTGTATCTAGTGTAAGACTTGATATATAGGCTTGGTCTTCTGGTGGTAGGTTGTCTAAATCTATACTACTGTATCCGCCGTGGGTTTCGGCGTTTTTATTTCCTTTTGGCGCTCCTGCTCCTTCGGCGTTCTTATTGCCGAATTGTCCGCCGCGCCTTCTCTCTTTTAGTTTATCGTCCCACTTATCGCGGTTCTTCTATTGACTAATTGTTGCCGGCTTCACTTTTATTTTTTCTGCAATTTCTTTAACCTCTAATCTGCCTTTTGACTTTCTATAAAGTTCAAAGGCTAAATCGCGTTCAGGTCGTCTTTTTTTAGCCATCTTCTTTTTCTCCTTTCGCGGCCGCTTTTTTGTCTTCTTCGTTTGTTTCGCTGTTCCGATTTTTCAGCCACGGAAGAAATTATAAAAAAATACGAACTTCAATTTTTAGAAGTTCGTTTGAATTTAGCTATTCCCGCTTGTCTATATATATTCTTCACTGTATCCATTATAGCCTATAAATCGGGCAATGGCGGGCAATCTTTCGCCATTAGCTAAAATAATTGTGAATATATATATTTTTCTCGAACTTCTTTTCTAATTTCTTCAAGGCTTCACTTCTTATGTTCTTGCATTGCCTAACAGAATAAAAGCCCCTGGCTATCTTTTCCCACCTATAATTCATGATATAGAAATCGTAAATCACTTTGTGTTCGCGGTAATCTAGGCTTTGAATTTCCTTTAAGATTTCCTTATACAGGTTGTCAAGTCTTTTGTTTTTTTCTTCCAAGCTCCTTATTGTTTCGCTTATACCATCCGGCACATTAAGCGCCAGGTCTTCTGTAATTTTTGATATATGATTCTTGGCCTTCGGCATACCGTCTAGCTGGCTGTTGCTTCTTGGCAAGTAGAATACATCTTCCAAATTATTTATAACCCTGCGATTAAGTTTTATGGCCTGCGGAATCTCTCGGCAATAATCAATGATTTCTACAACGTCTTTCATAGGCGCGCCCTCTTTTTCTTTTCACTCAAACTACCCCTTTATCAAATCTTTTATAAACTCTTCTTTCGCTTGTCCTATATAATCTTCAACGGCAAAGTTTATCTTTTCCGCTGCCTGTAAATTTCCTATGATTTCATCTTCTGCGCCGGCCATCTTCAAACACTCGTCGCACACTCCGATTTTCCTATCGACTAGAATTTTAGTGTCGCAAAATTTACAAGTCTTGTACTTCTTATCCATCTAGCTTGTCTTTTATGTTTTCTAAAAACATAACGCCTTTACGCCACGGGATCTCCCACCTTTTGAGGTCGTCGGCCCTGGCGGATTGTTTTCCTATAATCTTTTTCATATCTCGCCAAACTTCCCACGGCACAAAAAAGTAACGGTCTTTTATACCGACGCACACTCCCGCTATTGCTCCAAGCTTTAAATGTTCGTCTAATACTTCCGCTTGTTTATCTGTTATAACTTTTTTCTTGATAACTTCTGTACTGGTGTACTTGGCTTCAAAAATTATAGACCTACCGCCTTTTAATGTGCCTTGGAAGTCCGGCTGCGCCCTGGCCGTAAATTGACCATGAAATTTTCCGCCTTTGAATTTCTTTATCACTCTAAAAGGTTCTGGCGTTTTGCTTACTGCTGCTAGTCCATAATCTATATAGTGCTTGCAAGCATACTCGATACCCTGTTCTAAGCTGTGGCCGTAGGCGTTATTCTTTAGGTTCCTATATGCTTCAAGTGCTTTTTTGTTATCCATGTGCATAACTCCTTTTCTTGTATTGTGGATAACTCTTTCTTAACTTTGCCCTGTGGATAACTTTTATTATTTATAATTCTGCTTTGTGGATAAGTCTTACAAGTCTTTATATTTTCCCTTTGTGGATAAGTCTTACAAGTCTTTATGTTTAGGTTTTCTTTCTTCGTAGTTTTAAGTATATGCTCCAACCCGTGAAATCATTGTATATAGCTTCAAATCCATATAGCTTGTCCCTAATCTCATAGCCCGGATACATTTTTTCCCAATAGCTAAGACTTTCTGGGAATAGCGCCAGCTTGATTACTTTTTTCCTAGAATACTTGTGATCATTGTTTCTTTCTGTCGGTCTTTCTAGGTTTTGGCTGCAAGTCCACCTTCTTTTCTGGGTTGGGTTCCCTTTGAGGTAGTTTGCTAGGCCCGCAATACCTGTGTTTGTGTCTGGCTTTATCCTGTCGCAATTTGCAAAGCCTAATCTCTTTCCTTTATCTTTGCCCCTGCTCCTGCTCCATAGGTCTTCTACTACGTCCCTGTCTAGTCCGTCATTCATAAGAATATGATGATGAATTCTTACTGGCTTGCCGTCTTTTCCCTCTCTCGAAGAAGTAACGATAATGTATTTCAAATCTTCTAGGCCCTCTTTTTTTCTTCTTCGCTTTATCCTGCGTATATAATTTGTAGCTTCCTTTTCTGCTTTTTCTACTGTAGCTGGTAAAAAATATTCATTGTAGGTAAGTGTTACCGAATAACCACCCCCACCGAAATTTGTTTCTACTACCTGGTGGAATTTTCTTCTTGCGTTTCTATCATTCAAATTTTTCTGGGCGGGTATAGATACTTTTTTCTTCTTGGATCTCTTACCTTTTCTTTGCTCCAATTGATTTTCTGATATAGGATATATATCAACTTCCAAATAATCTTTCCCGCACTGAATTTTCTTTTCTCTTATAAAAGTTTTTGCCATTAATACCACCTGCTTTTATACTTCGGTCGAAAAGATAATAACTAATACAAGCCCGCAAGGCGGTATCTACTCCGCCAATTTTAGCTATTGTTATTCTCTTTTCTTTTGCTTTTAACCTTTTGCCGTGGTATAATGTATCTGTGGATATTCTTTGTCTTTGCCCTAAAGATAAGATAAAGATTAATACCAAGGCGGGGTGCTTAAAAAGCACCCTTTCTTTTTTTACTTATTTCTTCTTCTAGCGTCTTTGTCTACTAAATTTCCAAATCTAAAAGCTAAAATCAATAATGGGAATATAAGGAAAAATCCTTCGCCCCCTATAGCCCTGTATCCTCTATCTATATATGCAAGCTTGGCCAAACATATATAAACTATCAAGGATAAAAAACAAAATATAATTACTTGTGGAGAAAATACCCTGGCCATGATTGACGGCCTTCTTCTTCTGTACTTTCCGTCTACAATCTCTTTTGCTTCTTCTATATAAAGTTCTTTTAATTCTCTTCTTCTTTCGTTAATCTCTCGGTTGTACCTTTTTTGCTTAAAGTTAAGGTCTTCCATCTCTAGTGTCTTTTCTGTATAAAGTGCTGCCAGCCTTGCTGCCTTTTTGCTTTCTTCTAATAAGTCCCTGTCATTTCTTTTGTCTTTGTAATTAATTTTTACTATCTCGCGATCCATTGTTTTTCCTCTCTTACTTGCGGTATATCTTCCTTGCCTTCTTCTTCTTCATCTAGTCCGCCAAGACTAGATAAGTTTTCCATATCTTCTTTTTCTTCGTGGGTCTCTGCTGCTGTTTCTTCTTTTGGTTCTTCTGCTGCGTTTACTTGCTTAATTAGTTCATTGTCTAATTTGACTAATTTTTGTAATAATTTGTGTAAAGAATCCTGGGAATCAGTCGGCTTGCCTTGACCTGTTAAGGTTGTAAGCCTTGCCATTTCTTCTTGGCACTCTCCTAAAATCCTTTCTATCTCTTCTTGTCCGAATATTTCTATTCTTTCATCTTCGCTTGCGTCTATCCATTCAAGCGGGCAAATTACCACGCAGCTTTGGTTCATATCTAATAATTCGGCACTTGCCTTAAAAGTCCCTTCGCTTTTTCTATAGATCAAAGCGCTAATTTTTCGATACTTGATATTTCTAAAAAATACCGGTCTTTCTTCGTATAAAAGCTGTTTTGCTTCTTTGTTTGTAATAGCCATTGTCCTTGCCCCTTCCTTATAAGTCGCTTTCTTTTACAAAAATTCCATTTACCATTCGCCCTTTGCGGTCTTTTATCTCTTCGTAGGCTTCTTCGATACAATCTTCAATACTGTAGCCAAGCTGCATAGAAAGTGCTGTAAGTACGACGTATATATCGCCTATACTGTCTTTTACTTGGTCCGGTCGATTTTTGGCCAAGCCTTCTGCTAGCTCGCCTGTTTCTTCTACAAGTTTAAGCATTTGCCCTTTTGGGTCGGCTGTGTCTAGGTTCCTATCTCGAATCCAATTTTTGATTTTTCCTGTTATAGTGATCTCTTCTACTTCTTTGTCGCTTCTTATCCTGCATACCGGGTGTACCTGGCCTATAAATTGCGGAATGTGGCACGAAATAGTTTTTTTCTCGCCTATCACGCAATTATAGTAAGCTTTGTTTTTGCCTTTAGTATCTGGCGTAAGTATCCGCCACCAATCTTTGGTAAAGGGTATAAGCCCCTTGTATCTCTCGAATTCTTCTGCCGATAATAGACTAATTTTATCTATACAAGTTCCGTAATTTTCCGGGCCATCTAGCGCCTTTAAATCTCTTTCAAAGAATAGGAAGTCTTCTTCGCTTGCGCCGTTGTCGATTAGTGCGTTGTAAAAGTTTATATTAAGCCATTTTCTAAGTTCCGCATTTTTCCAATTATTGCCATCTTCGCTTACCCTTCTTCTGACCGGTAAGTGCTTCTTGGTAATAGCTAAAACTCCTTCGTCAAGGTCGGCAAGCTTTATCCATTCAAACTTACCAAATTTGAAAACTTCGCCGGCTTTTAGCTCTTCTAATCTTCGCATTGCTTTTCTTCCTTATCCAATCTATAATCTTCAATCCTGCTAAAAACTTCTAAATAGTCTTCTGTGTCGTCTATCTTTGTAAATCGCCTTCTTAATCTCTTAACCTCTTCAAAGTAAGCTTTTGTGTTTTCGAAATTGTAGCCGGATTCTATAAGTAATATAGGTATTTTTTCTTCAAGTCTTATTTCTTCATCTGCTAATAAGCCATGTATAAGGTTTATTTCATAATCTGTAAGGCTAATTGTGATTTCTCTTACTCTCATTTCTACTGGTAAATCTTTCATCTTTTGCCCCCTTCCTAAATTGCTACCTTTTCTTTCGCTTGGATCTCTTCTTTTTTCTCGATCTCTTTTACAATTACTTTTGCCCCCTCGGCCTTGCCGGAAAGCTCGTAAAGTTTTTTTAAGAATTTTTTTGCGTCAAACTCTTTCATTTTTGACCCCCTGCCTTTAGCTAAATAAGCTTATCTGGCCGTCGTCTACTTTTGAAATTCGTAGCTTGTCGTTTTCTATATCCATTGCAAGGTCTTCTGTGATTGCATAGTCCGAAGTAGAATCTGTCTTTTTGAGTGTTGACTCTACTTTGTAGTCAATTATCGGTCTTTTAAATAGCTTTATCTCGAAGTCGTCGGCGCTTCTTGGTATCTCTAGTTCCTTATTAGCTCCGCTTACATTGATCTTTAAAGTTATTTGGCCAGCTTCAAAATTACCCGCTGCAATTTCTGTCATAACCTCGTACAATTTGGAATCCACTTGGAAAACCAAATCACCAAATATATTTTTGTCTTCTATACTAAGCATTAGCATTTTTGCCCCCTTTCTTTCCGCACTTTATGCAAATTGTAGTATCTTTTGGTAGCCTACTAGAAAGAATTCTTTTGCCCTTTGGCCTTATAATCTTGCCTTTTTTAAAATCATGCTTACAGGCTGCCTGGTGGAATTCTTTTTTTATAATAACTTCTATTGGTCCTTCTTTGGTTAGAAAGGTAATTTTTTTGAAATTAGTATCCATAGCTTGCGACTACCTTTACTTTTTCCGCCTTTAGATTTTTAACCCTGTAAATTTTGCCGTTAATATCTATAATGTGATAATTAAAATTATTACTTTCTAGGATTTTTATTTCGCTTTCTTCCGCTGTAAATCCGTATGTGTGGCCTAGTGCCATCTGGCAAATAACTTTAATATCTTTTAGGCTCCTGTCCTTGCACTTGCAATTCTTACAACCCTTGCAATCATGCTTCATTTTTTAATACTCCTTCGTATATGTTGCCTATTACTTCTATTTCTCCTGGGTACTTATATTCAAAAAGATAGTGTGGCGGCTCGTCTACGCTCCAATCGTCGCCTTGTACCGTCCAAGCTAAGAACTCATTGCTCCAATAAACTATTACGTTTTCTTCTAGGCTGCCATCTCCTGCCTTGCTTTTATCTTTCCAATGTAAAATATCGCCTTCGTAAATCTCTTTTCCGTTCTTATCTGTAATTCCGGTAAACCTCATTAGTTTAATGTCTTCAAAGTCCATATAATAAACTGGTTCGCCATCTTCGGTGCAAACTGTTTGCTTGATATACCAATCTACGCAGCAAACGCCTTTCATTTTGTCATTGAGTTTGTCCCAAGCCCTGTATTTATCCATTTTCTTTGCCCTTTCTTTCCTCAATCTCTCCTATAAGTTCTTCTAGCATTTCTGCTTCTTCTTTCTTTGCTGCTTCTTCAATCTCTTTAAAGTAATTTTCTATGGCTTTTCTTATCTCTAAGTACCTTGGGTCCTTGTCCGCCCTAAATCTTTTTGCGTCAAGATCCATAAGCCCCAAAAAGTTTGCTTTTTCGAATAATTCTTCGCCCCAAATATCGCTATATTGGGTTTTGAATTTTAGTTCCTTGTATCTAGTGCCTACCATTCCTTGGATATTTAGGTAATGTAGGCCTCCATCTTCGCCTAGAATAAAAAGGTCGTGAAAATCTCCTATGATTTGGAAGCCTTCTTCTTCGTACTCGTCGGCAATTTTTAAAAGTGGTACATTTATTAGCATTTCTTACCTTCTTATTTTTTCTGAAAGCTTCTAAGAATTTATCGACAATTTCCCTTGCCTTTTCTATCAAAGCGTCTACTGCCTTGTCAAAGCTTTTTATAATCTCTAAAAGCCTTCTTTCTTCTTCACTCATTTTTCGCCCCTTTTTTTATATCCTTTTGTTTTCATACAGTAGATACCGTCGCCCAAGTCCTCGACGTAGTAGCCTTTCTTTTTCCATTCTTTAACTAGCCTTACTTTTTCTTTAAAATCTCTATAAGGAATATATATAATTGTTACAGGTCGCATTTTATCTTCGGGCGGCTTTTCTGCCGCCTTAATTCTTTTATAGGGCCTGTGCTTCTTTACCTGCTAGGCTGGTGTTATCTCCCATCATCTGCAAGCCTGCTAAGGTTCCCTTAATGTAATATTGCATTGCTATTCTTTTTTCTGTCGGAAGCTTTTCAACTTCTGAAAGTGTTTGTGCTACTGTCTTTAATTCGTCCTTGTCAATCTCTTCTACTTTGTTGTTTTTTTGGATTTTAACTTCCATAATCTCTTTTCCTTTCTTTTTTTCTTCGTTATTATTCCTAGTGGTTTCTATCCTTTTCATTTTTCGCCCCCCTATCTCTTAACAATCCTTAAATTGTCTTTGTTATCTCCTACCATGAAGACTTCTAGGTCTTTTCTTGTCTTGCCTAGCGCAATTTCTTTCCACCTGTAGCTTTGGTGCGTCCTATTTTTTGTTAGCTCGGTTTTGACTATATAAGGTTCTTTTCTTTCTAGTGCGTATTTATATTCCATAGGCCTTGCCCCCCTATTCTTTAAAATTCATAAAGACGTTGCCGCCTTGGTTTGAGTAGCTGTTGAAGTTTTCCCTATAATCTCTTAATTCTTTTTCGCCCGCTTCTAAGGCTTTCAAAGCTTCTTTTGCTTCTTCGTAGCTTTTGAATTGAATCTCTAGCCTTACTTGGTTGTCCGGGTTAGTGATTGTTTTAGGAAAAGCGGCTAAGGTGTCGCCGTATCCGTAAACTTCTGGGAAGTTTTCTTCCCAATCCTCGATTTGAATATCAATTCCGCGTGGTGTCTTTGTTCTTTCTAATACTTTCATTTTCTTTGCCCCTTATCTTTCTATAACGTCTTCTTCTTTGATTTCCTCTAGGTAGTGAATTACTTCGCCGCCCCTGTACCTATATATTCCTGCGAAATCTCCGTCGCCTAGTGGTTGTAACTCTTTAAATGTTACAGGGTATCCGCCGTGTCCTATAATCTTTCTTGGAAAATCTTTTTGTGTCTTACTTTTCATTGTGTCTTTGCCCCTTTCGTGTATTAGTAACACTTTATTTTACCTTGTATGTACATTATATAACCTTTAATGTACTTTGTCAATAGTTTGAGTATATTCTGTGTACTTTTTTATTGACTTTTTTATTTTTTTAGCGTATTATTAATATAGAAAGGGGGGTTATCAATGAATAATCAAATAAAATTATTAAGAAAAGAACTTGGCTTAACCATGCAAGAGTTCGGAAAAAATCTTGGCGTTAGCAAATCAGCTATATCTAATATAGAAAATGGATATAACTCATTGACTGACCAAATGATCTCTTCGATATGCAACGCATATAATGTAAACGAAGAATGGTTAAGAAATGGATCTGGCGAAATGTTTGTAGAAAGTAGCGACTCGCTTATAGAAAAAATAGTGTCCGAATTTCCATTAGATAAACTAAGCCAAACTATTTTAAGAACTTATATAGAGTTAGAACCTAAAGAAAGGGAAGTCTTCAACCATGTAATGAAAACAATAGCCAATAGCATTATGGAAGAAGGAAAAGAAAAGGCTGTAAATGGAATAAATGATATTATCTTTAATTCAGCCGCTCCGGAAAAAGTGAAAAAAGATATGTACGGCAAGGCTGCTATGGTCTTTAATGAAGCTTTCCCATATGTTGGATTCGGTAATTCTGTTATACCAAGTTATGGCGAAAATGAAGAACTATCAGAAAAAGAACAATACATGAAGATGGCGGACGAACTGTTCGACAAAGAAAAAGAACAGGAATCAAAATCCTCTTCTGCGAAAGAATCAGACGTGGGCTGAAACCCTGGTATGGTGAATATTAATTTTTAAAAATATATTAATGAAAGGTGTTTAATATGGGATTTTTTTCAAGCGGACAAAAAGCAATCGCACAAAGCATTTACGAAAAAGAAGTAAAGCCTAATTTATGCGAAAAAGACGGCTTCGTTCATATAATTATGATAAATTCTTTTTCAAAGTGGAATAATCAAATATTCTGTGTAGAAGATAAATACACTAATCAAGTTGGCGAAATTGTAAACAGTATGCAAGCCGACGGCTACGAAATAGTAGATATAAAATTTACAACCTTGCAAAATCAAGGAATGTTTAAAGATGGCGAAGGCTTCAATACTTTAATAATGTATAAATAAAAAAGCCATAAGGTGTTGGCGCACCATATGGCAAGGAAAGTTTTTTTCATACCGCAAAGTAAGAAATTTATAAGGTCTTTCCGCTTATATTATACCATAAGCGGGCTGGTCTTTCCAATTAAGGGGGTCTTAAATGGATATGGTAAGGGCCGCACTCTATATAAGAGTATCGACGGAAGAACAGGTCCGCGAAGGCTATAGCGTAGACGCACAAAAAGAAAACTTGATCCGCTACGCAAAATTTAAAGGCTATTCAGTAGTCGGCATATACGCCGACGAAGGGATAACCGCAAGAAAGAAATACACTAATAGAAAAGAATTCATGCGCCTACTTGACGACGTAGAAGCCGGCAAGATTGATATAATCTTATTTATCAAGCTTGATAGGTGGTTCCGTAATGTGGGCGACTACTACAAAGTCCAAGAAATATTAGAAAGAAATAACGTGGGTTGGACGGCTACCACCGAAAATTACGATACAACCACCGCAAATGGTAGGCTTTATGTAAATATCCGTTTAGCTGTCGCCCAAGATGAAAGCGATAGGACAAGCGAACGTATAAAATTTGTCTTTGATAAGAAAGTAAAAGATGGAGAAGCCATCTGGGGCAAGCCACCTTTTGGATACAAGATAAAAAATAAAATCCTAGTAAAAGACGAAGAAGTCGAAGACTTCGTCAATGAGTGTTTTGAAAATTACAAAGTTTTAAGAAGTATAAACGCTGTCGCAAAAACCATGAATCAGAAACATAATAAAAAAATATCTTATACAACCTATAGTCGCTTTTTAAGAAAGAATTTAGACTTCTATAAGGGTAAGTATAAAGACAACGAAAATTATTTTCCGCCCTATCTAAGCGAAGACGATTACGAAGAAATCCTGGCCATAAACAAAGCTAGAAGCGGAAGGTTCGGTGGTAAAACTTATAACTATATCTTTGTCGGTCTTCTGGCCTGCGCCTGCTGCGGCTACAATATGGGGTCGGCTGGCTATACCACCAATAGAAGAACCAATCAAAAATACAGGTACTACAAGTGCGGACGCTCAACCGTAAAGGTTTGTGAAAATAATCTAAGGATCCAAGAAAATAAAATCGAAAATTACCTACTTGAAAATATCGAAGATGAAATAAGAAAATATAAAGTAGTTTACGAAATAGAAAAAAGTGAACCAATAAGTCGTCCGGTCGCAGCAAAAAACAATATCAAAAATAAAATAAATAGGCTGCGTAAACTCTACCTAGAAGAAGTAATCGAACTAGAAGACTACAAAAAAGAATACGAAATCTTACAAAAACAATTAGATCAAGTAGAAGAAGAAATAAAAACGCATAAAAGATTTCAAAAAAAGGATTTTTCCACCTTGGATAAACTCCTACAAAGCGACTTCGAAGAAATGTATAATAACCTAGACAACTTGCAAAAACGCGCCCTGTGGCAAAGCGTAATCTCTAAAATATATGTAAAAGGAAGCGAAATAACAAAAATTGAATTTAAATAAAGGGATCATTTTTTTGATCTCTTTTTATTTGTAGTTATTTATACACTCCGTTTGGACAAGCTGTGACTGCAAGAAGGTTGATGTCTGATTTTACTTCTGTCTTGGCTTCTTCTTGGACTGGTTTTGCTTTTTCTGAATATTTTTCAATTACTGTATAAACCTCATCTTCGTTATTAACCTTTTTTAGGTCGTCTATGAATCCATCTTTCATAATCATCTTAGAAAGCTCTGCAAGGGTTGCAACGTGGAGGTTATTTTCCCCATCAGGAGCTCCTATGGCAAAGAAAATCTCTGTTGGCTCACCATCTAGGGCATCGTAGTCGAGCCCTCCGATTTTTCTTGCAAATAGGACAGCAGGTTCAATAACTGTTTTATTTTTGCTGTGAGGAATGGCTACTGATTCACCAAGGGCTGTTGATCCTTGGGCTTCTCTTTCTCTTAGACCCTCTGCAAAATCTTCTGCACTTTTTACATAGCCTTTTTCAAAAAATTTGTCCGCAATTTCCTTGATGGCTTCTTCTTTAGTCTCTGCCTTAAGGTCTAGGACCATCAGGTCTTTTTTTAATAAATCTCTAATTTCCAATTTCTTCTACCTCTACTTTGTTTAATATTTGGTTGATCATGTCTCTATTTGCTATATCTGGGCTAAAGGCGGTTGCTGTCCCACAAGCAACTGCCAATTTGTAGGCATCGATTTTTTCGAGTTTATTTACCATTCCATAAACAAAACCACCCACCATAGAATCACCTGCACCTACTGAATTTACTAGCTTGCCTTCAATTGGCTTTGCCCTGTAAGCGTGATTTTCATCCACAAAAATCGAACCCTTTGCTCCAAGTGAAACAATTACATTTTTAGCTCCGAGTTCATTTAACTTCCTAGCATATTCGACTAGGTTTTCATCATTTATTTCAGTTTGGAAAATTTTTCCCAATTCCTCTTCGTTTGGCTTAACCAAAAGTGGTTTATAGGCCAAATAATCCAAAAGTTTTTTATCAGCAATATCAATAGTGAAGTCTGCCTCGGTTTTTTCTATGACTTTCTTATAAAAATCAGAATCCAGCGAATATGGCAAAGACCCTGAAATAACAATGACATCTCCCTTTTCGATTTCTTTTAGGCTGTCAAAAAACTTCTCGACTTCTTCCTTTGAAATCTTTGGCCCCTTGGCATTAATTTCTGTTTCCTTGTCGTATTTTAGTTTGACGTTTATTCTTGAATTTTCCTTAATTCTTACGAATTTTTCATCAAGACCCAAGTCCCTTATGGAATTTGCTATATATTCTCCTATAAAACCTCCGACAAAGCCCAAATTTACTGGCTTTTCTCCGAGGTTGTGAAGGATTTTGCTAGCCATAATCCCCTTGCCGCCTGGGTATTTTTCGTCTTCACTCGCCCTGATTGTCGCCCCATCTTCGAATTTATCAAACCTTAAGATGTAGTCAATGGCAGGGTTGGTTGTAATTGTATAAATCATTCTTCCTCCGTAATTAACTTTATTTCATCCCTTGTCGCTATTGTCGCAAAATACCTGATATTCTCCTTTGATCTGTCAGCTAAAACGTAGGCCCTAGTTGAATTTTCAATAGCCTTTGCCTTAACCATGGCTTCGTTGATGTCGGCTGTGTAAAAGCCCTTGTCATCAAAACCATTAGCCCCTATAAAGGCTAGGTCAAAATTGTACTTTCCTATTGATGCAAGAGTCTTTGGGCCAGTTGTAACTTTGGTTTCTGGTTTTACCTGACCTTCTAAAAGTATGGTTGGGATATTTTTGCCGATTAATTTCTCAACATGCATAAGACCATTTGTCACAATTGTTATATCCTGGCCGTTTTCAAAATAGTCAATAACTTCATTGCAGGTTGATCCAGCATCTAGGTAGATAAACTTAGCATCTCCAATTAGGCTTTTAGCCTTTCTACCAATTTTGGATTTTTCACTTAGCCTAATTTTTTGATTGTCAGTGAAATTTATCTCTCTTGGGACGATAGAATTTAAAACCGCACCTCCATGGACCCTTGTAATCTTGCCCATATCTTGCAAATAAGACAAGTCTCGCCTCAAAGTAGATTCACTAACACCTAGCTTTTCTGTTAGGATTTTATTCGAAACCGCCTCTTCTTTTTTGAGGATGTCTAGAATAATATCCAATCTTTTTTCTAATATCATATTAATATTATAGCACCGCTTCATTCAAAGTCAATCAAAATCAATCATATTCTTTCATAAGATGAAAAAATTGACTATTTTGAATGGAAAGATTATAATTATCTAAAGTACATAGGAAGATTTTAGAATATTTATAAGGAGATATGATGAAAGAACTAGAAGAAAGAATTCTTAAAGATGGGATTGTTATTGGGCCTGATATATTAAAGGTTGACTCTTTCTTAAACCAGCAAATCGACTCTAAATTAATCCATAAGATGGGCATTGAATTTGCAAACTACTTTAGAGACAAAAAAATCGATAAGGTCCTAACTGTAGAATCGTCTGGTATAGCACCAGCTCTTGCTACAGCCCTTGAGCTTGAAGTTAACTGCGTTTTTGCCAGAAAAAAACAATCACTTACCACAGGTGATAACTTCTATCATTCAAGCGTATATTCATTCACCAAGCAAGTTACAAACGAACTTATTGTGTCAAAAGACTTCATAAAAGAAGGCGAAAATGTCCTAATGATCGATGACTTTTTGGCAAACGGTCAAGCAGCTAAAGGCATGATTGCAATAGTTAGACAAGCAGGAGCAAATCCAGCAGGTCTTGGAATCGTAATAGAAAAATCCTTCAGCGAAGGAAGAGAACTCATAGAAGATATGGACATAGACATCTATTCCCTAGCAAGGATTGCCAAACTAGAAGACGGAAAGATTACATTTGTAGAAGAATAAAAAATAACTGTCAGGAAAAAATCCTGGCAGTTTTTGATTGGAAATTTTTATAAATTTTTTTAATCCCTACTGGACTAATTTATATGATATAATATTAGTGCCTAACACCATATTTTATTAGGTGGAGGGAGGTGAGTCACAAAATGATTCAACTACTTTTGGAAAATTTTTATTTTCCGCTGCTTGTAGGTATAATATTAATCATTCTAGATAAATATCTAGATTATATCTTCAAGTAAATTTAAAAAGACACTAGCACCACCTAGTGTCTTTTTTGTGCGAGTCACACTCACTATTCAACTACTTCGCTTTGTAAGAGGTGGCTTCTCTTGGTATTATTATATGAGTTTTCCCAGATTTTTCAATATCAATCTCTTATCTGATTTTCTCTATTATTCTTGACCTTGTTTCAATATCATCAGTTGAGCCTGATATTGAATTATTTTTCTTAGCAAGATTTGACATTTGGTCTAGGATTTCTCCTATTTCTTTGATATCTCCAGTTTTGCCAGATAATTTATCAATGCCTTCTACCTTGTACCTTCTAAGTCCTGAGTCAAATTCTTCATATTTTTCATTATAAGTATCTGACCCTTCTTTTAGCTTAAGTGCACCTGCCCTTAGGTCAAGAATTCCCTTATTTAAGTCAAAAAGACCCTTGGCCATTGGGTTTAAGGCTTTATCATTAATTGATCCAAGCTCACTTAGGGCCTTAGACCTTTCCTTAAATTCGCTAAGGCCGCCGGATAATTTTTCTGAACCTTCCCTTAAGTCGGCTGATTTTGAATCTAATAAATTTAGGCCATTAGCGAGTTTTTCGACGCCTTCCTTATTGGCTTCTGTACCTAAAAGAAGTTTATCAGAACCTTCCTTAACTTTTGCTAAGCCCTCATCAAGTTGCTTTAGGGCTTCCCCTAATTTCATCAAGTCGGAATCGGATAAGCCACTTTCAATTTTATCTATGCCTGCTCCTAGTTTGTTTGATGCCTTTTTCAGGTCATATTTGGATTCATTTAGCTTTTCGCTCATCTCTCCAAGACCCATGCTTAATTTGTTAAGACCTGTTGTAAGCTCATTTGATGCCCCGCTTAAGTTTTTTAAACCAGCGTAAATTTCTGCATTTACCTTTGCACTGGCACCGAGTTTTTGACTTTGACCATAAAGACCATTTTTGATTGCCCTTAAGTTTTCAATCTCACTAGTCAAAGATCCATCAGTATTTTTAGCCTCAAGACTTGTTATTTGATTTTCAAGATTAGCCGCATTTTGGTTAATATTTGATATTACCGCTTCAGTATTTGGTGCATTTTCTCCTGCAGCACTTAGGTCAGCTATGGATTTTGATATTTTTTCTGAAGAGCCACTAGCAGATTTTAGGCCTTGGTTTAATTTTTCTAAGGATTCAGCCATAGGATTTATATTTTCGCTAAAGTCATCAATACCAGCTTTGAGAGCCTTTAATGAAGTGAC
>QWCQ01001108.1_pt1 | contig 18607 bp, 6 predicted proteins | sample 1972701 | NCBI WGS metagenome assembly QWCQ01 (sample SAMN09866704, study PRJNA288562) | Human gut metagenome isolate pre4_stool, whole genome shotgun sequencing... | reverse complement strand
GCGATTCAGCTCTTGGGGTAATGGTGTGCCAATCTTGCGAAGGAGGTCGGGAACTTCCTCAAAAACATCTTCACTGATATATCGGCTACCCGTACGGGGGTAGGTAGTGAACTTCTTCTCATAAAGCGACTGGGCGAGGGTGAGGGTCTTATCTGCAGAGAAGCCGTGACGTACATTAGCCTCCTTTTGCAGAGCGGTCAGGTCGTACAAGAGGGGTGGAGCTGTATGCGTCACCTTTCTTGTGACCTCTGTGACCGTAAGCGAGCCGATACTGCGTAACGAAGTGAGAGCAGTTTGGGCAGCAGCTTCATTATCAAAGTTCTGTAGGCTCACGGCTTTGATGGATAAGCCCTCATCCTCTATCATCGCAGAGAGCTTCCAATAAGGAACAGAGGTAAAGTCTCTATGCTCCATATAGCGATGACACACCATGGCCAAAGTTGGGGTCTGCACTCGTCCTAGTGAGTAGCCTCCACGGTAAGCAATGGAGAGTGCTCGGCTGGCATTGATTCCCATCAACCAGTCAGCTTCTGCTCGTGCTTGGGCTGCGTAATAGAGATGGTCATAATGACTCCCGGGCTTGATATTCGCTAGACCCTCTCGGATAGCTTTGTCAGTAAGGGAGGAGATCCATAGGCGATCAAATGGCTTGTGACTGTTTAAGTGTCGGTAAATCCAGCGAAAGATGAGCTCGCCCTCTCTTCCGGCATCTGTTGCCACGATAATACGATCTGCCTGATTAAAGCAGGAGCTTATTGCCTTGAGTTGCTTGAGTGCTGCAGGGTCTTCGTGGAACTCTTTGTCCTTACGCACTTGTCGGACAATGAGCTGGAAGGGATTGGGGCAAATGGGCAACTCTTCTGCTTTGTAATTAGAATAGCCGTAAGCTTCGGGCATGGCAAGTGTAATGAGGTGTCCCATAGCCCACGTGACGAGGTAACCGTTTCCTGCTAAATAACCGTCTTGCTTTGTTGTAGCTCCAACGATTCGGGCTATATCTCGTGCTACCGAGGGCTTCTCAGCAATAATACATGTTGTCATAGTCTTTGAAAGGATTATGGGTTACATCTTACGTCCTCGAGACTTTTTCTGCTTGTTCTCGTCCTGCTTCTGCTTTTGTTCAGCAGTGGATGCTGTTTGCCCCTTTTTCAGTGGCTCTTTCACCTGCTTGGTAGCTTCGTTGGTCTTGCCGTGGTTATTGACGGCTACTTGCGTTTTGTGCTCTTCTGCCACGGCTTCGACCTTTCCCGCCCCTTGCTTCTTGTCAGGGTTCCATTTGTAGAAGCGTGGGCGGTTTTGCTCTTTGTCCATACGGACATAGGCATTGAAGGGTTGTCCCTCTTTATCGATCATGTTTTTGAGGTAAAGTGTGCGACCGTTGTCTAAGGCTTCTCGTTGCTTCTCTGACAGCTCTAGACCACAAAGCTTGCGAGGTGCCTTGCCTTGTTGACGATCTTGTCGCTGTTCCTGACGCTCTTTGAGACTTTTGTTCTCTCCGAAGATGAACTCAATGCCTTTCTTCTCTGCATTGACCTGAAGCGTAGCATCGAAGGACTTGCCACTCTTAGCGGTCATACCTTCTACTTTCACTGCTTTGCCCTCCACTAGATCTTTGTATTGCTGGTCAGAGAGCGTGACGCCTTTGATCTCTTGAGGAATACTTACACGGTCGGCACGTAAGGCGATAATCTCATTGGTCTGTGGGTCGATGGAGACATAGGCTGCGAAAGGCTCTCCGCTCTTGGGTGTTACCTCAATGGTTTTGCCGAGATTACCGGTTGCGAGTAGTTGCTCCTTCTCTTCGGGTGAGAACTTGTAGCCCATATAGGGATAGTCGAGCTGTGGCTCTTTACGCATAGCGTGTATGGCTAACCCGATATTGCCCTCATTATCTGTGCGGAAAGCAAGGCGAGCCTCTGTGTAGATAGTTGTATCTCCTATGGGAATGGCTATGGTCACGAGGTTGCTCTTCTGCCAATTGAGCATCTTCTCTAGCTCACCACTCTGCTCTAACCGCTCTCGGGAGAGTCCGAGACTGTCGAGCATCTTCCAGTCTACCTTTTCTGCATCTATGGCTGTGCTCTTCTTCTGCTGTGGCAGATAGTCTTCAAAGGGTACACCGACCTCTGCCAACTGTTGTCTGCTTTCGGGAGTTTCACGGCTTTGGAGCAGAGTACGCAGGTTATCCACGCCTTGCTCTACATTGCTCGCCAACACCTTGTATAGCCCGAAATGGGAGGGGTTATTGAACTGCTTGAGGAAGTTGGTCATAAAGTTCTTCAGTAGTCCATCCTTGCTGTTGAACTTTAGAAATGCAGCCTGATTAGCTTCAAGTGGCTCAGTTGTTTTGAGCTTGCCCTTATCATCAATGCCCGAAACGATAGTGAGTTTCCCCGCTTCTTGCTGGTTCTTTACCTCGGTGCGATCCTCTAAGACCAGCACGTAGTTGTCATTGCTATTTGCTTCCATAATTCACTCTGTTTGATTTGAATAATACCTTTCAGACAGCAAATATATATAGGAGCAACTCTCTGCTTTTCACCCGAGGATAAAGAAGGAAATAGTAGGAAAACGATAGCAATTAGGTTCTTGCAGTCAGAGTTGAAGCATTACATAAAGTAATCTCGTCTAAGTCTCCATAGAGGAACTCGAAAATTCAAGGAGCTTATTTTTGATTATCCAGTGAGGAATTTTCATATCGTTATCAGTCATATCGCTACTCGCCTTTAATCTCTAATCTCTATTTCTGCTAGGAAATACCGATTATATCAAACGAAATACCAACTATGTCAAGTAGAGCTACTTCTGCTAATCGTCTTTTTGCGTACCTTTGCGCTGTAATTTAGAACGCTGATATGGGATGTATCAACTACGTAAATTCAACTAAGTGGCTAACTGCCAGCCTCTTACCCCCCCCACACACACACCCGCCGCATACACTAGTGTGGGAAAGTCTTCCACAGAGACACCTCTCGTGGAATGCAGATGCACTGTACTTAGTAAAAGAATCCAGCAAACTTCTGCTTGGACGGGGTGTTTCTACACATCACCTTGATGGAGAATTCATTACGATGAGATATTTTTTATGGAAAGTACCTTTCGGAATTAAACCTGTTAAGACGAGAAATCTCTAAGGCGGAACGAAAGTTGCGTACATATGGCATTTAAGAACTCAATAATACATACTCACTAAACAATACTATGAACAGAGCAGTAACAATTTTGCTAGGTTTTCTAACCATCGGTCTAGTCGCTCTGACCTCCTGTAAGAAGGATGACAAAGAGCCTCAAAAGAACGAAGGAACGACCTACGTTAGCGTAGCTATCAACCTACAATCTAGCCTACGCGCTGGTACAGGTACGACTGACGATGAGTTTAACCTCAAGGGTACTTGGAATGGCAAGGACGCCATTGAAACGGTTGCCGTGTATGTCGTCGGAGATGGTTCAGTCTCTTATGGTCAATACACAATGGCTGATTTTAAGATCGTCAAGGCCGCTGATGACACCAACATCACCATCAAGCCTAAGAATGCTATTCTCACCAAACCTGGGTCGAAGAAGATTTACGCCCTCATCAATGCGCCTGCGGAGATAACCAAAATGCTTGAGATGTCTATGCCCGCTCATTTCAACAAAGCTTATGCCAAGGCTGTTGAGAATATGACGACGGCTCAGGTAGCTCGTGCAAACGGAGAGAAAGAGGATGTCATTATGATGTCCAATGCTGATGAGTGCAAGATTGATGTTGAGGATGGTGTCTCCAAGGAAGAGGCTATCCAAGGAACGAAGAATCGCGCCAAGGTAAATGTGAAGCGTGTCGTAGCTCGTGTGATCCTAACGACAACTAAGGATACCTATCCCATCGAACTAGAAGATGGAACTATGCTTGGTACAATCAGCAATATCACCTATGCCGTAGCTCAAGGTGAGAAGGCTTTTTACATTAGCCAGCAGAAGAATAAGGAGGGGCTCATCGTCACTCCAGGATATTACTTCCTGCCAGCTGTTGATGCGACTAACCCCAGCAAGCTGACCAACTACGCGGAGCAGGCTAAGATTTACGACTATAGTGATCTTAAGGCGACCGCTGATAACCCTCGTACAGCACTTGTAGCTGCAGATTTAAAGTCAGCTCTAGAGATCGGAAAGAAGAGCCTCGAGAGCAGTGCTTTCATCTTTGAGGCTAGCCATATGTTTGGGGAAGATGGTCAGACGGTTGCTAACTACACGGGGAAATTCCGTCGTGGCAACACCCCTTATGTCTTGGTTCGTACGAAGTTTACGCCTAATCTAGATCTATTCTACAACGACTACCAGAAAAGACTGTTCCAAAAGGTAGGTCATAATGGCTCCTTCTACAGAGGCGAGGATGGTCTCTTCTACGTTAATATAAGGACTAAAGATAAACCGGATAAAGTTCAAGAGAGAAATGTCCCCAAGCAAAAGTACACCAAGTTTGAGGGTGGTAAGGTACTCTATCATGTCTTCGTCAATCCCGATGAAGTCTATAAGACGCTGAATGCACCTGCCTATCGCAACAACATCTACCACATCAGTGTCTCGGGATTTAAGACTCTCGGTCTCAACTGGAACCCGCTCTATCCAGAGGATCCGGATAATCCTAAGGACAACCCTGATCCTAAGCCAAAGGGAGAACCTGAACCGCCTTACGTCCCAGGAGACTTCAATACTCCTAAGGAGACCTATCTATCGGTAGAGATTAATGTCATTCCTTGGAACGTACACAGTTTCGAGATCCAGCTTACGCTCTAATGAATGACAGCCTTGATCTGCTGGCGCGGACGCACACACGAGCATCCATGCTTGGCAGATTGTCTGAATGGAGATCTTAGTGACACTAGATATACACTAATCGCCCATCTATAGGGACGCACGGAAGGACTGCGTCCGAGCCGTGCGTCCCTATCCCTCCCCAGCTTCGTTAGCCTTACCTTTCACACCGACACACTTGATCTCTCAATCACTGCTAGATCTTATGAAGCGACACACTATATATAGTATATTCCTGTTGCCCCTCCTCGTCTTATCACTCGTGAGCTGTGATAAGCTCGTATATGACCGAGGCGAGTGCCCCACGATATTGGTCTTCACTCCCTATATGCAGACACCTTGTATGACAGACAGTGCTTACATAGGCAGGGCAGGCTACATGGATATCGTCATCAGTGTTCCCTCGTCTGGAGAGATCATCGCATACAAGCACCTAGAGCCTGCAGACCTAACCGCAGCCTCTAAAATTGAAATCCCCGTACCTAATGAGTGCGGTGAGACCTATCGCTACACTATCTGGGTGGGTGCTACTCCCCACCATTACACAATGAGTGACCTAGCTCCTGCATCGGGCAATAAACACCCCGACTGCCGTCTAGCAATTCAGCTCACAGAGCAAGACAGACACACTGGACTACTCCCTGAGTCGCTCTACTTCGCTACAGACACTGTCGAGTGTCCGATGCCTCCTGGAGGTAGCACGATTAGAGTGCCCATTGCGCCAAATCTGACGCGCTACAGCAATGACTTTAACATACATCTGACAGACTTACCCAGCCAGATTATCTACCCGCTCCATATAGAGATCGAGGATAATAATGCAGCTTACGACTTCATGGGGGAGCTGCCCAATCCTACGAAGCATGTCATCTACGAGGCTGTGCTACCCAATGAGGGGACGACACGTAGCACACGCCTCAGCACGCTACGTCTAGATGACTCTAAGACGCTACCTCAGCTTAGTCTCGTGCGCTCCGATACGGGGGCTAAGATCTTTACCTACGACCTCAAGAAGTTGCTCGCCAAGACACCTGACTACCGACCCGAGTGCCAGTTCGAGTACGACGTAGAGATACGTCTCAAGGACCTTCCCGACAACACGCACTACGCTGTCGAAATAATCATCGATGGCTGGATGGTGCACTCCTACGAAATTGAACTATAACTTTTTACCGCATACTCATATCGTTACATCACTATGGCTCGACCACGATACAATATAATATACACTACACTCCTAACTATCGGCATGTTGCTCTCCCTTGCCAGCTGTGTACGGCAAGATTGTAACGAGGAGCTGATAGGTGATGGCCAGGACCTTTATTTCTCGCTCCGGTTCAGAGTGAGAAAAGCGCACAATCAGAATCTGCGAGCTCAAGAGGACGGAGTCTACAGTATCAACACCGACAAGACCGACAAAGAAGACTATGTCAAGGAGCTTCGTGTCATACTACTCCAAGGAGATGAGGTAAAGAAGAACTTCTACTTTAGGGCTCTCGACCCTGACTCTCATAGCCCCAATAAACTTACTACGGGACACAATGAAGTCTCATTCAAGCTTGAAGAGGATGAGATGAACATCTATGATATGATGATCATTGCCAATGAATCTTCTTTGAGAACTTCAGGGAGAAAAGATCTCTCCAAAATCCTCCCTGCCGTTACAACACGAGATGAGATTAAGTCAATCGCGTTGAATACTTATGGTATAGAGCGCAAAGTCTCTTCCAAATTTTATGTCCCAATGACTGCCGAATATAGTAATGTCGATATGCGAATCAAGGATTGTGTCGAAGCTACTAGGCGTAGCGATGGTAAGTTTGATTGTAGTTGGATAGGTCCATGGGGATTTGATCGTGTTGTTACTATAGATCTAGATAAAGTCTCAGACGAAACTCCGCTCTTCCCCGCAAATCAATACTCCTCTCTCGAAACGTCTTCAGATGCAACAGCTGTGAGACTCTCCCAAGAAGTAGATGAGTCTTCTGTGGTCGGGCTAGACAATCTCCCTGATGATGGGTCTATTGGAGGAGTTTATCTGCTGGACTATCGAGTACGCTTTTACCTGCCTGAGCGTCTTGTCGCAGAAGCTCAAGAAGCGGATCAGGCGACAGAGATGAAGATTACGTGGAACTACTATCCCAATCCGTGGAATAGTAGCAAAAAAGAGGAACATACAAATCAGGTTTCGTTTGTTCGTCAGAACGAAAAAGCTGATGATTACCTTACTACCTCTGCTACTTTTGCCCCCTCAGAAAAGAGTGTCTATCGCAATAGTTGCTATCGTATCGCAATTTCTCCATATCGTGCTGACTTTAGATCTCTAGAGACAAGACGAGACACCTTCTAATTCCTTACGAACCTTAAGCTACTTGACTATACGATTCATCCCCATCAAAGGCTATGAAACACTATAATCTCACAAGAACGATATATAACAAACGATTTTGGACATACCTCCTAATCCTCTGTTCCTATTGTGCCTTACCTTTAATAGCACAAGCTCAGCTACAGGTAAAAGTCGGTAAAAATCGCCCTTGTCTCCCAGGAGTCCCTAGAGGTACTGGAACCATACAACTTGAAATAGAGTCGGGGACGGCTCCCTATTCCATCCACTTCACTCAAGTGCCTGAGGGCTTTGCGGAGCCAAAGACTTACACCGCTAAAACTGAAAAGATTACCATTTGGAATCTTCCCTCAGGAAATTATGGGCTGGAGATATCCGACGCCTCGGGATCTATTGTACCCAAACAGGCGAAAGTTGAAGAAGCTCCAACGCCTAGTCATTGGATTCCTGATACTGGCGGGTGGACACAGCGCTTTACGACACCAGCTGGACACCCCGATTGGGTCTCTATGCGCTTTCAGTTCGGAGTCTGTTCAGAAGACCCAAATCCAATCTATTTTGGCTATCCAGTTGACTCGATTTTTTACTACTTCGAGTATGCTTTCTGCATGTATGCCGACTATATGCTCTATACGAATCCCGATCTCAATTTCCCAGGCAAAGAAAATGCGAAGCCTATCAATTGGGTAACTCTCAATAAATATGAAGGCGAGGAGCCTACCTTCCAAGGGGAATATGGGCTGTGGAAAGTAACAGATTCGTTTAAGGATTATTGCCCCGACAGCGATGGGAAATTCCCAATCGTAACTAAAGAAGTGCCACACCTCTTTGCCAAAATCAGCAATGGGATGACTGCAAATGAGATGGTTACTCACACCCCTTATGAACAAATGGTTATCGCTTGTCGTCCGAAAGGAGCAACAGATCCAAAGTATGCTAAATTTATTACTCAGGTGTGGGGCAAAAATGCGTATGATCCTAATCCTTGGCTTGAAGCAAGCGATCTTCCACTCTATGATCCAGCCAAGAGACCTTATAAGATGGAGTATAGACCGAAGTTTCGTATCAAGGAAGAGTTCATAGAGTCTTTGACATTTCCCGTAGAGGTGAGATCGTCTGCACTTGGCGGTGTGAACCCTTTAGGTCCTGTATTCTTTACCAAGGAGGACGCTAGAGAATGGAAAGAATTTAATAAGGAGATGTCTTGGGAGGTGGCAAATACTGTCGTAATGAAAGATGCTGCTGGGAAGGTGGCAACAATGCGGTTTAGTAACAAAATAACCGATATCTCAACCACTGACGATGAGGCAGGTCTTATACTTAGAGATTATTATCGAGATACTAGACCTGATACCTTTGATAAGCGTACGAATCTCTTTCTTCCTGGAGCAGAGCCTCATATAGAAGGTCATTACTTTTGTGAGGGTACAATGGATGTTGTTTTTGCTTTAGCGATTGAGGATGGAGCCCTTGGCTGGTATTTTCAGATTCCGGCTGCGGGTGCTCAAATCACCTTAATAAAGGCACCAGCAGACTACGAGCCACAAAATGAGTATCAACCCAAGCTCAATGTGCCTATCACCATCCCTAAGAATCATACCTCTTGGTGGATTTATCCATTCCCCAACGATGCAGCTCCTGCAGATAATCCTTATGCGGAGCCTTGCTGGGATGTCAAGCTTCCACCAGGTCACTACGATTTTAAGGTTACCTATATGGATATGTTTGGGGAAATAAGATCGGTTGGTGACGATCACGTTCTCGATCATGGTCTTTTATATGATCATCGTATTCCCAAGTTTGAGTATGGACCTGAGCGAGCTAACATAAAGCCAGTTATTGATCCAGTTGACTGTAAAAATTTGCGTGTATATCCATTTCGTGGGGCTAAGTCTCCCGAGATAATCCTTCGAGATGGTAAGCCCGTCATAACTGTTGCCACTGTAAAGCTATACGATCCGATGAACAAAGCCTTCTTCCCCAATGAGACTTCTAAATGGGAGAGCAGTCCAAGGACTAAGGTGAGGGTTATTGCCGACCCTGATGTCCTTAATGGCCGGAGTCCTGAGGATCTCTATGTAGACATCCCTTGGGCAGATTACAAGATCGAGATTACCTACACGACTGAAAATGCCAAAGATCTATTTTGGTGGGATATAACGGAGCTCCCCTGTTTAGATCTCCTACATACTCGTGAGATTGAGGTTGGGAAACCAACGTATGACCGAGATAACTTCGAGGCGTATATCTGTAAGAGTGGAGCTGGGGCACACATATCGTTAATGCCGATTAAAACGGCAGGGCGAGTTTTTGTCGAGCTACGAGAGATGGACAATAAGACAGTCATCGCTAGTAAGGTGCGTGAGGCAGATGATAATGGACCTATTGTCTTCGACCTAACAGCAGACCAAGTCCGCCCTGAGTACTATCTCTATATGCGTACCGAGAAGTGTGATCGAGAGAATGAGGGTGAAAAGATTACGCTGATTGACTTGAGCAGTGAGCACATCTTGATACATAATGGAGAGTTCCCTAAGTATTGTGAGGGTAGCACGATCCTTCTCAAGATACCTAAGGTCTCCGCTCAGTCGAAGTATAGCTGGACTCTCCCTGATGGGTCAACTATAGAGGGCCCCGAACTCAAGATAGAAAATGCTTCCAAAGCTCACGCAGGACACTACAAGGCTCATATCACGAATGTCTTGTGTGATCAAGCTGCGATAGATGAGGAGATTGACTTTCAGTTGATCATCTCTCCGCCTGAACTGTGGTGGCGTAAGGACGCTGGCTCTGCAGACTGGAACTCAACTGAGAACTGGGCAGATAGTCAAGGTAAACCGATAACGGCTATTCCAGCATCTTGTACCAATGTACATATACCAGCTGTTGTCGATAAGTTCTTCCCAGACTTAGATCCAGCAAAGACTATGAGACAGTCCTTCGGAGAGCCTGTGTGTAACGATATCTACTTCCATTACGGCGCAGCACTAGGCAATCCTCAGCTACTCTCTAGCTATGCTCGAGCTTTCATCGATTACAACTTTGGCATTATGCAAGCCGATGGGACAGTTAAGCCTTACGAAGATCCTCAGCATCTAGAGGCTAATGCGCTTCTCTTGGAGCGTGATAGATGGTATATGTTATCTACGCCAATCAAGAATGTCTATGCAGGAGACTTCTCGCTAGCAGGCTATCCTCTGACCTATCAGCGCTATCTCAAGCTACTGCCAGTCAATGCTGATGGCTCACTAACGGAGGCTTCTTTCGATCAGGCTATCAACACTCAGAGGACTCCTATAGCAGACTCTAACCTAGCATTAGCCCTCAAGGTCGTTGGTTATCAATCTAACAAAATTGGTGCTTCTGATCACAAGAACCTTAATGGTCTACAGGGTATCATACGCTTGCCATTTTATGAGACCAATGAGCTGAATCGACGCAAAGAGTTCTATCCACTCCATCGATATAATCCAGATGAGTTGCTGTCGCTATTCGTATATTTCAACGAGCGAGACTTGAAGCCAGTCAGCAAGATAGACGAAGCACGTAGAGATCCCGAACAAGACTATCGCTTTGTCTTTGAGGATAGTGCAACCAAAGCTATCGGATCTATCGCCGATGATACGGCTGGTGAAGCCACGGAGGGCTACACATTGAAGCTTAAGAAGATTGCCGAGGTGCCTCAGCTGATGGCACTTGTGGGCAATCCATTTATGACTCCGATTAGCTTTGACAAGCTTTATGAGGCAAATGCTAATAACATAGAGCCCTACTACTATCTATTCACCGATGGTGCGTGGCACTACTATCACGTCAATGCAGTTGCTCCAGATGCTACATCCACGCAGTTGCCAAATGGTCAGATTGCTCCACTTCAGGCCTTTGTTGTTAAGGTCAAGATGGGCGTCTCTCAGCTTCACTTCCCCACGACAGGAGATCAATCGGTACTTCTACCTCCTAAGGCAGATGGTACAGCAGACTATGAGCTACGTAATGGCAATAGTGCAACAAGCCTTGCCGATCAGAGAGCAGTAAGTCTGACCGTCTCTGATGTCAAGGGTGCTAAGGGCTTTGCTATGCTACTGCCCGAAGCGACCGTTAGTGCGACACCCGCACTGATTGCTCCAAGTACGATGCAGACCGCTCCAGTTGCCTATTTTGTCAATCCAACTGACGGTAGCTGTAACTTCGTACAGACTGATGCTCCCTATACGAGTCTCGAACTAGGCATTTATGCGCCTACCGATGGTATGCTCACGCTAGACTTCAGAACAATGTCGGAGAAGCCCTTTGACAAACTGACACTCTACGATCGCCTGCGAGGTACTGAGCAGGATCTGCTCACTAATCCGAGCTATAGCTACGCTTATAGTCCCCGAGATGGACGACGCTTCGAGCTACGTATGTCGTATGCTGGTGTCCGCTCGAACAAGGAGGTGGTTGATCCACAAGACGAGCTACAAATAGAGCGCACCGCTACGGGCTATCGCATCTCCTATGGTCAGGGTATCGCAGGCTACCAGCTCTACAGCGTACAGGGCTATCTACTAGAGCGTGCTACGACCGATGGTCAGACGCAGGTAGAGATCGAGATGCCCGAGACAGAGGTCGTCCTGCTCGACGTACAGTCCACCGACGGTCTCCGCTGGATCAAGAAGCTCCAACGCTAAGGATGCGCGCGCAGTCTTACGGTGGCTTTGCTGTATCTGTGTCCGTTATTGACAATGTGAGATGAATAACCCGCTATAGGGACACCTGCGAGCGCCCCTAGCGGGTTACCCGCAGGATTGACGCATTATAAACACTCTACTAGGAGCAGCACAGGAGAATAACCGAGGAATGTGTGGCCCTGGCATCACTACATAGTGCTACAGCCGAACTCTGAGTACTCCTACAGTCAGGATGATTCGGATCTTCCCAGAGGAAATCCCAAATAGCTCCGTAGAAAACAGGGATCCTTCACCGAAGCGAAAAATGAAACTTCGAAAGAATGAAATCAAAGTTCGGAGGAATTTGTCCGTACCTCGGTGGAGAATCAGCAATCCCCACCGAGGGACTGCACCATTTCCTCCATAGAGCGAACGACGATCCTGCTCGTTATGACACGTTAGCCTTGAGCGGTCAGTCGCTATCCCTTGCTTGTTTGTATCTTTTCAAGTAACTTCGGGGTATCAAAGAAACGTAACTGTATTATGAGACTTCGCACCACACTATATATATTGTTTGCCACCTTACTATCTGTCACTATGACTATGGCACAGCAACCAGCTACCTCTAGCCAAGCTCTCTACAAGGAGCTACAGGAGTTACAGAAGAAGCGGCTGCCGACGCAGACGCTCTCCTGCGCTGAGCGACTCGCCGCACAGGCTCTCCGCGAGGGCAATCTCTACTACACCATCGAGGCTCTAGAGGCGCACAAGACGGCTCTTCGCAGACTAGACTACAACCGTCTGCTGGAGCAGTTTTCCCTACTCCACACCACGTGGCAAGGACGGGATAAGCTGTCGGAGCGGGATCAGCGCTTCCTCGCTCTATACATAGCGAATCAGTATATCAGTCGGAGCTACAGTCAGCGCCTGAGGTCAGAGGGACTAAGCCTCACGACCCAAGAGCAAGACAACTTCACGCCTCGCTACTGGAGTGAGGCGGACTATCTGAAAGCTATTGATCCATTGATGGAGATAGCTTTCGCTCCCAATGCTGAGCTCTACAAGGTGATACCACGGCAAGAGGCGAAGCAACTATCCGCTGAGCTTTACGCTGATCGCCTTCCCAAAGAGGGTAGCTATACGCTCATAAGCCACCTGCTGAAGGCTCTACCTATCTCTCAGTTGCATCAGCTAGAGCAAAAGCTCGGACGCACACCCACCTGGTCGGATCGGATCGGTGCGCTCATAACGGAAGATCAACTCCAGCAAGCAGACGAGGGGGCTAGGCTCTATGCCCTTTATCAAGCGGTGACGCTCGAGAAGACAACCCGTGGCACAGCTCCCAGTACCGTAGCGGAGCAATTAGAAGGCTTACTCCAGCAGAGCCAGCAGATGCACCTTGAGACGAAGGAGATTTACAAGCGACTCTTCCACTACTACTATGCCAACGGCTCTGACCCTCTGCGTGCTTACCACTTCATCACGCCTTACCTGAAGTGGCTAGACAAGCAGGGCAAGTACCCTGAGTTCTGTAAGGGGATCCGCCGACAACTCTTTACCCCACATCTAAATATCTTCTTCCCTAACTTTATTTTAGCTGACCATCTAGGGTTTGTAGAGCTTCAAATGAGCAATGTGGAGCGACTAGAACTAAAGCTCTTTGAGCTTACGCCACAAGACGCTATCAAGGCGGAAGGACAAACTATTCCCGAGCAAGCTAAGCTCGTCTGGAGTCACACATATCAGGGGAAGCAAGGTTTGGAGGCGATGGTGCTACAGTGTGACTCGATAGAGCTCCCCTCCCTACCAACGGGACACTATCGCCTGCAAGCGGTCGCTCATCACACGACAGAGGCACAACAAGTAGAGTATATAAAAAAGACCAATACAACTATCCACGACTGCACCATAAGCGACCTATGGACGCTGAACCTCGGCAACGGAAAGACTCAATTGCTAAATGCCCTCACAGGGCAAGCTCAGACTGAGTCCATACAGCTGTGGAGCTATGGAGACAAGCGCTCAGGGTGGCACTCGAACTATAAGCCTACACTGGACAAGATTGGCGAGCGAACACCCGACAAGCTCGGTATCTTTGCAACACCTAGTCAGGCGAAGCGGGATCGTGCTGTGGCTTTACTCGTGGAGAGTGCAGACAATCGGTTGCTCTTACCCACTTGTGGCTACCAGTACAACTACCGTGGCAAGCGTGGCACTCTTCAGCTATCCAAGACGTTAAGCACGGCGCTCCTACAGACCGATAGAAGTATCTACGAGCTGGGTGATGAGATTCAGCTTTACGCTGTCGCTTACCGCAAGGGCTACGACCCGAAGCAAGCGACGGTGCTGCCCAAGCTTGATCTGACCATCAAACTATACACGCCACAGGGCGACACGATCGACTCTATCATAGTCCAGACTGATCAGTGGGGACGTCTTCATACGACCCTCCAGCTGCCCAAAGAGGCGATGACGGGCGGCTACACCATTGAGGTCTCTTGTGATAGCGATCTAGATGATTTCGACGAATATGAGACAACCATTCATGTAGCGGAGTATAAGCGTCCGAGCTTTGAGGGTGCCTTGACCCTGCCCGAGGAGGCGATGAAGCTGGAAGACACGATCTCCGTCCGTGGCTCTGCGATGACTTACAGCGGCTATCCGCTCGCAGAGGCTTCTATAACCTACAGCGTAACGGGAAGCTATAGAAACTGGTGGTTCGGTGAGGATGTTCCCGATCAATTACTCACCTCTGGCACGCTCCAGATCAATGAGCAGGATGGGAGCTTTGAGTTTCCGATTACCCTCTCAGACTTACGCACCGAGGCTATGCGTCAGAACCCGCAGCCTTGGAGCCTACACACCTACCATATAGAGGTAACCATCACGGCGCCTAGTGGCGAGACGCAGCGACTAGAGCGATCTATTTGGATCGGCTCGACACCTGTATCTATGGAGTACGAGGGGGCGGAGACTTTCTTCAAGGATGGAACAAAGACTTTTACCATCCGTGTAACCAACGAAGACAATACGCCCATAGCCACAACGCTAGAGCTACGACTCACCTCGCTCGCTGATACGACAAGCTCTTGGTCGGTAGAGGTGCCCGCCAACGAAGAGCAGCACCTGCCCGCTGAGTGGCTTCGCCTACCTTCGGGCTCCTACCGATTGACTTACATTTACCACGATAAGACGGGCGAAACGCTAAAGGAAGAGCAAGAGATTGTCCTCTTTGCAGAGCGTGACAAGAGTCTACCGATACAAAGTACGCTCTGGGCAGCTTCGCCCTCGGAGGAATATCCACGAGGTGGCGCACCTACGATATACTACGCCAGCAACGAGAGCCAGCAGTCAATCTACTACGTCATCAATACGGTAGACCAACCCGCTATCTACGGACAGCTTCCCGCGCTCCCTGCCCAGCAGGTGGGTCGCTGGCAGCCGAAGCTCCCCAAGAGTGTCGACCCCAAGGGGCAGATCCGCATAGAGCTCTACTGCGTACGCGACGGACGCTACAGCTCTCAGAGCTTCGAGTATCGCTATACGGCTGACCAGCCGACCCTGCAGCTCTCGTGGATCGAGATGCCCGACAAGCTCCTCGCTGGCGAGACCCACACATGGCAAGCTCGCCTCACTTACAGCGATGGCACGCCGGCTCGTCGCATCCCCGTCATGGCGTGGATGTATGACGCTGCCTTGGAGAGCCTACGCCGGCACAGCATCGATCGCTTGGCTCAATACATACCGCTCTACCTTCATGATGTCAGTCCGAACCCTTGCTTTGGCTTCGATATGAAGGATTACTACCCGATGGCTTATGGCTATGGAGGAGGCGCTTATCCGGAGATGGCTCTTGCTAAGAGCGCCTCCCTAGAGGGTGAAGTGATGGGGCTAGCTAATGATGAAGTCTTAGTGAAAGATATGAGCGAAAACAGACTAGCCGAGGTGGTGGTAACCAGCGTTGCACCTAATCTGCGGAAGGACTTCTCTCAGACCGCATTCTTCCTAGCGGACCTCTACACCGATGACGAGGGCGTTGTCACCTTTACGGGCAAGATGCCCGAAGCACTCTCCAGCTATCGCCTTGCGCTCTTTGGCTACGACAGCCGACTGACGGACTGCGCCGCAACGACCGACATCAAGAGCTACCGCCAGCTGATGGTCGAGACGCTGCAGCCACGCTTCCTCATGCAGGGAGACCAAGCCTACCTGACGGGGTCGATACGTAACCTCACCGAGGAGCCGCTCCGTGGCATCCTTCGACTAGTCCTCTACGATGCTCTAGCGACGGACAGCACAGCGACACCACTTGCCGACGGCACACGGGAGCTGGCTCTCACCGTTCCCGCCAGTGGCGTGACGCCCTACGCCATCGCCCTGCCCGCTCTGCCAGATCTCTCGGCACTGCGGGTACAGGTCTACTTCGTCAGCGACTCACTTAGCGATGGCGAGGAGTACGTCATCCCCGTACAGCCAGCGACGGTACGCACCGTCGAGAGTATCCCCTTCGCGTGGGACAAACAAGCGAGCTACTCTTACCCGCTCAGCGCGTTGCTCGGGCAGGCAAGCGATCCGTCAGCTTCGCTACACTTACAGCTCTGGAGCAATCCACGTTACTTCGCCTTGCAACAACTGCCGATCCTCTTTAACAATGAGGAGCGAGACGCTATCAATACGGTCCTTCGCATCTACACTTTGACCCGCACGCAGCGACTGCTACGCCAGCCTGAGATAGCTCAGTGGGTTCAGGCACAAGCTCAGGCGACTGAGGGAGCCAACAAGTTGACCAGTAACCGTGAGACCACACTCCTACCGCTAGACGAGACTCCTTGGCGAGCTACCGAGCGGTGGCTAGACGGTGCACAGAAACAGCTCTGGACACTCTTCAAAGCTCCCAATGAGCGCACCACAACCAAGGATATAGCGCAGCTGCGCAACCTACAGACCAGTTCGGGAGAGTGGTCGTGGTACCCCGACATGCCTAGCTCCTCTTACCTCACTCCGCTCATCCTCGACTACCTCGCAGCAGTCAGTGAGCTAGAGCCAAACCTTGAGATAACCTCTATGCTTTCCCGTGGATGGCAGGCTTACGACCGCACCACGACCAAGCAGATGCAAGAGATGAAGAAAGAGCTAGCCAAGAGCAAGCGGAAACCTACCCTCCCCGCGTGGGGTGCCGAGTGGCTCTACCTCTCCTACCGCTGGCGTGACGCTAGGGATCTGCAAAAAGAGCCGACCACGAAGGCTCTCATCGACTACCTCACGCCACTTCTCGTCAAAGAGGCGCAGCAGCTCCCCCTCTACGCCCTACCGCAAGCAGCCTACACGCTCTACAAGCAGGGCAACGTAGAGCAAGCACGACAGCTCGCCGAGATCCTGCACGACCACCTATCCTACGAAGCGGCTCAGGGTGCTTTCTTTGCCAACACCCTCGTTGGCGGTTACTTCTGGCGAGACCGCTCTATGTCGCTACAGCGAGAGACCATTGAGCTCTTCGAGCTGCTAGGTCTCTATCCCGACACGGTACAGCAGATGCGTCGCTGGGCGATGGAGTACCTACGCACCAATCTGCGCGCCTCCAACCTCACGCAGCTAGAGCTCCTGCTCACGCTCCTAGAGGACGGCGCTGGGGAAACGGCTACGCACGACCAGGTGACCATCTCCATACCACTTGCCGATGGTACGACCGAGCGCATCGAGACCGACTCCTACTGCGGACTACAATACAAGCCTAGCCAGCTAGACCGCACGGGCAGCATCGTCATCACACACAGCGACCCGCAAGCTATCCTCTGGGGTGGCATCCTAAGCGTTGGCGAGAAGCCGCTCAGCGAAGTGTCCGAGCGACAAGGTGAACTGATGATCGAGAGCAAGACTTACGTTCGCGAAGAGATCAATGGTCAACTGCAAGAGCGTCCCATCCAGTCTGGCGAGAAGCTTACCGTCGGGACGATCCTCATCACAAAGCTTCGCATCACCACCCGTCGTGACCTAGACTTCGTCACCATACGAGACATGCGCTCCGCATGCTGTCACGCAGGCTCAGTGCGCTTACGCCACCGAGTACTCCGCTCAGACCGCTATGCCAACCCCTTACACCGTAATAGCAAATGATTGACCCCATACAGATCGTCGAGCGTTACCTACGGCACGGCTACCTTGGTGGCGAGCTCCTACGCGTCTTATGGCAAGTTTGAAGGCAGAAAAGCCACAAAGAGCGGGCTCAATCACTGCAGTAGCAGTGGTTGAGCCCGCTCAATTTGTCTTCACATCTCTAGAGGCAAAGCTGACACACCAATAGATCCGCTCATCGCTACAAGAGATGCTGCGTAAAGGGGCCTCGCTAGAAGCTCTGTAACTCATACTAAGTCTAAAGTAGTTGTTGCAACTGAAGCTAGACAGTATAGAAGAACTATTTAGCGAAGAGCTATGTTAGTTAATCGGGCGATATCCCATTTACTCCTTAATCAGGTGAGAGAGTGTTGGGTCAGCTTTGATACGAGCAGTCTCAGAGTCTACGAGGGATAGCACCTCTTGCTTGACTTGGCGATAATTGGCTTCAATAGTCTCCCGCAGACTATCGGAGCCATTTTCGTTTGTGAAGTCCGCTATGATGGGGATAGGCTTGTAAGCTTTCGTTTCAGCAGAGACCTTGGCAACATCCACAACGATCTCAGCGTGGAAGATTTTCTGATCGATGCGTTCATCGAAATTGTCAGAGACAGCTCCAACAAACATACCTTGTGTAAGGTTACTAATCTTACTTGCAGGAATCAAGCTATCCATCTGCGTAGATATAGATGTGGACTTGTCGTTA
>QWCQ01000716.1_pt1 | contig 18629 bp, 21 predicted proteins | sample 1972701 | NCBI WGS metagenome assembly QWCQ01 (sample SAMN09866704, study PRJNA288562) | Human gut metagenome isolate pre4_stool, whole genome shotgun sequencing... | reverse complement strand
TTAGGTAAGCTAATAGAAAATTCTACAGATATCCTAAAAATCATAGAAAAATATCCAGATAAGGCAACAGGCCTCGGCAAGTTTTCAACCTATTACTTGCCAACAAGCCTTAAGCTTGCCACTTCCTACAAAGAATTTGAAATGGTAAATTCTATGGATTCTAGGATAGTAAAATCTATGGGAGAAATCGAAGAATCAATCAAAACCATAGCCGAAGCCTTCGACAAGATGAAAATCGACCTCCTAGACGATAGGGCCATGGACATAAAGACAGAAATCGACACAATTAACCTCTTGCTTAAACAAGAGGGACTAGCAGAAGATGATTGGAGTTAATATGAGTGATATAGAACTAAGGCTAGACGGATTATCAGAAGACGATAAGCTTGATACAATCAGTGAAAAAGAAATTGAACTAGTGGAAAATAAAATCACATTTTCCCCTGACGAAGAAAAGATGATCGATGAATTTTCCAAAAAAATCGATCTAGAAAATACAAATATAATCCTCCAATACGGATCAGGTGCCCAAAAGAAGATATCGAACTTCTCAGAAAAGACCCTAGATACCGTAAAAAACAAGGACCTTGGAGAAATTGGCGGCCTCCTAGACAAATTGGTTGTCGATATAAAGTCAATGGATCAAGAAGAGACTTCTGGCCCTTTAGGATTTTTCAAAAAACAAGTAAATAAGATAGATGCCCTAAAATCTAAATATCAATCGGCGGAAAAAAATATAGGAGACATAAGTAAAATCCTAGAAAATCATCAAATAACATTGATGAAAGACATTTCCATGCTCGATCAGATGTATGAGCTAAACGAAGATTATTATAAGGAAATCTCAATGTATATAGAAGCAGGTAATAGAAAGCTTATGGCAACTTACAACGAGGATATACCTGCTCTTGAATCCAAGGCCCGTGAGTCTAATCTCCCTCTTGACGCCCAGAAGGTAAACGACCTAAAGGCTCAGGCCAACCGCTTCGAGAAAAAGCTCCATGATTTGGACCTTACAAGGATGGTCTCAATCCAAATGGCCCCACAAATCAGGATGGTCCAATCATCAAACTCAATTATGGCAGAAAAGATTCAAACAACCATAGTAAACACCATTCCTTTATGGAAGAACCAAATGGTCCTTGCCCTCGGCATGAATCACACCGACCAGGCTATAAGGACCCAAAAGAGAGTTACAGACTTAACCAATGATCTCTTAAGGAAAAATGCAGATACCCTAAAACAAAACACAATCGAGACAGCCAAGGCCACAGAACGTGGTATAATCGACCTAGACACAATTAAGCATACCAACGAGGCTTTGATCTCAACCATAGAAGAAGTTAGAAATATCCAAATTGAGGGTAAAAAGAATAGAGACCTTGCCAAAGCTGAAATCAAAAGCTTAGAAGAAGAACTAAAAAGAAATCTTAATAAATAAGGAGAAAGAATGACTGAACAATTAGAATTTAAATTCGACTGCCAAATGCTAATAGCAGGCGAAAACTTAGACGAAGACGAAATATTTGACTATATAACAGAAAACCTAGAAGGAGACAGCCTCCTTGCTGTGGGAGATGAAGATTTAATAAAAATCCACTTCCACTCCAATAAACCATGGGAAGTCTTAGAATATGCAGCAAGTCTTGGAGAAATCCACGACATAGTAGTAGAAAATATGCAAAGACAAGCCGAAGGCCTTCAAGGCTAATATATTTAAGGAAAAAGAGCCTATTAAAGGAAATTCCTCCTCTAATAGACTCTTTTTAGTCTAATAATTCTTTAAGCCTACCAACAACCTTGTAGTCAACTTTCTTTAATTCTTCTATATTTTTGACTCCAAGTAGACACATTATTATTTTTATCTTGTATTGTAAATCTTTTAGGAAGGCTTCACAAGCTTCGTAGCCTCCGTGAAGGAGGTATCTTAGGACTTCACCGCTCATAGCTGCCATGTCAGCTCCTATGATAATTGATTTTACGATATCTGTTGCATTTCTTAGGCCACCAGATGCAATGATAAAGACGTCGTCCGATACACTTCTTACATCTATGATGGATTTTGCTGTTGGGATTCCCCAATCGTAGATTTCAGAAAAGTCTGTCTCTACATCTCTTAGGTCTTCGATCTCTATGAAGTTAGTTCCGCCCTTTCCGGCTACATCGATGTATTCTACTCCCATGTCTATTAGCTTTCTGGCGACACTTTTAGAGATTCCTGATCCTGTTTCTTTTACTATAATAGGAACATCGAGCTTTTCTACTAAATTTTTGATGTTTTCAGAAAGTCCTTTAAAGTCCCTATCTCCTTCTGGCATGACTAGCTCCTGGGCTATGTTTAGGTGAACTTGCATAATATCTGCACCTATCAAGTCTTTGGCGAAGATAAAATCTTCAAGGCTTCTCTCAGATCCCAGATTTCCAATTTTTATTATATCCTTATCCTTAAGGAGTGTGAATGAATCACGGCTTTCATCATCCTTTATGGCTATGGCTTCACTACCTGAGGCCATGGGGATCCCTATATACTCACAGATTGAGGATAGGTCTTCATTGATATCACTTCCAGCTTCCCCTCCTCCTGTCATGGCGTTAACCATAAGGGGCATGGATATAGTTCTTCCTAGAAATTCTATTGATGTATCTATCTCTGCCATATTCACATCAGAAAGAGCGTTGTGCTCGATATAAATATCTTCTAGCAAAGTATTTGTTATGATTTCACTTTTGAGATAATTTTCTATATGTTCATCTTTTCTTCGTCTTCTATCTTCCATTTCCCACCTATCATTCATCTTTATCACTAGTTTCGGATTTTTCTACTTTCTCTTCGGTTTTCTTTGGACTTTCTGCCTTTTCTTCTTTTTCTTTCGGAGCTTCTTCAGAAGGCGTTTCTTCTATCTCTTCTTCTACATATTCTGGTTCATAATATTCGTACTCATAGCTAGGGGCTGGCTCTGGCTCATAGTAGTGAGTTTCGGTATTTTCTATTATTTCTTCTCTAACAGGAGCCTCTACAGCTGGTTCTGGATTTGGTTCTGTAGCTTCCTCGATTTTGTTTTTTCTCTCATCTAGGATATTTCCATCCTCATCTATTCCAGCCTTTGTCCTGTCCCAATTTCTAAGCTTAAAGTTTTGAAATTCCTTGTCTACTAATCTCCATGTCTTTTCAAAATCTGGCAAGTAATAGCTAGTTCCTTCTATAGTTTGCTCTCTACCTGGAACTGTAAAGGTCGAAACATTAGCTGATGAGAATTTTCCTATATTATTAGTCAAATCCATAAGGACTGACATTGGAAGGTTAGTCTTTACGTATTTTAGGTAGTTAGTTACAAAGGTCGTAAGGTTGATTTTTTCTGACTTTGCTACTATTTGATCTACCATGGCCTTCATAAATCCTTGTTGGGCCTCGACTCTTCCTATATCTCCGTTTTCATAAATTTTCCTAGTCCTTAGATACCATAGGGCGTGTTGGCCGTCGAAGTGATTCATCCCTTCTCTAATCTTAAGGCTTCCTACGTCTATCGAAACTCCCTTAGGCACATCGAAGTCAACCCCTCCCAGGGCGTCTATTATATTTTCCACAGCCTTGTAATTTACCTGGACGTAGTAGTCGATATCAAGGCCCAAGAAATTCCTAAGTGTCTGGATAGTAAGCTCTATTCCACCAAAGGCATGGGCGTGATTTACTTTATCGAACTCTTGTCTGATCTTTACCCTGGAGTCTCTTGGGATAGATAGGATGTCGATTTTTCCTGTTTCAGTATTAGCCTTAACTAACATTATGGTATCTGTCCTAGTAAAATCGTCATTGTCATCATCGTCTGAGTTCTTGTCTACTCCAACAAGCAAAAATAGGTGTTCGTGTTCATTACTAGCTATAGCATCGTCGTCAAAGGAGAAATCATCTCCGTAAGTTTTCTTAAGTTCATTGTTTTCGAGCTTATTAAGGATGGTATTAGATCCAAAATAAGCAATTATGGCGACAAAAACTACAGCCACAAGTCTTTTTATCTTCATCATCATTCCTTATCTAATTTTATTAAAACTTCTCTTCCTACTATTATATTCTAAATAAAAACTCCCACAAGATAAAAGCCTAATCTTAATATTCTTTAAATAAAAAAGGAGCCTAAGCTCCCTTATAAGTTTAATATCTTCCCTTGTATTTGAGGGCTTCTGCCATGGATTTGATTGCAACCATGAAGCTGGCCTCCCTCAAATCGACATTTTCTTCTTCTGCCATATCGAAGATTCTTTCAAAGACTTTTAGGAGATCTCCTTCTTCCTTATCCTTAACCTTATCATAGTCAAAATAATAACCTATTTGATTTTGGATCCATTCGTAATGACTTACTAAGACTCCACCAGAATTGGCCATGATATCTGGTATAAGAGTGATTCCCTTATCTTCTAGGATTTGTGCTCCACCTGGAGTCGTTGGTCCATTTGCACCTTCTGATATTACCTTGGCCTTTATTGTCTTTGCGATTTTTTCTGTAATCACATTTTCTAGGGCACAAGGAAGGATTATATCTGTATCTAGGGCAAAGAATTCTTCGTTACTAATCTTTGTTGAATCCTCATAGTCTAAGACTGATCCACCTTCTTCTTTTAACTTCCTTAAAGCTTCCACATCTAGGCCATCTTCATTAATAATTGCAGAAGAACCTGATTTAGCTTTTCTATCACTTGCATTTACAGCGATTAGCCTTGCTCCAAATTCAGACATGTATTTGGCGGCAAAGTAGCCTACATTACCAAAACCTTGACATATAAAAGTTTTTCCATTTAGGCTCTCATTTTTTCTCTCGTAAGCGTATTTTACAGCAAGGGCTACACCAAAACCTGTTGCCTGATCTCTTGCAAAAGATCCTCCAAGGGCAAGAGGCTTTCCTGTAAAGGTCGCAATATCTTCCCTTCCCTCGTTTAGGGCTATATATTCATCGATGAAATAACCCATAATCTTGGCGTTTGTGTTTACATCAGGAGCTGGTATATCTATTCTACTACCTAGGTAATTATTAGTAGCACGGACAAAACCACGTGAGAGACTTTCAATTTCTCTTTCAGAAAGCTCTTTAGGATCTACAATGACTCCTCCCTTGCCTCCTCCTAGGGGAAGGCCCAAAAGAGCGACCTTGATACTCATCATCATAGAAAGGGCCATCACTTCTTCTCTTGTAACATTTTTATCAAATCTTATTCCACCCTTGGATGGACCTAGGGCAGAAGAATGGGCTGACCTAAAGGCCTTAAATACTTTTGTCTTTCCATCATCCATCTTTACAGGAATAGCAACTTCTAAGAGTCTTTCTGGCTCTTTTAATATTTCAAATACAGAAGGATCTAGTTTAAGCTTATCGCAAGCCTTCTTGTATCTTTCTCTAGTAGCTTCTAATATATCTAATTTCTCACTCATTATTAGCTCCTTAATTTGTTTTCTATTAATAATAATACATACAAGTTTATTACTAGTCAATTTCTAAAAATAAAAACTTCCAAGACAAAAATTTATCCTGGAAGCTTATTTACTCCTTAGCTCCTAGAAGCTGGTCTATAGTAGTAAGGCTAGCTCTGTAGGAGTTTGATATAATATCCGGAGTTGTTGGATTTTCCTCGTTGATTTTCCCTGCTGGATCATAGCCTAGGGTGTTGGTGTAAGTGAAAACCAAGCCTGAATTAGGCATTACAGAGTTAATCACTCCAAGAGTTATCCCATCTCCCCCAGTCGTATTTCCTATAAGGGTTGCTGTATTTGAATATTTCATGAAGTTGGCGAAGCCTTCTGCTGCCGAGAAGACATTTGCGTCTACTAGTAGGTAAATAGACCCATCAAAACCATAATCCTTGTTTGAATTGTCAGGATTTACTGTGATTATATCCTTCATATAAAAGTCAAAGCGCTTAAGGTCTTCTTCGTTATCGAGTTTAATAGCAGATATATCAACATTGGAAAGTCTCTCGACATTGTAGCTATCGTCTGCAAACATAAGTTTAGCCTGGTTTGATTCTTTGAAAAAAAGCTTGTTTGTTACAGTTTTGGGGCCGGTAATAAGCTTTGGGAGGAGGAAGTTTTGCCAATATTCCATATTCCCTCCGGCGTTTCCCCTAATATCAATTGTTAGGGCCTTGTAGAGGTGTTTGTTTTTGAGAAATTCTTTTAGGACCTTGAGATCTTCTGTATATTTCTCGCTTCCTGCCATAGATTTTACCCTAAGAACAGCTATATCATCGCTTGCTTCTTCAAATTCAAGATTTGCTGTAGTATCTTTATCAAAAATGGCTGATCTTCTAGAAAGACCTATGGGACTTTCTACATCACTTTGGACTCCATCTAAGCCATATCTGTTTCTTACGACCTGCCTATTAAGATTTAAAAATTCATAATAAATCGAAGGTGACTTCCAGTTTTTTGAAAAATACAGGAGGGTCTTTTCTACATAGGTTTTATCTGCAATTCTTGTATGATTATTCCTTAAATCTCCACAAATCTCCTCCATAACCTTCCTAAAGTCTTCGTCATTTTCGCATCCTTCTACCATCTTCTTGTATTTATCATAATTATTTAGAAAGTCGATATTGTGTTTTCTCTTTAGAACTCCAAAGAAGGGGTAGTTGTTTTGGATTTGATTGAAGAAATAATCGAAATCTTCTAATCTTTCTTCCTTGCTTAGCTCTTTTGGTCTTTGGGCCTTTGGGACTTGAAGTCTTAGGGGCTCGTTTAGATTCTTGTACCACTTTAGGTACTCATCAACCGTAAATCCTGTAATCTTATCTGGAAAAAAGCTCCCATCAGATAGGATAATTCCTGAGTTATCGTACTCTCTCATGGCCCTTTTGCTCTTCATAGAATCAAGCCTCCTACCAACGCAGGAAGTCATTATAATTAATGAAAAAAAGATAAGGGCAAGCTTAAATTTCTTATTCATCTAGAAATCCTCCGTTTAATACCAAATCTCTCTTGTAGAGATCGTAGAGGAGGGGGATATTTCCAATAGGATTTACCAGAGAATATATTATGATAAATACTATAATAAAAGAAAGTCTGTTCTGCTCAAGTCTTCTGATAGAGGCTTGGCTATAGTTTTTATTTTTAAGATTGACGAAGGAAAATACAAGGGCAAAGACTCCGAAGACTATTTCGAAAATCTCCCTATAATAAATACCAAAGGCAAGGACTCCGCATCCTGCCAAAAAGTACAAGAGGCTGCTTAGCTTTACTAGGTTGTTGTATCTTTTTATGAGATTTCTTTCTCTCTTATTTCTCTTTCGCATATCATAATTCCAAATTCGGGTAGACTTTCATGAAATTATCGTCTACAACTCCATTTTTATAGTTTAAGTAACCTGCCATGGCAATCATAGCAGCATTATCTGTGCACAAGATTACAGACGGATGGTAGAATTGGATTCCTTCCTTGTCGCACTCCTCCTTAAGTCTTTCTTTAAGCCTAGAGTTTGCAGCAACTCCCCCACTTACAGCTAGGGTCTTAAGGCCTGTTTCTTTAAGAAGCATCATGGACTTATCTACTAAGACATCGACAACCGCTTCTTGAAAGCTCGCTGCAAGGTCAGCCTTGTTTACTTCCTCGCCTCTTTGTTCAAGCTTGTGGGCGTAGTTTAGGACTGCAGTCTTAAGTCCTGAGAAGGAAAAATCGTAGGACCCCTTCTCTAGCATTACCCTAGGAAAGTCTATAGCGTCTTTATTGCCTTCCTTGGCTAGCTTATCGATCTTTGGCCCTCCTGGATATCCAAGTCCTATCTTTCTTGCGACCTTATCGAAGGACTCGCCTGCTGCATCATCCAAGGTTTTCCCGATGACTTCATAGTCAGTGTAGGAATTTACCTTACATAGGTAGGTATGGCCTCCAGATACTACTAGACTTATAAAGGGAGGTTCTAGGTCCTTGTTTGACAAATAGTTGGCACAAATATGTCCTTGCATGTGATTTGCTCCAATCAAAGGTGTATCTGTCGCAAGAGATAGGCCCTTGGCTGCAGAAATCCCAACCAAAAGCGATCCCATAAGTCCTGGTCCCTTGGTTACAGATATAAGATCTATGTCATCATAACTTAAATTAGTATCGGCTAGAGCCTTCTCTATGAGGGGATTTATAGCCTCAAGATGCTTTCTGCTTGCAATCTCTGGCACAACTCCTCCGAAAAGCGCGTGAATATCAATCTGTGATGATATCAAGTTCACCAATACTTCTCTATCGTTTTTGAGAATCGCAACAGAACTATCGTCACAGCTTGTCTCAATTCCCATTGTATAAAAATCACTCATATAATTTCCTTTTCATATTGTAGGCATCTTCTCCCAATTTCTGATAATAGTTTTTCCTGATGCCATTTTTTTCAAAGCCAAACTTTTCGTAAAGTCCTATAGCCTTGAAGTTTTTGACAGAAACTTCTAGCCAAATTTCCCTAGCCCCACTCGCCTTACTTTTTTCTATAAGATGAGATAAAAGTTCTTCACCGATACCACGCTTTCTGTAAGCTTCATCTACTGCTATGGTAAAGATTTCTACTAGGTCTAGGACCTTGCTCGCTATGTAAAAACCTACTATCTCACCATCTAGCTCATAGACATAGTGGTTTAAGAACGAATTGGCAGTAAGCTCTTTTATAAGATTCTTCTTTGTCCATGGTTCAAAGAATGAAGCATTTTCAATCTCGTAAACCCTATCGGCGTCCTCTATTTTCATTCTTCTTATCATTTTTGGCTAACTCTCTTTCTGCCTGACTGGCTCTAAGGTAGTTTGGAACAATCTCATAAAGCTCTTTTCTAGGAAAATCTTCTTCTATGGCAATCTTTACCAAAGACCTTCCTATAGAATTATTGAAATTTAGAGGAAGACTTATAGCCTTATCAAACTTATCCTCATACTTATCATTCAAAGTTCCAATAAGCTCAACCTCACTTCCTAGGTCATTTACCCTACTTGCAAAGTCATCTATAGTATACAAATCTTCCTTTATCACTTCATTAAAGTTTTCGTCAAACACTGCTGCATAGACCCTATTTCCCCTAGCATCTATCATTGGTGCCTTTAATCTAGCTGAAGATGAATTGTTGGCAAGGGCAAGGAGGGTTGATATGGCGACAAGGTCTTTCCCTGTAGCTTGAGCCAAGGTCTTTGCTATAGTCATCCCAATCCTAAGGCCTGTAAAAGAACCTGGTCCCTTGCTAATAACAAACTTATCAATATCTGCTATCTTCATTCCCAAAAGATTTAATAAGGTCTCGATCATCGGAACCAGGGATTCGCTGTGAGTTTTTTGTTGGTTGACATTAAAATCTCCAATAATCTCTGTCCCATCTGATACAGTAACGGTCGATATCATTGTAGATGTATCAATTGCTAAAATATTCATTTATTTCACTTCCTCTAGTTGACCTATCGTCAATTGTAATCTCTCTCTCATTTTCGCCTAGTTTTTCTATCTTTATATCTATCATGTCTTCTGGCAAGTAAGGCCTTACATTTTCTGCCCACTCGAGTATTGTTATGGCATCTTCTGGATAGAAATACTCCTCGAAATCTATATCGAAAATCTCTTCTGGATCATCAAATCTATAAAGGTCCAAGTGATAAATCTTCTTATCCCCCTCATAGATATTTACTATAGCAAAGGTTGGAGAAGAAGAGTCCTCTATGGCAAAATACTCTGATATATAGCCTGTTAGAGTTGTCTTTCCCGCTCCCATATCTCCCTTAAGATTTATAACATCGCCCTCCTTTAACAGAGAAGCGAATATATTCGCAAATTTTTTTAATTCTTCTAAGTTTTTAATAATCATAATTCCTCTTAGCTTCTATTATACTAAAGAAGACCGAATAAAAAAAGCCCAACCATAATGATTGAGCTTAAGAATCTCGTGTTAGCCTCTCTTAATGATTGGGGAAACTCTTTTATAAATTAATTCCGTTACAAAACTTGCCACAAAGCCTTTGACAATATTAAATGGCGCAATAGATAAAAGCATTAGGCTAAAGTAGCTTTTAACTAAGCTATTTGTCTTAGCTGTCATACCTACAAAAGCATTTAGGTCAAGTCCCATTACCTTAGCATAGGTTGGGAAAACTATAAAGGCGTTTGAAAGTGTAGCAACTGCTGTCATTGCAATAACTCCAAGAGCTAGAGAAAAGATAGCTGTCTTTTTAGTCTTTCTATTTTTATAAATGCTTGATGAAACATAGACAAAAACAGCCCCAACTATAAAGTTAGATAGCTCTCCAACTCCACCTGTAGTAGTCTTTGTTAGATTTAAGATATTTTTGATAAGTTGAATCAAAACACCATACCAAGGTCCCATAGCAAAGCCACCGATAAGGGCTGGCACATCAGCTAGGTCAACCTTCATAAAAGGTGGGGCTATTGGTATTGGAAATTGGATAAACATCAATACATAGGCAAAAGCTGCCAAGATGCCGACTTTAACAACTGAGTTTAAACTAAATGTCTTACTTCTATTCATACTTCCTCCTTATGGGCAATAAAAAATGCCCGATATCAGGGCAAAAAAAGCAGATTACTATTAATCTTCTTTCATCCAGACTTTACTGTCGGTATTGGAATTGCACCAATTCGGTCAAATAGACTCGCGGACTTTACCGCCGGTTAAGGAATTTCACCTTTCCCTGAAGATATCGCTAAGCGATAATATTTAGTTTATTTCTTAACTTTATCATAACAGATAAAAGATCCTTTGCAAGAAAAATGCTATTCGTTTTCACATTTATCTAAGACCCATTTGTAGCCCTTCTTGCTTACGGTCTTTATAGGACTGAGCTTTGCTTTTTTGAATTGACTTCTAATCTTTCTTATGTACTCTCTAACTGATCTTTCAGTTGTATCGAAGCCCTTTTTGGCCATCTCATCTACAATCTCATCCTTACTTAGGATTCTTCCCATATTTTTGATCAGAATTGAGCAAATTGCAATTTCGCTTTTGGTTAAATCTAGGATATCATTGCCAATCCTAAAGATCCCATTGTCCTCTTCGAGACTACAGATGCCCATGCTTATAATATTGGCTTCTCTAAGCTCTTCTACTTTCCTAAAGACATCCTTAATAAACTCCTGCCTGGTTACAGAATGAATTACGAAGTCCTTATCATCTATTTCTGCCTCATAAGGATTATTCTTATATCTTTCTGTTAGATATATAACAGGAATTTTAGTCTTTTGCTTTATAAATTGAATAACTTGCAAGCACTTATTGTGGGTCATGTCGACTAAGATCAAATCGACTCTTCCTAGATCTCTAAACAAGAGATCGTCTATTGAATCGATTTTTTCTACAAGTACTTCGTTTTTATTAAAACGAGAATTAATAAGTGAGGATACCCCATTCTCATTTTCTACAGATAGAATCCTCATACTCTCCTCCATATCCAAGGATTAATTCCAAAATAGAGAAAGTGCATAGATGCACCTTCAATGTTAATTTTACCACAAATTGATAAATCCCGCAAAAAAACAGCAATTATCAAGGCCCAATCCTTCATAATTAAACCATTTTATTTGCCTATAAATTTAGGTACTTTAAAAGGAGTTAATCACTCCCTTACTTAGACTTATCGTATAATATTAAACCTTGCCTAAAGAAGGGAGCAATCATCCTCCTTTAACTTATAGATAATATTTTTTAACTACGTTTAGCTCATCATCTAGTTCGTAAACTAGTGGTTGACCTGTTGGAATTTCTAGACCCATGATATCTTCGTCTGAGATTTTCTCTAGGTGTTTTGCGAGAGCTCTTAAGCTGTTTCCGTGAGCTGCTACTAGGACTGTTTCTCCATCAAGAAGTTGTGGAGCAATGTGGTCGAAGTAGTAAGGAAGCACTCTATCAAGAGTTACTTTTAGGTTTTCTGCTGTTGGAACAACGTCAGCTGGGAGGTGTTTGAACATTGGAAGTTCAGCTTGTTTTTTAGCTTCTTCTTCACTTAGTTCTGGTGGAAGTGTATCATAGCTTCTTCTCCAGATGTGAACTTGTTCATCCCCATATTTTTCAGCTGTTTCAGCCTTGTTTAGTCCTTGAAGGGCTCCGTAGTGTCTTTCGTTTAGTCTCCAAGATTTTTCTACTGGAACAAACATTTGTCCTGAGTATTCTAGGGCATAGTTACAAGTTTTGATTGCTCTTGTTAGAACTGATGTATGAGCATGGTCAAACATTATTCCTGCTTCTTTGATTTTCCTACCAGCTTCTTTAGCTTCTTCTTCCCCTTTTTCAGATAGGTTTACATCAACCCAACCTGTAAATTTGTTGGCAAGGTTCCATTCACTTTGGCCATGTCTTACTAGAACTAATTTTTTTGTCATTATCTTCTCCTTAATTTCTCGTCCATTTCTAACTCTTTTTGTTTGCCTTTTATGGCATCATTTCTCTCTTCATCTAGGGATTCCATCCAGTTTATAGCCTTGGATGTACCTATGATAACACACTCTGTCGCATCGTCTGCTATTCTCGCTTCGATTTGAAGCTTTTCTTGAAGTCTTTGTCTAAGACCTAGAGTATAAGCTCCCCCACCTGTAAGGATGATCTCTCTATCGTATATATCAGATTGAAGCTCTGGCGGTGTTACTTCTAATAGTTTTTTTACCCCATTTATAATCAAATCAATCTCAGGTCTTATTGCATCATAGATCTCTGCAACTGGAAGGAAGATTTTCTGTGGAAGCCCATTTGATATTGACCTTCCTGTTACTTCTATAGATTGCTCGCTTCCTACAAGCCCTGCTTCGATTTTGATCTCTTCGGATTTACTATCCCCTATTAATATACCATATCTTTGTCTAATATAGTCTTTTATTTTTTTATCAAAGGAAAGTCCTGCTGTATTAACAGACTTGCTAGCTACAACTTGTCCCATAGATATTACAGCTATATCACAAGTTCCGCCTCCGATATCTATCACAAGGCTTCCACCTGGATCGGTTATATCACATCCTGCTCCTATTGCTGCAGCTAAGGGCTCTTCTATAAGATAGGTCCTATGACTTCCCGCATTATCACTTGCCGCAAGGACTGCTCTTTTTTCAACCTGGCTTGATTTTGAAGGAACACAGATTAATAGGTCTGGTTTGAGCAAGGCTTTCTTAACTGCCTTGTCCAAGAAATATTTTAGCATTCTTTCTGTAGCCTTAAAGTCAGAGATCACACCATCTTTCATAGGCATGATCGCCTTGATATTTCCTGGAGTTCTTCCGATAAGCTTTTTTGCCTCGCTACCTACCGCAAGTATCTCATCAGTCAATACGTCTATCGCTATGACAGAAGGCTCTTCTAGTACTATTCCTTTGCCAGCGACATACACTAGGACAGAAGCAGTTCCTAAATCTATCGCTATAGATCTTCTTAGTCTTGCCATATCATCTCCTAGTATTTCTTTAATTGATCAATCTTATCAACTCTTTCCCAAGTGAAGTCATTATCATCTCTTCCAAAGTGACCGAAGGCTGCTGTCTTCTTATAGATTGGTCTTCTTAGGTCAAGTTTATCTATTATAGCTTGAGGTCTAAAGTCAAAGTTTTCTTTTACAATCTCTAGAAGCTTTTCGTCATCGTATTTACCTGTGCCAAAGCTATCTACATAGATTGATAGGGGTCTTGCAACACCTATGGCATAGGATAAGCCGATTTCTAGCTTATCAGCAAGTCCTGCAGCAACCATATTTTTGGCTGCGTATCTTGCCATGTAGGCTGCAGACCTATCTACCTTTGTTGGATCTTTTCCTGAGAAGGCTCCTCCTCCTGACTTAGAGTATCCACCGTAGGTATCTACTATTATTTTTCTTCCTGTAAGTCCGCTATCGCCCTTAGGTCCTCCGATTACAAACTTTCCTGTTGGATTTACGTAAATCTTTGTATTTTCATCCATTAGGGAAGAATCAATGACCTTGTCAATCACTTCTCTTTTGATATCTTCTTTGATTTTTTCTAAGGATACTTCTGGGCTATGTTGGGCTGAAATTACGATTGAATCAATTCTTTTGAGCACTCCATCATCGTACTCTACGGTTACTTGGCTCTTTCCATCTGGTCTTAGGTAAGAAAGAGTTCCATCACGTCTAACGTCGCTTAGTTTTTTTGATAGCTTTTGAGCATAGACTACTGATAGGGGAAGATATTCATCACTTTCATTATCAGCATAGCCAAATACCATTCCTTGGTCTCCTGCCCCGATTTTATCGTAGTCTTCGTGACTTGTATCATAATCTTGAGATGAGTCAACTCCTTGGGCAATATCTGATGATTGCTCGATCAAAGAAGTTAGGACAGCTACGTTTGAATAGTCAAAGCCTAGGCTTGGATCTTCGTAACCTATTTCTTTTATAGTATCCCTTACTATTTTTTCTATTGGTGCATAAGCCTCTGTTGATATTTCTCCTACAACTAGGACAAGGCCTGTTGTTGTTACTGTCTCACAAGCAACTCTTGAGTTTTCATCTTGTTTTAGACATTCATCTAAGATTGCATCAGAGATTTGATCGCATACCTTATCAGGATGTCCTTCTGTTACGGATTCACTTGTTATAAGTCTTTTCATTATTTCCTTCTTTCTAAAAGAACTACTGCGCGTGCTTCAATTCCTTCGCCCCTGCCAGTAAAGCCGAGCTTTTCGCTCGTTGAAGCCTTGACGCTAATATTATCTATATCGGTTTTTAAATGTTTTGCCAAAATCTTCCTGATGTCTTCTCTAATTGGGCTGATTTTAGGTCTCTCGCAGATCGTTACAGTATCGAGATTTCCAATTCTGTAACCTTCTTCTTCCATAAGGGCTACTACCTTATCTAAAAGCTCTATGGAGTAAATATCCTTATAGCGAGGATCTGTATCTGGAAATAAATTTCCTATATCAGGCTTAGCAAGAGCTCCTAGGATGGCATCCATTATAGCATGAGTTAGTACATCTGCATCAGAATGACCCAAAAGCCCAAGCTTATAATCAACCTTGACTCCTCCTAGGTATAAGTCTCTTCCCTCAACTAGTTTGTGAACATCATATCCAATTCCTATTCTCATTATACGTCCTTTTTCTTTTGAAGATATGCATTTGCAAAAATAATATCCTCTTGGGTTGTTATCTTAATATTCGAGTATTCTCCATGAACTACCTTGACCTTCTCATCCCTATCGAAGAATTCAAATAGTTGGGAGTCATCCGTTACCTTAAATTCGCTAGCAAGATATTTCTCATACATGGCAAATATAAGCTTTTTGTCAAAGGCTTGGGGAGTTTGGATGTTGTAGACATAGTCCCTATTGGGTGTAAAGTCTACGTACATATCATCATCGATAATCTTTACCGTATCCTTTGATTTGGTAGCAGTAATTACAGCCTTATTTTTCCTTAGAGCATTAATGGTTTTTAGGAAAAGTTCTTCGCTTGCAAAAGGTCTTACCCCATCATGAGTTAAGACCAATTCGCTTTTTGAATCAAGAGCTTTTAGACCTTCAAAGGTTGAAAGCTCCCTGGTTGTGCTACCATATACATATCTTATATTTTCATCATATTTTTCTAGAATATCTTTTATTATACTTTCGTCATCTTTTCTTATGACAAGTATTATCTCATCTATCTCTTTAATTTTTCTTACAGTATCTAGGGTGATTTCTAGGACTTTTCTTCCTCCTACTTCTATATAGGGCTTATTTATCTTTGATCTCATCCTAAGTCCTGAGCCTGCTGCTGTAATTATTGCAGATAAAAACTTCCCATCAATCATTCTTATGCCTTACAAATATCATTCTTCCAGCGGATGTCTGAAGTACAGAGGTAACTGTAGCATCGATCGTCTGATCGATATACTTTATTCCGTCTTCGACAACAACCATAGTTCCATCATCTAGGTAGCCTACTCCTTGGTTTTTGCCCTTACCTTCCTTGATTACATCAATTCTCATAATCTCTCCAGGAATTACTACAGGCTTTAGGGCATTTGCCAAGTCATTTATATTTAATATAGGGATACCCTGTACATCAGCTACCTTGTTTAGATTGTAGTCATTGGTAAAGACCTTTCCATTTAAGTCCATCGCAAGCTTTAAAAGCTTTGAATCTACCTCTTTTATATCTTTATAATCTTTGTTTACGACTTTTAGTTTGATCTTGTTATTTTCCTTTATTTTATTTATAGTATCAAGACCCCTTCTTCCCCTCTCTCTTTTAAGATCATCAGGGGAGTCTGCTATGTGTTGGAGCTCTTCTAGGACAAACTCACTTACTATAAGCTCTCCTTCAAGAAAGTCTGTTTCTATAATATCTAGGATTCTTCCGTCTATTATAACTGATGTATCGAGAATTTTAGGGCTTGCTGTACGTTTATTTCTCTCAAAGATAAAGGATTTGTTATCTTTAGTATCCTTATTTTCTTTTTTCTGAAATATTCCTAATATATCTTCAGCATTATTCGATGCAACTCTCCATCCCAAATATCCTAAACCTATATATAATAAAATAGATAATAGCACAAAAATTAAATTTCCTACGTAAGGAATAGTTAGTTCGGTTAGGGGTTTGGTAACCAAGGCTGCTATCAAAAATCCTAATATAGCTCCTACAATTCCAACAATCAGCTTATTTGCCGGGACTTTCTTCAAGTTTTCTTCAAATAAGTTAAAGCCTTCTGAAAATTTATCTGAAAATTTGTCAGTCAGCATATAAAAAACTAATGCCCCCAATAAAGCTGCGGCAATATGAGCAAAAATCTTTACAAAGCCGGCGCCTGGTAAAAATCCCGTGCCGGCATTTATAAGTCTTAAAATCACAATGCCAAGAACAGCTCCGATTATTGAAAGCACTAATCGAATTATTCTTTTCATTTACATCTCCTTAGAGTCCTATAGACTCGTCTATCATCGCTTCCGCTTCTTCTTTCTTTAGAGAACCTGCCATTACTAGCTCACTTGCAAGAATCCTTCTAGACCTGTTTAAAAGTTTCTTCTCTGTTGTAGAAAGTCCCTTATCATTGTCAAGGATAGCGAGATTTCTTACCATCTTAGCTATTTCAAAAATATCTCCGGTCTTTAGGATCTCTTGGTTTTGTCTATATCTTACAGTCCAATTATTGCTCATATCACTAGGGTCGTCATCGAGGATTTTAAGCACCTCATCTCCTTCTTCCTTAGTGATTACATCTCTTATGTTCATCTCATTGATTTTATTTGTAGGTATTGATATATCCATATCTCCTATTGGCATTTTTAGGATGAAATAATCCTTCACTTCTCCCAAAAACTCCTTTTTCTCAATTGAGTCTATGGTACCTGCCCCATGCATTGGGTATACGATCTTATCGCCGATTTTAAACATTTTTACCTCCTAGGTCCTCTATTATATTATAACCTATTTGGCTCTTTTAGTAAATGTTAGACTGAACAGTATATCACAATGACCTAGGTCTTTCAATGATTTAATCCATTTTTTATCGCAATTCTCTTATTTAAAATCTCGATTTTCGCATCAGTGCTTGATCCACCATATTCTCCATCCAAGGACCAGGACACCTCTCTATCAGTCACTACCCTAAAGGACTTGCCTTGGCGCATTATCACCATCTCGTTTTCCTTCTTGTTAGTAAGGGAATTTACAATCTTGTTGATTTCTGCTATACTATTTGGCTTTTTAATCATAGTTAGTTCAAATATTCCATCATCAAGACCTACATTATCTCCCAAAATATTAGTAAAACCACCGACAGAGTAGGAATTGGTAACCATAAAATGAACGAAGTCTCCCTCTATTTCCTCTCCATCAAGCTCTACTTTCACTCTATTTGCATCCATTGTTTGAAATGGGAGTGCCTTTTTTAGTCCTTCGAAGACATAGGCGCTCCTTCCGAATATATTTTTAAGGTCCTGGTCTGTATTGAAGGAAATATCAGATAGGGTCCCAAAAGCTGCTACATAGACAAAATACTTATCGTCGATTTGTCCTATGTCTATATCCTTGATATTATCACTAATTGCGATCTTACTTGCTTCCTTAATATCTAGAGGAATGTTAAGAGACTTAGCAAAATCATTGGTAGATCCTGTTGGGATATAAGCAAACCTAGGACTAATTCCTGCTTTAACCGCACCAGATATGGCTTCATCAAGGGTACCGTCTCCACCGGAGACTACGATTCTTTCAAACTTATGGCCGATTTCTCTTACAATTTTCCTACAATCGCCACTTGCTTGGGTGGCATATATTGTTACAAGATATCCATTTTTACTAAAATAATCCACTATCCAGCTTATGTAATCACTTATGGTCTGCTGACCTGAGTTGGGATTATACACAAATAATAATTCCTTCATTTTATCTCCTTAAAAACAAGTAATCTTATGGATAATCTTACTTTCTTTTAGCTATTTTTAAAGCTTATTCCTCTCAATTATTAGTATATGGCAAAATAAAAGCTCCTTACAAAATACAATTACTCTCCCTAAAAGATTAAATGTTTTGTAAGAAGCTTTATATTGTTTATAATATTTTATTCTACAGAAAGTTTCTTCTTGTGAAAATAGTTTGTGGCAAAATAAATTGCTATAAGCTCTATAATAAATACTCCTATAAATATATAGTTAGTTTCAAAAAAACTTACTGTCATATCAGGATTTTGAACTAT
>QWCQ01001852.1_pt1 | contig 18898 bp, 13 predicted proteins | sample 1972701 | NCBI WGS metagenome assembly QWCQ01 (sample SAMN09866704, study PRJNA288562) | Human gut metagenome isolate pre4_stool, whole genome shotgun sequencing... | reverse complement strand
TGAACTTGCAACTCCTGTAAGTCATATCTGGTATTTCAAAGGAATTCCATCACGTATGGGATTGTTATTGGATATGAGTCCTAGAGCACTTGAAAAAGTTCTTTATTTTGCATCATTTGTAGTAATAGATCCAGGTAAAACTGATTTATACGAAAAACAATTATTAACTGAACAAGAATACGAAGAATACTGTGACAAGTACGAAGAAGATGTTGATTTCAGAGCCAAAATGGGAGCTGAAGCAATCAAAGAACTTCTTCAAAAAATAGACTTACAAGAAGAATACAAAAATTTAACTGAAACTTTCGAAGGGGCAACTGGACAAAAGAAAGTTAGGATTTTAAGAAGACTTGAAGTTGTAGAAGCATTCATTGAATCAAAGAATGATCCTTCATGGATGATTATGGATGTAATTCCAGTAATTCCACCAGATATCAGACCAATGGTACAACTTGAAGGTGGAAGATTTGCTACAAGTGATTTGAATGATTTGTATAGAAGAGTAATCAATAGAAACAATCGTCTAAAAAGATTATTGGACATTGGATCTCCTGAAATCATTGTAAGAAACGAAAAAAGAATGCTTCAAGAAGCAGTAGATGCTCTTATAGATAATGGTAGACGTGGTAAACCTGTAACAGGACCTGGTAACAGACCATTAAAGAGCTTGTCAGATATGCTTAAAGGTAAATCTGGTCGTTTCAGACAAAACTTGTTAGGTAAGAGAGTTGACTATTCTGGTCGTTCAGTAATAGTTATCGGACCAAACTTGAAATTCTATCAATGTGGTCTTCCTAAGAAAATGGCTCTTGAATTATTTAAACCATTTGTAATTAGAGAATTAGTTAAAAGAGAAATTTCACACAACGTTAAGAATGCTAAGAAATTAGTTGAAAGAGAAAACGACAAAGTGTGGGATGTTTTGGAAGATATCATAGTCGATCATCCAGTATTATTAAACCGTGCACCGACATTGCACAGACTTGGTATTCAAGCATTTGAACCAATATTAGTTGAAGGTAAAGCTATCAAACTTCACCCATTAGTATGTACTGCATACAATGCGGACTTTGACGGTGACCAAATGGCAGTCCATTTGCCACTATCTCCAGAAGCACAAGCAGAAGCTAGACTTTTGATGTTAAGTACGAACAATATTCTTGCGCCAAAAGATGGTAAGCCAATCACAACTCCTTCACAAGATATGGTATTGGGTTCATTCTATATGACTACAAGAAAAGAAGGTCAAAAAGGTGAAGGCTTAATCTTCAAAGATATAGATGAAATGATGTTAGCTTATGCAATGCATTATGTAACATTGCAAACAATAGTAAAAGTTAAACGTGACAGTGTGAATAACGATGGAACAAGTAAAATCGTAGAAAGCACTGTTGGTAGATTTATCTTCAACGAAGGAATTCCTCAAGATTTGGGTATGGTGAACAGAGAAGAAGATCCATATTCACTTGAAGTTGATTTGCAAGTTGACAAGAAGATGCTATCTAAAATCATCGATTTAACTTTCAGAAAATATGGAAATATCAGAACTGCTGAATTGTTAGACAACTTGAATATCATGGCCGTTTCTGGAGCCCGTGGTAGTGAAAACCAAATCAGACAATTAGGTGGTATGCGTGGTCTTATGTCCGATACTGCTGGTAATACAATCGAAATTCCTATCACATCAAACTTCCGTGAAGGTCTTTCGGTACAAGAATTCTTTATTTCTACTCACGGTTCAAGAAAAGGTCTATCAGATACCGCCCTTAGAACTGCGGACTCAGGATATTTGACAAGAAGACTTGTAGATGTATCGCAAGATGTAATCATAACTGAAGATGATTGTGGTACTGATGAATATATAGTTGCAAAAGAAATCAAAGACGGTAACAGACAAGTTGAAGATTTGAAATCTAGAATTATTGGTAGATACGCATTCGAAGATATTCTCGATTTGGATACTGGAGAAATCATAGTTCATAAAAATGATATGATCAATGAAGCTATTGCGGAAAGAATAGAATCAAAAGGTATCAAAGAAGTTAAGGTAAGAAGTGTTCTTGGATGTAAGATGAAACACGGTGTTTGTGCTAAATGTTACGGTAGAAACTTAGCTACTGGTAAGCCTGTAAACATTGGTGAAGGAATCACATCAGGTCTTCCTAGAGTTGAAGAATTATTTGAAGCTCGTAAACCAAAAGGACTTGCTTACATTACTGAAATAGAAGGTACTGTAAAAATCCAAGAAAACAAAAAGAGAAATGATGTTATCGTAACTGCTGAAGACGGCGAAGAAAAAGTTTATCAAATTCCATACGGCGCTCACATTAGAGTTAACGACGGAGATCATGTTGAAAAGGGAGAACCATTAACAGAAGGTTCAATCAATCCACAAGATATTCTTAGAGTTAACGGGGCTGAAGGCGTTCGTGATTATATAATTAGAGAAGTTCAAAAAGTTTACAGATTACAAGGTGTAGACATTGACGATAAGCACATTGAAATTATAATCAGACAAATGATGAGCAAAATTAAAATCGAAGAAAGTGGAGATTCAGGATTCTTATCAGGCAGCGTAGTAGATGCGAGAGATTTCAAGATGACTAATGAACAACTTGTCAAAGAAGGAAAAACTCCTGCAACAGGAACTCATTCATTAATGGGTATCACAAAAGCATCACTTGCAACTGAAAGTTTCTTATCTGCAGCATCATTCCAAGAAACTACAAGAGTATTAACAGAAACATCTATTAAAGGAAAAGTTGATCACTTAATAGGCTTAAAAGAAAATGTAATAATTGGTAAACTTATACCTGCCGGTACAGGAATAGCAAAATATGACAGAATTGAAGTAGATTATGACGGTAAAGCTGAAGAAGATATGATTGAAGCTGAAAAAGCACAAGAAATAAATGATTCTGAAGTAGAGGAAGAATCTACAGTAAAATCTGGAAATTACGAATCATTACAAGATGAAGATAAATAATATTTAAGAATTAAGGGATGTGAATTAGCATCCCTTTTTTTATAAAATTGAGGAGTTTTGATGAAAAAGGATACAAACATCATAGAAATAAAAAACTTAAGTTTTCAATATGAAGGTTCATCAAAAAAAGTATTAAAAAACTTAAACATAGATATTAAAGAGGGAGAATTCATCTGCGTATTAGGCCACAACGGATCTGGAAAGTCCACACTAGCAAAACTCATTAATGCTCAATACATTCCAACCGAAGGGGATATTTTAGTTGGAAATATGAACACAAAAGATGATGATAGCTTGTGGGATATTCGTGAAATGTGTGGGATGGTATTCCAAAATCCTGACAACCAATTGGTAGCGACAATCGTCGAAGAGGACGTTGCATTTGGGCCTGAAAATTTGGGAGTTCCAAGAGAAGAACTTCGCAAGAGAGTAGATGAATGTCTTGAACTTGTGGGAATGAGTGAGTACAAGCGACATTCACCAGCACTATTATCTGGAGGTCAAAAACAAAGAATTGCAATTGCTGGGATACTAGCAATGAATCCAAAGTGTTTGCTAATGGATGAGCCGACAGCAATGCTCGATCCACAAGGACGAAAAGACATCTTAAATACTGTTTTGAAACTAAGAGAAATGGGCAAAACTATAATCCACATTACCCATTACATGGAAGAATGTGTAAATGCCGACAGAATAATCGTGATTAATGAGGGTGATGTAGTGCTTGAAGGAACTCCAAGGGAAGTTTTCTCAAATGTCGAACAAATGAAAGAAATTGGTCTTGATGTTCCAGAGCCTACTGAAATCAGCTACCTTTTAAATAAATCAAATATAAATGTGAGAGCTGATGTCCTTACTGTAGACGAACTCGTTGAAGCTTTGGAGAGTGTTAGGTGATAGATATGAAGATAGAATGCAAAAATTTAGAACATATTTATAACAAATCAAATCCATTTGAAAAAGTAGCCCTCAAAGATATCAATTTAGAGATAAATCTTGGAGAATTTATTGGAATTATAGGACACACTGGAAGCGGCAAATCAACACTAGCACAACATTTGAATGGATTATTGGAACCAACAGGTGGCGATGTTTTGGTTGACGGGATATCAACAAAGACAAAAGTAAAAACAGATATAAGAAAAAATGTTGGATTAGTATTTCAATATCCAGAGTATCAACTATTTGAAGAAACTTGCTACAAAGACATTGAATTTGGACCGAAGAATTTGGGACTTACAGATAAAGAAATCAAAGAACGTGTAGAGTGGGCTTGTGATGCTGTTGGTTTGGATGTAGAACACATGAAAGAAAAATCACCATTCGAATTATCCGGAGGACAAAAAAGAAGAGTTGCAATTGCAGGTATTTTGGCGATGAAGCCAAAGTTTTTGGTATTAGATGAGCCAACTGCAGGTCTTGATCCATTGGGAAGAGATATGATTTTAAATCAAATAAAACAACTTTTTGAAAGAGAAGATATGACAGTCATTTTAGTCAGCCATAGCATGGAAGATATCGCAAAACTTTGTAACAGAGTAATTGTTATCGATAAAAGTCAGATTTTTATGGACGATAAACCAGAAGTTGTGTTTAGTAAAGAAAAAGAGCTACAAGAAATTGGACTTAGTATTCCACAATCTACACAAGTTGTGAGAAGATTGAAAGAAAGAGGAATAGATTTAAAAACGGATTGCTTAAATGTTGAGCAAGCTTATGAAAGCATCAAAAAAGCTATGGAGGCAAAATCATGATTAAAGATATAACAATTGGTCAATATTTTGCATCTGATAGTATAATTCACAAGCTTGATCCAAGGGTTAAAGTCACTTTTGTGTTTTTGTATATTATTGCCATATTTCTTATAAGTAAACTTTGGGTGTATGCACCTGTATTGGTGTTCCTAATAGCTATAATCAAAATTTCGAAGATAAAACCGAAATTTGTATTCAAAGGAGTTAAACCACTTCTCCCAATTATTTTATTGACATTTATACTTAACGTATTGATGACACCGGGAGAAGTTGTGTGGAAATGGAAAATACTTACTGTCACAAAATCAGGATTGAACTTGGGATTTTTTATGGCATTTAGATTGATATTCTTGGTTTTAGGTACAAGTTTATTGACCTTGACAACATCACCTATTGAATTGACAGATGCTATGGAAAAAATGCTTCATCCCTTTGCTAAAATAGGCTTTCCTGCTCATCAATTTGCAATGATGATGACAATAGCACTTAGGTTTATTCCGACATTATTTGAAGAAACAGACAAAATAATGAAAGCTCAAATGGCTAGAGGTGCAGATTTTGAATCGGGAAATATAATCAAGAGGGCTAAAAACCTCGTACCACTTCTAGTTCCACTGTTTATAAATGCGTTAAAAATTGCAGGAGAACTTGCAGTAGCCATGGAAGCTAGATGTTATCGTGGAGGAGAAGGAAGGACAAGGCTGAATGAATTATCCTATCAAAAGCGAGATTTCATAGCTTATGCTGTTATTATTTTATTATTCATTTTAATTATTGTGAGTAGAATAATATGAAAAATATAAAACTGACAGTTCAATATGATGGTTCAAAATTTTACGGATGGCAGAAGTTGAATGATTTGCCATCCGTACAATTAGAAATAGAAAAAGCAGTGACAAAAATGGTTAATCAACCAGTTAAAATAAATGGAGCTGGAAGAACTGACAAAGGAGTTCATGCAAAAGGTCAAGTATGTAACTTCATTGTTGACACAGATATTTCAGCAAACCAATTTCTAATGGGAGTCAACCACTTCACGAGTGATTCAATTGTCATAGTAAAATCAGAAGAAGTGGATTTGGATTTTCATGCGAGATTTAGTGCAAAATCAAAGACATATAAATACATTTTATGTAACAAATACTATATGGAGCCTTGGTTTAATGATTATAAGGGTCACAGAAAATACTACTTAGATTTTGATTTGTTGCTAAAATGCAGAGATATGCTCATTGGAAAACATGATTTTACATCATTCGTTAATGATTTGGAAGAAGATACCAATCCAATTAGAACTATTGATGAAATTACAATCGAAAGAATAGACGACGATATTGTATTCACATTTAAGGCGGAAAGTTTTCTTAGGAATATGGTTAGAATTTTGGTTGGAAGCATGGTTGATGTAGCCAGAGGGAGAAAAAGCATAGAATGGCTTAAAAATGCTTTGGAAAATAAAGACAGACAGTCTGCAGGAATTACGATTGAACCTTGTGGATTGTATTTAATGGATATCGAATATTAAAAGGGGGAGTAAATGAAAAACTTTACCAGAAAACTCATCAGCGTACTTATGATACTAATGATGATGTTTGTTTTCATTGACACCGAATCTTTTGCAGAAAAAGATACATTTGTAATAGGAATGGAGGCGAACTACGCACCGTTTAACTGGTCACAATCGACAGATGAAAATGGAGCCTATCCTATTGAAAACAGCAAGGGTGAATATGCAAACGGATACGACTTGCAAATAGCTAAAAAAATCGCCGACAGTTTGGGCAAGAAATTAGTTGTAGTAAAAATGGAGTGGGACGGACTTGCACCGGCAATTATGAGCGGAAAAGTTGATGCGATAATTGCAGGAATGAGTCCAACCAAAGAAAGAAAAGAACAAATTGATTTTTCAGATACTTATTACAGTTCTGATTTGGTAATTGTAACAAAAAAAGACAGTAAGTATATCAAAGCAAAATCATTAGATGATTTAAAAGATTTTAAAATTACTGGTCAATTGAACACGTTTCACTATACAGTAATTGATCAAATCAAAGATTGTGACAAACTACCTGCAATGGAAAGTTTTCCATCAATGCTGTCGGCTGTTTTGGCAGAGAAGATAGATGGATATGTCGCAGAAAAACCACAAGCATTAAGTGCAGAAGCATCTAATGCTGAGCTTTCATACATTGAATTTGAAAAAGGTTCGGGATTTGAAACATCAGCTGAAGATACATCAATTGCAATCGGTGTGAAGAAAAATTCTGATTTGACAGAAAAAATCAACGAAGCTTTGAAGAAAATAAGTCCAGAAGAAAGAGATAAGTTGATGCAGGAAATGGTAAGATTGAACGTAGAAAAAGACCAACCACAAGGATTCTTATCAAAAGTAAAAAGCATTTTTAATGAATACGGATCACTTTTCTTAAAAGGGGCTTTGATGACATTGTTTATAGCCAGTGTATCGACAATTATTGGGTTCTTGATTGGGATATTAGTGGCAGTTATTAGAAATATGAAACTTGATAAAGATAAAAACAAATTCTCTTATTATCTTCACAAAGTTATCAATTTTATTCTAGCTTGCTATGTTGAAATATTCAGAGGAACACCAATGATGGTACAATCAATGTTGATTTATTTTGGAGCCAAATTATATCTTGGAATTGATATGGCGCCAATTAGTGCAGCTTTGTTCATTGTTAGTGTCAACACAGGAGCTTATTTGTCAGAAGTTGTACGTGGTGGAATTAATTCTGTCGATGTCGGACAAATGGAAGCTTGTAAGGCTTTGGGAATGACACATGGTCAATCCATGATTAATGTAATCTTGCCACAAGCAATCAAAAACATTTTGCCATCTATAGGAAATGAGTTTGTAATCAACATTAAGGATACATCAGTATTGAACGTAATCAGCGTTACAGAATTATTCTTCGTATCTAAATCAATTGCAGGCTCAACGTATAATATATTTGAAACTTATGCAGTTACTTGCATTATATATTTCGTGTTAACATTCTCTTTAACAAGACTTTTATTATTTATTGAAAAGAAATCAAATAACAGAGAATACGTAATGGAAGCTACTACTGGAGGAATGTTCAATGGAAAATAAAATAATAGAATTACAACATTTGAAAAAAAGTTACGATGGAGTAGAAGTTCTAAAAGATATCAACTTTACGATATCAAAAGGAGAAGTTCTATCTATTATCGGATCATCTGGTTCTGGTAAGTCTACTATGCTAAGATGCATCAATTTACTTGAATGAAAATATGAGTGTAATGGATAATTGCACTGTCGCTCAGATCAAAGTTTTGAATAGAGACAAGGAATCGGCTGTTAAAGAAGCTAAAAAATATTTGGAACTTGTAGGAATGATTGACCATGCACACAAAAAACCAAGCATGTTATCAGGTGGACAAAAACAAAGAGTTGCTATTGCAAGAGCACTGTGTATGAATCCAGAAGTTTTATTGTTCGACGAACCAACATCTGCACTAGATCCTGAAATGGTTAACGACGTATTGCAAGTAATGTCAAAACTTGCAGAATCTGGAATGACAATGGTTGTGGTAACACATGAAATGCAATTCGCAAGAGATGTGTCAACAAGAGTTTGTTTCATGAATGAAGGCTACATCATTGAAGATACAGATCCAAAAACAATGTTCACAAATCCAAAACATGAAAGAGTAAAAGAATTCTTGAAGAATTATTTGAATAACTAAAATAGACGCCCTTTATCACACAGGATAAAGGGCGTTAATTTTATCTAATATTTCTAATGTAATTGTGAATTACATAATTGTTGTTATATTTGCTATACAAATTATACGGACTGTAGATTGAATTGATTTGAAGTTTATCTGAACTACCAAATGAAACCTTAAAATCAAACGAAGTGTTAGGATTTGATTCACACCAAGCTTTTACTGTGAAATCTGTTGGTGATGTCGCAGTTTGTTGTTTTATAAACATGGTTGCAACACCATTTGAATCAGTTGTTTTAGTAATTGTTTGATCGAATCCTTTTTGATTTCTAATTCTAATATTTAATTTTAAATTTGCGATTTTCTTGTCGTTTTCATCTGTTGCAAATATTTTAATATTCGCTGTATCAGTAAGATTATAAGATTTTTTATCTGTTTCGAACTTCAACTTTACAGTTTGTTTTGTTTCAGGTTTGTTTTCAGTATCTTTTACAATAAGTGTTGTGTTTGCTGAAGAATTTTTGTAGCCTGTTTTTGAAACTGTGGCTTCAATATAATATCTTCCTGGTTTTTCTGGTCTGAATGTGTAGTAACAATTACCGTAGCTATCAGTTCTAAATCTTTTTTCTTGTTTATTATCATTTTCATCAGTGATGCTTAATACTACATCTGCACCTGAAATTCTTCTTGTATTAGTCTTAGAAGTTACAGTTATCATAGAATTTTGGTTCAATTTGATTTCTGTATTGTCCAAATCAACTTTAGTTTCAAAAGCTATTCTGTTATCTTTTACTTCAAAACTTACATTATCTTCGTTAGTATTGCCTTTTGAATCTGTAGCTGTGATATTTACATCGTAAGTTCCAGCTTCATCTAAATCGTCGGCTTTTAAATATAGTATAGATTGTCCACGGTAGTTTGTAGTCAATTCTTTTTCTATTAATTTCTTGGATGGTTTTGTAATTGTGAATTTGACTTTTGCATCTTTTATATTTCGTTTGTTTGAATCTGTTACAACAGCGGAAATATTATTAGTATTACCGATAGATATTGAATTTCTGTAGACATTGGACTTAATATTTACAGCCATGTTGTTTTCAGGACTGTCACCTTCTACATAAATTACAGCAAAGTTTGAAACGTTTGAACCGTCTTTTGCTTTGGCAAATATTTTAACTTTACCTGGATTGTTGCACACAACCATAGCGTTATCTACTGATGCGATGTTTTCATCTGAACTTTCCCAAGTTATATCTCGGTTTTTGGCATTTGCAGGTAATATTCTAGTATCAATTCTAAATTTGTCGCCTACTTTTGTTTTTTTATAGGAAGGATACATAATAATACTTTGTACTTTAACATCTTTGTCAACACTATCATCAATATTTGGCTTTTCATTTTCTAGTACGTTAACTCTGATGTATTGCAAAATTCTAGGATTGTCTGCAGACTTAACAGTTACATAGCATTGTCCAGGATTTAAAGCTCTTATTAATCCAGAATTATCTACAGCACACACATTTGTGTTAGAGGATGACCACATCAATTCCTTGTTTGTCGCATTTTCTGGATAAACTTTTGCATTGATTTGTGTGTCTTCTCCTTCTCTTAAAGAAATATTATCTTCTGACACTGTGATTTTATTTACTCTAATTTCTTGATCGGGTTCAGGAACATCTGGTTGTGGAGTAGGATCCACTGGATCAGGGTCTGGTGTTGGATCGATATTGGTTCCTGAATATGGTTTTGTGAAAGCTTTTAAGCATACATTTGCGTTTGCTCTGTTTCTCGCCAAATCAGACCAATTATATCCATCGTTAGAAATAAATGATTGATTGTATCCAGCTCTTGCTCTTGAAGAATATCCGTAAATCATAGATTCAATTGGAATAGGGTAGCTGTAACCAGGAGTTGTAAGTTTTACAATTGGTGCAAAATAAGCTCCTGCATTTATTCTTTGTGGATTAAATTTTACAGTAGTGTATCCTGCGTTTTCCACAGTTCCACGTGCAACCAAAACTTTATCGTTGAAACCACTATTTCCACCAATATTTGTATTTACATAAATTTCGTATTGGGCACCGTTTGATGGAACGAAGAAACCAACTTCATCGATTTGACTAGTTCTACTTACGGGACCAAAAATATTTGAAAACCAACCAGTTTGATTGTAGCCAATGCTATCAGTCATTCCCAAATCGTCATAATACCAGATGGATTTATTTCTATCTTTTTCTTTTAAAACAAAGATACAGTTTCCCTTAGAAATGTGAGCATCATAATATGATACGTGATAATATCCACCTTGATTTCCCCAACGATCGCCCCAACTATTTTTTACAAGCCAAGCACCATCTCCAGGAGGAGTTAGTCCAAAATTGTATCTTGAATAATCATCGTCCCAACCAATAATAGTTACAGCGTGATTTTGCCAACCATAACCGGGATTATAATGACTCATAGTATAGAAATTAGTATAATTTGTGTCACCATTTACAGTTGTGTAAGATGCACCGTATCTCATTATCGCTCTTTTTAATCTGTCACGATCTTGATTATTGTTTACATCTGGAATGTACAAAGCTTCCTTCAATTCCTTTGCTGGAAGTAAATTATAGGGAGAGCTAAAATCATAAGCAGAATAAGGATCGTCTTTTTCCCAAATTGGTCCAGACCATCTTGATAGATAAGCTGCAGCGACAGCTCTAGTACCACCTTGATCAGGACCCCAGTCAAAACCATGAGTGTTTCTCAAATGTTTTTCAGAAAAATCTGTGAATTGACCATTTGTGAGCATATTCGATTCTGCAGAACCATAAGTAGCAAACGCCCAACAAGATCCGTTTGGTCCCTGAGCTTTTACCGGAGTAACTCTGTTGTGTTGACGCAAATCGTAGTTTGCAGGAATTCCATAAGCTTTTTGTCTTGGAATGTCTTCCTTTTGATTAAACAAATCGTAGTTTGTATTAACCAAGAAAGGATCTTCGTTTGAACCGTAGTTTTTAGTAGTCTTAGGACTACTCATTTGTCTGCTAAATGCGGGATTACGAGGCGCTTCAGAAAAATCGATTTCTTTTACAGTTAAATCATCGTTTAATTTGAATTTGTTTTGACTTTCTGCAAAACTTGTAGAAAACAGTGATTGCAACGTAAAAACCGCAATAAAAAGCAATAAATTTTTTCTTTTCATATTCAACTCCTTGCAATGATTTTAAATATTAATTCAGGGTTAAAATAGTATACTTAACACTATTAAGAATTAACAACTATATTATACTACTTTTGGAAGAATAAATATATATCTTCGAAAAATTCAAAAAAAATGATGAATATTGTGATTTTCAATCTTTTAATGCTGTAGTATTTTAAAATCCATTTTAAAAAATGTAAATTTTTAAATAATTAATGTAAAATTTCCTTAATAATATAGATTTTTTGAAATTATGTGATATAATAAAGTCAACAAATACCAAAAACTAAATTAATAAATATCTAGATTTAAAATAATTTTTAGAATTTGAGCATATTTATTAAGGCTATTAATTTAGTAGCATATTTCAATAGGAGGGCGTTATGAAAATTAAAAAGTTTTTGAGTCTACTACTAGGAACAGTTCTAGTTTCATCGATGTTAGTTACTGCTCCAACGTTTGCAGATGAAAACAAAAATTCCAAACTAGAATTAAGTCCTGTTGAAAATAGTTTTAAAGAAAATTCCAAGAATGACGAATTGTTAATCTCTCCATTGAAGACATCTTACGATTCAGTTCGTTCAGCTTCTAGAGCAGCATTGCCAGCAAAATATGATTTGAGAAAAACTAACAGAGTTTCTTCAGTCAAAAATCAAGGACAAAATGGTTCTTGCTGGACTTTTGCTACATATGGTTCCATGGAGTCTTATTTAAAATTATTTGGAAAAGAATTTGATTTTAGTGAAAAACACATGAGAAACATGCATGGATTCGATTGGGGTCCAAATGATGGAGGTAACAGAGATATTGCAACATCATATCTTGCAAGAGGGACAGGTCCGATTTTAGAAAAGGACGATCCTTACGATGCTTACATCAATGTTTCACCTACGAATGTGAAAAGAGCATTTGATTTGGATAAAGTTATTTATCTTCCAGATGTTCACAATGCAAATGAAACTAATGTTATCAAACAAGCTATTATGGAATACGGTGGAGTGTACACAACTTTAAGTTCTCAAAAATATTACGAAAAGAAAGAAACTAAAAGTTATTACAATCCTGGAAGTGGAAAAGCAGATCACGCTGGAACAATTGTAGGATGGGATGATAACTTTTCAAAAAATTTATTCCAAGCAAAGGCTCCTGGAGATGGAGCATGGATTGTAAAAAATAGTTGGGGAACAAGTTTCATGGATGGCGGTTACTACTACGTATCGTATTACGATGGTTTCTGTGGAAAATCCAATGCAGTGTTTATTCCTCAAAGGAAAGATCCTAATGCGGTAATTTCACAATACGACGATTTCGGAGCAACAAGAAGTGTTGGATACAATATGCAAGGATACATTGCAAATGTATTTACTTCTAATGAAGATCAAACAATTTACCAAGCGGGTTTATTCACAGTTGCTATGAATACACAATACAAATTGTACATTGTAAGAGATTTACAATCTACAGATGATTTGGCAGCTAAAAGAGAAGAAATCGGCAGCGGTGTGATTGAATACCCAGGATATTACACATTAAATACTACCCAAATCAAAGTAAAAAAAGGCGAAAGATTTGCAATAGTAGCGTACATGGATTCATCAGCTGCTAATTACAAATATCCAATGCCTATTGAAATGCCGATTGCAGATTATGCTTCCAAAGCAAAAGCGCAAGAAGGTCAATCTTATGTTTCATCACAAGGAGACAAATGGACTGATTTGACTAAGGAAGTTAAAAACGCAAATGCTTGTATAAAAGCTATCGGAACTACTGGAGAAGTACTTCCAAGAGATACAGTTCCAGAAGTTGATCCGGATGAAGTAATCGAAGAGCCAACTTCAATCACTGTAAAAGAAGGTAGTCAAGGATTTATAAGCGTCAAGAAAAAAGGAAAACTTCACGCGACAGTTCAACCAGAAAAATTCAACAACGATCCGGTTGTTTTTGAGTCATTGGACAAAAATGTTGCAGTTGTAAAAAACGACGGAACAGTTTATCCAGTAAATGTTGGAAATGCAAATATCTTGATAAAAACAGTCGATGGGAAAATTACACAAAGATTTAATCTATTGGTAGCTCCAGAAGGAATTAGAGTTCCTGATAGAAAAATGATTGAGGTAATCGGGGATAATGATTATGATCCAAAAACAGATCCGGATAATACAGAAATCCCAGTTATACCACCTAAACCACCGATAGATAATCAAGAACTAGATCCTAAAGTTATAAGGAGCTTGGGAGTATCAGTTCCATCAGTGACTATCAAACAAGGTGATAAGTTTAATTTGGATCCAAAAATTCTAACTTATCCACAAACTGCTATAAGAAATTTTGATTTCAATATAAGCAACACTGACATAATTGACATCGATTCAAAATCAGTGATTACTGCTAAAAAAATCGGAAGAACAAAGTTAGATATCAAAACAAAAGAAGGATTACAAACAAGCATTACAATAATTGTAATACCAAAAGAAAAAGGCGAAATTACTGTAGAAAAATTTGCACCATCTAAAAGACACGCCGGAATATTCACTGTATTTATAGATGCAAAAGAAGGAGACAGAGGATATTCTGGTCCAGCAAAACTAACAGTAAAAAGTGGCAATAGAAAATTAAATAGAACAATATATTTCAACTCAGGTCATGCACAATCTAAATTCCGGGTTTTAATCAATAACGGGTAGTGCCGATTGTTAAACAAAATATTTAGTTCATAGGAGGGAAATATGAAACATTTAAAGAAATCATTAGCAATGATTTTAGTGTTTGCTATGACTTTTATAGCTGTTGCACCTTTGAGTGAGGTTTTCGCAGATTCTTTGGAAGTACAACAAGAAGAACCTAAACTTGAAATCTCAGAATTAAAAGAAGGTTTGACACAAGCTGTAAAATCAGTTGAAGACATAGAACCAGCTGATGAAAAGTACAAGGAAGTTATGGATCAGTTTTATGAAGCACATGATTTCTTAGACAAAGAAATCAAAGTAGCCGAAATGAAACAACGCCAAGCAGTAGGAAGTGGTGAAGCTGTAGGAGCATTAGAAAACACAATCTATGATTTATCTACAATTCCAGTAAGAGTACAATTGATGATTAGAATTGGTAGAGCAATTAGATTTGCAACTACTGAATATCCTGATTTAGGGCCAAATGATATAGCCACTATCTACAAAAAAGCTGCAGTTTGGAGAGAAATCAGAGAAGCTAAAAAAGTACGTGCTTCAAGAACAAGATTTGGTAATTCATTTATCGTAAGAGAATTAAGTGAAGAAATTTCAAAAACAGTAAGTTTGCAATTTAGAATCACAGTAAAATGTGGTGAATTAGATGAACAAGTTAAGAAACTTCACGAAGCAATGGAAAAAATTACTGGACCAAAAATCAAAGCTGAAAAAATTGAATTTAAAGAAGGCAATATGGGAGCCATCTCAATCAATAAAACAACAACAATCAGCCCAGTAGTAAGACCAAACGAAGTTAAAGACAAAGAAGTGTTCATTTACTCGTCAAATGCATTCATGGCAAGAGTCGTTGGAAAAACAATCATTCCACTTAGAACTGGAACTGTTATGATTACAGTAATTTCAAAAGATGGATGTGCAAAATCAAACTTTGAACTTCACATCGTAGAACCTGGTCACAGCGTAGAAGGAATTCCATTCTTACAAGCTACAGGAGAAAACTCAGAATATCTTAACACTAATACAAATGGTGGTGGAGTAGTTGGAGATAACTCTTCAGTTGGGAAAGATATTTATGAAGTTAAAAACATTGGTTTCTCAGTAAAATCTACTACATTAAAAGTTGGAGATACATTTGATTTAAAATCAAAAACATTTGTATTCCCTGAAAATGCATTAGAAAAAGAAGTTTCTTATAAGTCAGATAACGAAGCTATCGCAACAGTTAATGAAAAAGGAACAATCGAAGCAGTTGCAGAAGGATCAACTACAATAACTGCAACTACAAAAAACGGAGTAACTAATAAATTTAAACTAAACGTAATCAAGAAAGTTGACAAAGACGAATATCAAATAACAGAAATCAACCCTTCAGAAAGAAAAGCTGGAATATTCTCAATCGAATTCAAAGCAACTAAAAATGGTAAAAAGTACAACGGACCAGCAAAAGTAACAGTGTCAAACACTAAAAAAGCAATTGAAAGAGAAGTTTACTTCAACAACGGAGTTGCATCAGTTAAATACAACGGATTTGAATTTGGAACATGGGTTAAAGATTTCAACGTTAAAATCGAATTAAAAGACCAAGTAAAAACATTTGAACTAAATTATTAGGAGATGAAAAATATGTTAAAAAAAGCATTATCAGTAGTATTACTATCTAGTATGTTATTGGGAACAGTAGCACCAGCAGTATCTTATGCACAAGAAGATAAACTTGAAATCGTTCAAGGAGCAGAAGAAACTGAAAAATTAGGAATTGATGAAGCAGAAGTTTACAAAAGACAAATCAAATCAATTCAAAACGAAGTTAACTCAATCCAAGTTAAAAGAGAAGACGAACAAGAAATGGTTGACAAATTCAACGAAACTTCTCTTGAAATCAGCGACAAAATCGACCAAACAGCAGTAGGAATGGGAGTAGCAGATGTTTATGATTTATCATCTATTCCACAAAGATTGCTATTATTAGGTAGAATGGGAAGAGCAATTAGATTTGCTACAACTCAATTAAGATACAAAGTAGATGCAGCTCACGCAGAAATCGCTGAATACATCTTCGGAGGATTCGTAATAGCAGCATCTCCATTCCACACAGTTGAAGATATGAAAGTTTACATGGCACAATTCGAAGCATTATCACAAAAATTATTAAGCTACCCAGATGCAGGATTAAATGATACTGCTAACATCTATGTAAGATCAGACTTAGATCACAAATTAGCAAAAGCTAGATCATTAAAATTCCATGAATTAAAGAATATGTCTGGTGCAGTAATCGATAAATTAACTGCAGAAATTAGAGAAATAACTGCTTTAAGATTAAGACCACAAGCAACTGTAGCTGAAATTTATCAATTAAGTGACAGATTAGATCAAGCAGTATTTGAAGCATTGAACAGCGAAGATTACAGAGCAAGTAAAACTGAAATTGAAGCTTTAAAAGAAGCTATGAACAAAGCTATAAGAGCTAGAAGACATGGCGACAAGAGAGCAGAAGTTGGTAAAGCAATTGATCGTGCAAAACAAGAATTGGCAAAAATTAGACCATCAAGTGTAATCGCAGCTCAATTAGTACAACAATTCCAAACTTACTATGAATAAAATTTATTAAGATTAGAAAAATAGTAGATTAATAATAAAAAGCCACCATATGGTGGCTTTTGTTGTATCTATTATAAAATTATCTCACAACAACTGCATATTTTTTGATGTTGTATCTTTTATCAAAAAGTGAACGTGATATCCAATATCCATTTGGTTTATCCTCTGCTGGATCTACGATATGCATTCTGTTTTTATCGTAACCATCAACTACCATTACGTGTGCGTTGTAGAGGGCATTTTTTCCCCAGAAATAATCTTTAAATGTTGGATTTCTGAATTTGTATGTCGCAAAGAATATTACTGGGTTTCCTTTTGAGATTTCTTCTCTTATATATTCTGAAGATTTGCCAGAAATATTTTCTGCGTTTGCGTATTTTTTAGCCCATTTTGTTAATGGATCTGGGAATATTGATTGGTAAATTCTTTCATCGATATTAAAAGGTGAACCTGCGAATCCATGATTTGGGTTGTTGTCTTTTGCTAGTGGCATTTCTTTTATAAAATGGTTAATATTCGTGTTAGTTTTGATGTTTTTGTAGTGTAGACATTGCAGAAGTGATGCTGCTTCGCATCCCATTGGTAAACCTGCTTTGTTTTGGTTGATTTGTGCAACATTTAATAATACGTAGTCTTTTTTAGGTGGAGTTTTTCCGATTATTTCATCATATTTATTATGAAGTCCACCACCGATTAATGTTATTGTATTGGGATTTAATTTATTGAAGAAATTTTTCTCTGTTATTGTTAGATTGTTTTTTGTTGATGCAAATATTATCGGACTTTTTTCATTTGCTGCAAATGGTGCTACTGTTACGCAATCTATCAATTCAGAAAATCTTTGATCGCCGTTTTTGGCTAAGAAAATAGATTTTGAATTTTTGAAAAATGTGTCGGCTATTTTCATACTTGTATCATTTCTGTTTTTTCCATAAATAATTTTTGAATTTGGGAAATTTTTGAATAATTTTGCTGTAGCTCCGCCTATTAGATATGTGTTATTGAATGTATAGTTTCCATGTTTTTCTTTAAATGATTTTATATCATTTCCTACGAATAAAATTGGACTATTCATACGACATGCAGCTGCACTGACACTTGCTGAATCTACGATTGATTTGGTAGAGTGAACTAAAAATGCATTGTCGAACTGTTTTGTTTGGTTGAGATTAGAAAGTTCTTTTGCTATTTCAAATGATGTATCAATTCTGTCTTTTCCAGATATTCTTCTTACATTATAACCTTGTTTTATTAGATTTGTTTCTTGTGATTTGGAAATACTTTGAGTGCCACCTACAAGTATAATATTTGTAGATTTAAGTCTTTGGATTTCTTTTAATGTAGATTGGTTAATTTTAGCAAAATCTGTTAAAAGTATCGGGCTATTTATTTTATGTGCCAACACTCCTACTGACAACGAATCTGCAATTTTTTCTGAATTTACTATTATTGCTGTGGTGGATGTTTTAGGATGCGAAATCTTTGATATTTGTAGGGCTGTTTCGTATCTATTTTCACCCTCTATTGATACTTTTTCGATTTGCTTTTTTGAAAATGTTGGCGTTGATATTGAAAGTGCTAATATAAATGCCAATACAACGATTTTAAAATTTTTAAAGTTTTTCATTTTTAACTCCTAACCTAAAGATCTAAGGGGTCCGATATATTCAAGCTCACTCCATCCAATATATACTCTTGTAAGATGAGGAAAGAATACTGAAATTATTTTGAAAAGCAAATCCTCTTGTCCGTAGACTCTTACTTGTGAGTAGTTTAGATGCAAAATTACAAAGAAATTTATTATTGGAATTAGTAGTGCCAGGGATGCAATTCCTGTTCCATAAACTATTTTGAACAATAGCCAGATATTTAATAATGGTACAAAACTCCACAATCCAAATATTCCAGCTTTTTCAAACATTTTCCACAATCCTATTGCATTTATTACATATAAAAATAATACAAT
>QWCQ01000706.1_pt1 | contig 18946 bp, 14 predicted proteins | sample 1972701 | NCBI WGS metagenome assembly QWCQ01 (sample SAMN09866704, study PRJNA288562) | Human gut metagenome isolate pre4_stool, whole genome shotgun sequencing... | reverse complement strand
CAATATATAATAAATGAATATGCCAAATAATATCATTGGAATTACTATTCCTTCAAGAGCAGAGGAATATAATGATGCAAAGAAGAGGAATACTATAAACAGCACAAAACAAATTCCAAAATAAACTAGGGTAAATTTAATTTTTGCATTTTTAATATTTTTATTTTCTTCATCTATATTTGAAAATTCTGAAATAGCACCAGTAAAAATTCTATAAATTAATGAATTTTTAAGAAGATAATTTTCTGTATTCTTATTAAATATGCTCTTTAATAAAATTACCAAATAATTTACTGTTAGTGAAACAATTACAAGACCAATTAAATATAAGAAATAGAAAATATACAAATTGCTGTAAATTTGATTCATGCTTGATATTCCAGCACTGGAAACTGCAAATATTACAAATAGAATAATCACAAGTTCTATTGGAAGTTTGAAAACTTTCCTCAAGCTTTCGCTGTCGTCAACTTTTTCCATATTCATAAATAGTCCAAGTATTGCAGAAAGAACAGCTGCAATTAATACGCTTACTCCAATTTGCACAAAAACTTGGTCTCTAAATACATCTCTTTCAATTTCTTTAAAGACTTCATCGTCTAGTGAAGTATAATAAGCAAACTTTAAATTTTTAATATTGTTTTTGCTGTTCAAATCTCTAAAACTGTCATTAATTTTAGATTTAAAAGACTTTTCTATAAAATTGTAGTCGCTATCTATAAGTCTTTGGCTCTTTTGAACCTTATCAATCACTATACTATTATTAATTACTGAACCCGTGATTAAGAAGTCATTATTTCCCACTTCAATTTCTAATGGATCAAATTCATTTTTTTCATATTCATTAGTTAAGTAAAAAGTTTTATATTCAGATTTTATTTCAGGTTGGTCTAGCATGCCTTCATCCAAATACATTTTTGGGTCAAGTCCCTTTTCTTTTAGGGCATCTTTTTTCTTTTGAGCTTCAATTGCTCCTGGATCTGTAACAACATTTCCATTTTGGTCAAAATATTTTAGTTTATAGGACTTAACAGCAAAGTTAAATCTATTATTGGAGCTATAATCTTCACCATTAAGAGATAAGTATATGGTACTAGTGATTGTATTATCTGTCAGAATTCTTCTATAAAAAGAGTCAGGATCCCTTGAAAATAAAAGTCTACCTGCCAAAAGTGATACTAGTGAAATTGCTAAAATTATTAAAGCATAATAGGATAATTTGTAAGAATTTTTTTTCATTATTTTCGCCTCAAATCTTCAAACTTATATCCAAGACCCCACTGAACTTTTAAGTACATTGGCTTCTTTGGATTTACTTCGATTTTCTCTCTAATTCGTCTAATGTGAACTGTCACAGTCTTTGCCTCCATAGCTGGTTCATTCCAGACACTTTCATAAATTTCTTCGATGGAAAAAACCCTGTTGGGATTCTTCATCAAAAGTTCCAAAATTTTAAACTCAATAGAAGTAAGTGCTACTGGTTTGTCTTCTACATAGGCAATTTTTTGTGACAAGTCTAACTTGATGCTGCCTATCTCAATAAAGTTCCTGTCCTTTTTTAAATCATAAGCATAAAATCTTCTCAGGTTGCTCTTCACTCGAGCAATGAGTTCCATTGGATTGAAGGGCTTTTGAACATAATCATCAGCGCCAATGTTGAGTCCAAAAATTTTGTCTGTGTCCTCTGATTTTGCAGATAGGATAATTATTGGGACAAAGGAAACTTCTCTTAACTTAATTATTGCTTCTTCGCCAGAAAGTTTTGGCATCATGAGGTCCATTATAATTAAATCAATTTTTTCATTTTTAAAAATTTCTAGAGCCTCAAGCCCATCTTCAGCATAAAAAATTTCAAAATTTTCATTTTTAAGATAAATTCCAATGGACCTGGCAATTTCCTTGTCGTCCTCGGCAATTAAAATATTGTATTTATCCATTACATCCCTCCTTTGCCATTATAATAGCAAAAAACAATTACAAAATAGTCTACAAAATTCTTACAAATTTCTTAAATTATAAATTTAAAATTTTTCTAGTATTAAAAACCTTGCAAAATAAATTGCAAAAATAGATAAAATTATGCTTAATAAAGCGTAAAAGATTGAAAGCATTAAATTCCCATTCTTTTCCAAATTAAATATTTCAAAGGCAAAAGTTGAGAAAGTTGTAAAACCTCCGCAAAAGCCTACCTTTAAAAATAAAATTAATCTAGGATCCAATTTATTTTTCTCAGCGTAAAAGGCAATTATTGCTAGAAAAAAAGCACCCACTACATTAATTATAAGGGTGGCAAGGGGAAAATCTCCACCACAATTTATCTTGTTACTTAAAAAATATCTAAGACCAGAACCTAAGGCCCCACCTAGTGCTACAAATAAATACATTTTTTGCTCCTTTCTTTTATTGTATGACAAATGCTTATGTGCTAAAATCATTTTGTTATAATTATATTAAAAAAGGAGTTTATTGTGAAGGAATACAATGTAATGAAACTTGAATACGAAGTTGATGACAAGCCAAATTTTTTAAAGTCCTCCCTACTTGGATTTCAAAATATTTTGACTGCCTTTAGTGGAATTATTGCAGTTCCACTTAGTATTGCTGCTATAGCTGGTACAAATGTTGCCGAGACTTCTGTGCTTATCTCTGCTGCTCTACTTGCCTCTGGTATCTGTTCTTTTATTCAAACCAAGGGAATTTTTAAGGGCAACGCAAAGGTTGGTATTGGTCTTCCAACAATTATGGGAACTGACTTTGGCTTTGTGCCACCTGCCAATGCTGTAATTAATACTATGGGTGGCGGTCTTGCAGGTTACTTTGGTGCAACTATAATGGGTGCCTTTTTAGAATTGATCTTAAGCTTTTTTATTAAGCCCCTTCTTAAATTTTTCCCAGAAGTTGTAACAGGTACTGTTATTACCCTAATTGGAATTACAATGATGCCTGTTGCCTTTGACTGGGTTGGCGGAGGTTATGGTGCAGAAAATTATGGTGACCCACTCTTTATTGGGATTGCTGTATTTACCTTCCTACTTATAATTTTTATTAATCACTATGGCAGAGGATTTGTAACGACAGCATCAGTTTTTATAGCCATGATTATTTCCTACATCATTTGTATTCCACTACATCTTGTAGATTTTTCACAAGTTGCGGCTGCCCCTTGGATAAAAATTCCAGAAATTTTTCCCTTTGGAGTTAAATTTGATTTAAGATTTGTCGTTCCTTTTATTGCAGGCTATCTTGTCACAATAATTGAAACTGTAGGAGTTATGAAAACTTTAGGGACAGTATGCGAAGTAGATTTATCTGATGCTGACATTGCAAGTGGTGTTAGAGCTGATGCCATTGGGTCAATGCTTTCTCCAGTCTTTGGTTCAGGTGCAGCTCAAACCTTCAGCCAAAATGTTGGTCTTATTCCGCTTACTAAATGTGCATCAAGAAAGGTCGCTCTTTATTCTTCCTTTATCTTAATTATTATGAGTTTATGCCCTAAATTTGCAACACTAGTTTCTATTATGCCTACACCAATTCTTGGTGGAGCTGGAATTCTTATGTTTGGTACAATTATTGGCTCAGGTATGCAAGCTCTTAGCAAGGCAAAATTTTCCACGAAAAATATTATGATAATTGCTGGTGGAATTGGCGTTGGTATAGGAATAACTATGAAACCAGATATAGTGGCAAAACTTCCAAGCTTAATAGCAGCACTTTTCTCATCAGGCATTTCTGGTGGAACTATTGTAGCTGTAATATTAAACATTTTACTTGTAGACAAGGAATATTAAAATTAAACTGCTCTTGGAGCAGTTTTTTTATGAAAAAATTTTCTTAATTCATCTACTGTGATATAATATTAAAATAAATTCTCGTTTGAAAGGAAAATAACATGAAGGATTTTTTGACAAGACCAGCTTGGATAGAGATTGACCTTGATAAATTTGAAAATAATTTAAGGGTTATTAAAAAAATAATTAAACCAGGAACAGAAATTATGAGCGTTGTTAAAAGCGATGCTTATAGACTTGGTGCCATTCCTCTTTCCTACATATCTAAAGAATTGGAAATAAAATTTTTTGCCGTGGCAACTTTAGAAGAAGCCTTGAAACTTAAAAAAGAATTTCCAGACTCAAATATTTTAATTCTTGGCTATACTCCAGCTAATCTTTTTGAAGATGCAATAAAAAATGAAATTACCCTAACAATTTATAGACTAGATGATGCAATTTTATTAGATAAAAAAGCAAGAGAAATGGATAAAAAAGCTAAAATTCATCTTGCTGTTGACAGTGGAATGTCACGAATTGGTTTTATTCCCAGTGAGGCTTCATTAAATGAAGTAAAAAAAATATTTGGATTAGAAAATATATATGTAGAGGGAATTTTTTCTCACTTTGCAGCATGTGAATCTGATCCAGAATTTACTAGAAAACAATTTATCTCTTTTACAAAATTTATTGAGGAAATTGAAAATACTGGATTCAAATTTAAATACAGACATATAGCTAACTCCTCTTCTGTTTTATACCACAGAGAATATGATTTAGACATGGTTAGACCTGGCATAATCCAATATGGATTTACAGACAGCCTAAAACTCCCTGAAGAATTTGGTCTAAAGGAAATTCTTTCAATTAAAGCAAATATTGCATCAGTAAGAGAGGTTAAGTGTGGAGAAACTGTTGGTTACGAAAGATTTTATAAATGCAACAAAGACACTAAGGTTGTGACTCTTCCCCTGGGATATGCTGATGCTTTTCCAAGAATTTTGTCAGAAAAAATCGAAGTTTTAATTAATGGAAAAAGATGCAAACAAATTGGCTTAATATGTATGGACCAAATGATGATTGATGCCACTGGAGTTGATTGTAAAGTTGGCGACGAAGTTGTCTTAATAGGAAAACAAGGTAAGGAAGAAATAAAAGTTAGAGATATTTGCCAATACTCCTGCGACTGTGAAACTTCCTTTATCACACATTTTAATAGAAGACTCCCAAAATATTATTATAGACATGGAGAACTTGTGCATGTGAGCAGTATGGATTAAAATTTATAAATTTCATAAAATTTAAACCCCAAAAACTTTAATAGCTTTTGGGGTCATTTATTAAAAAAGAGAGCTCATAGCTCTCTTTTTCTTATTCTTATTCTTATTCTTCTTCACTTATTTCTTCTTTTTCAGCATTTTCAGTTTCTTCTGAATCTAATTTTTCTTTTACTGAATAATATTCTTTAAATATAACGTCTTCCAATTCTTTTCTTGCTTCAGCATTAATAGGATGAGCAATGTCTCTGTATTCACCATTAGATAGTCTTCTGCTTGGCATTGCTAAAAATAAAGATTCATTTCCTTCTATTATTTTTATATCATGAAGCACAAATTCGTTATTAAAGGTTACAGATACTATTGCTTTAAGTTTTCCTTCAGTTGGTAATTTGCGAAGTCTTACATCAGTTATGTTCATACAAGTATCCCTCTCTTTCTTTACCATATTATAGCACAACTTAGGTACATAATAAACGATTTAATTAAATTATTTACTATAATTTATTTAAATAGAAACTTATTATTTTTTTCTTTGTAAAAATTTGTGTTATAATTAAAAAGAATTGGAGGAAGTAAATTGTTTGAAATTAATATAGATAATAGTAAGTATAAAAATATATTTTTTATTGGAATTGGTGGAATCAGTATGTCAGCTTTAGCTGAGCTTATGCTTTATAAGGGCTATAATATTTTTGGAAGCGATAGAAGTCCTTCTATAAATACTGAAAAATTAGAAAAAAATGGAGCCACAATATATTATGAACACAAGAAAGAGCATATTAAAAACATGGACCTTGTGATTTTTACTGATGCAATTTCTTTTGACAATGAAGAATATACAGAAGCAGTCAAAGAAAAAATTGATTTAGTAGATAGAGCTACATTTTTGGGTGCAATAATGAAAAATTACAAAAAATCAATTGCAGTTTCAGGCACTCATGGCAAAACTACTACTACTTCTATGATTACAGAAATTATTAAAGACCTTGATGTAAATCCAACTATTATGCTTGGAGGTCAACTAAAGGATATTGATGGCAATATTAAAATAGGTGAAGAAAAGTTATTTTTGACTGAAGCCTGTGAATATAAGGCAAATATTTTAAAATATTTTCCAACTACAGAAATTATTTTAAATATCGATGAAGATCACTTAGATTATTTTGATAATATAGATCATATAATAAGAACTTTTAAGGGATATGTTGACAACTTAAATGAAGATGATTATGTTATTTTAAATGTTGATGATGAAAATGTAAAAACACTTTTCCCAATTGATAATTGCAAAGTCTTTACTTTTGGCATAAATAATGAAGCTGATTTAATGGCAAAAAATATAGACTTTTCAAATGACGGTTTTCCAACTTATGACTTATATCTTAAAGGTAAAAAAATAAGTCATGTTGAACTTTCAGTCCTTGGAAGGCATAATGTTTTAAATTCTCTCGCTGCAATTGCCGCAACTTATGTTAATAATATTTCTATAGAAAATGCAGTTCTCGCACTTAAATCTTATAAGGGCGTAGAAAGAAGATTAGAAGAAAAGGGCTATTTCAAAGGCACTAAAATTATGGATGACTATGCTCATCACCCAACAGAAATAAAATCATCAATTCACGCAATTAAAAAAGCTTGTGCTGGAAAACTTTACACTGTTTTTCAACCTCACACATTTACCAGAACAAAACTTTTATTAGATGCATTTGCTAACTCTTTTGACGAATCTGATATAATTATTATCACAGATATTTATGCCGCTCGTGAAAAAGATTATGGTGACATTCACTCAAAAACTTTAAGAGATGCCATTTCAGAACACAGAGATAATGCCTTTTACATTTCTGGCTTTGAAGATATTGTAAAATTTTTAAAAGAAAATGTTAAAAAAGACGATGTAGTTGTAACAATGGGTGCTGGAGATGTATATAAAATAGGCGAAATGATTTTAGATAAATAATGATATAAAAAATTTGGAACTCTTTGAGTTCCTTTTTTTTTGTAAAAAAAAAGATCTCACAATGGAGATCTTTTAAAAATTTTTAACTAAAATTATTTATTTTATTTTGTGGCTTATTATTAATTTGTGTATTATTAATATTTTCTGTACTTTTATTGTCATTAGAATTCTTTCCATCATTATTATTTATCTGATTATTTTCATTCTTTGAATTAATTTTATTATTAGAATTAGTTCTTAAATTTTTAGAATTATTATTTTCTGTATTTTTTGAACTTTCATCTTTTTTTGTTTCAATCTTTTTTTCAGTATCCTTATTTTCAAATGAAGAAATTTCTATTTCGCGACTTTCATTAATATAATTAACAACCATGTCTAAATTCTCAGCAATAAATCTAATTGGAACATAAGTCCTGTCCCCCTTAATAATTGCTGCTTGATCAATTTTTACATCTTTTCCATCAATTTTTATAATTGGGGAATCAATTTTAAGCTCAATATTTTTGCCATTGCTATTGACACTTACAAGTCTATTTTCTCCATCCCAATTTACCTCTCCACCAAGCGCTTCAACAACAAATCTTAATGGTACTAAAGTTCTATTATTCTTAATAAATGGTTTTGCATCCATCTTTTTAGATTCACCATTAATACTATAGTTAACATCATTAATTTTCATTTTAATTAATCTAGTAGATTCATCATAAAGTGCAATAGTTGAAGTTTTATTTCCAAGTTTTGCAATTATTTTTGGATTTCTACCATAATCAAGTATATTAATTTTAAAATTGTTTGGGTCCACATTAGCTGTCATATCCTCAAAGGAATAATTTATAACTCTTGGAGAAATCTTTATCTTTCTATTGTTGTATTCACCCATAGCATTTATATCTAAGGTCATGCCTTTTTTTATTATTTTATTCTTAGTATCAATGCTAAATTTTGAATATTTTGAAGGGTCAGCTATATTTATTTCTTTATTAATATTTTCGCCCTTATTTGTTGTTAAAACTAAATTAAATTTTCCTGGTGTAATTGATAGATAATCTAAGCCCTTTAAAATATTAGCTCCATTAGAATTATCTGCCACTGTATAAGTTCTGTCTTTAATATCAATTGGATTTAAAAATTCATCCCATGCTGATTTTAATTTTAAATTAATTTGCTCTCCAACAATTGTATTTAAATCATTTTCAAATTTAACATCAGAAATTACACCAGTATTAGTAGTTGTGTTAAAAACTCCTAAACCATTTACAACTTTTCTTTCTGCTGCATTTTTTTCAGGATTAGTAACTCTAGTTCTCTTAATATCCCCTAGATTTCTAACTGCCATGGCAGTAGATCCGCCACCATCTAAATTCATTGCCTTAAATGCACCAAGATCTAGCATAAACTGAGATAACTCATTTAGTGAAAGACCAGCAGATCTTTTTGTTCTACCTTCGCAAGAAACAATGTAAACAGTTTTTCCATCTTTGCTTATGCCCACTGCAGTTCTTGCTCTAATTCCACCAATTGATGTAACATCCTTTGTATATTTTTTTATAGCTCCATTTTCAACAAGAAGTGCATGACCACCAATCATCATTTTCCAATTTCTATTTGGCTCAATATTAGTATTAATTTGAACTTTGTCACCAACTTTTATATTTTCACGCACAAATCTTTCAGAACCGCCGCTTACTTGTAGTATTTTCTTTCCCTTAGGAATTTTCATGTCAATATTTTTTCTGTAAACAATTTGTTCTACTACATTGTCTTCTGATAAAAGAACTTCACCAGCAGTTTTATCTCCCCTAGACTTTGAAGACCAGAAGGAATCATACATTTGAATTTTTGATTCATGAGAATATTCTTTAGATGGTTGGTACCAATAAAAAGTTTTATTTAATCCATCAATTGGATAAGATTTTCCATTGTGAGCAGTTACCTTTCCTACAAATTTTGTGCTGTCAATAAAAGCAGTATTATTTTCATCAATTCCAAAGGACCAAATATCAGTCAATACCGCTGGAGATGATTTCATATCTCCATCAATAATTGATGCCCCTAGTGGCACACCTTGAAGTTGCATTGTAAAGAAATCTCCATTTACAAGAGCCACTGCATTAGTTCTATCTGCCATTTGTGACACAGTTGCCTTATTAGTATAAGTACCTCCACCTGCTACTGTATTAATTTTTATATGTGGATTATTTAAATCAACTGTTACAACATTTGCCTGTGCATTCTTTTTATCTCTAGAAATTTCATATTTGTATCTCACAACACCTGGAGCAATAGGCTCCTTAAATAATAATTTATTGGCTGCAAATACATTAGATGTAACAATCATAAAAAATATAATCATTACAAGGCTAATTCTTTTTTTATTCATTTTATCTACCTCGCTTACATAAAAAGTATAAATGAATATAAGTATTTTCTCAAAGAATTTTTTAATTTGTAACAAAAACTTAATTATATAGCTAAATTTTAAAAATTTTCAAAAAAATATCCTGCCTTAGGCAAGATATTTTTATTATTTATTCATTTTATTTTTTTAAAATTTCATCAAATATTTTGGTAAATTCCTTCATGTCATCTAAAGTTGTATCACCCATGTGTCCAACTCTAAAAGTTTTATCAGCCATAGGTCCATAACCATTGGAAATTACAATTCCCTTTTCTATAAAGTCACTATTTAATGTTTTGAATTCTAAATTTTTTGTATTTTTTACACAAGTAATAGTTGGCGATAAATACTTTTTATCTCCAAAAACTTCAAAATTTTTATTTGCCCAATCTTTAAAATAATTTGACATATCTAAATGTCTTTTAAACCTATTTTCAAGACCTTCCTCATTTATTATATAGTCAAGTTGGTATTCTGCAGCAACCATATTTGAAATGGCAGGAGTTGATGGGTACTGATAGTCATGTTCTTTTGAAAAATTATAGAGAAGCAATAAATCTAAATAATGACCTCTATTTTCTACTGTCTTTGCTTTCTCTACAGCTTTTTTTGAAAAAGATGCAAAACTTAGACCTGGTACAAGTCCTAAACATTTTTGTGAAGATGTTATGGCTATGTCTATGCCATATTTATCTTGATCAATTGGAGTTCCTCCAGCAGAACTTACTGTATCAAGAGCCCAAATAATTTCTGGATATTTATCTATAACTTCTTTAAGTTCAGAAAGACTATTTAAAATACCTGAAGATGTTTCGTTGTGTGTTATAGCAACAAAATCATATTCTTTTTTCATCAATAAATCTTCTAATTTATTTGGATCAGTTGCTTCACCTGGCTCTGCCTTTAAAATATCAGTTTCAATTCCATTTTCAAGACCAAGTCTTTGCCAAAGTTCTCCAAAGGAACCTAAAGAACAAATAAGTGCCCTCTTCTTTGTACATGACTTAATAGCACCTTCCATAAGTCCAGTGCCTGATGATGTTGAAGTTAAAATATATTCTTTAGTTCCAAAAACTTTTTGCATATTTATAAAAATTGATTTTTGAATTTCTGATGCATCCTTAGTTCTGTGTCCTATAACAGGTTTTTCAAATTGTTTTAAAACTTCACTGCGAACTGACACAGGACCGGGTAAAAATAGTTTCATCCTTATTCCCCCTATCTATGCTAAAAATAATAATACAAATTTTTTTTATAGTCAAATTAAAATCTTTGTAGACCTATTAATGATAATTTTGTTTGAAGTAAATTTATAAAAATTTATTTTTTATAAATAAATAATTGAATAAATAAAAAAACTCTGTCAAAGACAGAGTCTAAAATTTATTATTTTAATTTTGCAAAAATCATTTTTCCTGCTGAAGTTTGTAGAGCACTTGTAACAATTACGTTAACATTTTCTCCAATAAGATCTTTTCCATTTTCAACGACAATCATAGTACCATCATCTAAATAACCTAGACCTTGATTTTGTTCTTTACCCTCTTTTACAATTAAAATTTTCATTTCTTCACCTGGTAAGTAAAGTGGTTTAACTGCATTTGCAAGTTCATTAATATTTAAAACTTCTAGGTTTTGAACTTTTGCTACTTTATTTAAATTATAATCGTTAGTTACAATTTTACCGCCTAAATCAATAGCAAGTTTTAATAATTTTGAATCAACTTCAGGAATTTCTTCAATTTTTCCCTTATATATAATAACTTCAACATTTTTAAGTTCTTGAATTGCAGCAACAGTATCAAGCCCTCTTCTGCCACGATTTCTTTTTAAAGAGTCAGCAGAATCGGCAATGTGTTGAAGTTCTTCTAATACAAAAACTGGAACTACAAGTGGTCCTTCAATAAAACCAATTTTTACAATATCAAGTATTCTACCGTCAATAATTACTGAAGTATCTAATACCTTAGGAATGCCCTCACGATTTTTAACAGTTTCCTTTGTCTTAGTGTTTCTTTTTGCAGACAAAAGAGTTAAATCTCTTATTTTTTCTGAAATGGTGTCCTTATTTGACATTCCTATGTTAAGACCTAAATAACCAAGCATCCCATAAAGTAAAATTGATATTACTGAACCCACATAGGGAATTGGAATCTTGTAAATAGGCTGTGATATTAAAAATGCTATTATGAGACCTATTATTAATCCCACTGCGCCAAGTATTACCTCTGTAAAAGATTTGGTTTGAATTTCTCTCTCCCATAAAGCCAAAAGATCCTCCAAAGTTCTAAAAGTCTTTGGTGAAAGTATAAAAAATATAAGTGCAAATAAAATAACTATAATGACAAAAATAACTGTCACAATTTTTTGGCTTCCAATAGCTTTTACAAATTGCATGTCTGATAATACAGACACGATAAAAATACCGACTAATGCGCCTATTAAAGTAAATAGCACCTTAAAAATTTTGGACACAATTTTTCGGTTCTTACTAATAAAAATCCCTCCTTAACCAAAAATGGCATCATTAATTAATTTTGAAATTTCTTCCACATTTTTATCAAAAACAAGAGCCATCTCTGAAACTATGATTTGTCTTGCTTCTGTCAAAATTTTTCTCTCTCCTGTAGAAAGAGATTTTCTTTTGTCTAGATTTTCCAGACACTTTATAACGTCAGCAATTTCTGTTAAATCGCCAGATTTTATTTTTTCTAAATTAAATCTATATCTTCTATTCCAATTTTTTGGCATAGTAATTTCCCTATCTGAAGAAAGTGTTTCCAATAATTTTTCCATAGTTTTCTCATCAGAAATTTTTCTAACACCGACTTCTTCTGCATTTTTAACAGGAACCATAACTTTTAACTCGTTTATAGGTAATCTCATTATGTAGTATTTGTGGACATTTCCGAGAATCTCTCTCTCTTCTATCGCAACAATTTCGCCTGCCCCATGCATAGGATATACAATTTTATCGCCAATATTAAACATATTTTACCTCCTATTATCCCTATTATTAGTATAACAGAGATTTGCAAAAAAGTAAAAACTATTTAATATATCATAGATTATAGTTTTATGCAAAGATTTTTTTGATAAATTTTAATTTACTTAAAAATTTATTTATAGTATAAAATATTAATGTGAAAGTTAATAAAGTTTTTTGTGAAATTTTAAATATCTTTTATAAATATAAAATGCCCTCTAAAAATATTTAGAGGGCAAATTTACTTTTTTTAAATTTGAAATCAAATTATCTCTTGTTAGTTCTTCTCCAAATATTCATCTTTTCTGCATCTTTAATTAGCTCATCTCTAAATTCAGGTGCAGCAAGATTAATTATTCCTTCAGCTCTTTGCCAAGTTGATTGACCCTTGCAGTTAAATTTTCCATATTCTGTTACAAGCCAATGAGTGTTTGGTCTTGCAGCTGTAATTGCTGAAAATGTTTCAAAATTAGGAACGATTCTTGATTCTTCCTTGCCAGTCTTTTTATTCATAAATTTTGAAGATAGACAAATAAATGACTTTCCACCTTTTGATAAATATGCACCGAGTACGAAGTCAAGTTGTCCACCAGCTCCTGAAATATGTTTTACTCCAGAAGATTCAGAAGATACTTGTCCGAATAAATCGACATTAACAGCATTATTTATAGATACAAAATTATCAAGCTCAGCTATTACTCTTGCATCATTTGTATAAGATGTTGGAGCTGCCATGCAAGCGGAGTTATTGTCAATGTAGTCATACATTTCCTTTGAACCTGCAGCAAATCCATAAGCTTGTCTAAATCTGTCAATATTTTTCTTAGCACCAGTAAGTTTACCCTTCTTTGCCATTTCAACAAAGCCGTCAACATACATTTCTGTATGAACTCCTAAATCCTTTAAGTCAGAATCTGCAATAAGTGAGCCTACAGCATTTGGCATTCCACCAATTCCAAGTTGAAGAGTTGCTCCATTAGGTATTTCTTCTACAATTAATTCTGCAACTTTTTTATCAACTTCACCAAAACTTCCCTTTGGAAGTGTTGCGATATCAGGATTTTCTCCTTCTATAATATAATCAACATCTTTAATATTAATTTCGTGTTCAAAACCGCCAAGTCCAGTTGGCATTTTTTCGTTTACTTCAATAATAACTTTATCTGCTGTTTCTATAACTGCCATTAAGTGAGATGCACTTAGACCAAAGTTAAAGTTTCCATGTTTATCCATAGGAGGAGTTACTATTACTGCAATATCAACTTTACAGTTTTCTCTATACCATCTTGGAAGTTCTGAATATCTTAGTGGTATATAAAAACCACCTGGAGTCTTATTAATTCTATTTCTATCAGGACCACCTGCATGCCAAGAATTCCATACTACTTTTTCTCCATTAGGATCCTTTTTGAATACTTCAGGTTCCCAAAGAAGAACTCCACCTCTTAAATAAATTTCATTTAATTCATCTAGTCTTTCTGCTAGGGCCTTATCAAAAGCAACTGGTGTTTGTACGCACCAAGCGTAGTCAATCCACATATTGTCTTTTACCATTTTTGCAGCATCTTTAGCTGAAATTAATTTTTCTTGATACTCTTTAGAATAATCCATAATTCCTCCTTAAATTTTTAAATAATCCTTATAATTTGTATGAGACCTTATAAATTTAATGTAGTTTAAAAAATCTTCCATTACAATTTTAAATTTTTTCTCATTTAGCTCTATAATTATTTTATTTTTACCCCTTAAATCAAAAATATACGCACCCTTTACTTTTACTTTATATAATTTTTCATAAATAGCTGAATAAAGTAGTAATTGATTTTCATAAGACTTTTTCATACTTTCATAGTCTAAGTCACTTGTTTTTAGATCAACAATATAATATTCTCCATTTTTTTCTATAACCTGGTCAATAAAGCCCTTTACTAAAAATCCTTCTAAGTCGAAATAAAATAATAATTCCTTTTCTATTATATTTTCTTCTTCCATTTGAAGATAATTAAGTGAGAGCTTTCTTGCAATATTTAATTTTTTGTCATTAATTTCTTCCTCATAATAATCAAAAATTTCTTCCAAAAATTTATCTATATTACCTTTATTAGTATCTTTATTAGAATGAATTTGTGCGAATAAATGTACTATATTTCCTAGGGTCTTGGGATCAATTTTTTGTTTTTTACCTTGACCCATTGTATACCTATCTATTCCCATAAAATATTTCTTATAAAAATCTAAGGGACTTCTCTTATAATTTATAAAATCAGTAACTGTATAATATTCTCTAATTCTATTTTCAAAATTAATATCAACATTAAGCTCATCATATTTTTTAAGAGAATTTTCTTTTTTTATTTCATGGGAAAATTCATAATCACTTATTTTAATTTCTTTATCTAAAAAGTCAAAATAAGAACCACTTTTATATTTATCATAATTTCCAAAAAGAATAAGTTCCTTTTTTGCCCTTGTCATAGCAACATATAAAACTCTCTTTTCCTCTTCACTGTCAATAGATCTTATTTTCTCATTAATAGTTCTATACCTATAATCAGAATAACTTGATTTTATAGCAAGACCTAGCTCTTTATCCACTATTATCTTATTATTTTGACCCAGTTTTTTTCCTTTATCCATGTGAGAAATAATAACTGCATCAAATTCCAAACCCTTAGATTTATGAATTGTCAAAAGATTAATTCCTTTTTCTAAATCGTCAAATTTTAAACTTAGAATATATTTTTCAAAGCTATTAAAATCATTTGAATTTTCTTCTAAATAATCCCCTGCAATTTTTTTAAATTTGTAAAGATAGTCCCAATCAGTTCCATTAAGGGTATCTAATTCATATAAATAATTCATTATTTCCTGAATCATTTCATCTAAAAGAAGGATTTCAGATTTTTCTTTTAGCTTAATTAAAAATTCTATAAAATTATTTATTTTTTCATCTTCTATATTTGACTTAAATAAAGAAAAAGTATTATCTATTCCATGATTTAAAATTTTAACTAAACTATTAAAGTTAAATTTTAATATCGGTGAATTAAAAAGAGATAGAGTTTTTATAAAATCATCTGGACTATAAATTGTTGCTAAAATATTTTTAACAATTTTTAAAACTTCTATTTCTTCAAGTCTTCTCTCGCCCTTATTAAAAGGAATATTTGCATTGGAAAGAATTCTACTTATTTCATCAATTTGAGCGTTACTCCTAGATAAAATTGCGATGTCTTCTTCCTTATGTTTTTTTAATAGATCAAAAACAAGATTTCCTAAATCATTATTATCTTCAGTATTATAGAGATAGACACCTCCATTATTATAAAAGTCAAATTCCATTTCTTCATAAGAATCAATAAGATTTTCAAAATTAGAATTTATAAAATTAATTATTTTTCCATCACTTCTGTAATTCTTATTCATTAAAAGGGAAATTCCACGATTTTTTATTTTGTTGGCAAAACTAAAATAGCTATTTAAATCTGTCCCCCTAAAAGCATAAATAGATTGTTTTGGATCACCAACAATAAATAAATTTGAATTTTCAAAAACATTAATAATATCATTTTGAATTTCATTAGTATCTTGATACTCATCTACAAGTATGTAAGCATATCTACTTTGAAGTATCTTTTTACATTTATCATCTTTTAAAATTTTATGGGCATAATTTATAATGTCATCATAATCAAGAACATTAATTTTCTTTTTTTGATTAGTATAAATATCGTCAATATTTTTTAAAATCTCAATTATAATTTCGTAGTAATCTTTATTTTTTATTTCGAAACTCTCTTTTAATTCATGAGTTAAATTTAAAATATCTAAGATTTTATCGTTATATTTCTTTGACGAACCTAAATTTGACTCTATTAAATTTAGGACTTTTAAATCAATATTTTCATTACTTGAGAAAAGGTCAAGGTTTTCATCATAGAAAGATTTAAATTTATTTCCACTTACTTTTCTATAGTCTTCTAAAAGTATAAATAGCTCTTTAAAATCTTTGTCACTTTCAGAAAATTTCAAACTTTTATGTAGAATATCGTCAAAGTCTAAATCGTTATTTTTAAAATCAGAATAGAGCTCTATAAATACCTTTATTTCTTCAAAGGGATTTGTATTAAAATCAAGTAAGTAATTTTTGAATTTTTCATCTCTAATGCTGTTTAATGTTAATTTTACAGAATTTTCTAATATTTCTTTTTCTTTGCCATCTTCCAAAACATTAAACTTTGGATTTACGCCAAGTAAGTAGGCGTAATTTTCTACTATTTCTAAGGCAAAAGAATGAATAGTCTTAATATTTAAATCTCTTTCCTCAAAATTAATATCTTCTGCTACTAGCTCCTTTGAAATCCTTTCCAGCATTTCTTCAGCAGCCTTTTTTGTAAAGGTAATTGCCAAAATATTTTTTGGGTTTTCATATTTTTTTACAATATTTATAAATCTTTTTGTTAAAACTCTAGTTTTGCCTGTGCCAGCGCCTGCCATTAAGGTAACATCTTTATCAATTGTATTAATTGCTTTTAATTGGATTTTACTTAATTTCATAAAAACTCCATAAAAAAATCCCACTAGGGGGATTAATTAAATATTGTTTGAGCAAGAGATATTATGAACTTATTATCAACTTTATAAAAAATTTCCGTTCCATTTCTATCACTGTTTAAAACACCAGCTCTTTTCAACTTTCCAAGATGAGATGAAACAGTTGGTTGAGGAATGTTGAATTTTTCTTGTAGTGAGCTTACGTTACTAGGTCCATTGTCTATTAAATTTTTAATAATTTGAAGCCTAATAGGATGTGCCATTACTTTTAAAATTTCTGCTGTCTTTTCTAAATTTTCAATTTTGCTCTTCACTTCATACCTCCAAATATGTAATACAAACTATTATTAAATTCATATTCTTTAATTATAATATTTTAAAGTCCATCCTTTGTCAATAGTTTTGAAAAATTTACATACAGTGAAACAGTATACTTTATATAAAATATATTTTAGCAATTAAATAATCTTTTATTTACTAAATTATATAAGTTCTTTTTCCAACCTTAAATTATTTTTTAAATTTACTTCTGAAGAGAAGTTTCACAATCTAAGCTACTATACTATAGCTTCGCAGAAAGGCAAACCCTTAAAAACTAAATAATCAACTAAATCTCTTGCATTTAAAAATTATTTTTCTGCTTTGATTTTCATTTTTTCCTTATTAATATAGAGTTTTTCTAAAATTCCCTTCATTATTTTTAAAGAATCAAATACAGTTTTTACGGAATCAAAAAGTGGCTCCTTGTCTTCTTGAAAATCTTTATTATATGTTTGTGGCGTAACCTTTAAAACTCTAAGAGGCTAAAAGAAGTATTCAATGTAATAAAATCTCTAGCTAAAAAAGGACTCACAATGCTAATAGTCACTCATAAGATTGGCTTTGCAAGAGAAATTTCAGATACATTGGTCTTTATGAAAAATGAAATAGTTGAAAATTTGGGAAGTCCCAATTATATATTTAATAACACAAAAAATGAAAGTACAAAAAAATTCTTAAATGCTGTCTTATAATCAAAAAATCGCAAAAAATAAGGCTCTCGGTTTTACCAGAGCCTTATTTTAGTTAAATTACATTTTTTCTATTGCAATTTTAATGTCGTGACCATTTAGATTTTCAACTTCTGCATGAACATCAGAATTTACTAATTCTTTTGCCAAAGTTTCTGTCTTAATAAATTCTTCTTCAGAAGCAAGAGCCTTTTCTACTTCGTCATCAGATTTATAAGTTATCTTAATGTTATCTAAGATGTCTAAATCTTTCTTCTTTCTTAGTTGTTGAATCTTTGATACAAATTCCCTTACATACCCTTCATTTAGAAGTTCATCGTTTAGTTCAGTGTCTAGGATTACGAAAAGATTATTTTCCATTACAACATCAAAGCCTTCTTTTGCACTGATTTTTACTTCAACATAATCTTTTTTAATTTCAGTTTCTTCTCCAGCGATTTCAATATTTACATCGCCTTCATTTAATTTAGCAAGAAATTCTTTTGCATCAGTTTCTCTTAGATATTTGCCAAAGTCTTTAACCTTTGAGCCTAAAATACTTCCGCAAACTCTAAAGTTTGGTTTAAGTTCAAATTCCATGTATTCAGAAAGATTTTCTTCGAAATCAACATCTTTTACATTTAGTTCTTCCTTCATTAAATCAGTTAAATCGCCAATAATTTCCTTGTACTTGCCGTCGATTATAACCTTTGAAAGTGGTTGTCTAACTTTAATCTTAGCTTCTTCTCTTGATGCTCTTCCTAGTGTCACAAGATCTCTTACTAAGTCCATTTTTTCTTCAACCTTGTCGTTAATCATATTTTCGTCATAAGTTGGATAGTCTGTCAAGTGAACAGATTCTTCATCAGTAAGTGACTTAAATAATTCTTCAGAAATAAATGGAACTATTGGAGCAATTAATTTTGTAACGCCAAGTAAAACTTCGTAAGTTGTCTTATAAACTGCAAGCTTAGTGTTGTCCTTGTCAGTCTTCCAGAATCTTCTTCTATTT
>QWCQ01000702.1_pt1 | contig 18994 bp, 26 predicted proteins | sample 1972701 | NCBI WGS metagenome assembly QWCQ01 (sample SAMN09866704, study PRJNA288562) | Human gut metagenome isolate pre4_stool, whole genome shotgun sequencing... | reverse complement strand
GAAAAGAGGTATAGTGAATGATTAATAATTTAAATAATAGAATGGTAGAAATAGTTAAAAATAAACTCGCAGAATGTTACGAAGAAATTAGAATAAAATTGTTTGAAGAGGGTGTGGACAGTGAAGAAATTAGCAAAATAAGCACTATTTTAAACAGAAAATTTTATGATATGATTGATGATTTTATAGACAAATTATATGAGGAATAATAAATTGAGAAAAAATTATTATATTTCTAGTTTTCATAGCTTTTTACAAATTAGAAGATATTACAAAGTAAAAATTATAGAAATTGTAGATAGTGATTTTATGTTGTTTAAAACTGATAAAAATATAAATAAAGATGATTTGTTAAGATTTAAAGTTAAAATATTTGATATGGATAGATTACTAAAAGAGGTATTAAGAGATGAACAATAAAAATGATTTTAAAGATGATGTTTGGTGTGGTATTAAAAGACCACCTCAAGAAAAAAATAAAAAAGACAGTATTAAAAAAGATAATTATAATACTATAAATAGATTGTTGATAATTATAAACAATTTTATTAGATTATTATTGTTAATAAATTTACTTGTTATTTCATCAAAATTTTTATAAAAAACACTTGACAATTTAAAAACTTTGAAGTATAATATAAGTATAAAAGATGAGGGGAGGTAAAAAGGTGTCAAAGGAATATAAAATAATTACTAAACAAGAAATAAAAGAACTTGACCTAGACGATATCAAAAATGAAAATTCTGATAACTTAGTATCTTATGTATTTGATGATAATAAGTTGGTCTATGGTCTTGATAAGTTTGGCAACATTTATTATCCATTTTCAAGTTGTTCAGGAATATCAACAAGACAGTATATCAATAAACTTGGACAACAAGGAAGATTACTATGGATAAAAAGGACTACACACGATGTATAGAGTTAATATTAGAATATATTGATAAATACTGTAACGAAAAAATAAAATATTATAGTGTTAAAGTTAGAGCAATGGTAAATAATAATAATTTAAAGCACTTTGAAGAACAATTTATAGTATATTTCCTAAAAAAATTTAATGGTGTATTATCTTTTAAGGTTAAATTATTTTTAAAAAATTGTAACTTTAACGATTATGAAGAATATTACAAGTTATGGGATAGTATCAAATATTTGAGAACGGAAGAAAAGATAATAAAAAAAATAGCTAATTATAAAAATAATTAGCTATATGATGAACAAAAAGCTTTTTAAAATGCGATAGATTAAGTCGCAATATAAACTATACTACAAGTTAATGTATAATCTTGTACAATTTATAGATTAAAAACGTCAATTTGTTCTATAACTATTATAACATATTTAAATTTAAAAAACAATGGAGGATAAATAATGAATAATGTACAATTAATTGGTAGATTTGTAAAGGATATTGATATCAGAACAGCAAACGAAAAAACAGTAGTTGCTAATTTTACATTAGCAGTAAATGGATATGGAGATAAAACTGATTTCATAAATTGTGTTGCTTTTAACAAAACGGCTGAAAATTTAGCAAAATTTACTAAAAAAGGTGATATAATCGGAATTAGTGGAAGTATTAATACTGGAAGTTATGAAAACAAAAAAGGTGATAAAGTATATACTACTGATGTTTTAGTAAATAATTTCACTTTTTTACCAAATCCACGAAAAGAAGAAAAACAACAAGAGCAAGACAAACCATTTGGTAGATATTAATGAAGAATAAAAAGAAAAGCAGAGGGGCAATGATTGCCTCTCTGACTACTCAAAGACGTAATCTTTTAAGAGGTGGAGCAAATAAACACGAAGTTAACAAACTTTATAGATTGTCTAATGGGTCAAGTTTTTCAAATCTTAACGATAAAGAGTTAACAAGTTTATATAATGAGATAAAAAGCTATGGTAAATTGTCAGTTATGCACGAGAGTCCATATTCAACGGAGAGTAAAGACGGATTGATACGTTCTTCTACTTATGAAGAAAACGTACAACGTTACAGAGATTATAAAAAGAATGTTCGTGGTATAACATCAACTGTTGAAGAAAATGTATCTATAAATAAAGCTAAAAATTATATTATGATGAAGTATAATTCAAATCGTGATATTCACTTAGAAGAGTTAGAAACTGCGAAAAGATTTCAAGCTAAAATTTTTGAGAATTTAACATATGTAATTAAACATAATAAACGCACAAGTGATGAAGAGAAAAAACAATATAATAAACTAGTTAAAAAACTTAATTCTTTAAAACCTGAACAGTTTTTGAAATTTTATTACTCTACTAAAGAGAATAAAATTAATTATGATGAACTTGTCAAAGACTCTCCAAAATCGTTAAATTTATTAGTAACTCACTCAAACGAACAAGAAGAAATTATGACAGTCGCTAATAATAGATTAGTGGATATTGATAAAGAGTTATCAGATTTTACAAAAACAGATAGAATTTTTGGAGATAGGAAGTAATGAGCAAATTTTCAACAGTAACATCAAGAAAAAGTAAAAAAAGAAATAATTCTGAATTTTATTTGTTAGCAGCAGATTTTGAAACTACAACAATTTTTGAAAAAAATCTTGATAAAGATATTAATAATAAAAAACTTGAAACTTGGTTAAATTGTTTTGTAGATATTAGAAATTGTTATGATATGCAAGAATACAGAATTTCAACAAGTACACAAGAATTTTTTGAACAAGTACATAATCAAATAGAACAACAAGATAATAATGATGTAATTATATATTTTCACAATTTAAAGTTTGACGGAAGTTATATTTTAAATTACTTTAATTCAATTGGACAAGAATTTTCAACATTTATTAACGAGATGGGACAATGGTATTCAATAGAATATATTTATAAAGATTATAAAATAGTAATAAGAGATAGTCTAAAAATATTAAATTTTTCTATAAAACAAATCGGAAAAGATATGTTGAAAACAGTAGAAAAAGGTGTTACACCTTTGACGGAGGAAAAAATTCCTCTTGATGTTTGTTATCAAAAAGGTTATGTTGATTATGTAATTCGTGATGTTGAAATTTTAGCTAAAGCACTTAACAAAATGATTTTTGAACAACATTTTGAAAAATTTACAGCAAGTTCTCAAGCATTAGCAACATATAAAGAGATAATCGGATTTGACACTTTTAGATGGTTATTTCCAGTTTTAAAAAATGACGAAATTATGAGAATGGGATATCGTGGGGGTTGGACTTATGCAAATCCAGTTTTTCAAAATAAAGAAATCAAGGGTAATATAAAGGTTTTTGATAAAAACTCTATGTATCCAGCTATTATGTTAAATTATGCTTTACCTTGTGGATATCCTAGAAAATTAGAATATGATTATACTAAAGATAAAGAAGATATAATATTCAAAGAATTTGAAGGGTGTTGTTATATTTATAATTTAAATATAGCTTTTGATATAAAAGATAATCACCTACCTTCTATCCAAATTAAAGTTGCAAATAAAGAATATTTTAAAGATAATCAATATTTTAAAGATATGATTTTAGCAAATAAAGACAATTTGTTTATGTTAAATAAGACACAAAGAGATTATCTAACTACAAGTGATGGTTTTTATTTTAACATATCACTAACTAATTATGATTTAGATTTGATAAAAAGACAATATGATTTCAGAATTATGCCAAATTCAAAGGTTATAAAATATGAATTTACAGCTAAAAAGGGTATGTTTGACACATATATAAATTATTATAAAGAAAAAAAGATTGAGGGTAAAAAAATCGGTAACGCAGTAATGACACAAGACGCAAAACTAAAATTAAATTCTTTGTATGGTAAATTTGGAACTAAAAAACTAATACAAGAAAAAGAAGTTTTCTTTGATGATGATGTTTTAAAATTTAAAACTGATTTGGAATTATCAGAAACTAACGGAGTATACGTGCCTTTAGCGATGTTTGTCACCTCGATTGGTCGTTGGGAAATTATAAACAACGCTCAAGATAATTATAATCATTTTTTATATAGTGATACAGATAGTTTACATTTATTAGATGAGGGACAAAAAATAAAATTAAATATTGATGAATATAAATTTGGAGATTGGAAGATTGAAGAACAGGCAACACGTGGAAAATATTTAAGAGCAAAACTCTACATTGAAGAACTTATTGACGGTAAATTATCAGTTCGTGGAGCAGGAATGACAGAAGAAATAAAAAAACAAGTTACTTTTGATAATTTCAAATTAGGTGCAAGTTTTGACGGTAAAAAAGCAAGTAAACAAATAAAAGGTGGAGTATTAATATATAATACAACATTTTCAATAAAAATATGAGGGAACAAATATTCCCTCATATTTTTATTTCTTTACTAAAAATTTATATCTATCTTTAATAAATTCATCTATATTGTCGCTATCTTTAATATGATATGTTGAATAGTTTGTCAAACCATAATTTTTGCCTTTAATTTTACCCAACTTTTCTTCACCTATAGCTATTATAGTATCTCCAGATTTTACCATACGTCCAAAATCTAAATTGAATTTACAAGGTACTAATAACGCTTTGTGAATTTCTGCTATTTTTAAAGCTTTATCTAAATTTTTGTCTGTAAAAGTAACAACTGTATTTTTTAATTGATCTTTAATTTCTTTTGAAATTTCCATTTTTTTAACCTCTTTTTTTATATCTTTTTTAAATCCATTAAGTCCATTCATTTTTATTATATTTGGATAATCAATATAACAATAACTTGTATCTACACCACCTTCTCCAGTTGACGGAATACCTACCCATCTCATAGAATTTGTAAATTGGTGCATTGGGTAGACACCTTTATAATTTACATATCTTGACCAATGAGCAATCCAAATATCGTAATTTTTAATATCGTTATAATTAAAATTTCTATTTAAAAAAGCTCTATTTGTATATATTCCTACATAACAACCTAATTTTTCAATTTCTTTTAAATATTTTGTAGTATAAAATGTAATTTGTGATTTTGTTAGATTTTTACCTTTAATACTAAAATCTTCAATATCAAAATATATAGGATATTCAAATTGTTTATTTCTTATAGCTTGTTTTGTTAGTTGTATTTCAGTATCAATATTTAAATAACTTGCAATATAGCAACCAACTGGAATTCCTACTCTTTTACATTCTCTATAATTATAATCAAATGTTTTATCAATATATCCTCCGTTGTATCCACTTCCCAACCTTAAAATTGCAAATTGTACTCCCGATTTTTTCGCTTGTTCCCAATTGATTTTTCCGTTATATTTTGATACGTCTACACCTACTTTTGTCATTATTTTACCTCCAATAATATATATTTTTCATAAATTTGTTGAACGTGACCATTACCATTTAAATCTTTATAACAAGTATATAATACATTTATAGCTTTTAATTCATCATTATATGTGTATCCACGCTCTAGTGCTTTATCAATTCTTGTATCGACTAATTCGCCAATGATGATTTTGTTACATTGTTCCTGTAATTCTTGATTATGAATTACTTTTTTAATTTTATCTATTAAATATTTAATAGCTTTTAATAAACTGACACCAAATATAGCGTAAACTATATTATTTATATTTATAATTTTATCTATCATACATTTTTACTTCCTCAAATAATATTGTTTAGTTGTTCCATTACATTATATTTTACCTCAAAACTTGAATAAATGATATCATTTAAATAAAATTTATCTCTTAACATTTTACTTATAAAGTGACTACGTGATAAATATGTTGATTTATCACTAATCAAATTCTTATCAAATGTAATATTATTCAAATTCTTTTCATATCCATTATCAAAATAAATCATATCTCCAGTTTGGAATATACTGTAAATGTTGTTATTTCCACAATCTATTTGATACAATTTTAATTTACCATTTTTTATCTTTTTAACATTTGAATAATTATTCACTGTAAATTCATTTTCAACGTTACTTTTAAAAATTTGGCTATCTTGCATAATCTTTAAAAGTGGGTTATCGTCTAAACTTTCACGTGATAAGTCAATCGGTTTATTGGGTGCTATATGAATTACAACTCCATATTTTTTTAAATAATTATATTCTTTTGTATTCTTGTCATTATAGTCAAATCTGAAATACGCAAAATATGGATTGTTTGTATTTGTAGCATTTGCTAACATAAATACTTTTACTTTATCTCTTTTTCTAAAAACTGAACTCATAAATTGAAATAATAAATCGACTTCGTTAGGTAAATAACGTAAATTTCTGTCCATTTCATCAATTAAAAATTCATCAAATAGAACTGTATCAACTTCATCATATTCACTACCTTTTAGTTTAATACTTGTTGATAAAGATTTCAAGTAAATTATAACTTTATCATTTAATATAATTCTTTTTGAGTTTATTTTTAATTCATTTTCAATATTATTACCCATAAATCGTATTGAGGTTTCAGCACGTGAATTTTTTGTTTCTATTTCTTCAAAGTTTTTAAATACTTGTCTTAAAATTTCAGTAGGAAAAAATTTTTCTTTATCAATTCCTAACAATTCACTATCTCTACGTCTTAAATATATACTTTTACTTCCTTTGTAGATTGCTTGTTCTAACATATATTTTTTTACTGCAAATGTTTTGCCAACACCTCTTGCTCCAATAACCATATTTAACATAGAATTATACGATAATAACTTATCTAATTTATAATAATTAGTTATCATAATTTTTCACCGTAAAGTCTTTGAATTTCATATCTTGTTTATAATTCCATATTCTGACACCACTTTTAAATAATTCTTCTATAACTGATAGACTTTGTTGTGGTATTTTGTTATTGTTTATAACTACTTTGTTCATCTTAATAAAATTGTATTCACTTCGTCCATTTTGTAGAAATCTCCACAAATTAGTTATTTGTTTATTAAGTCTGACACCAAAAAGTCTAAAATAATTATAAGCATTATTTAATGCTATTTTATTACTTATTTTTATATCAAAATATATTCCGTCTAATTTATAACCACCTTGAAAAGCGATATCATTTCCCAATTGTTGAATGGTATTTGGTCTGTTATACATATCTCCCAAGCTTGCATTATATCCTCTTAAACCTTGTAAATAATTTAACTTTGATTTGTAGTTTGATAAAGTTACACTTGCTAAATTCATATCATTAACTTGTGATTGTTGTTCTTTTAACATTTGTCCTTTTTCATATCCAAAAATTCCAGACATAATATTAGCACCAAGTCCAAGCGTTCCTCCAAGAATATTTCCCATTCCAATTCCTAACAAACTATTAGCAACTCCAAATCCTGTATTTACTAGATTTTGTGTGTTTTGAAAATCAATATTGGCTAATGAAAATTGATTATTCATTAACGTTCTTTGTGTATTTAAGTTATTTTGTTTGTTAATCATATCTGCATTTTCATTGAACGTTTGTTTTTGTGCCTCAATCTGATTTTTGTTAGCTTGCATAAAACTTGCAACGCTATCAGTTATGATTGGCATACTTCGTGGAGTTTTATCTATAAATCCAGTTTTTATTTCGTTATGTTCTCTTAAATATTTATTATATCTTTTATAATGTTTTCTTTTATCTTGTTCTGGTTCTATAGTATTTTTTGATTGCTCAATAAAATAGTTTTTTAATGTATAATGAACTTGATTATTATCGGAAATACTTCCTCTAACAACAAGATAATTATCTTCATTTTTTAAAAACTTAATATCATAGTTATAACTATTTCCATAATTATCACGCATTAAGAGGTCTACAAATTCTGTAGACATTAATTGCGGTTCAAAATTTTTATCATCTATTAAATAATCTAAGTCTTTTATAACTTCTTTTTTTGCAATTTCTATTAAATTACCAATGTGAAATTCTTGTTCTCTGAACTGGTAACTTCCTTTATAGTGTATAATCTTCATTTATATAACCTCTTTAAATATAATTATTATGCTTTGTCTATTTGGTCTGGGAATTGAGGATTTCTTTTTGCAATTGCTTTATAAACTGCATTAATATTATCATAGTATCCTTTCCAATATCCCTTGCCCCAAGCGTATCCATCAAGTGCTTGACAATATGATAACAACGTTGTTTTTCCTTGCACTTTATAAACGTGAGTAATTAAATAAGTATAATCATCAAAGAAAACATCAATTGTATCATATTTAACATAGTATCCTCCCTCATTACGAGGTCGTGGACTTCCTCTGTGTCGTTTGTTCGCATTTTGTGGATTTCCACCTCCGCCTGGATATGTTATTCCTCCCCAATTATTTTCGACTTTTGAACGATTTGAAGAATTACCCCAAAAACTTTCTTCATAAAGTTGTGCTAACGCAAATGATGGTTTAATGTTACGTTTGTTACAATATGCAATTAATTTTTTAAGGTTTTCGACACTTATACTACCATTTGGCATACTCAAACCACTTGATACGTTAACTTTTTGCCAATCTGTATTACCTGCCGATTTTGGTACACACTTGAACAAATAAGGATAAGGGTCTGTTGTTGCATTTGTTCCACTGAACGTATGTTCATTAACAGTATTAAGTTGAAAATGCAAATGAGGTCCCGTGCTTCTTCCAGTATTTCCACTTAGTCCTATTTTCTGACCTTGTTTTACAATATCTCCAACATTAACTAACCTTTTATTCAAGTGTCCGTATACTGATAAATATTTATCACCATTTGTATGTTTGATAACTAATAGATTACCAAATCCTCCTTGGTTAAATTCTGAACGCATTACTATGCCGTCACGAACTGCATATATTGGCAAATTTTCAACACCTTTAGTTGATAAGTCAAGCCCCCAATGTTTTGTGTGTCCTCCAACTGAATAGTTAGGGTCAAGATAAGTCGCAGAAATTCGCCATTTTGAGCTATCTTTTCCAAGTGGCAATGATGGACAACTTCCGTCTGGATTTGTTGGGTTAATATCATCAGCTATTTCACTATCACTATCAGAACCAATTCCTACAATTTCAAAATAGTGATTTGATAAAGCGATAGGTTCTTTGTCTAAAGTTTCACCAAGTCCTAAAAATTTTGTAGTATAAATGTTAACACAATTATTAACTGTGTTTGTATCCTCTGTAAATGAATTTGTTAATTCGTGTATCAAATCTTCAAGGTTTGTATTTTCAATTGTTACCCCTCCAACTTGTACACTATATCCGTACCCCTCCTCGGTGATTGGATATAAAAAGTAAGAGTATGGTTTATAAGTACCACTAAATGTTCCGTCAAATTTTCTTGAACCTAATTTTGTCCCACTTTTCATAACAAAAACAAGCCAAGTGACATTGTTATTAAAATAAGTTGTTTTTTTATTTATTTTATATCCTGTGTCAAATCCTTGGTTTAAAGGCACAACATTGTTATAATATTGATTATTTCTTTTAATGTGTCCTTGCTCTATGATACCACTTATATTATCAAAATCTAGTGACAAGTGATAAGTTTGCCAATAATCTAATTCAAATATAATTTTAGTAGTATTATAATTAATATATTCTATATCTATTACAAACGCATAATACCAAAATCCCTCTTGATTTTTAAATCTAATATAAGTAATAAATTTATTGTCTTCTTTATTACCTCTAATCAATAAATAATTAGTATTTTTTATATATGCTTGTGTTGTTTCTTTTATTTTTGGCGTTAATACGTGTGTGAAATAATATTCTTGTTCTAAGTCATTATTAAATTTAATAACATCAAGGTTATCAATTGTAAACGGAGTTTTCTCATAAATTTGTAACTCCGTATCTTTAATTTTATTCTCCAAATTTTCCTTGTCCAACGAAAACACCACCTTTTCTAATTTGACAACTTCCCATATTTGCATTGTTTGTATCTGTAAACTTCATTAATTCTATATCTTGAAAAGATCCACTTTTTCTAATTTTCAAAAATCCACTTTCGGTATTCAAACTTTTAAAAATTTGACCTTTTCTAATTGCAAATGGTCTGAATTTTTTTGGTTTTGGAGGTGGAGGTGGTAGGATAATTTGTTCAATTTTTAAATAAATACTTTTTGGATATTTTGGGTTATCTCCCGATAAAATAAATCGTACCCATTTTACATTTTCACCTACAGTAAAAGTTTTTGAAAAACTAGAACTTTTACAACCATTTCTCCAAGTCAAGCCCCCTTGACCATCTTCTTTATATAAAAAAGGTAAATACCAATTGTGTGTTAATACTTTTTCATTTTGAATGACTTTATATTTACTGTCATCAGATTTTGCATTTGGGTCATCACTTGTTGCAATTTCCATAAACCAATCATATTTACCACCGTAGTTTACGTAAGTTTTATCGTAAATCGGTTTCGCAGTTTTAAAATTTAGCACTATTGGTGCCAAACTACATTCAAGTGTTACAACTCTATCGTTATTTTTAAAACGGATACCTTTAGCAAAACCACTTTTGTTTGCTCTTTCAAGATTAACACCAAATGGGTAGGGTTTTGTTTCCCCTCCCACTAGTGCAACGTCTTGAGCATTTCCAGATTTTGCGTAACCTCCGTAAAATTGATAAAATTTTGTCCAATCTCCCATTTTAGATACCACCTATCAAGTCATTTTCTTTATTTGCTTTACTTGTTCTGATATAATGATTTTCATCTTGTCCAAATAAATTTATATTACCAACTGCAAATCCTAGACCGTCTGATAAATAATTTCCGTCAATTAGTCCTCTATCTTTTAAATCATTATATAGATTTTTGATAAAGTTAAGTAAATCATCATCAATTTTTCCGTCATTAATTTTATCTTGTAGATTTTTTATTTGTTGTTCAAGATTTGTTATTTTATCTCCAAGATTTTTTAATTCTTGTTCAATTGTGTTAAGTCTTTCAACTAAGTTTCCAAGTGATTTTTTAAGTTTTTCTATTTCTTTTTTATTATTTTCAATATCATTTTGCATTTTGTCAATAATCGGTTTTAATTCTTGTTCATACCAATCACGTATAATTTTTAAAATGATATTTTTAAATTCATCACTTTTTACAAATTGTCTGATTAAATCGGGTATTAATTCTTCAAGTAAGTTTGTTAAATTATTTTTAAACTCTTCAAATTCTAAAGATTGATTGATAAAATCATCTAATAAGTCTTTGAACGCTCTTTGTAACCACGCTAATAATTCATATATACTTTGTGAATTATCTAGTGAAGTTGGTAGATGAGGTATCATTCCCCATCTTCTTATCCAATATTGATTATATCTATCTTTATATTCTCTGAAATAATCATCTGTAATATTATCTATATATTTCATAATAACTCCTTATTAATATAGCCTTGATAATTGTTCTAATTTAGATACATAAAAACTATCTGATAATTCATCTTCAACTTTTGCTCTATAAAGCATTTTACCCTCAGCTTGTAAAATATCTTGAACTATCCTATATTTTCCGCCATCATTAATTACTAATAATCTTTCACTGTTTTTGTCAAAATTACTAACTTTACTTTTATCTATAGTTATATTACTATTAGAATTTGAAGTAGTAAATATAGTGTCTCCATATTTTTTGTCAAGATCAATATAATTGTCATAGTTAAAACCAAATGAACCAGCGAAAAAAGTAGATTTTGAATAATTATATTCCCACAAAACTGTTCTTTTAAAATTATCTATTTTTATATTTAAATTATTTAATTCATCTTTACTTATAATATCACTTTTATTAGCTTTTTTATCAAGTGAATTTTTTAATTTATCAGTTTCTGTAACTAAATCATATTTTGTAAGCATATCGGATTTGTTAGCTTTATCATCTAGTATAGTTTTTAAATCTTCTATGGCTGGTGTCCAATCTGTGCCGATTTCTCCTTTTTCAAGTTTGATTTTGTTTATATTTGATGTTACAGTTGGACTTTGCGGATGTTGATAAATCCATAATTCCGTATTATCAGCTGTTACAATATTACCTGCACTGTTTCTAACTTTGTCACTCCAAGTTAATTGTAATTGATAAACACCATCTTTTATTTTTTTAAGACCACCAAAACCAATACTACCTCCAGAATTATAAGCATTAAAACTTTGTTTTTGTTCATTCAGCTTTCCCCAAAGTGTCAAAATATATTTTTCACCAACTTTTATATCTTTTGATAATTTATATTTTTGAATATTATAATTTCCTGAATTAACTTCAACGTCTGAATTTAAGAGATAATTTCTTCCTCCAATTTCACTAATTTGTTTATTTTTGTTTAATTCTGCTTGTAAATTTGTTATATCTGATATATTATGTGTATGAGTTTTATTTGCTTTATTATCTAAATCTATCTTATCAGCTTTTGAATTTAAATCTTTTTTATTTTTATCAACTTTTTCACTAAGTGATGATAAACTTGAATTTGTAGTAGATATTTTATTATTTAATAAAGTTTCTTTATCTGTAATATCTTTTTTTATCTTGTCTATATTTTCACTTGATAAAGTTATTTTATTTTCAATATCTGATATTTTAGACGTTATTGTTGATACATTTTCTTCGTTGTTTTCAACTTTTGATTTTAATAAATTAAATTGTGTTACATCAACATTTGTATCACTTGAACTACTTTCAAGAATTTTTGACAATGAACTTTCAACATTTTTAAGCTTTGTATTAATTGTATCAATAGAACTTTTATTGTCTGTTGATTTTGTATTAATACTTTTAATTTCTACATCAGCAGTTTTTATTTTGTTTTCTAACTCTGTGTCTTTATCTCTTAAATCTTTTAAATTAATATCATTTGTTGTGAATTTACTATCATATTCAATATCTTTATCTTTTAAAGATTTTATATCTTTTTGAATTTCTGATAACTTTTCATTACTTGTAATATTTTTCTTTATATCTTCTATACTTGATTTTAATTCATTTATAGAATTTTCATTTTGTGATTTTATAGTTTTAATTTCATTTGTAGTATTTTGTATATCAGAAATATTTTGTTCAACTTTATCTATTAAAGTATATAATTTGTCTTTATCTTCTGTTGTAGTATTTTCTAACTTTTCTATCTTTTCAATAGTTTTGTTTATCTCTGATATCTTTTTATTCATTGTATCAGATAAATTATTAAAACTTTCTATCTTTTCGTTCCAGTTTTTATAATCAACTTTTCTATCATTTTCAGCTTTTTCAATATCTGATATCTTTTGTTCTATTTCTTTGAATTTTTCGTTTCTTTGATTTTCATTTTCAGTATAATTTTTATTACTTGATTTTCTTTGATTTTCGTTTTCAATTCTTTCAAGTTCATTTTGTAGTCGTTCAGTTTCTGCTTTAATTCTCTTTGTTTCGTTTAAAACTCTTTCTTTTTCAGAATTAACGATAATTTCTGCCTCATCTGAATAAACTTTAATGTTATTTAATTCATTTAAAATATTTTCAATAACTCTATCTATATTAGATACATTATTGAAATATAATTCATCTGAATTACAAGAGCAGTTACAATTCTTCTTCAATTTCTATCACCTCAATTTTTATTTCGTCTTTGTGTCTGTCGATAAAGTTATATAAAAAATAATCTCTGACTACATTATATAAAATATTGTCTTTAAATTCTAAAATACTTTTTCCGTCTATTCTATCAGTAGTTAGTCTATAATAAAAAAGGTATGTAATTATATTGAGTGTTTCACTCAAACTGTTACATACCTTGTAGTTGTGACCACTCACTATAATAGTATTCTTTTTATCGTTTAAAGTTATATAAATCATTTATATTTGTGTCCTTTACTTGCACTAATAATTTTATTTTCGCAACATTTGTTAGTTTTATAACTGATTAAGAATTTATCCCATTTGTTATCTTTTTTATTTAAATCATAACAAACACTTATACACGACCTAATTCCAACAAAATTGTCTATATGAGATATTTCGTTCACTAAAGGTATTGATGAATAATAATCGTTATCGTCTATAACTTTTGTAAACATTCCTAAATGGAATAGTCGTGGGTCTAATTCTTTTTCACTTTCTTTGATTATACTAAATACTAATATATTTGTAAATGGTGTTATTATTTTACCTCTTTTCATATATACTTGTTTAAAATCTTTGTTGTTAACCTTATTTGACGGATAACAATATTTATAACTTAAATAGTAATATAAATTAAGGTTTTTATCATAATATTGATAAATATATTTATTATCTAATTGTGTTTTTCTATCTTTTATTTTAACTATTAATTTATTTTTAAATTTAATATAAGTTATTATATCAAAATCAATCTTTTTAAATTCTTTCATATATCCACCTTTAAAATATTTGCATAAATAATTTTTCATCACAAATATTATATATTTGATTATATATATTTGTTAATTGAGATAATGTATAATATAATTGATATAATGGTTGTGAATTTCTACCTTTACTTTCTGTTTCTGTATGATAATCACCTTTGTTAAAATTTTCTAAAATTCTATTAGCATAATTAATTAAACTATCATTATCTTTGTCAAAATTAAAAACAATATTTTTATTTGTTTCGGGTGTTGTATCTTCCAAATTTTTTGAACTTTGTCTAGTTTTATTGTCTGATGTAGTTTTATTATAGTTTGTACTCATCAACTCTTCCAAACTTTCTTTTCTAAGTTGTTCTCCAACTCTTAACATATCAATACATTCAGTATTTAATATAACTGACAACTTGTTAAAAAAAGGTTCTACTGTTTCAAATGATATTTCAGAATTAAAAAACTTTAATAAAAAGTTATCTTTAAAATCTTTATTAAGATATTCATTTTGTGTAATTCTTTTCCAAAAATACTCACTTGTTTTGTCAATTAATTCTTGAGCTGATAGATAATCTCCGTTAGTTTCTGTTTGAAATAATTGTTGATTTCTATTCAGACTTTTCAGTATCTGTTGAATTGTCATCGTATATCTTGCCATCTTCTTTTACCAATCCCAAATCTTCTATATTTTCTAAATCATCTATACTTTCATCAAACATTTCTAAATTGTGAATTTGAATGTTTTTTGATATATTTACTTCAATATCTAATCCGTAACATTGATTAATCAAATCAACTGATTTTCGTCTAGCTTTTAACCTACTTTCTAAACTACTTGCTGTAATTCCATCTTGTGAATTTACTTCATCTGTGATTAATCTTTCTTTCTTGCCATTATCATTATATGTTATACCAATATAATTTAAATAAGTATTTATAATTCTCTTCTTTTCATTATATAAATCTTCTAAAACATTATCATTTGTATTAGCTAAATTTAATACTTGTACTTTATCAAGTAGACTTGTTTCGCCAATTCCCGCCTTATCTTTTAAAGATTTCAAATAAATTACTTGTTCTCCATCTTGAATTTTTTGATAAAAATTTTTCATAGCAAGTTTATTATCCTCACTAGTTAAAAAAACATAAGGACAGCGATACGTATTTCTAACAAGTCTTATTGTTTGTTCCAAGTCTGCCAATTCTGTAGCAAATTTATCTGCATAATAAAAAGTTGAATTTTGAAAAAAATCGTTATTTATAATAGTTACATTTTCAGTATTTAATAAATCACTATAATTATTTACATTATATTCAAATCTAGCTAATTTATGATAATTTGGATTAACAATTGTAAATTTTGTTGGATTTTCGTATATATCTAGTTGATTTGATAAAGTACCATTTTGAACAATAAAACCAAAATTTTCGTCTAATAAAAAACCAACATATCCATTTAAATTTAACATTTTCTCCAAGTAGATTGGGTCAATACTATCAGGAAGATTTTCCCACTCAAACATACTTGTTATTAATAAAACAAACCAGTTATAGTAGAAAATATACCAACTTGATTTATTGTCGGTAGAGGAAATATATCCTCTATCGACTTTATCAAGTAGACCACCATTTTTTAAGTTTTTAATATAGTGTTTATAGTTCATAATTATTTGCCTTTGTTAACTTCTGCTAATAATTTTTCGTATTCTTCGTTAAATTCTTCTCCATCTAATTTTTCAAGTTTATTAACTTTCTTTTTAAAATTATTTCTTTGTGTTGTATCTGAAATATTTTTATCTGCTAATTTGTTCAATTCTTCTTCTTTATCATTCATTGAACTATCATAGTACACGTGCATATTTTCAAATAATGAATATGATACGATTTGATGATGATGTAAATAATAGTTATAAGACAAAGTATTTGGATTGAATTGATTTACCATAGTGAACAATTTATCTTTTAATATTAAAGTATTCTTTGATAATAAAACAGCAACTGGCTTTACTCCAGTAAATTTTCCGTCACCAAAATATCTTTCAAAATCATCAACAACAATTTTTTTCGCCATTACGCTTGCTTTGTTCATATTAAAAGCATTTGCTAACATCATGTCAAGATCACTTGACAATTTAGCAGATACTAACAAATAAATATCATCCTCATCTGTGACTTGAGGAACACCAGCTTGATTTTCAAATCTAGTTTTTGAAGGTGTTTTAAATAAATTTACTCTTTGAATTAAATCTTTATTAAAATCAACTAACCAATCTTCATTTTCAGTATTAACCTTTGTAGCTTTTGGTAACAAAGTTTTGCCATATGCTTGGACTGGTGTTAATGATTTTGTAATAATATCTTTGATTTTTGAATATTCGTCTAGTTGGTCACTTGCTAAAATACTTGTTAACATTCTATCAACAAAACTATCAAATGAATTTTCATTTGCAAATGCTTTTTGTGTCCAACTTCTTTCTATAGTACGTATATATTTATCTTCTCTGTTAATATCGTGATAAAAAGCTTTAATATCTGTATCGTAAAATTTATAAGGATGTTCTTCGCTTTTAGCATCAAATTTTTGAGCCTCTGCAAGTCCTACGTAAATTTCTTGATAAGTTTCTCCAAAATCAAAATTTTCAGTTTTAAAAATTGATAGAGGGTTTGTCCAAGACAAAGACTTAACTACAGTCATACCAATTCTATTAATCAAAATATTAAAAAATTCGTTTTGATGAATTTCATACGCAGAGTATGGAATATTATTGTGATTAATTTTTGTCAATGTATTTAATCTTGGAATATCTCTTTGATAGCTTTCGCTTGCCTCACTTCTAATAAAGTTTAATAAATCAGCGTTGGAGTATTGCTTTCCAGTTTGATTTTTCATATAAGTAGTTATTTTATTCATTGATACCTAAATCCTCCACTTCCATATCTTCTGTGATTACTTCGACTTTTCCGTCTGTGTCTACAATTTCTTCTGTTTGATTTTCAGTTACATCGGGTGCTTGTGTTGTACTTTCTTCAACTGTATCAACAACTGTTTTTGGTTCTCTTTCGATTACATCAATTCTTCCGTCATAATCTGTAAATCTTTGATTAACATCATTTCTAAAATCATTAATTGAATTTGATAAACCGTTAACTGTTTCTTTTAGTTGGTTAAATTCATCTTGTGATTTTTGCTTTCTAATTAGGTCGTGTTCTCCCCAATTAATTTTCATTGTTCATTACCTCCATTGTGTTTTTGACTCCACTGTATAAACCACAACTACTCAAACCATTAATTATACCTATAATAATATTATTTGCACTGTATCCATAAGCAAGTAATGTTATTATAATACCCATAAATAAAGAGAATAGTGGTATATACTTTTTGTCTACAATAAATTGTTTTTCTATTTCATTAATTCCAGTTAATATAGAAATAATGATTATGTTTGTGATTTGCATAAAAACCTCTAAAATATATTATTTAAATCATCAATCCTTTGTGACTCTTGTTCTATTTCATCATCTTTTGTATCGTTGATTGAAATTTGTCGCATTAGTCTGTTGTTTGCTTTTCTCAAATTAATTATATCTTGATTACATTGTGATATCTCATCTTCTAAACTTTGTCTATCTTGTTCAAATTCTCCAATATAACTTTTTAAATCAATTAGATTTTGTGTAGCAGTATCAATTTCTGTACTGTCTTTACTTGATAGAGTACCTACAACATCATCAATTATAGATTGATAATCTTTTTTAACTTCTTCTTGTTCTTTTTTATCTATATCTCCCATTTTCTATATTCCTTTCTTTCAACTCTGCAATCCCTCCCAACCTCCACATATTTAATAGTACAGGAATATATGCATAGATTACAATTAATCTATACTTATATTATACCTAATACTTTACTAAAAGTCAATATTTTATAAATCTTCTTCTTTGACAAATTTTCCATCAATTGTTTTACCTTTTCTATTTTTAATCTTTAAATATGCAAGTTGTAAACACTCTTCAAAATCAATGTTTAATTGTTTTGATAAAATTATTAAAGTTACTACAACATCACCAAATTCCAACTTCATATTATCTCTGTTATTTTGTATAATTTCTTCTTTAAGTTCGAAAACTTCCTCTACTACTTTTTCAAATTGTTTGAACTTATTTTCAAACTTAATCAAATCTTTTTCATTTGCCCATTTTTCTACATTTTCTTTTAGTTCTTCAAATTTCATATTTTAACTCCTCTTAATTTCCAATCTATACCATAACAATTTCATAAATAACAACTCTTATAATTATCATATTCCATAATAATGAATTTTTCATTAAAATCTATCAATTTACCCTTTTTCTTTTCATAAATTTTTCCTCCTCTTGTTTCTTCTGAAATTTCTGTTAACAAATATTTTTTGTTTAACTCAACTTTTTTATTTAAAAAATAGTATTTATTTTTAAAAGTACCATTTATTAAATCAAATTTTTCTTTTTCTCCTCTTTTATAAAGTCTATTTTTTAATCGTAAGTTATTAAGTTCTTTATCCATTACTACCTTATGTAATGTTGATTGATAACAACTTCTACCAGTTTCATCAAGAATAACATTTATTACCCTTGATAAATTAATATCTTTATATCTATTTATTATATCCTTTACTTTGTTATAATCTTGTGTTGACCATCTTGACATTATTTATTATATC
>QWCQ01000700.1_pt1 | contig 19103 bp, 18 predicted proteins | sample 1972701 | NCBI WGS metagenome assembly QWCQ01 (sample SAMN09866704, study PRJNA288562) | Human gut metagenome isolate pre4_stool, whole genome shotgun sequencing... | reverse complement strand
AGAGATGAAGATGTATCTATGATTTATATTTCCCACCGTATGGAAGAAATATTTGCCTTGACAGATAAAATAACTGTAATGCGTGATGGTAAATCAGTTGCCGTTATGAATACTAGTGAAACTAGTGAAAAAGAAGTAGTCTCTCACATGGTCGGTAGAGACATAGGTGACTTTTATCCAGAAATGGATGCTGAAGTTTTAGATGTAAAAATAGAACTTAAAAACTTTTCAAGAGAAGGTTACTTTGAAGATATAAATATAGCTGCAAAAAAAGGTGAAGTACTGGGTATATCTGGACTTATGGGCGCAGGCAGAACAGAAATAATGAGAGCTGTTTATGGATTAGACCCTAAAGATAGCGGCGAAATATACATAGATGGCAAAAAAGTAGAAATTACAAAACCAATAGAAGCTATAAACAATAAAATTGGCTTTGTAACAGAAAATAGACAAGAAGAAGGTCTTGTACTAGATGAGTCCATAAGAGAAAATATTTCTCTTTTAAACTTTAATAAATTTAAAAATAAATTATTTTTAGATAGGAAAAGAGAAAAAGATTTATCGAATTCCTTAGTGGATTCATTTAGAGTAAAAACTCAATCAACAGAAAGCAAGGTGCGTGACTTATCAGGTGGTAACCAACAAAAAGTTGTTTTTGCCAAATGGTATGCCATAGGACCTGAAATTTTAATTTTAGATGAACCTACCAAGGGGGTAGACGTAGGTGCAAAAAGAGAAATATATGATTTGATCAAACAATTAACCCATAAGGGAGTTTGCATTATATTAATTTCAAGCGATCTTCCTGAATTATTATCTCTTTCTGACCGTATATATGTAATTCATGAAGGAAAAGTAAATGGTGAGCTTTTAAGAGAAGAAGCTGATCAAGAAAAAGTAATGACTCTTGCCACAGGAGGAAATCTATGAGTAATTTCAAAACAAAAATGAAAGAAAATCAAAATTTAGGAACTATACTTGCTCTAATTATACTTATGGTATTTGTAAGTATTTTAAATCCTGCATTTTTACAATCAAACAACTTATTAAACTTAATGAGACAATTAATTATAAATGGATTCATTGCCTTAGGAATGACATTTGTAATTCTGACAGGAGGTATAGATCTTTCAGTAGGATCGACCCTTGCCCTTACATCTGCAATTTTTGCAGGACTTTTACAAAATGGAATGAATACAGGACTTGCAATTTTAATTGCTCTAGTTCTTGGTTTAGTTTTAGGCTTACTAAATGGAATTTTAATTACAAAAGGAAAGCTTGCTCCATTTATAGTAACTTTGGCAACAATGACTATTTTTAGAGGACTTACTTTAGTTTATACAGATGGTCGTCCTATAGCAGGACCAAGAGATGATTTTGCCTTTAAGTTTCTAGGAAAGGGTCAATTTTTAGGCATACCTTTCCAAGTGATACTATTTATCCTAGCCTTTTTAGTTTTGTGGATGATTTTAAATAAAACTGCTCTTGGCCGTAAAATCTATGCAGTAGGGGGCAATGAAAAGGCAAGTTTTATTTCAGGTATTAATATAGATAAGGTTAAAATTTGGGTGTATGTGATTTCTTCACTAATGGCTGTATTATCAGGTTTAGTTTTGACATCTAGATTAAATTCTGCTCAACCAACGGCAGGAGCAGCTTACGAAATGGATGCTATTGCTGCAGTTGTACTTGGTGGTACAAGTATGACTGGTGGCAGCGGATCACTTACAGGTACTTTAATCGGTATTTTAATATTAGGTGTATTAAATAACGGACTTAATTTATTGGGAGTTTCAAGTTTTTATCAACAAATTGTAAAAGGAATTGTAATTTTGATAGCAGTTCTTATCGACCGTAAGAGAAACAAATAGGAGAGTAATATGAAAACAATTAGAAAATATTTATCAATTGTACTTGTAGCTTTATTTGCATTTACAGCTTGTTCTTTAGAGGGGGAGGACAATAATACAAGTACAGAGAATAAAACTGAATCAAAGGAAACAGCAGATAAAAAAACAGATGAAAATATGAAAATAGGTGTTTCACTTTCAACACTTAATAATCCATTCTTTGTATCAATTAGAGAAGGTATAGAAGAAGGTGCAGGAGATGATGCAGAAACGGTTATTTCTGATGCACAAAATGATTCATCAACACAAAGTAACCAAGTAGAGGATTTAATCACTCAAGGAGTAGATTTAATAATTATAAATCCAGTTGATTCAACAGCTATTGCATCATCAGTAGAAAAAGCAAATGAAGCAAATATTCCAGTTATTTGTGTAGATAGAGGTACAGATTCAGGAGAAATCGTAAGTTTTATAGCAAGTAATAACGTTGAAGGCGGAAAACTTGCAGGAGAATATATATTAGAAAAAGTTGGAGAAGATGCAGAAGTTGTGCAATTAGAAGGAATTCCTGGAGCAAGTTCTACTCGTGAAAGAGGAGAAGGATTTAAAGAAGCAACAGATGGAAAAATCAATCTTGTAGCTAGCCAAACAGCAAACTTTGATAGAGCAGAAGGGCTTACAGTTATGGAAAACTTACTTCAAGCTCATCCAGATGTAAAAGCTGTTTTCTGCCAAAATGATGAAATGGCATTAGGTGCAAGCGAAGCAATCAAAACATCTGGTAAAGACATAGTAGTAGTTGGATTTGATGGAAATGAAGATGCCATAAGTGCAGTAGAAGATGGATCGCTTTCAGCAACAGTTGCTCAAAAACCAAAAGAAATGGGTAAACTTGCAATCGAAACAGCTATCAAATATCTAAAAGGTGAGACAGTAGACGAACAAGTTGATTCACCACTAGAATTAGTTAAATAAATTCTAGAAAAATCCCAATAAATCCCATAAAAAGGGCCGGTAGCATAACTACCAGCCCTTTGTTTTTTATCTTATTTTTTAAGTTCTTCGAGAAAATCTACCTTTTCTCCGTCAATAACTCTTGATGGGATACCGATTCTAGATTCTTCTCTAACTTCCTTGTAGCCATCTAGATTATCACGGTATTTTAATAATCTTTTTAGATTTGGTAAACTTTCAGAAATATTTACTATTTCTATACCATCATATTTATCAGGATTTGCCTCATAATCTTTAAATACTCTTTGGCAATGTGGGCATTTGTCACTTACAAAAATTTCTGTTTTGCTCATTTTTCCTCCTATAAGTTACATAAGAAAAATTTATTTCGTTTTCTTCATATTCTTTAGATTCACTTATTATCTCAAAATATGGGTCTTGGTCAAAATTATGCAAATAGGTATCGGCATCTTTTTTTGCCTTTATTTTTGTAATAATAGCTTCATCTACATAGGACAAAAATATTTCTACTATTTCAGATCCACCTATTACAAAAACTTCTTTATTACTATTTTTAATATAGGATAAAATATCAGCTGGATTATTAAATATTTTTGCATCATCTGCTTTGTAATCAGAATTTCTAGTTAAAATTATATTTTCCCTATTTGGCAAAGCTTGACCCATTGATTCATAAGTATTTCTACCCATTATCACAATATTGCCTATAGTTATTTCTTTGAAATGCTTTAAATCTTTTTTTAGGTGAAAAAGCATTTTGTTATCTTTTCCAATTCCCCAATTTTCGTCAACTGCTAGTATTAATTTCATTTTTCTAACTCCTAGACTTATAATACCCATCATCAATGGGTAAAATACTAGAAAAGGAGAGAATATGTTTTATAAAGCAGATTATATTATTTTAGAAGATAAAGTTTTAGAAAACTATTATATGGAAGTAAAGAAAGGCAAAATAAAGTCATTTTCTAGGGAAAAGCCAGAAGAATATGAAGATTTGGGAGAGATAATTGCCCCAGGTCTAGTAGACACTCACATACACGGCTACCATGGAGAAGATATCATGAATGCCAAAAAAGGCGCCCTAGAAATAATTTCAAAAGGTCTTTTAGAAACAGGAGTTACAAGCTTTTTACCAACAACTCTTACAGATTCTACAGAAAGATTAGATGAGGCATGTCGAGTAGTTGGGGAAGAATATAAAGATGTTACCGGTGCAAAGGTGCGTGGAGTATTCTTAGAAGGCCCATTTTTTACAGAAAAATATAAGGGTGCACAAAACGAAAAATATATGTCAGACCCAGACATAGAAAAACTTAAAAAATGGAAAGACTTATCAGATGGATTAGTAAATAAAATTGCCATAGCTCCAGAGCGAGCAGGAGTAGAAGATTTTATTCACAAGGCAAATGCGATTGGAGTTGCAGTAGCCCTTGGACATTCCGATGCAAGCTATGAAGATGCCATGGCTGCAGTAGATGAGGGGGCAAATATTTTTGTCCATACCTATAACGGCATGAGCGGTCTCCACCACAGAAAGCCAGGAATGGTTGGTGCAGCAATGAATTCAGATGCCATTAGCGAATTAATTTGCGATGGTCACCATGTAAATCCAGTTAGTGCAAATATTTTGATGGATGTAAAAGGACGCGATAAAATTGCCCTAATAACAGATTGTATGTCAGCAGGTGGTATGGCAGATGGTGATTATAAACTTGGAGAATTTGATGTAATAGTAAAAGATGGAACGGCAAGGTTAAAAGAAGGTGGCAACCTAGCAGGATCAATCTTAAAATTAAAAGATGCAGTAAAAAATGTAGTAGAATGGGAGATTGCCGACGTATTTGAAGCCATTCAAATGGCAAGTTTAATACCTGCAAAATCAGTTGGTATCGATGATGTATGTGGAAAATTAAAAATAGGCTATGATGCAGACTTTATAGTTTTAGATGAAGATTTAGATTTAAAAAGTACCTATCTTGATGGTAAGAAAGTTTTTGGATAGGAGGAGTAAATATTTATAATTCAAAAATAATTGGTTATCCTTCAAGGATTGTAGTTGTTGGGAAAATGTTATATAATTGTTTATTAGAGGAAGGAGGGTTTTAATCAATACAATTATAAGTGTTTGTTGCGATTAATATTATAATGATATGAGTAAAATTTTTAGTCATAATAACGTTTCCATAAGTGATAAGGATATAGGGCGGAAAGATGCTATAAGACTATGCGCTAAACCATTGTTGGATACGGGAGATATTGACGAATCTTATTTAGATTCAATTTTTGAGATGGCTGAGGAACTAGGTCCATACTTTGATTTTGGTCAAGGAATTGCGGTTCCACATTCTAGACCTCAAGATGGAGTAAGGAATACATGCGCTGCATTGTTAAAATTAAACAAATCTGTTTTATTAATGGACAATCCTGAGCATCCAATTGATGTTATTGTAATATTTGCTTCTGTAGATGATGAAAGCCATATAGGTATTTTACAAGAAATATCTGATATATTTGGAGAAAAGTCTAATATAGAGGAAATAAAAAATGCTAATTCAGTTGAGGAAATTTTAAAAATTTTTAATAGGTAATTATAAAGGAAGGATAATATATGAAATTTATGGCAATTTGTGGGTCTGGATTAGGATCTAGTTTTATGGTTGAGATGAATATCCAACAGGTACTAAAAGAATTAGGAGTTACAAGTGTAGAGGTCTCACACTCTGATATATCAAGTGCAAGTGACAATGATGCTGATGTATTTTTCTTAGCTAGAGATGTGGCAGAGAACGTCTCCTTAGATCAATCAAAGATAGTGATATTAAACAGCATAATTGATAAAGAAGAGTTAAGAGAAAAAGTAACTAAGGTTGTAGAAGAAAATAATTTAATATAGGTCTTTAAATTAGGAGAATTTAATGAATGGATTTATAAGTTTTTTAGTAGATATAGCATCCCAACCAGCATTTCTGGTGGCCTTGATAGCGCTAATAGGGTTAATTGCTCAAAAAAAACCAGGTGCTGACATAATAAAAGGTACTATTAAAACGTTTATAGGATTTATTGTTTTATCAGCTGGAGCAGATGTAGTTGTAGGGTCTCTTGAACCATTCGGAGGAATGTTTCAAGCAGCGTTTAATGTACAAGGGGTGGTTCCCAATAATGAGGCAATAGTATCTCTTGCTTTGGTTGAATATGGAACTACTACAGCTTTGATAATGTTTTTTGGTATGTTAGTAAATATACTAATTGCTAGATTTACTAAACTTAAACACATATTCTTAACAGGACACCATACTCTCTATATGGCGTGTATGTTAGCTGTAATTTTTGCTGTAGTAGGTTTTGAAGGTGCAGGACTTATAACTGTAGGTGCACTTACTTTAGGTGCTATAATGAGCATTTCTCCATTTATGCTACAAAAATATATGAGAGAAATGACGGGAAATGATGGAGTAGGTTTAGGACACTTTGGTGGATTTGGTTATTGGTTGTCAGCTGTAATTGGTGATATCATTGGTAGAGGAGATAAGGAAGTTAAATCTACTGAAGATATGAATGTTCCTAAAGGATTATCCTTCTTAAGAGACTCTACTGTAGCTATAGGAATCACTATGATGGTTATATATGTAATAGTGGCTATAGTAGCAGGAGCTGATTATGTTGCGACAACATATCCAGATGAAGGAAACTATATCTTATTTGCTCTTATGAAAGGAGCGCAATTTGCCGCTGGCGTATTTATAATTCTTGCAGGAGTTAGATTAATACTTAACGAAATTGTTCCAGCATTTAGAGGAATATCTGAAAAAATTGTCCCTAATGCTATTCCAGCTCTTGATTGTCCTATTGTATTTACAATGGCTCCAAATGCAGTTTTAATTGGATTCTTTTCAAGCTTTATTGGAGGAATTGTATCAATGTTTATAATGGGTGCATTAGGAACCTCAATAATATTGCCAGGAGTAGTTCCACATTTTTTCTGTGGGGCAACAGCAGGAGTTTTCGGTAATGCTAAAGGTGGAAGAAAGGGAGCAATTATTGGATCTTTCTTACATGGAGTTTTAATATCATTCCTGCCATTATTTTTAATGCCTGTATTAGGGACACTAGGATTTGCAAATTCCACATTCTCAGATGCTGACTTTACAATAGTTGGAATTTTATTTGGGACTTTAGGAGCAAATGCTGGTCAAGTTGGAGTTATTATAGGATTATTAGTAGTATATGCTGTAATAATTTTATATTCAGTACTAAAGAGAGATAAAATTGAAGCAACTTTATCTTAATAACTTAATGACAAGGTTAGGAGACTAAAATGAACCAAGACAAATTATTTATTGATACTTTAAGAACACTTTCGGCTGACCAAGTTGAAAACGCAGGAAGTGGGCACCTAGGGATGCCCCTGGGTTCTGCTCCTATGGCTTATGAATTATTTAAAAATCATATAAACTTAAATCCAAAAGATACAAAGTGGATTAATAGGGATAGGCTTATCTATTCTTCAGGTCATGGGACTCCATTATTATATTCTTTGTTCCATCTTTTTGGTTATGATATGACAATAGAAGATTTAAAAGAATTTAGAGAACTTGATTCTATAACCCCAGGGCACCCAGAATACTCAATAACAGATGGAGTTGATGCAACTACTGGTCCACTTGGACAAGGATTTGCAATGGCTGTAGGTTTTGCTATAGCTGAAGCTCATTTAGCTAGTGTGTACAATAAAGATGATTTAAAAATAATTGATCACTATACCTATGTAATTTGTGGTGATGGAGATTTGATGGAAGGGGTGGCAAATGAAGCTGCATCTATAGCTGGAACTCTTGAACTCTCAAAGTTAATAGTTTTATTTGATTCTAATGATGTCTGCTTAGATGGAAAAGTATCAGATTCAACTGTTGATAATATTAAAGCTAAGTTTGAATCTATAAATTGGGAACATATCTTTGTAGAAAATGGTGAAGATATAGAAGCTGTAGGTAAAGCTATAGAACAAGCTAAAAAATCAAATAAACCTTCTCTTATCGAAGTGAAAAATACTATAGGTTATGGTAGCTTAGAGGCTGGGACAAATAATGCACATTCAGATCCTCTTGGCCCTGATGGAATTAAACACTTAAGAGACTATCTTGAATGGGAATACGATGGTGACTTCTTCGTACCAGATGAGGTTTATGAGGTAACTAATTCATACATTAAAGAAGGTCAAAATAAACAAAATAACTGGAATAAGTTATCAGAAGAATATAAAGAAAAATATCCACAGGATTACAATAGGTTAATAAATGGGGATGAAATTCTTAAGAACATTGTTATGGATGACTTTGAAAAATTTAAAGATCCAATGGCCATTCGAATTGCATCCCAAGAAGCTATTAATTATTTTCATGAAAAAATGCCTTACTTTATAGGAGGATCTGCTGATTTAGCTAAATCTAATAAAGTATCTATAAAATCTTCTGGATACATGACAAAAGATGATTACTCTGCTAGCAATATTGCATTTGGAGTTAGAGAATTTGGTATGGCTTCTATTATGAATGGTATTACTCTACATGGTAATATGAGAGCTTTTGGAGCAACATTTTTAGTATTTTCTGAGTATATGAAATCAGCTATTCGTCATGCAGCTTTGCAAGGTATAAATCCAGTTTTCATTTTTTCGCACGATAGCATATTAGTAGGTCCAGATGGACCAACTCACCAACCTATTGAACAATTGCCTTCTTTAAGAGTTGTGCCAAATCTAGATGTAATCAGACCTGTAGATGCCAATGAAACATTTTATGCATGGCAGTATGCTAACCAAAATGATAAACCTACCGTTTTAATTCTAGCTCGTCAAGAGCTACCTATTCTAGAGTCTACATCTTATGAAAACTTAGAAAAAGGTGCTTATATTGTAAAAGACTGTGATGATTATGATGCAACAATTATAGCGACAGGTTCTGAAGTAGCTCTATCATTAGAAGTTGTAGATAGGTTAAAGTCTGAGGGTTTTAAACTAAGAGTTGTAAATATGCCTAGTTGGGAACTTTTTGAAAACCAAGATAAAAAGTATAAAAATTTAGTTATAGATAGGTCTAAACCAGTTATATCAATCGAAGCATCATCGGGCTTTGGATGGGAAAGATATACTGGGTGTACAGAAAATATAATTGGCGTAAATGAATTTGGCCAATCAGGAAATGGAAATGACTTGTACGATTTAAGAGGATTTAGCATAGATTCCGTTTCTAATAAAATTAAGAAAATATTAAAATAAGTAGGGAGTATCATGAAATTTTTCTTAGACACTGCGAATATTGAAGAAATAAAAAGAATCAACGACCTTGGGCTTGTTGATGGGGTTACTACTAATCCTTCTTTGATTAACAAAGAGGGACGTGATTTTAAGGAGGTTATTTCTGAAATTACTGGATTAATTGATGGGCCTGTTTCTGCTGAGGTAACTAGCTATGATTATGAAGGAATGGTTGAGCAAGCTCGTGATCTTGCTAAGTGGGCTAGTAATGTTGTTGTTAAAATTCCTATGACTGAAGATGGTCTAAAAGCTATCCATACTTTAAGTAAGGAAGGAATAAAAACTAACTGTACATTAATTTTCTCTGTTGCTCAAGGGATTATGGCTATGAAAGCTGGAGCTACTTTCATTTCTCCGTTTATGGGAAGAGTGGATGATATGGGTGAGGATGGAGCGCAGCTAATAGCTGAGCTTCGTGATGTGATTGATATTTATGGTTACGAATCAGAAATCATTGCTGCAAGTATTAGACATATCAATCATCTTGAAAAAGCAGCTTTAGCTGGCGCACACATTGCAACTATTCCAGGTTCATTATTTGAAAAATTGTGGACACACCCTCTTACAACTGCTGGTATAGAAGCATTTGTAAAAGACTGGGATGATTTTGAATCTAGAAATAAATAATAAATAGGGTGGGTCAAGAGGCCCTCCCTATTTTGCTTGGTCGATTTAATTGCTATTAAAAATCTCTTGATGTTATAATATATATCAGGAGATTTTTTACAAGTTAAAGGAGAATTTATGTTTAATAAAAATGATGATCGTGCAATTAGTGCTATTCGTGCGCTATCTTTGGCTCAAATTGAGGCGGCTAATAGTGGGCACCCAGGGCTTCCTATGGGGGCTGCTCCTATGGCTTATGTTTTATGGAATAAATTTTTAAAGGCTAATCCTAATAATGCTAACTGGTTTAACCGTGATAGATTTGTATTATCAGCAGGTCATGGTTCTTCTATGCTTTATTCTTTACTACATTTATCAGGATATGATGTTGGTATTGATGATTTAAAAGATTTTAGGCAATTGGGTGCAAAAGCTGCAGGTCACCCAGAACGTGGACATATTGATGGAGTTGAGGTAACTACTGGTCCTTTAGGACAAGGTTTTGCTCAAGCTGTTGGTATAGCTATGGCTGAAAAACATTTGGCAGCAATGTATAACAAGGATGATGCACAAATAATTGACCACTACACATATGTACTTTGTGGTGATGGTGACCTTATGGAAGGCATTTCTTATGAATCAATGAGTCTTGCAGGTCATTTAAATCTTTCAAAACTAATAGTGCTTTATGATTCAAATGATATATGCTTAGATGGTGCTACAAATACAACTTTTTCTGAAGATATCAAAAAACGTGCAGAATCATTAAACTGGAATTATTTAAAAGTTGAAGATGGCAGAGACCTTGATCAAATTTATGCAGCTATTAATGATGCTAAAGGCAACCTACAAGGGCCAACATTAATTGAAGTAAAAACAATTATTGGTTACGGATCAACTAAGCAAGGGACAAATAAGGTCCATGGGGCGCCAATTGGTGAGGAAGAATTTAAAAAAGCTAAAGAAATCTACGAATGGACTGAAGATGACTTTAACATCCCAGATGATATCTACCAAACTTTCGCTGATAGTATTTTAAAAACTGGGGAAGAAGAAAATCAAAAATGGGATGAACTTCTAAAAACATATGAAGAAAAATATCCAGAAGATTATAAAAATCTAATGGCAGGTATCAATCGTGAATTACCAGAAAACTTTATAGATGAAGTTAAAAAATACTCAGCTGATGATAAGGCTCTTGCAAGTCGTGCATCAAGTGGTGAAATTATCCAAGATTTAACAAAAATTACTCCAAATTTCTGGGGAGGATCTGCCGACTTATTCTCATCAAATAAAACAAATATTAAAGACACAGTAGCATTCACAGATAAGACACCAGAAGGACGCAATGTTTGGTACGGAGTTCGTGAATTTGCTATGGCTGCCATAGGAAATGGTATTATTGCTCATGGCGGTACATGGCATCACGTTTCAACATTCTTTGTATTTACAGATTATTTAAAACCAGCAATTAGACTTTCTGCTCTATCAAAATTGCCATTAACATATGTGATGACTCACGATTCTATTGCAGTTGGTGAAGATGGTCCAACACACGAGCCAATAGAACAATTAGCAATGATTAGATCAATTCCAGATTGCATTATGCTAAGACCAGCTGATGCAAATGAAACAAGACTTGCTTGGAAATACGCTCTAGAATCTCAAGAAAAACCAGTAGTGATGGCTCTTACTCGTCAAAATGTAGGAAACTTAGAAGAAACTGAAAACATTACAGATATTAATAAGGGTGCTTACATAATTAGTGATTGTGAGAAAACTCCTGATTTAATCTTAATTGCAACAGGTTCTGAAGTAGAACTTGCACTTGAAACAAAAGCATTATTAAAGGATAAAAATATACGAGTGGTTTCAATGCCTTCTATGGAATTATTTAGAGAACAAGATGAAGCTTATAAAGAAGAAATTTTACCAAAAGAGGTTAAAAACAGAGTTTCAATTGAAATGGCATCTACCTTTGGCTGGGCAGAATGGACTGGTACAGATGGATTAAATATAGGCATTGATACATTTGGTTTATCTGGAAAAGGTGATGAAGTTACAGAAGAATTTGGCTTTACTGCTGAAAAAGTTGCCGAAAAAATTAATAAAAAATATTTTGATTAGTTTTTAAATATTACAAAAAAATCTTACCTCCAAATTATTATAAAATTTGGAGGTTTTTTATATTAATGCCTAACTTGAAAAAGCTTTTATGGTATCATATTTTTATAATAATTAAAAGAAATGAGGAATTGATGAAAAAAGAGAAAAATTTGTGGGACTTATTTAAATCTACTCTTTATTTATCAGCTTTTACCTTTGGTGGAGGCTATGTTATTTTGTCATTAATGAAAGAAACTTTTGTTGAAAAATTGGGCTGGATAAATAAAGATGAAATGTTAGATATGACAGCTATTGCTCAATCAGCTCCAGGTGCAGTTGCTGTAAATGCAGCAGTTGTAGTTGGTTTTGAAACTCTAGGATTTCCTGGTATGTTTGTAGCAATTCTTGGGACAATTATCCCACCACTTGTAATTATCAGCTTAATTTCCATGGCATACCAGGCTTTTATTTCTAATACTTATATAGCTTTGTTTTTAAAAGGTATGCAGGCTGGAGTTGGAGCCTTAATAATTAAAGTTGTTATAGATATGGCTAAGGATTTACTAAAGATAAAATCCCCTGAAGTTCCTATAATCATGGTTTTAAGCTTTATTTTAGGATTTTTCTTTGATGTAAATGTAGTTTACATTATTATGGGACTTATTATAATCGGTGTAATATACACTTTTTTAAAAAGAGGTAGTCATGCTAATTAAATTATTTTTAAGTTTTCTAAAAATCGGATTATTTTCTTTTGGTGGGGGATATGCAGCCTTGCCTATAATTCAAGAAGAAGTTGTTAATTTAAATAATTGGCTATCCCTTAGTGAATTTAACGATCTAATTACCATCTCCCAAATGACGCCAGGACCTATTGCAATAAATTCTGCAACTTTTGTTGGCAGTCGTATAGCAGGATTTCCTGGAGCTTTGGCTGCTACTTTTGGGTGCGTTTTGCCATCTGCTATAATTGTTGGAACTATTTCTTATTTTTACAAAAAATATAAAAACTTAGATGCCATGACCAATGTCCTATATTTCCTAAGACCGGCTATTGTATCTATGATTTTAATAGCTGGAGTACAAATATTAAGGACTGCCTTTTTTGATACAAATGCTATTAGTCTTGCAAATTTAGACTATCTTATGGTAGCTATTTTTGCGATATCTCTTTTTGTCATGTTTAAACTTAAAACCGATCCTATAAAAATAATGCTAGCCAGTGGAGCGGTTTACTTAATCATTTCTGTATTATTATTTTAAGGAGGTTTTATGCTAGAAAAATTAAAAGATAAAAAAACTGCAATCATTGCAACACTTTTTGCAATGTTTTTGTGGGGCTCAGCTATGCCAGTTATAAAAACTACTTATAAAGAAATGGGAGTTGCAGCATCGAATACGGGTGCACAAATACTGATCGCAGGCTTTAGGTTTTTTCTGGCAGGAGTTTTAGCTTTTATTTATTTTAGATCTTTTAATGAAGAAAAATTAGATAAAAAAAATATAAATATAAAATACATTATAATACTATCATTGATTCAAACATCTATCCAGTATATATTTTATTATGTAGGGATGAGCAATACTAGTGGTGTAAAATCATCTATAATACAAGCTACGAATTCTTTTTTAGTAGTTATTATCTCTATTATTATGCTTCCTAATGAGAAGATAAATTTACAAACTATAATTGCTATTATATTAGGTACTTTGGGAATAATAGTTGTAAATGGTGGTTTTACCAATATGAGTAGTGAATTTAAATTTATAGGAGAAGGATTTATTTTAATAGCTACTACATTTAATGCTTTATCTTCAGTTTTTGTTAGAAAGTATGGAGCAAGTCAAAATGAAATGTTTACTACTGCGAGTCAATTTATTATTGGATCTATTATCCTTATAGTAACTGGTTTATTTACAAAAAAAATTAGTTTAACTGTAACTCCTCTTGCAATTATTTTAATAATTTATGGTGCTTTTATTTCTGCTACAAGCTATATAATTTGGAATACGGTTTTAAGATATCATTCTGCCAATGAAATGGGAGTATACAAATTATTTGTACCTATATTTGGATCCTTACTTTCAGTTTGGGGTTTACATGAAGACTTTACTATTGACTTATTGATTGGTTTGATTTTAGTTATCTTAGGTTCAATTGTTCTAAACTTGGATACTAAGAATAATAAGAAAAAGACCTCTGTTTAGAGATCTTTTTCCATAATAAAGTCTTTAAGATTAACAAAAACTGGTAATCCATTTTCATATTCTTGTTTAACTTCACCATTTATTAATGGTAAGGTGTATGCTATTATTTCTTTTTCTAGTTTTTTTTCATCCTTTATCCAAGCTTGTGGGATTTTCTTTTCTTTATTAGCTATTTTTTCGGGATTTACTGCTTGATAAGAAATATCGTAATCTTCTCCTTTTTGCCTATTTAAAATAGGAATGAGATTTGTGTTTTCAATAGAAAGTTTTGCTGCTAAAGATCCTAGTTCATAAGCCTCTTTCGAATCAGTTTTACTTATCAAAATATTGCTTCTTTGGACTATATTTAGTTCAACAGCTCTTGATTTTATATTTAATTTATTTCTAACTATATCAGCTAGCCTTGAAGCAACTCCTGCTACAATTTTATGATTAAATCCATCATCAGTATTAGAGAACATATCTATATTTAGTTTATCTTCTGTATCCATAAATCCTTCTGCTACTGCAACTATTAGATTATTTTCACTTTCTAATTCTTTTTTTATTTCATCAATGATTTCATCTAATGATTTCTTTTCTTCTGGCAAGTATAAGAGATTTACAAATTTTTTATCTTTTTTATAATTTGATACCAAGGATGAGGCTGCTAGCCAACCTGCATTTCTGCCCATTATTTCAACAAATGTTACAGATTTAAGATTATAAATATCTACATCAGCTCTAAGGGATTGTATGGTGGCATTTATATATTTTGCAGCGGATCCAAATCCTGGTGAATGATCCATTTCACAAAGATCATTGTCAATAGTTTTAGGACAGCCTATAATATTGATATTTTTTATAGACTTGTTTTTCATATAGGAATTTAATTTCATTACTGTATCCATGGAGTCATTGCCACCGATATAGATTAAGCTTGAAATGTCTAATTTTTTTAAATTATCAAATATTTTTTCGTAAATTCCATCATTAAAAGATTCTGGGAGTTTGAAACGGCATGAACCCAAAATAGAGGATGGCCTAGCCATTAATTTCTTATCAATGTTGTTACTTACAAATCTTTTTTTATCAACTTCTTTTATATTTCCATTAATTATTCCTTCAATACCATTTATAGAAAGAAAAATATTATCGAAATCATTTTCTATAAATGAGGATATGGCACCAGCAAGTGATGAATTTATAACACTGGTAGGACCACCAGATTGTGCAATTATTGCTTTTTTCATATCTACCTTTCAAAAAAATTCAAGTAATAGAAAATCTATTATGTAACTATCTATAATTATATTAAATTTCTTAGTAATTATAACATTAGCTCATCTAAGAATCCAAATATTTTCTTATAATAAATATCCGAATCATAAAGTTTGCTTTCAGCGTGTCCTGCTCCTTGTGCTATGTAGATTTCTTTTTTGGCTTGGTGGGATTTGTATAAAGACTTGCACATTTGTAAAGGGACTATTTCATCTTTACCTCCATTTATAAAGAAGACTGGTATTTTTGTCTTTTTCATAGAATCTATATTGGATTTGAATAAATCTGCACCGATTATTGGCTTTATGAAGAGGTTTGCTAGAACAGCTATTATTTTAGTTAAAAAACTTAGTTTTTTGGGAAATTGATTGACATATACATCATAATAACTTGTATAGCCACAGTCTTCTATGCAAGCTATGATATCTTTAGGATTTTCACCTGCTAAAAACATTGCACTGGCAGCACCTAGGGATTCTCCGTGGAGAATTATTTTTGCTTGAGGATGTAGAGTTTTTATCCATTTTATCCATGATTTTAAATCTTCTTTTTCTTTTATACCATAAGTTGTAAAAATACCTGCACTATTTCCGTGGCCTCTAAGGTCGGGTGCTAGTACTGAAAAACCATGTTTGTAATATTTATCTGCTATTGTAAACATAGTTTTATTACTAGCTGTGTAACCATGGATTAATATGACCCGCATATTAGGATTATTGCCTAGAAGGTATGATCCAGCTAGTTTTGTTTTATCAAAACTATTTATAAATACATCATCCATTATATCTGCATAGTGATTTACTATATCTAGGACTTTTTTTCTATCCTCAAAATGTTTTTGTCCATGATGTTCCTTGGCATTTTCTTTTATATCGGGTCTATAGTCCATATTGCCTAATTTTGCATTTAGCCAAGTATTTAGTTTTGCTATGTGGCTAGTTGTTATTATAATTGCTGAAATTATAATGATAGCAATTAATATTTTAATTATTTTCATAAGCCTCTCCTAAAGACTTATTCTAAGATAAATTTCTCCAAATAATCTGCTATACCATCTTCATCATTTGGTAGGGTAATATAGTCTGCTATTTCTTTTATCTTTTCTACTGCATTGCCCATAGCAACCCCAGTGCCTGCTACTTCTATCATAGTTTCATCGTTTAATTCATCTCCAAAGGCAATTATATCTTTTTGGTCAATACCATAATAATTTGAAATTTCTAATAAGCTCTCACCCTTTGAAAGACCTTGGGGCATGATTTCGTAATATATTCTTTGGCTTCTAACTTGGGCGGTAGTTGCCCCATATGTATCACTTAAAAATGGCAAGTATTCTTCTAAGATTTCTGGATCACTTGCAAAGATTATTTTATTGGGACTAAAGTCTATATTTTCGCGCAAACCTTCTACAGCTTCTGTATCTACCTTAAGTAGGTCTCTTTCATAATCTAAAAATTTATTTTGCCTATCAGATATAATGTAATCTTCTTTTGGAATTATTATTTCTAGAGGCAAGTCTTTGGTTTCCGCTAGTATTTTTTTAGCTAAGTTTAAATCCAAGGTGTGGTTTGAAATTACTTCTCCAGTTTTAAAATTTGTTATCGATCCGCCATTATAATTTGAAAGGAGTCCGCCATATTTTTCAAATTCTAATTCTTTGGCTATGTGAATTACAGCTGCGGTAGGCCTGCCAGAAACTATAACTACTTTATGACCTGCTTCTCCAGCCCTTATTAGAGCATCTTTGGTTTTTTCAGAAATTTCATTATTACTGTTTAAAAGTGTCCCGTCTACATCTACTGCTATTAATTTCATATTATTTTCCTTAATTAATAAAAAGGTATCAATGCTGATATCTTAAATTTTTCTAACTTCAATTAATTCATCACCTTGGTTTATATGACCGATTTTTAAAATATTGATTTCATATCCATCTGGATTTGTGATTATAACTGGTGATTGGGTAGATTTTCCGTTTGCTTTTATTTGCTCAATGTCAAATTCTAAAAGTAAGTCACCCTTTTTTACGTTTTGTTCGTTAGAAACTTTTATATCAAATGGTTCGCCTTTTAGTTCTACTGTATCAAGACCTATATGAATTAAGATTTCAAGTCCTGTTGTAGATGTTATGCCAAGAGCATGACCTGTTTGGGCTACCATTGTAATATTTCCATCGACTGGTGCATAAAGTTTGCCTTCGCTTGGAAGAATCATTGTTCCCTTACCGACTATTTCTTGTGCAAAAACTGGATCTTTACACTCTCCTATATTTTTAGCTTCACCAGTCATTGGGGCATATATTATATCTGCACTTACTTGTGCACTTTCTTTTGATTTAGATTTAAATTTATCAAAAAATCCCATATTCTCCTCCTTAAATTGGATAACTTTTTTATATTATACCCATTACTTTTTCATAATTTTTTTGAAAATAAAGCGTTATTGTAACATATGTTACCGATTTTTATAAAAATATATCCTATAATAAGACCATAAGAGATATTTAACAAATAGAATTTACAAAAGGAGTAATAATATGTTTTGTTATCAATGTCAAGAAACAGCGAAAAATCAAGGATGCACTGTACAAGGTGTTTGTGGTAAAAAAGAAGATACTGCAAATAGTCAAGATTTATTAATATATGTAACAAAAGGTCTTGCTGAAGTAGCTAATAAAATCGGGGAAGACAATGATAAAGTCTATGATAGAATTTCAAATAATTTATTTATAACAATTACAAATGCGAACTTTGATACTCCAGCTATTATGGAAGTTGTAAAAGAAACTATCAAAATGAAAGATGAACTTTTAGAAAAAATAGATAATAAAGAAGATTTATCTGACTTTGCTCTTTACTCATCAATGGATGATGATGAACTTTCTCGTAAGGCTATCGAAGTTGGTGTTTTAAATATAATGAACGAAGATGAAAGAAGTCTAGTTGAGCTTTGTACATATGGATTAAAAGGAATGGCTGCATATAACCATCATGCAAATGTACTTGGCTATAAAGACCATGAAGTTGATAGATTTATAGCTCAAGCTTTAGAAGAAACTACAAAAAAAGATAAAGAAGTAGCAAGCTTAATAGATCTAGTAATGGCTACTGGAGAACACGGTGTAAAAGCTATGGGTCTTTTAGATAAGGCAAATACAGAAAGCTACGGCAACCCAGAGATTACAGAAGTAGATTATTCAGCAGGAAACAAACCAGGAATTTTAATTTCAGGTCACGATTTACACGATATGAAAATGCTACTTGAACAAAGTAAGGATAGCGGAGTAGAGATTTATACTCACTCAGAGATGCTTCCAGCAAACTACTATCCAGAATTCAAAAAATATGATCATTTTCACGGAAATTATGGTAGCAGTTGGTGGCACCAAAATGAAGAATTTGAAAGCTTTAATGGTCCAATCTTAATGACAACTAACTGTATAGTACCAATGAAAAAAGATAATACTTACCAAGATAGAATGTTTACTACAGGTAATGCAGGTTATCCAGGATGCAAACATATTGAAGTTGATGAAAATGGCAATAAAGATTTTTCAGAAATAATTGAATTAGCAAAAACTTGTAGAGCTCCAGAAAATCTAGAAGATTTAAAGGTGACAGGTGGTTTTGCTCACAATCAAGTTATTCAACTTTCAGATAAAATTGTTGAAGAAATCAAAGCAGGAAATATTAAAAAATTCGTAGTAATGGGTGGATGCGATGGTAGATTTAAGGAAAGAAACTATTATTCAGAATTTGCTGAAGGACTTCCAGAAGATTATATTA
>QWCQ01000698.1_pt1 | contig 19112 bp, 25 predicted proteins | sample 1972701 | NCBI WGS metagenome assembly QWCQ01 (sample SAMN09866704, study PRJNA288562) | Human gut metagenome isolate pre4_stool, whole genome shotgun sequencing... | reverse complement strand
GTTCGGCAAGGCGGGTCCGCGTATTGCAGTAGGGTCGTGAGCGCGCCTATTTTTGGGGTGGTTATCATTGGGCTGCCCCGCCTGTGGCGACCTCTTGTAGGGTCGGCTGCACCTGGGGCTGCTGCTGTTGTTTGGCGGCTGCGAGCCTGCGGACTTGCTGCTCGCACAGGCTGATAGCGGCTGCAGCCTGGTTCGCGTCTAGTTTGGCGAGCGCGTTTACGCGGCCCCCCGAAACGTAGCGGGCGATTTCTTGGCCTTTTTCGGCGTTCGCGCCTATCTGCTTTAGCAGGCGGGAGAGTTGCTGGTGTTGGGCCCCGGTCATCATTCCCGCCCCGCCTCCGGTTTGGGTGGGTTGAGGGTCCTGGCGGGACACCGGGGCGGCAGGGACAGCCGGGGAGGCCTCCGTTTCCTTCTCGTGCGTGGGCACCGTGAAAGTCTGCAAAAGGGCCGTACGCAAAGCCACTGACATGAACTTGGTGGTTCCTTTGTCCCCAACGTCTTGGGCCTCGGCAGCCACCGAAGTTTCCAAGGTTTGGCCGTCACCAAAATGGAAACGGAAAGTCACAATCCCGCGAATAAGTGTGGAAATCTTCCCCTTATTGGTGGGTTGGGTTTCGTAATTGATCTGGTCAATCTTTGAGGTTATGAGGACCCCATTATCACGGAATGCCGGACCAACCACGTCTAGCACTCCGTCGATGCCCCTAAAGTTGTATTGGGAGAATTGGTTGACGCCGTCTTTTTTGATTACGTTAATGGCCTTCAACGCTTTGGCCATTGGGGTTAGTGTGGTTCCCATTTTTATATTTCCTCTAAAACGTTTTCGGGTATTTCGTAGGGTTTTATGCCCAGGATTTGGAGGCCGCATTCTAGGGCCTCCCAGTCGTCGAAGATGCGGGCGCGCATCCATCTGTTGATGCCGATTTCGTTTAGCGCGTGGCCAACTTCGAGGGCCTCATCGGATGGCGTGTACACGCCCACCAGGTAGGGGGGTGTTTTCTCCACCGCGATAAACACCATGCGGGCGTTAGTCGAAACGTTTATGGCGGCCAGGCCGGCCGCGTACCAGGCCGCGCTCTGGTGGTAGCCGAGTTGGAAGCAGGAGCGGCGGAACCCTGCGGGGGTGGCGTCCCTAGTGGTTTTCAAATCCACGATCGGCAAAAACCCAAGCTCGGAGTCCACCTCGTCTGGGAGCCAGTCCGGGCGGCACCGTAGGGTCGCCCCTGAGGGGTGGTTCCAGTACACGGACTGTTCCGCCTTACCAGGGGCGGTAAGGAGCCGGCGTGCGAGCGGGTTCTCGTGTACGGCTTCGGCCATGCCTTGTAGGGTTTCCCACCCTTCCTGGGTGACCACGGGGGTGCCGGCAGGTAGGTTCGCGATGAACTTCTTCCCCTTCACTGAGGTCAGGGGTTTCGCCTCTGTGAAAACCTCCGGGGCTACGCCCTCGAGAATGAAAGCGTGCGCCGCGGTGCCGAATAGGAGGGCTTCTGTGTCTACCTTTGGGTGGGTTTGCTCGTAGTGGAAGCGGGCCGCCCCGCCGGGTTTAGCCAGGGTTTTCGCCCCCGATGACGACAGGCTGTTTTGGTCGGCGTGGTAGTCCGAGTTAGGGATGCCCGCGTATATGCCCGGCGACGCAGGTAGGGTGAGCTCGTCTTTATTGTTTTCGCTCATGCTAGGTCGCCGTCCTCGCCCAGTTGGGAGAGCTCCGCCAGGGTGTCCTCGATTGCGTCCAGGGACTCGGAAATGTACTGCTCGCGCGCCCAATCCTGTACAGCTTGGGCGTGGGCCTCTATCTCACGGCTGCCGGGCCTAAGGTTGCCCAGGCGCGTGGCCGTGCCCTCATAGGACTGGGCCTCCCCCAGCCTCAAGTACAGGCCTTGCAAAGCGGCTGCCACTGCCCGCCGCTGCGAGAAACTAGCGGCCGCCACAGAGGGCCCTTTAGGGCTTCTTCTGGTTTCACCAGCTTCGTCTCGTGTACGATCAAAACCAGCAAAACGCTGAGAGGAAACACCCCCATGGCCTATTTCGTGAAATCCTGTGACGACTTGCCCGCTTTCACTTTCAATTCGGGCACAGACGCGCTGGCCGCCGAGAAGGCACTTCATGCGTTCCATCGAGAGGGAACACAGCCCCTCATTCGCTTCAAAGGCAAGAACGGCCTCGTTGAGACGTTCGCGCTCGTCTGGGCTAATGGCCCCTCTGTCCATTATTGTGTTAGCGAGGCAGACGATGAGATCGCGACAAATCTTGCTCAGGATTGGGTCAAGCAAGACATTATTGAGGTATCCGGTTGCTTCTAGCTGGGCTGCCTCGCTCTGCTTTTTAGAAGCCTGTTCTGGCAGGCGGTCAAGGATGATGCGAGTAACCTCAGGTTCCTCCACCATCTCAAGCACTTCACTGGTGAGGGCCGGGCGCAGGGTGCCAGTACCCCGCCCGCTTACAGCCCACTCGGTTTCACTTACCCTAAGGGCAGCCCGATAGTACAAGTACAGTTCCGGGATCTCGTACTCGAGGCGGATCTGCGCGCCGACGGGCAGTTCTGCCACGTCAACCTTGCCGAAGAGGGTCTCGCCCTCTTTAAAAACTGGGGTGTTCATTTAAAATCTTGGGTCCTTCCAAAAAGGGGTGCGGTAGATAAAGTTTGGGTGTGAACATTACGGAACTAGCCATCAACGGCCTCTCGCTCCTGGTCGCTACTGGGGGCCTGATTGTTGCTGTCCTGGCACGCCGTTACACGAAAATCAGCCAACGCGCGGCTAAGGAGGCCAACCGCCTCGCTAAGGACGCCAACATTGCTGCTACCCGCGCGAACCGCCTGGCAGGTGAGGCAAACCAGATAAGTAGCAAGGCGAACAAGATCGCGACCAGAGCACTTGCTACCACGCAAGATGTCAGTCACTACTCCTGGGCAATCCAGATTGACCATGACGCCGGTGTTCTCGTCCTTGCCAATGAGAGCCCATTTAGCGCAACGAATATTTCCATCACGATCAGGCATGAAAAAGACACGATTTACCAGGGTAGGGCCGGGGCTATCGGACCCTTCGGAAAGGTAGGCTTCGGCACTAGCTTGCTCGTGAATGATGTGCGCGACCGCCTGGCTAGCAAGGACACTGCACTTGGTGGCGGCATTTTCGGGGTCGCTCAGATCAGCTGCGACGTGTTCTTGTCTTGGGATAGTCAGGTCGGGGTGCCCCGCTCTGACCATTTCGAGCACTGCTTCACCAAGGCGGATTGTCATTGATCCGGGGATGTTCATTCGCGTACCCCCCTTGAAAACACTTGATCATGGCAAGCCCAAACACGATGCCAGATAAGAATGTTCGCCCCAAGCAAGACGCACCCGAGAATGGCTAGATCGAAAACTGCGATACAAATAAGTGGATGCAATAACTGGTTCATTTACTGTTTTCCTTCAAATCTTTAGGGACGATCAGGGCTAATACGGGGCTGCAATACGCGACCAGAAGAAGCGCTGCGGAAAGGGGCGGGCACGCGTACCAAAAGCATTGCCCAACCCACCAGCAGCCGAGAGCGATTAGCAGAATCAGCGCCTGCAAGGCGCGGCGCGCCCACCTCTCAGCCCGGCTCATGCTTCTAGTACTCCTTTTCGTGTGGCTGCGGCTTTCCTCGCGGCGTTCGCCCGCCCTGATCTAGGTGATAGGTGTATGACTTGGCCACCAGGCAAGACCGTGGTGATCTGTGGGGGTTGTTGGGTTGCTTTTTGCGCGAAGTCTTCTATTGCTTGCGGGGTTACCCGCCATATCCTTCCGACTCGCACGCCCAGGAGGCGACCTTGTTTTAAGAGGCGCAGCACCGTGGTTTTTGAGATGCTCATGTAGGCTGCGGTTTCCGATACCGAAAACCAGCTTTCAGGGCGAGCGTGTTCTGTCCTATTCAAGGCCCAGCGCCTCCTCCAGCCAGTCTTCGTCCCAGTCCACTACTTGGTTTAGGAAGTTTTCTTCTGCCCACTGACGCGCCCGCTTCTCGAACGCGGTGACGTCACCGAACAGGCCAAGCACTAGGCCGCGTATTTGTACTTCAACGCCGCCGATGCGGACCCGCCACCACACGGAAGAAGGCCTGCGTATCTCACTCAGGAACGCCCCTTTCCCCTTCTTTAGCGAGTAGACGCGCCCATCCTTAAACACCACATAGGCGGGGTTGCCGAAAATAGGCATGCCTGCACTAAGATCAACAGTCTGGCTCATTTGGTTAGGCTCTCCTCGGTGTAGTACTTGGCCCAAACGTCTTCGAAGAGGGGCCGATCTTTTTCTGTGTAAGCATTGACCTGGCGCACCTGGCCGTTACTTAGGTTTAGGGGGTATTTTTCGGGCTCGGTGCCGTGTTCTAGCGTGTATTTGGCTTTGATGCGCTTACCAAAGGTCGGGGCGATATGCTTTAGCTGGTCTTTGTTTACGCCCTTTTCTTGCAGGAAGTCCTGCGCGTGCAAGGGCCGGGTTGCGGGTTCAAGCTGTGGGCGTTCGCCGAGTCCGCGCGCTAGGATCACACGCGCTTTAGCCTCGAGATGATCCGCTTGGATCAGCCCCCGCGCGGCCTGACAGAGCGCTAACTCGTCGAGGGCCCGGAGCGTTGCCGGGTTTGAGGTTGCTACCTGCGGGACCCGGTATGCCCCGGTCTTGCGGATGGTTGGCAGTACCTCGTGCGTCACCCAACGGCGGAATGGCGCAACTCGCTCAGCCTTGGAGCGCACCAGTGCCGCGTAAAGGCCCGCTTCTGAAATAGTAAGGAGTTCTTGCCTTCCTCCAGGGGTAGGCACAAACTGCCTACCCTTTTCATCTTCGTCAAGGCCGCGAGTGAAATCCTTGGCGCTTTGGTATTCAAGTATTTTTGCGACATCAGCAGCAACGAACCAAATTTCTCCCGCTTTGTCATGGAAAGTACGGACTCGTTGTTGGCCGAATTTGAAATTTTGTAGTTCAGTAGTCATTAGGCTGCCTTCCTTTGAGCACGGGCAGCCTGGTAAAATCGGGCTGCCTTGTATTGGGCAACCGTGCGATGCAACTTTGGCGAGATGGTCGCACGGTTTTTATTTGATGATTGATGCACACTTTTGTGTGCATGGGCTAATTTAACATACGCACACAACGGTGTGCAAACTACTAGTCTTCGGAAATGATCCGGTAGATTGAATTGCGATGCATCTGCAATGCGTCCGCTATTTCTTGACGAGGCACTTCTGCCTCCAAGGCAGCCATTACCGCTTCTTTGCGCGCAGACTTCGCCAGCGAAAGGCCCTTCGCAGTCTTGCGAACCTCCGCTAGCAGTTCTCTCTTTGCCTTTTCGTCCATTGCTCTCAATCCTATCTGACGCCGCGGCCATCAGCTCCCGCCCGGTCAACTGCCTGGGCGTACCGTACGAGCCGGTCTTACGGATCGTGGGCAGTATCTCGTCGAATACTTTTGCTTCGAAGGCTTGCGCGCTTGGTAGCTTCGATGACGCGATTAGTCGGTACAAATCGCCCTCGGTAATGAACCGGACTTGCTGCACGCCGCCCGCCGTCTGAAGGGGGTACCGTTTCGTTACCCCCTTGCAATGTTTCGCTAGCGCGTCCTTGGTATTGACGTACCCGAGGGCGGTTGCTACGTCCTTACCGCAGAAAAAGACCTTGCCGTCTTCCTCAAACATACGGACGCTGGTATTCTCAAAAGTGAATGGAATTAAATTACTCATTTGATTACCTTCTTTCTGCCTAGGCGCTGCAACGCCTAGGCGGTTTTTTGTTGGGCTAAGTCAGATTTCAAGAAGTCCTCATTCACAAGGACGATTGGGCGGATCCCCAGAACTTTGCTAGCTTTCCGCGCCAGAGAGGGGCTGAGGCTTCGCCTTCCCGCCTCGATATTCGCTAGGTAAGGCCGGGCAATTCCGAGGCATTCGGCTAACTCATCCTGTTTGAGTTCCCGCTGCTTGCGAACGAACGCGAGGGTTGCCCCTATGCGTTTCCGCTCCGCCCTTTGTTCCGTCATGTTCCTTTCCATGCCTCAATATTGGAACATGACCGACCTATTGTCAAGCATAAATAGGTGCAATTACGCGCTTTTCGGAACGTTACGGAACTCTAGAGAGGGCCTATTCGTTGGAACTACGCCGGTGTAGTTTCTGAAAAAGTTCCTAGAAGTTCCGTTTCATTCGTGCCATGATAAGTACATGGACGCTAAAGAAAAGCTTGGCAAAAAGGTAAAATCAGCCCGCTTCAACCTCGGCTATAAGACCCGCACAGAGTTTGCCTCTAAAGTCGGCGTCTCATCGCGAATACTCTCTGAGCTGGAGAATGGTCGCCGGAACTCTTACTCTGACGAGACCCTATGGAATGTCGATCGAGCACTTGAGTGGCCTCAAGGCACGTCCAAGGCAATCCTAGAAGGCAAAGAACTCCCTACTACCGAGCTCATAGATAGCAGCAGCTGCGCCGTGACAGCTGGCATAAGTGAAACAACACATGCCGCTGCAAGCGCAGCAGCAGCTTACGACGCTATCGCACGCGAAGGCGATGCCGAGAGCCTTGCGAAACTTTCCCCCAAGGACCGAGCAATCACGCTATGCCTTTTACATGGGAGATCGGCCAAGGATATCGACCTACTAACCAACAGAGATGCAGAAGAGCTCCTAGCTGCCACGAAGCTGAGCTTCATGCGAGAAAGCAGGAAGCTGCAGGCTGCCAGCCCGCGTTACTCGACAGAACCCACATCGAGCGGTTTTACCCGCAAGCAGATAGACGACAGCGAAGGGGGAATTCTTCGCTTTCCTCCTACCCAGTCTGATGATGAGGCGTGGGAAGAACAAGAGAAACTCCCCGCAGCAGCGCTAGAAGGCACCCCAGAAAACGCCCGTGACATACCCCACGCAGAATGAACATTAAAAATCGCCCCATCTGTCAGACCCCCACGGCATTAATTAACCCGTGGGACTGACAGAACAAGCACTCCTAGCATTTTGCGCCAGCGAAGGCGTAACAGTACGCGAAAGCAGTCAAGTCCCCGGCATGGGTAAATACGTGCACGCCACCCGCACGATCTGGCTTAACACGCGCCTTAGTACCCGCGAGCGCACCCCGGTTCTCTTGCATGAGGTCCTTCATATGCAGGCCGGGCATGTGGGCCCACAACCCCCGGCCATAGAACGCAAAATACGGCGGGATGTGGCGCGCATACTTATAAAACAAACCGACTACGCGCGCGCTGAGCGTATTGGTGGGGGCAACCTGTACACGATCGCGGAAGAACTCGACCAACCCGCATGGCTGGTACGGGACTACCGCACGGTTTTGGAGGGTAGGCTATTAGGCAGGCCTGGCTGTAGGATTGCTTAAACCGTAGAAACAGCTCAAGGGGTGCGATGTGGGGCCTGTAACGGCGAGAGAAGCTAAAAGTATTACCATCCGAAAATGGGGCCTCCTGGCAACGCTGGTCGGGTTTGTGTTACTTTTCTTAATCCCGGTAATTGGCATTCTCGCCGTAGTGATTGGGACCATAGCCGTTATAGTAGGCTCTCTGCTGGGGTATCCAGATTGGAAGAATCGCCCCCACGCAAAACCTCTCCCCAAGGGTACGTACCACGTGCCCCCACCAACCCTTCCTACCGAAAAGGCCGCGCCTGCCAGTGAGCCCACCTTTAACGAAGATCTAAACTTTACTTTCGATGTTGACCTAGCGGCCACCCTTTCAGGGGGCCGTCGCATTGAACCCGTATATGTACAGGTTGATTTTGACCCATCGTGCGAATGGTCCGGCCTGTACACCTACAGGTGGTTTCTGCCTGAAGAACCCCAGGTAGGGGATCGGGTAATTGTAGACGCGCGTGGAGAGCTCACAACCGCGACGGTAGCGCGGGTAGGAGTTAGAGGCGATTACAAGGGGTATATAAAAGTGATTCGCGGGAAACGCTAACGGCTATTTTGTTAGGGGCACGGTTGAGCACGCAGCTAGTTTTGCCCGTAATGGTGCGGATTATTTTGATCGGCGAGAGTTTTGGGGCAAGAAGTTCTAAAAGTAGGTGGCGCAATCAGTCGTATTGCTTAAGTCTCACGCCGAGGGCGCAATGTGCGCATAGCATCTTGAGCGTAAGCTCTATCGGAAGGTCCCCCCATGTACCCACCCTCACCCGGGCCATATACTCCCCCACGCAGGAGGATGCAGTACCCAGAACAGCCCAAGAATAAAGTGCTAATCGTAGTGCTGTGCTTACTGTTAGTGCTGGGGGCTGCGGTACTTGCCGGCGCTGGTTACGTCGCCTATAAAGCCGCAGGCGCTTCGCAGAGAGCTTCCTCTCCTACTACCGGTAAAGCAGATACTAAAGAACCTGCCAGTGGATCAACGGATCCCGCTCCAGGCAATTACCAGCTCAAACGCAACGACAAAGTTGCCTTTCTTCTACAAGGCATGTACAAATCGTGCGCCCAAGGCGAATCTTGGCTTCAACTAGTCGACGGGCCGGCAGGACCTCGCACATTGCACTTCCTTCCCACAGAACCGCCCAAAGGCACAGAAAAAGAAGTATCCCTCTTATGCATGTGGAAAGATCTCGGACTACCTAAGGAATCCTTCGCTAAGGTGACAAATAGCGAAGACAAAGAGAAGCACATGATAGTTCAAGGCGGAGTCATGCTTACATGGCAATGGACTGAGAGCAAGGACTTCATTGCTACCCTTTACGATTCGCGAGATTACGGTACATCAGACTAGCCTGCCGTAGTCGCCCTAGTAGGAGTAATGGCAGTAGTTCTTCGCTGATTATTTGCTTGTACCCCTACTAGCTATTTCTCGTTGGTGGATGTTCTATTAGGCTCCTTATATTTGCCGTGTAACGTGACACGATTAAGTGGTTTCAAGGGGTGTTTTGAGGGCCTTTGAGGCGTTTATAAATCAGGCTCAGAATCAGCTTTGACGTGGGCTTTTGCCTGATGAGAGGCAGTTTTGCTAGGATCCTGCTACTTGGGTTCGATTCCCGTCACCCGCTCCAATCAAACCTTCTTCGACCTGCAACAATGCACTACAGAATAAAGATGTGACACGGAGCGTGACACGGGAGGCATTCCCAAGTCATCTAAAACTCCTCCTGCAACAAGGTCAAAAATGAAAACTCCCAAAAAAATAGTCCACAAAAATGGGACCGTCGTCTGGCGCGTACGCTTCAAACCCACGCCCGGGGCTAACTCAGCATCCGAGACCTTCCCCACATTCGAAGAAGCGCAGCAATTCATCGCCCTGATCGATCAAGTAGGTGGCCAAAACGCTCGCGCAGCACGCACCCCTATGACCGCCTCCGCAAGAACTCTTAATGCCGCCTTCGAGGATTACCTAATCGTCGCAGCCTCGCACGGTGCCGAGAGAATCGCAAAAGATTACCGGACAATCTACAACAACCGGATAGCCCCCTATTTCGGGAGCTGGCCTACCGACGCCATCAAGCGGGAAAACGTGGAGCGGTGGATCATGGAGCTACGGACCACCGAAACGCTGGCCTCGGCCAGGGCACGCAAGCGGAGCAAAGAAGAAGGCAAGCCCCTACCTCCTGCTCGATTCCTCGCCCCCAAAACAATCGCTAACGCCCACGGCCTACTTTCATCCATATTGCGTAACGAGGTACGCGCTGAACGCCTTACTGTAAACCGCGCCGAAGGGATACCCCTGCCCCGCATTACCAGGCGTAAGGAGCCAGTTTTCTTGAAGCCGGGAGAGTTCGCGAGGATACTCGATGAGCTCCCAACGCGGTGGCAGCCGCTCGTGGCTTTGCTAGCTGCCACAGGGATGCGTTGGGGGGAGGTTACCGCGCTCTACCCTGACGATTTTGATTACGAATCCGCGCCGGTCATCGTGCGCGTTTCGAAGGCGTGGAAGCGAGGGGTAAGCGGCTGGTACATTGGGGAGCCGAAAACTGCCGCCGGAGTGCGTGATATTACGCTGCCTCCGCAGATTTCCGAGCTTCTCCTGCCTCTCGTGGAGGCAACGCCGCACGAGCTGCTCGTTTTTAGAAATTCCGAGGGTGGGCACCTACGCGGGGATTGGTTTAGACCTATCTGGAAAAAAGCCGTAAAAGCTGCCGGCATTAGACGGATGCCCCGCCTACACGATTTGCGGCATACGCACGCTTCTTGGCTGATATCGCAAGGCGTGCCATTGACTGTAATCCAGAGGCGACTAGGACATTCTTCCATAAAGCAAACCTCTGACATTTATGGGCACCTCGCCCCTGAGGCGGGTGCGATAGCTGCAGCTGCTGTGCAGGTAGCACTTTCTCAGGCATTGCCAGAAATCGAGGGGTGACCAGGCGCGCTCAAGGGGGGCGCGGTTGGCGCGCACGTGACTGCAACCCTAAACTACGCGGAAGAAATGGAAGAGCAATTCGGCACCCCCGAATTCGTCCAGCTGGAACGGTACCCGAATAACGAAGCTGCCCAGCGCGGCCTGGGGGAGCCTGTTCCCGCTAAAATGCATGGCGCGATGATCGGCCTATGCTGCGCTGCCTTAGAAGCTGAAGGCTACACCACGAGGATTGGCTGGATACCCGAAGAATCATAAGCGCAGGGAACGTATAAAAAAGAGGGGCACCCCGGCCAAACCTGGTCAGGGTGCCCCTAAATGCTAGTGCTTGTTGCACTTCTCAGTCCGTAATTCTAGGTTGCGCATGCGCGCGTGTAGATCCTCAGCCGCGATAGCCTGCTCGCGCCGATAATCCCCAACCTGATGCCCCAGGCTCTTCACCTGATCAAGTAAGAGATCGAATCTGCGATCTTGCTCCTTTTGCATGCGCTCAATACGATTCACCGCATCACGCAAGCTTGAGCCGTGGTTGGTCTCCAATTGCTCTCGGGTCTCACAAGCGGCTTTCTCAATCTTCTTGTTGGAATGTTCGACGCGTTTGATTTTTACCACTCCCGCGATTGCTGTGATGAAAGCTGCGAACCCCCCGAACCCGCCAAGAGTGGCAAGAGCATCAATAAACCCGCTCAAAAGCTCACTCCTCCTTCCCCTCGCCGGTCTTGGTGGGGGCGCGGTGCCTACCAGCAGGCGGGGAAGTAATATCACGCACCCAATCCATCAAACCCGTGGGCTTTAGGACCGTGTAGGCTATCTGCCCAGCCCCCGCAACCACACCCAGATTCATAATCGCGAACTGGTAAAACGCCGGATACTTAATAAACACGAAGGTCGCCGCCGCGAGCGCCACGTACACCGCGAGCGCGACCAGGCGTTTAGTGTTTTGCGTCCAGTGCGCGCGAGTTATCACCGAGACTACGAATGTGCCCAGGATGCCCGCGAGTGCGGAAAAATCAATGGGGCTAATGTGCTGGAATAGCTGGTCCATTTTTTACCACATCCATCCTTTCGTGTTGAGGGCGTGTTGTATTGCTTGGGCGGTGTTTTCTCCGAGGTAGCCGTCTTGGGTCTGGTGGAGGTTGGCTTGCCAGGCGCGGATTGTGGTCGGGCCGAGGATGCCGTCCTGGGTTTGTTTTAGGCGGGCTTGTAGTTCGCGTATGGCCTGGGAGCCGTCATCGCCGTTGCCGAATTGGGCCGGGCAGGGGTCAGCTTCCATGATTGCCGGGTAGTATTCCTGTTTTTCCGCCACCTGGTCGGAGATCGTGCCGTCTTGCGGGGTGCGTAGGTGGGCTTGGATTTTCTTCCAAGATGCAACCCCTAGGATGCCGTCCTCGGCTAGTTTGCCGGGGGCGGGGGCTGGGTCTGCTTTCGGGGTTACCTTGGCAGGGGCCCCTCGGCGGATGTCTTCGGCGCGCGCGTCCAGCCAGGCGAGCTTGCCCGCATACGTGCCGGGGCAGGCAGTATTGTAGAAATCGTTATGCTTAGCTAGGGGGATGCGCCAGCCGTAATCGCGGCGAATATTCGCGATCAGCTGGGCGATAGTTTCAAGGTCTGCGCTGCTCATGCGCGGGTTACACTCGATGCCGATAGAACGCTTGTTGACGGAGTAGTCGCCGGCGTGCCAGGCTGTATCGGCGGCGTTTACGATCCACGCTACTCGGCCTGCTTCTGCTACGCAGTGGGCGGAGGTGCCAACCGCCGGGTTGCACAGGGTGCGTATTGCCCCCTCAAACCCGGGATTACGATCCGGACTATTCCACCAGTGAATAACAATCACATTTACTTGCGTGCCGCCCCTGCCAGGCGTGTAATTCGGTGAGTCATAGCAGGTTATATCTTGATATGCCATATGGGCTCCTCACATTCTTTGGGTTTTGGGTATAAAAAAGCCCACCCGAGCGGGGTGGGTATGTATTACAGCCAGTCTGTTAGGCCATTGTTATTGGGTAGGCGGTAGCTACCATGAAATTGAATCGGTCATTAGTGGTGAGTGTGGCATCCCCGCCACGCCAGCCGCCTTGTGGGCCGCACTTGATATTCGGGGCTTCCCCAGCCGGGACAACGGTTTGCAGGCTTACCGATACTGAGGACTCCTCGTCAGGGTCCCACCTGGCTGCTGCGAATGCCCCATTATGGCCCACAATCGCGAAATTCATTCGGCCTTTGGTACACCTGCCATATGCCCCGGCGGTGACAGCGACAAGCCGGTCATAGGGGCGGGCCGGTAGCTGTGTGGAGCAGGCCGCGTGGAACTGGTTCTCGTTGAGGTGCCCACTCCAACCGGTGGAGTATTTACGAGAATCGACTTCCACCTCATTTAGGGGCGAGAGTACCCATACCGTCCCATTCTTGCGCCCATCAGCACGATACAGAACCCCGTGGATATCGAAATATGCTGGCGTTGTTGCTGTAATGCTTACCCCATTGTCTGCTGCCGTGGTGAGTATTTGGCGGGCCTCAGCAACCGAATTGGCTGTGGTGATTATGCCTGCGGTATCGGCAAATTTTCTCCACGCGTCTAAGAGTGGTTCTGTCGCTGCCGGCAACGCTACTTTCTTCCAGTGCGAGTTACTCATTAGCGTCTCCATCTTTTAGGCCGTGTTTTTTTAGTGCGGATAGTTCGCGTTCTTTAGCTTCGATAGTTGCTTCTGCGAGTATTGCCCGCCGGGTCATGCGGGCAAGTTCTGCTTCGTATTTTTCAAGAAGAGTGTTTATATCAATCTGCTCACTCATTCGCGGCCTCCTCAGCTTCTCCTTCGTCTTCTTTTCCCCACAAAGCCGGGTTAGTGCCGGGCTCGGCAGTGTTGAAAGAGCATAGGCTCTTCCACCTGACCCCGTTATGGGTGACTACCTGCCCGACCGCGTAGGCGGTTTTTAACCCCGTCGGGGCCTGCCAGTTAGAGCCCGCCGGGGGCACTCCGGCTGCTTTCTGATACTCCGCCTGTAAAGCCTCAACGTTAGTGGGTAGGTATTCGATTATTTGCTGGCGGTTAAACTCCTCGCTGATCTCATCTCTAAGCCGGCTAACCTCAAAAAAGGAAAGCTCCCTAAGCTCACTAGTCGTAGGTACTCGCACGGTTCACTCCTTTACTGCTTGCGCATGGTGTCAATATTGGTGGGGATTGCCATAACCCGGATTGCATCCTGAGAGGGAACCACACCAGAGAAATTACGCACCGCAATATCAGCAAACGTGTTAGTCACCTTGTATGCGGATGCGACTACGTGCGCCCAATTCTCAGGGTTGCAAAAAATCATCGGTGGGGCCGGGTAAGGGGTGGGGAACGTCCACCGCACGGTCGCCACATCCCTAACTGCTGGTTTGCAATGGACGGTGCCGGTCTGGATCTGGATTTGCCGCATAAACGCGCCAACCTCGCCCGTATTATCAATACGCAGCTCAGGAGTACCAATACCCCAGGCAGATATCGCCACCCCACGATCATTTTTAGAATTGACCTGCTGCACGACAATCCCACCAGAATCAATCTTCAATTCTTGGGTGTACCTATCTAACAGGTCTTTCGAACCACCATGCCCTGGCGATCCCCCTCCAGGGCGGCCCTTATTAAACACCCGCTTATAGAGCGCAACCTTGCCAGTCTGTACGATTTGGTCAGGCAAAATCTTCGTACTGGAAGTGGTTTTCTCTTCCACGTGGAAAGTGTTAACCGCCGGATCAGAATAATCCGCATACACGTTTTGGAATGTTGGCTGCCTTGATGGATTATCTATGATTACCTGCCCGCCAATGATCTTTGAGCCTACGACTTCCGCGCCGGTGATCCTGCCCCCGGCGGTGAAATCTAACGCCACATCAATTGAACCAGCAAGAATATTATCTGCTTTCACCTTTACAAACTCCCCAAGCTTCGCACCCATTTTTTCCGTAACATTCAGCTTTTCCACATCCACGGCGTGAGCGGCAAGCTTCGAGGTAGTAATAGCCCCGCCCTCAATCAGGGTTGAACCCACCATCGGCGTTATCGAGATCCCAGCGATAGCCTGGTACGCCCACGTATCACTAGAGCTGTGATTCACATACAAGGCACCAAGGTGATACCCCCTGGCCGGGTTTACCCGGAAGCGGCACCCGATTTTGGTCCACTCCGTGGGGATCTCAAACCCGCCAATAAGATACTGGGGATTCCCATTACGCGAATCCGGGACACCTTCGAGCGGCCCGCCTTGAGTGACGTCGATAGCATGATTATCCTCGCTATCACGTAGCTCTAAGAACATGCGCGAGTCCCGAATGTCCGCCGATACCCAGGCAGTGAACGCGTACTCGCGCCCAGGCTCGAGGCGGATAGGGGTTCCCCCGTGCACCTGCTTTATAACGGCAGGCCTCGCATCCGCGTTTAAGTACCCCGAACAGGCAGGAGGGGCACCATCAGCAATAAAGCTAAGCTCCTTACTCCACGGGGCCTGCCCGCCCGTCAGATCACCATTTAGAACCAGGTTGCCACTCTCAGCAGAAATAATCCTACTGGCATACATTTCATTGCTGAATGCCTGATCCGCCACAAGCTTCTTAATTACCGCCCGGTCAAAACTGCCAGTGCCAGCCTTGAGCTTATCCACCGTCAAATCTGCGACTATTTCGGCCCCCACATCAGTTTTCACCCACGCGGTGCCGTCATGAACCCATTGCCCGATAATCTTGCCAATTAGGGATGAGTCGGTGTACTGCCACCACACGTCCCCCGCATGCCCGGCACCAGAGGGGGTAGTGGTTGACCGCGTAATCTTGCTTTTACCATCGGCAGCGGTTTGCGCGCGCGTGGCAGCCTCACTAGCAGAACCAGCAAGCTTCGCCGCGTTCTCCGCCTGCGAGGTGGCTTTATCGGCGGCAGTTTTCGCCGCCTTCGCATCCTGTAATGCTGATGTGGCATTGCTGCCAGCCTCGCCTGCGGTTTTCGCCGCAGCGCTAGCTTTAGAATCCGCCTCAGACGCAGCCTTCTTAGCCTCATCCGCTGCACTCTTTACATCATGCAAGCCGTCTTTCACGCCAGACAGCTTCATCTGGACCATACTGGCGATACTGCTTGCTACTTCTGCCTTACCGTTCGCGTCCTCGGCCGTCTGCTGTGCTTCAGCAACTTTCCCGCCCACGCTATCCGCCTTGGTTTTGGCCTCCTCCGCAAGCCGTTTAGCGTTATCAGCCTGCGACGTCGCCACGACAACCGACTTTTTTACCTCGTCTGTTGCGCCTAACGCTTTAGCAAGCTCACCATCAACGCGGGCCTTCTCCGCCTCAAACTGGGAGGCTACCCGGTTAGCGTTCTCAAATGCTACGTCGATACGGCCCTTAGCCTCATCTAGTTCTTTCGGGAGTCTAACCTGTAACTCATCGATCTGTTTTTTAGCCTCGCCCGCGCGTTTTGAAGCTTCTAACAGGGCCTGCCCTGCATACCCTGTGGGGACTGGGTCCGCGCCCTCTGGGAAGTCGTTAGCCCCACCAGCAAGGACCACACGCCCAGACGAGTCACGCACCAATGGTACTCGCGCACCAACTGCGGCAATTCCCCCATCTCCACGCACGCGCACTGGCGGATATCCCTCTGCCCCTTCAAACCGGACCGACAAAATCCCGTCAACGATTGATTCCACTCGACCGTATAAGGCAGCATCCGGGCGGGATAGCTGCCCCCGCACCCCGTCAGATGGGGACTTATCTAACCATAAAGACGGCTTCACCATGTAAATTCCTCCAAATCAACGCGCATGGGTTCTTCCCCGCCAAGTGGCAGAGAATAAGCAACTACGCGCCCAACAATTTCTTCCCCAGCTGGGGTTGATATCCCGATCACGTCTCCAGCTTCAAGGCGAGGGTCTGGAACGATGCCTAGAGATCTCTTTTTCAATGCGCCCATAGACTCACGCATTGCCTTATTCGCTGCCGCCTGAACATCCTTATAGGCTTCGGGGGCAGAGATTTCTTCCCGCTGGGTGATAACCCCGTAATCTTTATCGAATGGGAACCCTGCGCGGTCTGCCCATGCGACCCATTCTTCTTTGTCTTTCTTCCCTACTGCGAGGAACCTATTGGGGCGGCGGGCAAAACCGGTAGCAGGAGCTTCTACCAGTAGGTCTTTGCCGGTGTAGTAGGCTGCGGGTTTCAGCCCCGCGTTATCAGGCTTCCACACATGTAGGCAGCCGTCCGCTTTGACCCCGTATTCGACTCCCTGAGAGGCCGCAAGGTCTCGTATTGCCTCCGTCCGAGACGTTCCCCATTGTGAGCCACGCTGAATAATCGGGTCCCGGTACAGGTCCGATTTCACTGGCAGGCGCAAAGTTGCCAGCCGTTGCATCTCAGAGATCAGCGTCGCCCCCTCAGGTGGGGATGAAGGCCACACCATCGGGTCACACTCGGGGATCTGCATCAAATCTAGGGCTTCAACCGTGAAAGTGTCCCCTGAAACTGGCCCCCATGATTCATGGATAAACTGACCGAGCGGAGTCTCATAGACCCTACCTCCAGTCTCAAACGAAATCGTTACCTCGGAGCGCTGCCCATAATTATTGGCTGGGGCCAGGGGGTGAGCGGGGGCCCACGAGGCCGGCAGATCATAGGTAAGCCTGCCGGGGACAACACGATCTGACGCATACTCTAGTCGCGCGTTAGAGGCCGGCAGATTTTCCGCAAGAGTTTGCCGGCCCCTAGTTACACGTACTTGCACCCCCACCTTGACCGGTCCTAAAAGGTCCTTCAGGGATGGGCCCGGCCTCATGATAGGCCCCCAATCGTCTCAGCAAGCTCAACGTAAGAAGAGTTTTCCCACGAGTCTTCTGCGCGCACCCAGTCTCCCCAGGTGAGGAAAATCTGTTTAGATGCTGCGGATTCTGGAAGGCGCGTGTACTGCATGTTCCAGGCTCGGTGCGCCGCATCTATTCGCGCCGTCCTAGACTCGGTAATGTCCCCGGTTGGGACGATAAGGCGAGTAGCTGGGACATCGCAGCTAGGGATCCGGCACACGCTATGGTCATGCAGCAAAAAGAACGGCTCCTGTCTTGCTACCAGTTCCCTCACGCGTCCCGTTGCTTCCGGCCCAGCACTGAATTGCAGGGTTCCCGTGCTGCGAGGCGGGAAACTGTATCTAACTACTGGTGCGGCCCGATTCGCCGGGCGATATACGGCTGCCCCACAATCCCACCCGGTGTCATCGCCGTTAGTGATCCTGACTGGCACGGGGCCCCGGCCTTGCGCATCAGAAAGGAGGTAGGCGGCCCCAATCCCTGGGCGCGTAAGTAGCTCACTCCAGTTATCTTCCGCCGTTTGCACGTGGTACTCGGTCGGTTTACCAACGGGCGCTGCGGGATCAGAAATGATCGTAGGCCCCACTCCCTTATCGATCAGTACGCGCTGCCTGTAAAGCCGGTAAGGGCCAGCGTCTATCATGAATGAGGGCAGCCCCGAGTGGGCAGCAATAAATCCTTTAAGTGTCATTTTGCCTCTCTAACCTGTCTTTCACATTGCCGAAGAAGCTATGATCCTGCGGTCCACGGCCTCTTCGATGTGCGCGTTAAAACGGGTGCCATCGTCTAGGACAAGCGCGAGAGATTGGCCCGCTAGTGACACGCTGACCTCGTGCGCAACCCGTGAGGCCATTGCGCCACCAGATGTGATAAGTGGCCGTGGCGCATAAGGCAGTGCTGGGGTTCCCCCTTCGGCGAAGCCCCGCTCGCGCAGCAGGTCTCGGATCTGCCCAGTGTGCATCATGTGCCTTAGCGCGAATATCGCGCCATGCCCACCAGCTGCGGTTACTTCCGCCGCCGTAATAACATGCTCATTATTTGATAGGCGTGCCGGGATAGAGTCAGATGTTCCCGTCCCTAGCCCCCATACTGGGCCGCCAGAGGCAAACCCCAACATACCAGCTACAGAGCGCACAACGTTAGCAACCACGGTGATTGTTTTTACTGAGGGGATCGAGCTGAGTATCCCCCATACCGGCCCTGTGAAGTGGTCGGTAGCGTTCACGCTAATCCACGAGCTGAGACGGTCACCGTAGCCCTTTGCCGAGTTCATGCTCCCAATCGCGGGTCTACCGTTAGCGTCCAGGGTCATTACTGGCCTACGCGATGACCCGTCAGCCTCAGTCGCATTTATAACCCCCAATGCGGGGCCCGCCATAGCGCCTAAAAGCATAATCGGGTTCCGTGAAGAGCCGTCTGCCTGGGTTGAGTTGAATACCCCAATTGCCCCGCTTGGGTCTGCCCCAAGTTTCATAGCTGGCGATAGTCCCTCTGCCATTTGTGCGGTCTCGCCGGCAGCAATCCTAGCCGGGTCTGTTAGCATCTCCAGCGTCATCTGCGGCTTTTTTGCTGTTGTGTAGTTTGCCGCCTCGTCTGCTTTAGCTTTCGCCTTGTCAGTCGTTGCGTCAATATCTAGTTTCACATCTAAAGCCTGGGCAGCTTGCTGCAAAGTCATACCCTTATTGATCACGGCATCTGAGAACGCGACTGCCGCGAGTTCGCCTTTTTGTGCCATCACCTGCTGGACAGCAGCTGTAAACGAGGAGTCATCCATAGCCTCCGCGAAAACCTGTGAGGACTGCTTACCTTTCGCCCCCATGAGGTTATTGAATTGTGCCCACTGGGCCTCATCGTTAACCCCATCGGTTAGATCTTTCGCAATCTGCGCACCGGTAGCCCCCATATCGAGTAGCTGGGAGAAAGCCTCCGGGGAGAGCTTTTGCTTTAGAACTGCCATGGAGGCCTGCCAGGTCTTCATGGACTCAATCTGTTCTTCAAGTTTTGAGGCGAAGTCCT
>QWCQ01000697.1_pt1 | contig 19120 bp, 22 predicted proteins | sample 1972701 | NCBI WGS metagenome assembly QWCQ01 (sample SAMN09866704, study PRJNA288562) | Human gut metagenome isolate pre4_stool, whole genome shotgun sequencing... | reverse complement strand
AAAACCATGCTAAATTCACTATCTGCTGTGGCAGAAAAAGATGATTTGAAAAAAGTTTTTGAAAAAACTGGTCTTAAGGAAAATCTCAGGGCAGAAAATCTTTCCCTTGATGATTATATAAAAATTGCAGATGAATTAGAAAATTTTTAGGCTAGAAGGGTCATAGAGCTCTTGATCTATGACTTCTTCTAGGCTTTTTTCTTTGATTTTTATTTTATCTAGAGATTCGAGAAGGGTCTTCCTATCGTCAAAATCAGCAAGGAAAGTATTGGTAAACTCGCCTTTTTGATTGGTAGAAAAAACCCATGCATTTTCGTGATTTTCATCTCCTAAATTATTTATAGAACAATTTATGTCATCAAAGATAAATTCAATTTCATGGCCGATTTTAAGTAGGTCCTTTAGTTTATTGTAGCTAATATCATCCATCTTTGCCTCCCAAGTTTTATTATTTTTATTTAGGGTATATTTATTATCTAGGATTTTGTCCTAAAATTATTATATATTATTTTCAAAAATTGGGTATAAATAAGTTAGAGAAAAAAGAAAGAGGGAATAAATGCACGATATTACAATTTATACATCAAATACTTGCGTATTTTGCAAGGCAGCTAAACAATATTTTAAGGAAAACAACATCGAATACACAGAAAAAAACATCGATGAAGATAAGGAAGCTGTAAATTACCTTATCGAAAAGGGTTACAGGGGAGTGCCTGTAATCAATATCGACGGCGAAGACGTTGTTGGTTTTGATAAGGAAGTTATCGAAGCGAAACTTAAATAAAAAAATCAGACCTGGATAACCAGGTCTTTTGTTTTGGAAATTTTCTACAGATTATCTGTATTTGATGTTGGAATTTACAGTTTCTATGTCTTTACCTAGGCAATATTTGATATAAGGAACTAGATAGTCCTTGTCGATTGCCTTTGGACCAAAGATTAGTCTTTGGTATCTTAATTCGTAGTCTGTAAGGTAGGTTCCCAAAAATGGAAGAGGGAAGTTTGGATTGTGGAATTTTATTTCCTTGAAATGGCAACGGGAATCGTCCTCATCAAGGTCAAGGACAATCCTGTATTCACCCTCATAGGCGTAAGCATCTTTTTTGAAATAATAGGAAATCTTATCAAGTTTTAAGAAAATTTCGTTGTTAAAGGTCCTTAAAATTTGGCTTTTGTTGGTTGAATCTTCTTTATAAATTTCTACAATTTTTCCTATATAGGCCTCGTAGTCGACCTTTAATTTCTTTAATAGACCGTTGATTTCATCGGACTTTTCGTTGTAATTAATGGCCTTATCTCCTATATAAAAGACTTTGACAAGCCTAACCATATCGTCATTTATGATTGACTTTATAAATTCTTTGGAAAACTCAAGGAAAACTCCCTTGGTGTCATCGGCATATTGTTTCCACATTGGAAGGGAATCTGCCATGGCCGATGCAGAAAGGAGGTAGATTTTGTTGTTGCCGTAGTTATTTAGGTTTATAAAATCCTCGTTGCCGTCGTTTAGATATTCAAAAAGGGCCTTACCCTCCATTGGGTCATTTAACATCCTAGCGTTGGTGAGCCTAAGCTTGTTCCTATATATTTGGTCGACCTCCTCGATATCAGCGTCAATTAGATAACCTAAGCTGTCAAGGGAAGTGTAGTGGCCGATTGATAGCTTGTTTTCGGCGTTTTTGAGGTTTTCATAGTCGGAAGGTTTGACTGTCAAAAGGTCAATAAGTTCCCCTATATCATAGGAAATGGCTTCTTCGTAGGCCCTCAGATTGTCTTCTTCTTGAGGTAAAATTTTATAAAAATTAATATTTTTTTATAAAAGTAGGTTTTTGACTATTTAAAAATATTAAAAATCAATGGTTTATTTGCAAAATAAATGCAATGAATACAATGTCTGTAAATTTGACAAATTTGTAAAAAGATAATAAAATCAAGCTTTTAAATTTAGTATGACCCTTTCGTCTAGTGGCTCAGGACGTCACATTCTCAGTGTGAAAACGGTGGTTCAAAACCCCCAAGGGTCGCCATTTATTTATAAAGTGGAGTTAAAAATAAATATCTATATAATTCTAATATTTTTTAGGTATCTTTTTATTTTATTTATGGTTTTTACACTTTATAAAATTTATTTTATCTATAAAAAGCTAGAAATTAAATCCTAGCTTTTTAAAATTTATGGTTTTGAAATTTATTCTTTTTCAACAGTAAAACTAAAAGGAACACCTTTTATGACACCTTTTGAAAAAAGTTTTTTTGCATCTTGAAGCACTCTATCTCTTTCTTCATCGCTTGCTTGATCATCACTTACTGTAGCATTTACATCGTAATATTTATTTAAAAGTTTTATTAGAGCTTCTTGATTGTCTGGATTTATTTTTGAAGCTTCTTTTAACATTACAGCCGATTTTGTATAAGCGCTTTTTCCATGAACAGGGGCAAATATTATCCTAACATTTGCATTTCTTAAATATTTTACCATTTTAGTTAGATGCTCACGACAATCAGGGCATTCAGGGTCACTTACTATGTATGTCATAAATTTATTATTTTTATCAAAAGACTCTATATTTATAAATCTATCTTTAGGAATTTCTTTTATTATTTCATAGGCTATTTTGTCTTGATTTGCTTTTATATCTGCGTGAAGTTTTTCCATTCTTCCTTCAATTAAAATTTTATCTTTGTCATCTCCTATAAAAATTAAATTTGAAAAGCCAATTACACTCTTTCCATCTTTGCTTGCAAACATAGGTACCATTTCTCCATTTATATTTGTAATTACAAAATTTAGCCCATCAATTGATTCAAGCCTATCAACTGACATTATTTCAAATTTTTCAACATTCTTAACTATATTTTTAAGTGTGCTTTCATAATTTTGACTAAAATTCTCATTGGCAAAACCTTGTGTAAATACTAAAGCACTCAAACCTAGGTAAAAAGCAAATTTTTTCATAGTCCATCCTTTATAAAATTTTATATATTATAGCCATTATTGGATTAAAATTTTATCATTTTAAATATATTTTTTGCTATAATGCTACTTTTATTAAGATTAAGGAGAATTTATGGCTTATTCTATGGGCGATTTAAAAAAAGGCTTAAAGATAGAAATTGATGGTATTCCATATAAAATTGTTGACTATCAACATGTAAAACCTGGAAAAGGTCCAGCTTTTGTTCGTGTAAAAATTAAATCTTACACAACAGGAAAAGTTTTAGAAAAGACTTTTCATGCGGGCGATAAATGTGATGAGCCACATTTGGAAGAAAGACAGATGCAGTATTTATATGATGATGGTGAGTCTTGCCAGTTTATGGATACTGAAAATTACGAACAAGTTGCAATTAGCGACGAAGAAGTTGGCGATAGCAAAAAATGGATGCTAGATGGAATGATGGTTGATGTGCTTTTTCACAATGGAAATCCAATCGGCTTAGAAGTACCTCAAGTTGTTGAACTTAAGATTATAGAAACAGCACCAAATTTTAGAGGTGATACTCAAGGTAGTAATAAAAAACCAGCTACTTTAGAGACAGGTGCTGTTGTGCAGATTCCATTTCATATCCTTGAGGGCGAAGTTATAAGAGTTAATACAACAACTGGCGAATATATAGAAAAAGTCAAAAAATAAGTTAAATTTCAAGGAATTTTCCTTGAAATTTTCAATGGTTTATATTAATTCTAGAATTTCATTTTTGTTTGGGAAACGATTAGTTTCCTTTTTGGAAAAAATCACTTTGTTTTCAACTTCGACTATAAAATTTCCACTTCCACCAGCTATTAACTGTACATTTGCATTTGGAAATTTAGATAAAATTTCATCTTTCACACGGAAAGCTTTTGGTTTATAGTTTCAAATATTGCAATATGTAATCTTTATTTTCATAAAATTTCCTTTATTTAAAAAATCAAGTATAATTATAGTATTAAATTTAAACTAAGGAGAAAATATGAAAAAAGTTGCAATTATTTTAGCGGATGGATTTGAAGAGATTGAGGCAATTACTGCAATAGATATTTTAAGAAGGGCTGAGATTAAGGCTGTTAGTGTTGGTCTTAATAAAAAAATAGTTAATGGAACTCACGGCATAGAGGTAAAAGCAGATATGATTTTAGATGATTTAAATGTAGGCGAGTTTGATATGATAGTTTTACCGGGTGGGCTTCCAGGAGCTGAGCATTTGGCAAAAAGTGAAAAATTAGCTGAAATTTTAAAAAAATTTGATGATAAAAATTTAAAAATTGCTGCTATTTGTGCAGCTCCTTGGGCTCTTTCAACGGCTAAAGTTTTAAAAAATAGCTACACTTGTTATCCAGGTTTTGAACAAAAGATAAATCACAAAGGCTATACGGATGAAAAAAATGTAATAATTGATGAAAATATAATAACTTCTAAAGGGCCTGCTACAGCGATGGAATTTGCTTTAAATTTGGTAAAAGTTCTTTTAGGCGATGGTAAATTTAATACTTTAAAAACAGAGCTTTTATATAAATAAAATAAATTCAAAAAATTTATATCAAAATAGCTAAAATTTGGGTAGAATATCCAAACCAAAAGATAAATTTGGAATTTTTTTAAGGGATATAATTTGAATATCTATGTAGGTAATTTACCGTTTCGTTTAGCTGAATCAGAGCTTAGAGAAGCTTTTGAACAGTTTGGAGAAGTTAGTCGTGCTAAGATCATAAAAGATCGTGAAACAAATCGCTCAAAAGGCTTTGCTTTTGTTGAGATGAGTAATGATGATGAGGCATCAAAAGCCATAGAAGCTTTGGATAATAAGGAGCTTTTTGGTAGAGTTTTAAGAGTAAATGAGGCTCGTCCTAAACAAGACTAAATTTACTTTTTAGACCGCTTTTGCGGTCTTCTTATCTTTTTTAAAATTTCTTCTCATTTTTTTAATATTAACCGTATTTTTATAAGATTTTTATACAATTACATCTATAAATAAATTTTTTTAAAGAGAGTTTTCATGAGCAAATTTACGCACTTACATTTACATACTGAGTATTCACTTCTAGATGGAGCAAATAAAATTCCAGAGCTTGCTTCTATACTAAAAGAGCAAGGCGTTAATAGTGTTGCTATAACAGATCATGGAAATATGTTTGGAGCTATTGATTTTTATAAAACTATGAAAAAAAATGGCATCAAGCCAATAATAGGAATTGAAGCTTATATTCACAATCACGATGATTTAGGTGATAAAAGTGATAGACAAAGATTTCATCTTATTTTGCTTGCTAAAAATGAAATTGGATATAAAAATTTGATGTATTTAAGCTCAATGGCATTTTTAGAAGGATTTTATTATAATCCAAGAATTAATAAAAAAATTTTAAAAGAACATAGTGAGGGTTTGATTTGCTCGGCAGCTTGTTTACAAGGTGAAGTTAACTTTCATCTTAATATGAGTCAAACAAACATACAAAGAGGCGCAAAAGGCTATGAAAGAGCAAAAGAAGTTGCGCTTGAATATAAGGAAATTTTTAAGGATGACTTTTATCTTGAAATTATGCGTCATGGCATAACAGATCAGCTAAATATAGATAAGCAAATTCTTCAAATTTCAAAAGAAACTGGTATAAAAGTAATTGCCACAAATGATGCACATTATCCATATCAAAATATGAGTGAAGCACATAATATTTATATGGCTATTTCAGGCATGAAACTTCGTCATGCGGTAAGACAATTTTATGTAAAAAGTAGCCAAGAAATGGAAAAAATATTTGCTGATATTCCTAATGTGATAGAAAACACACAAGAGATTGTTGATAAATGTAATTTAGAGCTAGATTTAGGTCATCCAACTCCACCAAATTTTAAATTTACAACAGACTATGCAAAAAATTTAAATTTAACTTTGCCAAACCCTGGCGTTAGAGATGATTTAGAAAATGATAAAGTTTTATTTGAGTATTTGAGTAGGAAAGGACTTGAAGAAAGACTTAAATTTATAGATCCATCAAAACATAAAGCTTACAAAGATAGACTTGAAAGAGAAATAAGCATAATAAATTCTATGAAATTTCCAGGATATATGCTTATAGTAAGTGATTTTATAAATCATGCTAAAGAAAAAGGCATTCCAGTTGGACCAGGTAGGGGAAGTGCTGCTGGAAGTTTGGTAGCATTTTCATTGAAAATAACAGATATTGATCCACTTCCATACAATTTACTTTTTGAAAGATTTTTAAATCCTGAAAGAGTGAGTATGCCAGATATTGATGTAGATTTTTGTCAAGATAGGCGAGGGGAAGTAATAGATTATGTAATTGAGCAATATGGCAGATACAATGTCGCTCAGGTTGCAACTTTTGGAAAGTTGCTTGCAAAAGGTGTCATCAGAGATGTTGCAAGAGTTTGCAATATGCCTTATGCTGAAGCTGATAAAATGGCAAAATTAATACCGAATGAGCTAAAAATAACCCTAAGGGATTCATTTGATAAAGAGCCAAAAATAAGATCTTTACTTGAAGAAAACATAGAAGCAAAAAAAATTTGGGATTATGCATTAGAACTTGAGGGCCTTAATAGAAACGCAGGAATGCACGCGGCTGGAGTTGTGATAAGCAATGATGAGCTTTGGAACAAAACCCCTGTTTTTATCCAAACAAATAATGATAAAGGTCATCTTATTACACAATACACAAAAGATTATCTTGAAGATGTTGATTTAATAAAATTTGACTTTTTGGGGCTTAAAACCCTAACTGTTATAAATAACGCTATAAAGCTTGTTAAAATGCGATATAGCAAAGATGTCATTTGGGAAAAAATTGATATTAACGATAAAAAAGTTTATGAAACCATAAGTAGTGGAAATACTTTAGGTATTTTTCAAATAGAAAGTGGTGGTATGCAAAAACTTGCCACTGATTTAAAGCCTGATAATTTTGAAGATGTTATAGCGATGATAGCGCTATTTAGACCAGGTCCTATGGATCTTATACCAAATTTTATTGAAAGAAAACATGGAAACGCAAGAATTGACTATCTTATAGATGATATAAAAGAAATTTTAGAGCCAACTTATGGAATTATTGTCTATCAAGAGCAAGTTATGCAAATCGTTCAAAAAATAGGTGGATTTAGCCTTGGTGAAGCAGATATCGTAAGAAGAGCGATGAGCAAGAAAAAAGAAGAAGAGATGAAGCGTCTAAAAAAAGAGTATTTAGAGGGCGCTAAAAAAGGTGGATATGATATCAAAAAAGCCGATGAACTTTTTGAAATGATTATAAAATTTGCCTCTTACGGATTTAATAAATCTCACGCTGCAGCTTATGCATTAATTACTTTTCAAACTGCTTATCTAAAAGCATATTATCCAGCTGAGTTTATGGCTGCACTTTTAACAAGTGAGGAAAATAACCTTGATAAAGTTGCAAGATATATCGATGAGATCAAAAGACTTAATATTGAGATTTTACCACCATCTATAAATTTATCTTTAAGAGAATTTAGCGTTGTTCAAAAAGGCGAAAAAGATGCAATTGTTTTTGGAATGGGCGCTATAAAAGGTGTTGGTCTTGGTGCGATAGAAAATATCGTAGAAGAGAGGAAAAATGGAGATTTTACTGATATTAGCAACTTTGCTTCAAGGATAGATAGTTTTAAGGTAAATAAAAGAGCACTAGATGGACTTATAAAATCAGGCGCTATGGATTGTTTAAAACTAACGAGAAAAAATTTATTTTTAAATATTGATAACATTACAGAATCTACGCGTAATGCAAATAAAATAAAAAGCGATAAAGAAAACTCTTTATTTGCTGATTTAAGCGATGACGATATGAGTATGGAGGTTGAGGTACATTTAGAACTAACCAATGGTGAATATACTCAAAAAGATATTTTAAAAAATGAAAAAGAAGTGCTTGGACTTTATCTTTCAGGACATCCACTTGATGACTATGTGGATGAGATAAATGAGATTGATTATACATTAACTAGCCAATTTGAAGAGCTTAATGATGTAACTGAGACCTTACTGGTGGGAAAAATAGAAGAGATAAATACAAGAATAACCAAAAAAGGCTCTAAAATGGCGATAGTTAATGTGCTTGATCTACATGGAAACTTTGAAATGGTTGTGTTTGATAACAAACTTCCTGAAATAGAGGCTTTATCAGAAGCTGAACTTGAAAGGCCTTATGCTTTTAGAGTAAGAATTGAAAAAGACGATGCACAGTATAAAATAACTTTAAATGAGTTTTTAAGACTTGATGAGGCAAAAAACTCAGATTTCAAAAAGCGAAGTTTTGCCAAAAAGGGCTTTAAAAAAGAAGAAAAAAGAGTTTATGAAGAATATGTTTATACTATAAATCTAGACGAATTAAACCAAAACATAATTAATGAAATTTACAATCTTGCCTACAAACAAAATAACTTGAAAAACTCTAAAAAACTTATTTTAAGAGTCGAGACTTCAACAAAAGTATATATTTTTGAAACAAATTTCTTTGTTGATGAGAGTTTTGGTCAAAATGTAAATGAGATTTTGGTAGCGTAATTAAACAAAATTTAGTAATAATGTATTTTTAATAGCTTAGGAAAAATTCCTAAGCTATGGTTTAAAAATTGTAAAATTTTACTCTTTATGTTCTTTTTCATAAGCTTTTTTTGCTTGTTTTAAAGCACTTTCAACATCGTTGTTATCAATTACTTCTTTTGCTAAGTCTTTTAAATCATCAGCACTCATTTTATTAATATCACCACCTTTGGTTTGAAAAAATTTTGTAAGTATTGTAAGATAAATCCCAGCACTTACGATTGTAATTGCATAACCTACACTGCCTATGATAACCATTGCCCCAACATTACCCACGATAGGAATAAAAGGCAATGTTGTAGTTACTGCAATGGCTCCAACAGCAAAAGCAGCCAAATTTGCAACTATACCACTAGCTAGCGTTTTTAGTATATTTTTTGAGATAGAAAGTCCTATTTTATTATTTATCCTTAAGTACATACCCCAAACAAATCCTGCTGTTGTCGCAGTTGCTATAGCTCCACCGAAACCAGGCACCCAGCCACTTGCAACTCCAGCCGCGGCTGCACCTTTGCTATGAAATAAAGCAATATCCTTTATATCTTCAGGCGTGACATTTGAAGGCATGCCTTTTCCTATTTCATTCATAACTGAAAATAATTTTTCAGCTAATGAGCGAATATCAAAAATATCATCAATATCTTTCATTTTTAACCCCTTATCTTAAATATATTATTTTAATTATATGAAATAAAGTCTAAATTTTTAATAAATTTACGATAATATTTCGCAATTTTCTTTTAATAAACAAAAAGATATCTTTTCATTATGAAATACACTCAACAAGATAAAGCAAGAATTTTAAGAGTTACAACTAGAACACTTCAAAGGTGGCGAACGACAAAGCCTGAATTATATGCTATTATAGAGGCTTCTTTTATCCTTAGAGAAGCGATTTCGTTTGATGAAGAAACAGATAAAAAGGTAAAAGAGATGATAAAAGAAGCAATTCCTGAAAATAGCTAGATTAGTTAAAATCCAAATAATGAAAATGATTAAATATATTTTAAATATAAAAATTAAATTTTTAAAATAAATTTTTGAAATTTAGACTAAGTCTTTAAAGTCATTTAGCTCAAATAAAAGTAAATTTTTACTTTTTAAATTTATTAGTTCTTTACTAAAGCCACTTTTTGAAAAAAGCGCTACTATGTGTGGTAAAATGCCTAGTTTTTGGCATTTTAAGTCTATTAAATTTAAGATATTTTTACAAACTTTTCTCTCTTTGTATTTTACTTCGCCAACTATGAAAAAACCATTAAGCTTAGCAAAAATGTCTATTTCAAATTCCTTTGTCCAAAAGCTGTAAATTTCAACCTCTTTTAAGTCAAGCCTTTTTTTCAAAAGCTCACAGCTTAATGTTTCAAATCCCAAACTAGAGTAGTTGTCAAAATCGCACTTGATTTTTTCCAAAACTTCATCAAATTTATTTCTTTTAAGTAGAGTTAAATTTGGTTCGACAAATCTAAACCAAAATCTTAAAAAATTACTTTTAAAATGAATTTTATCATGCATAACATATCTTCGCAAATTCCTTGGAAGCTTTTCTTTTGGATGTTTTGGAGTAGGTTTTTTCTCTCTAGTTTTTTCTAAAATTATATAGTTTTTATTAAGCAAGTCATTTACAATTTTTTGAGATTTATAGCGAGGAAAAATCTTATTAAGCCCGTATTTTTTCCTATCGCTTTTTGCAAATTTCATTAAAGCAAGTTTTTCATCACTGTTTAAATCAAAAATAAATTCATCAAATTTATATAAAATTTCATTTTTTATAGCTTCAAAAACATTGTCATAATTTTTTGCATCACTCAAATTTTCAAAAAAGAAGTCATCAAACGCAAAATGAAACTTTAAAAGCTCATTTATATTTAGATTTGGAAATCTTTTTGCTGTGATTTTTAAAGCGTTTATTCTAGCTCTCCTTTTTTAGTGCCATTTTACCAAATTTAGATATAATTTACAAAAATTCAAGGAAATAGTTTGAAGATAAATAAAGAAGATATTATTTTAAAAGAGGGCGTTTTTTATTTTGATTGGACGGCTTCTGGCTTGGCATACAGACCTATAGAAAATGAAATTTTAAGAATTTTAAAGACTTATGCAAATACCCATTCAGAAGCTAGTGAGCACGCAAGAATTACAAGCGAGTATTATGAAAAAGCAAAAATTGGTTTAAAAAATTTATTAGAACTTGATGATAAATTTTATCTTTTTGCATGTGGTTTTGGGGCAACTGCAGCGATTAAAAAATTTCAAGAACTTATGGGAATTTATATTCCTCCAATGAGTAGGGAGTTTTTAAAACTTGATATTAAAAGTTTAGAAAATCTACCTTTAGTTTTAGTTTCTCCATACGAGCATCACTCAAACGAGATAAGTTATAGAGCAGGGCTTTGCGAGGTAAAAAGAATTCCATTAGATGAAAAAGGCGAAATTGATTTTAACGCTTTGACTCAAATTTTATCAAAAAACAGAGATAGAAAAATAATTGCTTCTTTTAGTGTCGCTTCAAATATCACAGGCGTTTTGACTGATTATAAAAAGCTTTATTTAATTATAAAAGCATTTGGCGGGATTGTGGCACTAGATGCAGCAAGCGTGGCATCTCACATGCAAATTGATCCTGGTTTTTATGATGCATTGTTTATATCACCACATAAGCTTTTGGGCGGAGTTGGATCAAGTGGAATTTTAATTATGAAAAAAGAGCTTTGTGTAAGTGATGAGCCGACTTTTGCAGCTGGTGGAACAGTAAGATATGTTGATAGAAAAACTCAAATTTATAAAATAGATAAGGAAAAGCTTGAAGATGCAGGAACGCCTGGAATTATAGAGCTAATTAGGAGCTATTTAGCCTTTAAGCTTAGAAATGATATTGGGCTTGAAAATATAGAAAAAAAAGAGCTTGAATTAAAAGAGTATTTTTTAGAAAAAATTTTAAGACTTGAAGATGTGATATTGTATGCCAAAGATGTTGAAAATAAACTTCCAATATTTTCGTTTAATGTAAAAGGTTTTGATCCATATACTTTTTCAACTCTTCTTAGCCAAAAATATAATGTAGAAACTAGAGCAGGGTGTGCATGTGCAGGACCCTATGGGCATGATTTAATGAATATGGATGATGGTAGAAATTTTTTAGAAGATGGCAAACCAGGATTTATAAGAGTTAGTATTAATTATACACATGAAAAAGATGATATTGATTATTTAATAAGTGCGATAAAAGCAGTTATTAAACTAAGAGAAAAAGTTAAAATGACAGGTGGAAAACATCTTTGTTAGTTGCGATTTAATTTTATCAAATTTTATTTTATGTTTTTATATAAATTTTAAAAAGATGTGTAAGGAAAATTTGTGATAGAGTTTTTGCTTTTAGGGTGCGTTGTTGGTGTATGCGCTGGAATGTTTGGCATCGGTGGTGGGGGCATAATGGTTCCCATCTTTACTATGATTTTTTTAAAAGAAGGCGTAAGCGATGCAATGCATTTGGCTCTTGGTAGTAGTATGTGTGCCATAATAATAACCTCATTATCTAGTTTTTTAGCTCATAATAAAAATAACGCTGTTAGGTGGGATTTGCTTAAATTAATTGTTCCTGGAATCATAATAGGAACCATGCTAAGTGCATTTATAACCTCTTTTATACCAGCTTTTTATCTTGCTATGGTTTTTAGTTTATATATGTTTATTTCAGCTTTAAGAATGTTTTTTTCAAAAAGTGTAAGTAAAACAAGGCAAATTTATAAAAAGTATATTCAATTTATCGCAGGACTTATCATAGGGTCAGTTTCAGCAATAGTATCGATTGGTGGAGGAAGTTTAAGCGTTCCATATATCGCTTCTCAAGGAGTTGATATTAAAAAAGCTATTGGAACATCTGCTGCTATAGGTTTTCCATTAGCTATTGCTGGTACTTTTGGCTATGTCGTAAGTGGTTGGCAAAATACAAATTTAAGTGAGTTTATAATAGGGTATGTAAATTTAAAAGCTGTATTTTTTACTACAATTACCAGCTTTTTATTTGCACCACTTGGAGTTAAAATAGTTCATAATATCAAATCACAAAATGTAAAAAAAATTTTTGGAATATTTTTGTTTATTTTAAGTATGAAAATGCTTTTTGAGTTTATCTAGGTTATAAAACTATAACTTTAAAGCACAAAAAATAAAAATACAATTCCAATAATAATTCTATAAACCCCAAAAGGAATATAATCAAATTTGCTTACAAATTTTAAAAATAAATTTATTGCCAAAAGTGCAACAACAAATGCTACAAAACCGCCTATTAAAAATAGCCAAATTTGGGATAAATTTTCTTTAAAAATATTTAAATTTTTATAAGTATCATAAAAAGTTGCTGCAAACATTGTCGGAATTGCAAGTAAAAAGCTAAAACTTGCTGCTGTTTTTCTACTAAGTCCGCTTAAAAGTCCAATTATGATAGTTGCGCCACTTCTAGAGGTTCCAGGAATCATTGCAAAGCATTGTGAAAGACCTATTATAAATGCTTGCTTGTAAGTTATATCTTCAAGCTTTTGAATTTCATTTTTAGGAGGATTTTTTTTACGAAAAAGTTCAACTATAATAAAAATAATACCCCAAATTATAAGCATATAAGCAGTAATTTTTGGACTAAAAAGTCCTTTTATTGATGAGTATAGTAAAAAACCTATCAATGCTGTTGGAATAAAGCCAATTATAAGTTTTATCCATAAATTTATATCTTGTTTAAGTCTTTTAAAAAACATAAAAACAACTGCTAAAATTGAGCCAAGCTGGATTACAACTTCAAAGCACTTTAAAGCATCTGTCTGTTCTAAATTCAACAAATGCGAAGTTAGTATTAAATGTCCTGTTGAACTAACTGGTAAAAATTCGGTTAGTCCCTCAATTATGCCTAAAATTATTGTGTCAAATATTGTCATTTTTTTCCTTATTTTTCTCTATTATGGCTTTTAAATTTGCTAAGTTTTTTGTGATTGAGTTTGGTTTGTAAGCCGCACTTACAATAGCTAAATAATCAGCTTTTTTATATAAAATTTTATCTAAATTTGAAGCGTTTATGCCACCTATCAAACAAGTTTTAATGCTTAATTTTGAAAAATCAATATTGTCTATATCGCAAATTTCAGCTTCTTTTTTTGTGTTTGATTTAAAAACAGCTCCAAAAGCTGCGTATGAAGCACCATTTTCTTGAGCTTTTAAAGCTAAATTAACATCTCCATAGCAACTTATTCCATAAATTTTGTTTTTTCCCAAAAACTCTTTTGCAATATTTAAACTTGCATCATCCATCCCCAAATGAACACCATGAGCTTTTACTTTTTTGGCTAAATTTAAATCATCATTTATTATTAGAAATGCATTAAAGTCTTCACATAAAGAAACTAAATTTCGAACAATTTTTTCATTTTTGTTTACTTTTTTGCTTCTGTATTGTATAAGTTTAATCCCTGATTCCAGCATTTCTAAAACTTGGGTAAAAATAGTGTTATCCGGGGTATAGAAGTCATCGGTTAATGTATAAATTTGGTTTTTCATGTGTAATTAAGCCCCATAATTTTGGGGCTTTTTTTATTTAAGATCGTATTTTTCTAAAATTTTATCGTAAGTTCCATTTTCTTTTAGTTCATCAATAGCATTATTAAATTTGGTTATAAGATCACCATGTTTTCCTTTGTTAAAAGCAAATGAAAAGCCATCACTTCCATCAGGTTCTGTGTGAAATGGTGCTAGGTCAGGATTTTCTTTTAAATATCCATAGGCTACTGATGAGTCAAATACTGCAACATCTACTTTGCCATTTTTTAAAGCCATTATCACATTAAATGGATCTTTCATAGTTGATACTTTAATGTCTTTTAATTCCCTCATAGCGATTTCTTGAACTGTGCCAAGTTGAGTTGAAACAATCTTGCCTTTAATATCTTCTTTTGATTTTATAGAATCATTATCAGCCTTTTTTAAAAAAACATTTTCTGTTGAATAGTAAGGCTTTGTAAAATCAGCTGCTTTTCTTCTTTGCTCAGTTGCGCTCATTCCAGCTGCTACCATATCTATCTTACCACTTTTTAAAGCTGGTATTAATCCATCAAAACCCATATTTACTATTTCATACTCAAAGCCTACTTTTTTGCTAATCGCATCTAGTAAATCCATATCAAAGCCAACAATTTGTGAGTTTTTATCGATAAATTCAAATGGAGGAAAACTCGCATTTGTTCCAACTTTTAAACTCTTGGCATTTGCCAAATTCAAACATGCTAACACTACTAATAAAATTTTTAAAAATTTTTTCATATCTATCCTTTTATTAAAAATTTATTTTAAATGATATTTTGTAAGTAAATTATCATAAGTTCCATCAGATTTTAATTCTTCTAAAGCTTCATTTATCTTTGTCATTAAAGTTTCATTTTTACCTTTTGTAAAAGCTATACCAAAACCTTCAGTTCCATCACCTTCTTCAAAAAATTTGACTAAATCTTTATTTTTGTTAAGGTAGTCGTTTGCAACAATTAAATCTAAAATTACAACATCTACTTTATTTTGTTTTAAATTCATTATCCCAACATCGGGTGTGTTAAAAGGCTCAATCTGAGCGCCTTCTATCGATGAGGCAATTTTTTCAAACACAGTTTCTTTTTGTGCAGATACTATTTTTCCATTTAAGCTTTCTTTGTCTTTTATCTCATCATTATTTGCATTTTTTAAATAGACAGTTTTTGTCTGAAAATATGGATGTGAAAAATCAACAAGTGCTTTTCTTTCATCGGTGATACTAATAGATGATAAACCTATATCTATACTTCCATCTTGAATAGATGAGATAATTTTATCAAAGTTCATATCTTTTATCTCATATTCAAAGCCAACTTTTTGAGCAATAGCATTTATTAAGTCAATTTCAAAACCAATTGGTTCAAAACTCATTCCAATATATGAAAAAGGTTTATAATTTGAATTTGTTCCAACTATTAGCACTTTTTTGTTTCCTTGATCTTGTTCTTTTGGTTGTGCTGCTTGTGGTTGCTCTTGTGTTGCTAGAGGCTTAGCTTCTTTTGTATGTTCAGGAGTTTCAGCATTAAGAAAGTTTGCTAAAAAAAACACCATAAAAAAACTCATTATTTTCTTCATCTTTTGCTCCAAATATAAATTTTTAAAACTATTTTACCATAAATTCTTATTTCTTTTACTTTTTTTGATTGCTAAATTTAACTTTTTGTGAAATAACATTATATTATCAAAATTAAATAAGTTGCAATTTAATATAAATTTTAATGATTTAAAACTTTATTTAAAAAGTCTTCAAGCCTTTTATTTTCTGGATTTGTAAAAAACTCACTTGGTTTTTTATCAACTGCAATCTTTCCTTTATCTATAAAAAACACTCTGCTTGCGACATTTTTTGCAAAACCCATTTCGTGTGTTACCACAAGCATTGTAATGCCTTGTTTTGCTACATCTTTCATGATGGCCAAAACCTCACCAACCATCTCCGGATCAAGTGCAGAAGTTGGTTCATCAAATAAAATAATATCTGGGTTTATTGCTAGACTTCTTGCTATTGCAACGCGTTGTTTTTGACCGCCGCTTAGCTTGTGTGGATATTCATTTGCCTTGTCTTTAAGTCCAACTTTTTCTAGTAAATTTAGCCCAATTTCTTCTGCTTTTTTTTCGCTATAAATTCCTGCATTAATTGGAGCTAGAGTTAAGTTTTCAAGAACAGTTTTATTGGAAAAAAGATTAAAATGTTGAAAAACCATACTTACTTTTTGGCGAATTTTATTAATGTCTGCATTTTTATCTAAAATATTTTGATCTTTTATGTAAATTTCGCCACTAGTTGGTTCTTCAAGGCGGTTAATACATCTTAAAAATGTGCTTTTACCACCACCACTTGGTCCAATTATAGCGACAACTTCACCTTTTTTTATCTCAGTAGAAATACCATCTAAAACCTTTAATTTTCCATAATTTTTATATAAATTTTTAATTTTTATCAAATTTTCAGTCATTTTTATTAAGCCTTGTTTCAAGTATTTTTGCTAAAAGAGTAAAAAATTTCACACTTGCATAGTAAATAACTGCTGCAAAAAGTATAGGTTGAGCCGTGAAAAGTGTAGCTTGAAGACTTTGTGAAAACATTGTTAAGTCAAATATGCCTATCATTCCAACAACCGAAGTTTCCTTAAAAAGTGATATAAACTCATTTGCAAGAGCTGGTAAAATATTTTTTATAGCTTGTGGAAAAACTACTTTTCTCATCGAAACTCCATAGCTAAGTCCCATAGCTCTTGCTGCTTCCATTTGTCCTTTATCTACGCTATTTATACCAGATCTTACTATTTCAGCAACATAAGCAGAACTGTTTAGGCCAAGAGCAATTATTGCTGCATAAAGACTATTTGACCAAGCTGCAAAAACTATAAAAGCAAAAACCATAAGTTGTATTAGTATCGGCGTTCCACGTATTAAATCAATATATTCATCAATAATAAAATTTAAAACTTTTATATTTAAAAATTTTAAAAATGCCAAAATAAAACCTAAAACTATACCTATAAAAATACCACCAACAGTAAGTTTAATCGTTATTAAATAGCTTGTTATATAAGATAGTTTTTGTGCTTGGCTTAAATCTTTTGGATATGTGTAATAAACTGCTACTATGATAACTATTATAAAAAATAAAAATTTTAAGATATTTTCTTTTTTCAATCAATTGCCTTTAAAAAATTTAAACTAAAAGAATACTGAAATTTTGATATTTTTTAGCTTAAATTTAAGAAATTTATTTTTAAATTTATAAATGCCACATAGCTTTTGCAAAAAATACGATTATTATGCATAAAACCAAAGCAATGAGATGTGAAAATTTACCAAATGGATCTGGTTTTTTTAATATAGCTACAAAATATACTGAAATAAAAGTTATAACGCACATAAAAATAATTGTAAGAATTTTAAGGCTTAGAAAAATTTGTAAATTTGAGTTAAAAAATCCTTTTGAAATGCCGATATAATGACTTCCAAGCCAAATTCCACTTATCAAAAGCAGTAAAAATATCACGCCAAAAACAACTCCGCTTCCTTTTGTATAAGCTTTCTTAACGCTTTTATAAGTTTTTTCATCAACACTTTTTTTAGAAAAAGGATAAATTATAACATCAAAAAATACATACCCTATAAAAAATATTGCACAAAGTAAATGGATAAATAAAGCAAAAAAATACATTTTAATTCCCAAAAATTTATTTTACAAATTTTAGCTAATTTAAAATTAGATTATAATGATTTAAATCAATTAAAAAACTAAAAGATATATTTAATTTAATTTTAGATAAAATCAAAGAATTATTTTTTGTAGCGATCGGAGAGTTATGGATTTTAGTACATATTTAGCTATTGGGCTTTATTTTGTGATTTTGCTTTTTATAGGGAAAATTTCTTATAATAAAAATGCTGGATTAAACGAATATTTATTAGATAATAGAAGCCTTGGTCCTTTTGTTACAGCTTTAAGTGCTGGGGCAAGCGATATGAGTGGATGGATGCTTTTAGGACTTCCTGGAGCGATTTTTTTAAGTGGACTTTGCAATATTTGGATAGCTATTGGACTTACAATTGGGGCTTGGTGCAATTATAAATTCTTAGCAAAAAGACTTAGGGTTTATACAGAAGTAGCCGATGATAGTGTAACAATACCTGATTTTTTAGAAAATAGATTTAAAGATAAAACAAAAGTTTTAAGAATTGTCTCAGGACTTGTTATTTTAGTTTTTTATACACTTTATGTAAGCAGTGGGGTAATTGCAGGCGGAAAAACATTTGCTAGTTTTTTTGGACTCCCTTTTGCACTTGGAGCAATTTTAACAACTTTAATTGTTGTATTTTATACATTTTTTGGTGGTTTTAGAGCTGTTTGTTTAACAGATGCTTTTCAAGGTGCGCTTATGTTTTTGGTGCTTATCATAATTCCTCTTGGAGCCTATTTTGCACTTGATTTAAATAATACAAGTTTTTTTAAAGAGGTTTTAAAATATGAAAATATAGCTTCTAGCCAACATTTAAATCCATTTTCAAACCAGACATTTTTAGGCATTTTAGGACTTCTTGCTTGGGGGCTTGGATATTTTGGACAACCTCATATAATAGTTAGATTTATGGCTATAAGAAGTTCAAAAGAGCTTGATCAAGCTAGAAATATAGGAATTTCATGGATGGCTTTGGGGCTTTTGGGTGCTGTTTGCAGCGGGCTTATTGGTTTTGTTTATTTTAATCAGCAAGGAATTAACCTAAAAGATGCTGAAACTGTATTTTTAGAACTTGGTAAGACACTATTTCATCCATTTTTTGTGGGAATTATCATAACTGCTGTTTTGGCTGCTATAATGAGTACTATGTCAAGTCAACTTTTAGTTACAGCAAGCTCAGTTACAAAGGATTTTATTTTTGCTTTTTATAAAAAAGAACTAATCTTTTTTGTGATTAGTTCTCGCTTTCAAATATTTAACTTGTTATTTTAACATATCCAAGATATAATCTTTTT
>QWCQ01000696.1_pt1 | contig 19151 bp, 26 predicted proteins | sample 1972701 | NCBI WGS metagenome assembly QWCQ01 (sample SAMN09866704, study PRJNA288562) | Human gut metagenome isolate pre4_stool, whole genome shotgun sequencing... | reverse complement strand
AACTGCCTTTGTGGTACTACAGCTCTACTTCGCAGCGGGTAATATCAAGGTCATAGTTATCCTCAAAATAGCCCCACAGGACACAGGATGGTGCATCGCGCAAACGTTCTGAGACGTGACGTTGCAAATATTCCGCAGGAGAGCAGTCTCCCCAATGGAACACCTCGCTATCGAAGTCCATCATAGTATTGATTCCTCCCCACAGCTAAAGTTGGGGGCATCTCGGGGTTGTTTGGTGAATCCTCTTCTCTCTCTCGAACTAAAGTTTATTTTATCGCATGTTTCTCTTAATGTACAACCATTGGGAGTTCCATGATCGAGGTGATCGATTGTGGACGCTTTTGATCGCATGCACTAATTCTCTTCGGTTTCGATGTCGTCAAGAAGGGGAGATAACTTTCTTCCTTAGGGAACTTCCCTGGAAGCACACTCTTAATCTACTACGAACAAAGGTCCTGGGTTAGACACATGTTCTTCAAGCAAAGGGCGTACACACTCGTCACAGTAAGCCTGCTCCGTAGTGGTAATCTCGTCCTCTTCGGAATCGTTGTCATAGGCTTCGATGAGATCATTTGCAATCATCTCGCCAACTGACTCAAAGAACTCTGCGCGACCCGGAGTCGTTGTAACAATGCTCCCACCAAATACCTCCCTGTAGGATACACCACACGCATCGAGGAGACCTGGAAGGACAAACCCTCCAAGGAACTCGTCGCCGGGGTTTGAAATTTCAATATCCTTGATGCTCGTGTCCTTAATATCGACCTTCTCAGCAAAAGTGTCGAGAGCAGAAAGGGCATGCTTGTCGGCCTGTTCATCGAGGGTTGTGTTTGGACCAAAGTATTCGTTATTCATAGTCTCTACAATAACATACTTCTGCGGCACTGACATAGAAGAGATGGCTCGCGGCGAGTTGAAATTCTTTTTCGTATACCCACCATGGGTTCTCTTTACCAGTCTGCCAAGTAGGAAACAAGATCATCGGGGTCAAGCGTTGCGAAAAACTCAAGAACCTTATCTACATTTTCTCGGAACTTTTCATCATACTCCCCGGAACCGAAGAAGAACCCTTCGATCATAGGGAACATTTCAGAAAGCTCCTGGGTGTCCGTGGTATTCTTCGAAGCTTCAAGTTTCTGTGTAAGCTCTTCACGCTCTCCAGGATAGAGTACTGAGATCATGGCATTTCGGTTGGTTGTAATCTCGTTGTGTACGAGGTAGCCGTGGAGGAAGTCCCCGTATTGGATGGTTGTTCCTGGATTGCCGAACGGGAATTCTGGTTGGTCGCCATCCGCCACTTTTTCGTTGTAGGTGTTAATGGCTGGAATGTCGTTTTCGGAGATATGGTAAAACGATTGTGCCAAAGACATATTTGCGAACTATCCTTACGATTGGGGTCAACTTCCCCTTACCTTACCACAGATTTACTGCTTTTGAATCAGTTGTCTCGAATAACCTTGCCTCTTATGGGAAACTAGAGTATCATTTCAAAGATGAACAAGCTACGAGTATTTTTTATGACACAACCCGCTATCTTGCGAGAGGACTCTCCCACTGTGTGGGCGGTTTTCCTAGATGAGGTTCACGGCGACGTAATTTCCGCGTACAACTTGAGCGGCGAAAAGGAGATTTCGCTACGACAGGCCGCGAATTTTCGTGAGCCTTATCAGGACGAGGTGCTTTCGCTTCTTCCGTCCCTTGAGGCCCACTACGATATGTACGATTTTTCTCTCGTTTCCTTTGAGGACGGGTGGGGCGAGCTTGGTCTCCAAGACAGGCGTGTGGTGCCGGGTTCCCCATTTGTTGAGGGTGAGATTGGGCGGAGGTAAGGCTCCGTTTCCAGGCGATACTTTTACCAAAACGAGATAAAATATCCACCACAAGATAGCTTGTAGCAGATATTTTGTTGTTCCCTAGTACTGTTCAATTCCGTAAATCTCTGAAGAATAAAAATCGGTCTCCAAGCTATAATATTCAAATGCCTGTGCCTTATCAGCGGCCTCATCCTTAGAATCGGCTTCGACCACGACATTGAGATAGGAGGGTGCCTTGAAGGTGACAACGAAAGTTCCCATGTTTTCTCCTTATCGGTTTTGTTTTCTTCAAGCGATAATATCATAGAGGTGTTTTAACATTCGACTTCCACAACACACTGCTTCCGAAAAATAACACAACAAACAAGCGTGTCGAGAGTTGACAAATACTATTCCAATGACTATACTGGTAATTACTCTTCACAAAGAGAACACCGAAGGGGCTGACTTTGGTTTCGACTCTTTAGAGTTTTCTTTGAGTAGCGTGCCGCTGGTCCTCAGCGTAATTGAGGAAACTTAAAATAACCGCAAATGATGATGCACTGCTTTCCGAGGCAGACTTTGACGAGATCGAGGCCTTCGCAAATGGCTCCGCTCTCGCCACTGCCTAAGAGGAAAGCCCTTAACCACTCATGCTGACCTTGGATAGGTGGAGTGACGAAAACAATCCAAGTGCAGTGAGGAAGCTGGGAGTCATTGAACCCAGACGCTTGTCTTCCTCGACTACTGCAATCAAAGCGTAGAAAAGAGATGCACTGGCACGTGGGGATGCTTTCGCCCACAGGCGTGCAGTGAACTTCAATCCAGAAAGATGCGCACGGAGAAGCTCTAAGAAAACCTAAGGAGGACCTGGGTTCGATCCCCAGCAGCTCCACAGAGGAAGAGCCCTTGAAGGAACATTTTGTTTCTTCAAGGGCTCTTTATTGTTAAAGATCCTGCTCTACAGGAGCAATGATGAAGGAATCAACTTCCGGATCGAAAGAAAATACTTGCTCTCCGTCAATCCTCACCTCGAGAACGTGTTGAACCTCGTCCAAATGGTCCTTAAAGTCATCAATCATATCCATTAAGGGGTCATCTATTCCTAGAGCCTTGATCATCCCATCTTCTGTCAACGCGGTGTAGTATGCATCGTGATAATCGTAATTAACCTGAACGAACTCAGAAATCTCGAGGTTATCTACAAACTCTTCTGCGGCATTGATTGGTGAAGCCATGATATTTTCCTTTTCTCTATAGTTTGTTTCACGTTATCATGGAAGTTAGATATCTCGGTCGTTCGATGTATCAATAAGGTCAATGCTGTGATCGAGTACGTCTTCATCGAACCTATGCGAATCAATAAGCCGATCCTGTATTTCTTCAACAATAGCTTCACAGTAGTCCTCCATAGAACCGCTATCCAAGTACTGTGGGTAAGGATTAGGATCGTAGCTGGTGATTTCAATAAGAATGCTTCCGTCGTCTTCTACATACACACCTTCATGATCCACAAAATCCTCCTTGTCGCAGTACTCCGCTACGGTTTTGTTGATGTAGTCCTTGAGTCGCTGAGACTCCTCTTCTTCAATGTAAATATAAATCTTTACGTTTGCAACGAAATGTTCCATTAGTTTTCCTTTTCCAAAAGTTCGTGAACTGTAATGGAGTTCTTACGCCGAGCGTGGCGGGACTTCGTAGTATTCCACGCCTTGACCATCTCAAACGGAGAGGTAAGCGCGTACCCCACAATTGCCACTATACCAAAGAATATAAAGGCGGGTGATGTTGCTGTAGAAGGGTCATGGACATCAATGAATAGATTGTAGTCATTGAGAACTCGGCCAGAATAAATAGGCATAGTCGCCAAGCTAGCAAGAGCAACAGCGACGAGTCCTGCCACTTCGGTGCTAAGAATAATAATCCAGCGTGGCTTGTTCTGTGCAATATCTGCAACATAGTTCGTGATCCCCAGAATTGCTGCGGCACACAAAGGTACAGCCCATATCCAATGGTGTTCCCAGGTAAAGGGAGATACTAGGCAAGCGGTTAGTCCTGCTAGAGACATAGCAACCGTTCGGTGTCCTCGGTGAAGTGCAGCCCACACAGCCACTGCTGCACTTAGAGCAACCACAACAATAAGGAGTGTGGTCCACTTTTCGGCATCGTTGCGGATAAGCACAGAGGTAATAGACTGTGCAACTGGGTTGTGATGGTCTCCGACTCGAGAAGAGTCCTTAATCTTCTCGGTCCAGAAGTCCTTAGCATCGGGTACAGTAAACCAACCGATTGCTACTGTTACCAGGAACGTAAGAAAGGATACGAGGGCTGGTATCCATCGTTTTTCTAGCAAGAATACAAACCCAAAGAGTGCTGGGGTGAGTTTAATTCCAGCTGCGAGTCCTGTTCCAACACCTGACCACCTGCGCTTTGAGGTGAGGAAGTCACAGGATACGAGGAAGAGGAGGAAGAGGTTGATTTGTCCGAAGAAGAGGGTTTCGTGTACTGGGGCGAGTCCCAAAGAGGCTACTGCTGCTACCGTGGCGAAGACTCCTGCGGTCAGTCCTGGTCGGATGCTTCGTGCTGCGACAAGGAAGAGGGTTCCGATGAGGCAGAGGAAGCTTGCGACTTGCCAGAAGATGGTAACTGTGGATCCCATTCCGAATAGGAGGTACATTTTTTCGAACAGGAATCCGGAGAAGGGTGGGTAAGTAAAGGGGAGGTTATCAATATACCCGGTTACTTGGTAAATGTCTCCATGTTCGTGGAGGTGTTGTGCTGCTAGTTTATAGATTTCTAAGTCTAGTGGTTTGGGGTTGTTGAGGTAGTTTTCTTTTGTAGGGTGTGCAAGGATACTTAAGATCCAGATCCCTAGTGCGGCTAGGCTGGCGATAACAGTAAAAGGGATTCGCCTGTGTGAGGTGCAGGAATTCATGCTTATTATTTTAGCAGTATAGTTGAGTTTTGGCAAGATTATATACGTCCCACAAAGAGTAGACACCCGCCTGATAACAGATCAGCGGGTGTCCTTGCCTGTCCTACTTCGCCTCGATGTAGCAATACATGTGTCTATCGAAACCGCTGTACCATACCACCTGAATCGGAGCTCCATTGTTATTTATAACATCTCCTAGCTTATCGTGGACTCTGTCTACAAAATCCTCGTCTTCTTCTAGTGCTTGATCCAGTTTTCCGGAGTACTCTTCAATTCCTACGGAGATCTCACCATTATCATTGTGTATCCAAATGGAATCATAGGCTGGCTCGGATTCTAGGCCATAATGGGTGCAGTAATCTAGAAGGCTGATATTATTGCCTTCTGCCGTATCGGTTTCTGCGTGGATTTCCTGGTAGTTGTCCGGGGTGATTCGTGGTGCCTGCAAGATATTCTCCTTTAAGGTGTAGGGCTTCCTTGAATATAATAGCACTATTATGCCATAGAGATATACGGTTGATTCATTTCTATCGAGAAAAACAACTCTCCCATTTGAGGCAATTGTTCATATCACGAGATACATTGCAACAAAGGGGCTCAAGAAACGTGATGTTCCTTGAGCCTTGTTTCTGCTACATATTTTGCTTCCCAAGCATCGACAACCTCGTAGCTGATTCTGTCCACGTCCAGCCACACAACAGCATCCTCTCGAATCTTGTCCTCAGCAATTCGAGTGGCTTCTTCCATGTTCTCAGCTTCAACCTCGATCTCATGCTCTGCAATATTTCGAACCGTAAAAATAAACTTTTTCATTATTCTTCTTCAAATTCTAAATCAGTAGGAACAGCCCAATTACCTTGCTTATCGCTATAAATAACAGTGATTTCGCCATCTTCACCCTCGCGCTCAATCGAGGAGACTTCAAGGTACTCAGATTCACTAGCCATACGGTAGTGTTCGTCAGAATCACCCAGCAAAGGCTCTCCCATTCTATCCTTGAAGGCAACATCTAGGGCCAACAAATCTACGCGATCGCCTTCTTTAAGGTCTTCAACTCGCATATAGCTCCTTTTCATTTCTCAATCCCTCGGAAGGGAATACGCTAGCCATTAGACTCGTACAAAACAGGAAAATCCTTGTTCTTCATCAATCCGTACTGGTACTTTTATAGCAATAACCTTGCAAAGTTTAACAAGATGTCCTGTTTTGATACCTTCTCAGAATAGCACATCTTCAAGTTCAAAGATCGAAAGAGATCCAACTACCCTGCCAATAATAGAAAGCCCCACCAAGAAAATAATTCCCGGTAGAGCCATGGCTTGGGCAGCAAAACCTTACGGCAGGTAACGCTCAATCAGGTCATCAACAAGAGGAGAAGCCACCAGATCACGAGCGTCTACCCACTGAACACCATCATCAGAGACAAACCACTCCACGCGAATAACTCCGCCATCGTACACCAGGGCAGAAGGAGCATCCGTGGTATCTACCCAATCAGGAGACTCAAGATCCACCGGGGCGTGGGGGTCCTTCAAATACGACTGCAAGCGTTCAAAGGCTTCCTTACGGTTGGCCTCCTGATCCTCTTCAGGATAGAAAACAGGGTCATCGACAAAGTAGTCCTCAACAATATGCTTAGACCACTCGGGGTTGATGTACATAAGAAAAATAATCCTTTTCTACAATAACGAATGTGTCCCCATAGTATATCAATTATCTGTATCTTTGTCTATTCTCAATCTCGTAGTTTCGCCGCGACGATACTTCCTTCGGTTTGTCATCGGACTTGATCAGTGCGGCTGCAGCGGCTCCGCCAATCGCACCGAACAAATGTCCCTCCCATGACATTTGACCATTTGTAGGAAAGACCCCGTAAATAAGACCAGAATAAAAGAAAGCCAGAGTAAGGCCCGTGATGATTTGACCTCCAGAGCGATTAAAGAAACCGCGCAACACTAAGTAAGCCAACCATCCATACAACAGGCCAGACGCTCCAATATGGACAGTTCCAGCCCCTCCTACGGCCCAGGTTCCTAGCCCTCCGACCAGTACAGAGATAAAAGTTACCTCCCAAAAGGGTCTTTGTCCGGTACTTGCAACAAGGAAACAAAATACAGCCCCTGGAATACTATTAGAAATTAAGTGATGTATATCTACATGGAGGAACGGGGAGAACACTATGCCTACTAGCCCTGCAGTATCGTGCGGACGTATTCCAAACTGAGAGAGGGATCCGCCGAACAGAAACCAGTTGGTAAAACTTACCGCCCAAATGGAAGCAAGAAACATGAAGGTATAGAAAAACCCCAGGCTGAGATCAACTCTCCTAGCCTGAGGTGAATATGTTGGATAAGTCATCTGATAAGTCTCTTCCGCAAGTATGCTGTAGAAACTATCAGTGTACCACCACTAACGCTCCTGAACTGCATCCAAGGCGCTAACCTGGCCCAAAGTGTAGGCTAGTCGAGCCAATCCCATAGCGGAGTCTGTCTGAGTAGAGTCCAAAAGACGAGCGAACAGGTATTCAGCGGACTTATCTCCATCAATGAAACCAGCTTCGGATGCAGCATAGAACTCCTCGAGCGCCCCAGCTACGAATTCAGCTCCGAAAATATCGACGAGATCCTCATTGAATTCAACGGAATCAGAGTCCTCACACTCGCACTTGTCGTAGTCAACGGAATCAGAGTCTTCACATTCACACTCACCTTCGAAGATATCTGTGTAGATCTTAAGGCCCCCTAGATCGAGAAAAAGCTGAGGTTCTTCGGCGGAATTATACTCATCGCAGTCCTCACACATACCCTCTGCATCCTCACAAGTAGAGTCCTCGAACAACTCCTCCTCAAGCTCCCCATGAGAACCAGTAGAGCGATCCAGAATAGCCTTTGCTACATGACCCAAAATAATGTCCATGATGTTAGTAGGCTCAGAAGACTCATCCTTAGGATCTTCCTCCCTCACGTCCTCACTCTTATCCTCAGAACGAGACTTATGCATATCCTCTAAGAACGTATCGAAAGGATCCTTATCCTCGTCAGTGGATCGAGAAGGCTGGGACGAAGAGCCACGATTTACTCGATTACTACGCCGAGAAGGCGACTTCTCATTTTCCTGCGCTGAACGCAGGCTCTCCAAAAACGTAAACAGCTCGTTATTGCTCTCTGACACGGTCTTTCCTTTCATTTGACACTGTGGTAATATTGTAACACGATAACTAAAGGAAAGGCAAGGACAACACGTGACACCAGAAATCACCGCCACCGAACAAAGTGAACAAGCACTCCAAGCACTACAAAACGGAGACAATGTTCTCATCGTCGGAAAAGCAGGAACCGGAAAAAGTACCCTGCTGAAAACCTTCACCGACAGTGAACACTGCGACGACAAAACCATCCTTGTCGTGGCTCCCACAGGTGTCGCAGCACACAATGTAGACGGTTTCACCATCCATAAAGCCTTCGGATTCTTCCCCGGCCTAGACACAGAAGGAGTAGCAAGGGGTCGCTGGAAGCCCGGTGCTAGAACCCGAGAAGTGCTCTTCAAGGCAGAAATTCTTGTTGTAGATGAAGTATCTATGGTCAGAGCAGACCTTATGGACATGATGGATATTGCACTGCGCCGAGTTAAGAGAAAAGAAGAGCCTTTCGGTGGGGTCCAAGTTGTCTTTGTCGGAGACCTGCTGCAGTTGCCTCCTGTCGTTACTGACAATGAAGCTCCCTTCTACTTTGCCCACTACAACACCTCTTTCTTCTTTGGATCTTACGTATTTACTAGGCTTGATTGTAAACGTTTTGTACTCAACAAAGTGTGGAGGCAAGAGGACGAAACCTTCGTACATATCCTCAATGAAATTCGCGAAGGAATACTCAGCCCCGAATCTGTTGCTACCCTCTCTCACTGTGTAGACCCCGTGGTTCCTACAGATTGGACTATCCTCACGCCGCGCAGAGCAACAGTGGAAAATATTAATAACGCTCGCCTTAGTGAGCTGTCTGCACAAGGAGATGTAGAAACCTATGTTAGTGAAGCTTCGATTGCAGGGAAGGCAGACGAAAAAGGATTTAACGGGTCGAAAACTTTAACCCTCTGCGTCGGAGCCCGTGTTATGTCCATTATTAACAATCAGGATGAGGGTTATGTGAACGGTTCTTTTGGCACCATTACTGACATTAGGGCCAACAATCATACTGGGCGTATCATTAACATCCGGGTTCACTTCGATGACCTAGAGGGAGAAACAGTAATTGAACGCCACACGTGGAAAACCACAAAACCTAAGCTAGGTTCGAACGGAAAGATTGAGCATTCTGAAGAGGGGTCTATTACGCAGTTCCCCCTAATCCTCGCATGGGCTGTGACTATTCATAAGGCGCAAGGTAAAACCATTCCGAACTGCTACATTGATCTTTCTGGTGGTATGCATGCAGAGGGGCAAGCCTATGTAGCGTTGTCTCGTGCTACTAGTCTCGAGGGTTTGAAGCTAAGTGCTCCTTTGTCTCCGTACCATGTTTTTGCAAATCAGGAACTTATCTATCGCCTGTATAATGGAGGGTTCTGATATGCTTACAATTTTGTTGGACATGTGTTGCGAAGAAATCCAGCAACGCTTTAAGGAACACGAGTGGGACGCTTCTTGTACCAAAGCCTCTGACTATCGCCGTGCCATTGAGGTGAACAACGTTAATGGCATTGCGAAAATTAAGATCAGTACTGATTTTTCTACCTACACCTTTACGGCGGTCATTATTCGTTCTGATGGGATGCTTGAGGCTGCTATCCGTAGCGATAGTCCGTTTGCGTTGGCAGAAAAAGTTGAGACAAGAGTCATCAATTTTCTTCGGTCAGGATGTGTTTCAGGTGCTAGTCTGGTATTATAGAAAAGTTAATTGACTCAAGGACGAAACATGCTCGATTGGAAAGAAATCCACAGCAACGACTACATCATTGCTTCCATTAAGTTTGAAAGCCAGGAAGGAATGACGGAGTCTCGTGATGACACTGTAGGGGTTTTTGAAAATTACACTCTCTACGGTGCGGTTCAGCATGTCTTAGAGGAGAGGAATTCTGAAGACGGGTCTGAAGGTGACTACAAGGTTATTGACTATCGTGAGTATGGCGACAATATCGAAGTAACTATTCTTGGTCATACGTCCTTGATACGTAGCTCTATTGTTTCTGGAGACGAGAACGTAGTGTTGACTAAGCGTATTGTAGTGGGTGCTTCTCCTCGAACTGAAGAAGAAAAGGCTCAGCGATCCGAATAGCACGCAGCTCCTGCTTGATGCTTGTGTAGCTTGTTCTGGATGCTTGAGTATTTGTGCTCCTGAAAGGTTTACCTAAGATATAATTGCCTGAATTCGTTAAGGTGTCGATTCACAATCGACGTACATCATTTTGTCTCTATATACACAAGAAGCTTGAGTATGGAGACCGTTGCTAGAGATTTCTCTGCATGGGCGGGTGTTGTTTCCTCTATCCTGCGCTTTATGAAGATTGCGACTGCCGGAGATGTTGATGATTATCCACAGAATGTTCGAGTCCGGGGTCCTTGGTTGTCTTTGCCGAACAAGGGGCATGGGGTAATCTCCTCCCTCCTTGGATAGACGGTGGTAGTGGTTCTGTGTAGAAAATAGTGCTTAGCGCAATATTACCAATTGCACCAAGCACCGCTGAAAAGGTAACCATAAGCGCAGTTCTTTGCTAGGTTGTAGATACAACTTAGGAGGTGCTCCTGCACCTATGGCCGCTGTTACCACGGATTCTATCACATTATAAGAGTATACGGTCTCATTGGATACGTTTAACAAAGACTAGCAGAATTCCCCGACTTCTAAGCGTTAGCGTAAGTCGGGGATGGATGCTTTAGGTGCAGTTTCATAAAGAATACACAACATCGAGTGTAAATGTGTTATACTATTGGAGACAGTTAAGATAAAACACAAAGGAGCAGGGAAAATGCAGAGAATTAACCACTCAGTATTTGACATGCACTACCACCTTGTCTTAGTTGTCAAATATCGCCGGAAAGTACTTGATGACGCAATATCACAGTTCCTCAAAGATATGTTTGTGAGAATTGGAAAAGATTATCATGTAGTGGTAGAAGAATGGGAGCATGACTATGACCACATTCATGTAGTGTTTTCTGCTAGACCTGCTACTGAACTATCTAAGTTCATCAATTCTTACAAAGCTGCATCATCAAGGATGGTGAAAAAAGAGTTCCCTAGTATCACCAGGGAACTATGGAAGAGTCACTTCTGGAAGACTGGGTTTTACATCAGTACAACTGGTGGAGCAAACCTAGAAACTATCAAGAAGTATGTTCGGGAACAGCGAGGATAACATGCAACACAAAGCCTACAAATTTCGCATGTTCCCCACAGAAGAACAAGCTGAGATAATGTGGAAGACGATTGGTTGTGCAAGATTTATGTATAACCAAATTCTTGCTGACCGAAGCCTCTACCATGAATTGTATGAAGATGGTGTGTTAAGTAAGGCTGAGAGAAACTCTTTACAGAAAGCATCAACTCCTGCATTTTACAAAGGTATTGACGAAGATGATGCGGAGAACTACTACGGAAGGCAACCGTTTGACTTTCTTAAAAGTGTAGATTCTCTAGCGTTAGCCAACGCTCAGCGAAATGCTGAAACTGCGTACAAGAACTTCTTTTCACACGGTGCTGGGTATCCCAATTTCAAGTCAAAGGACACAGCCAAGTGGTCATACAAAACCAATGCTGTATACCATCGCGACAAGAGGGGAAACCTTCGATCTAATGTGTTCATCAAGGATAGTTACCTCAATCTCCCTAAAGTAGGGTTGGTAAAAATCAATAAACACCGGGGCGTGTATGGGAAACTCAAAAACGCCACCATCGTGAAAGAGCGCTCTGGAAAGTGGTATGTTTCTTTACTCTTTGAAGATTCACACGACAAACACTTGCCGCATACTAGCAGTATAGTTGGTGTGGACATGAACCTCAACGACATTGTTCTCTCCGATGGAACAACCTACGAGGTTCCCAACTTCACCAAAAACAATTCCGACGATCTGACTTATCGTCAACGTATATTTTCACGTTCTCAAAAAGCCTTACAGGCACGCCGAGACAATGGTGAAACGCTAGACAAATACCACATCAAGAACTACCAAGAAAAGCGTGAAAAGGTAGCACACGTTCATGCTAGGACTGCTGCTCAGAGGTTAGATTTCCTCAATAAAGTAACCACTGATATTGTCAAGAATCACGACATTATCTGTGTTGAAACATTGAAGGTCAAGAACCTTATGAAAAACAGGAAACTAGCAAAGAACATAGCTAATGCTTCTTGGGGAACTTTTGTTCAACTGTTAGAGCAGAAGTGCCAGTCCTACGGAAAAATGCTCGTAAAAATTGATCAATTTTTCGCTAGTACACAGCTGTGTTCCCATTGTGGAATGAAAGGTGGCCCCAAAGGTTACCGAGGTCTCAAAGTGAGAGAGTGGGCATGTTCTTGTTGTAACACCCGCCACAATAGGGATGTTAATGCTGCCCTCAATATTCGAGACGAAGGTTGTCGAGTTCTCGTTGACGAAGTAAAAAATAATAGCCGGGAGGAACCCCTGGTCTTAGCTCTGGGGTTACTGGATTGTTCTAGTAACTCACAAGATTACGACACCAGCGAACCAGCTTCTGTAAAGGAGTGCTGTAGTGTCAGTATTCGGGACAAGAGAACAAAGAATTATCAGTTAGTCTGATAAGAAGCCCCGACCTCTTCAGGTCGGGGAGGTTCACGCGACCGCCCCGTCTCCAAAGAAAATCCCAGTAAGCTGAATTACTTCCAAAGGGTCAGCGAGATTAGTCGTCAAGAGGCATAATGCTCCGAGCTTCAGAATCAAGCATTTCTTGACGAAGTTGTTCCGAGTCGTATGCTGCTTTAAGCTTGAATTCTTTTTGAGTGCCAATGACTTCCAAGATAGCGTCTGCCTCATGCTCTAAAGCAATGGATTTCTTGTAGAGATTTTCAATGTACTCGTCACGTAGTTCAGAAGATAGTGCGTGCTTGTTGGTGAGCAGAAATACCAACATGTCCATGTAGGAGTCGTACAGCACAGAAAATTCATAGAAATCAATGCTCTGCAATATGCTGCTATCAGTGCTAAAGAGTTCACCTAGCTTAGTGAGTAGCTTGTAATGGATCTGGTACATATTCACAGGTTCTGGGGCGCAGAACTTGTGCCTTTTACTATCAAGAAACAGGGTCGACAGCAGCGGCTTTTCTACGTGAATGAGTGTGTATCGTGCTAAAGGGTGTTTATGTTCTGAATCGGAAGAGGTGAATTTATAGAGACCATAGAAATAACCGGCTAATAGTATCGGGGCTATAAGAAAAAGGGCTGGGTTATCGCATTTAACCGCTATTTCTATAGAACCCCATAGAATACCAAAGGGGACGAACAGGGCAAGACTTACAATAAAGAAAAATATAGCTACGTCACTGATATCTTCCCACCATTCTTTCAGTTTATTTAATAATTTGTTTTCTCCTTCTAGTTCATTACGATTTACCGGATTATGAAACTGATCATGATACTCTTTGAGCTTCATGAGCGTAGCAAAGTCACGCGGAGCGGTAGAATGATGTTTCTCAGTAGACGCTGTAGGGTCTGAGTCAGCCTCAAAGAGCTGGCCCATAATAAACGACGGTCGACACTCAGTAAGAATTGTTGGATGTGTCTTGGGTGTAGGGTCTTTGATTAGTTCTGAAGACATGGCAAATACTACTTAAGGTGAAAATAGGCTGTACAGTGCCCCCAGCAGGGATCGAACCTGCGACCCGCGGATTAAAAGTCCGCTGCTCTACCAACTGAGCTATAGGGGCTTTATGTGCCTTAGCAGCATATACTATATCGTACCACTTCTTAGGAAACAAAGCAAATCGATGTTTGCGTCGAGCGGATATCCCCAGCTAGGGTTGTACTTTGGGTGTGCCTATAGGTTCTCGAGAGGTAGGGTCAGACGCGCGGCAACCAAACTGTCGAACCAGCTTCTTTAATATTCTGTCAGCAGCCCATTATACTTCACAAAGTAGTATACCTATCTAGTTGTGTTTTTAAAGAGTATGGATTATACTTAAAACAAGTTGCAACTAAATAGCGTATTTGGGTTCCGTTCTTGCAGGTCAATAAGTGTATTCCCCGCACACGCGGGGGTGGCCCCAGTAGACCAAACGGTCACGCGGACCTCCTCGAGTATTCCCCGCACACGCGGGGGTGGCCCGCCTTTCTGGCTCTAGACCCTCCACCTGCAGAGGTATTCTCCGCACACGCGGGGGTGGCCCCCAGTTCTCAACCTATCGCCAAAATCGTCTAGCATACTCCCCGCACATGTGGGGGTGATCCTCTGTGCAGAACACTGATTGAGGTACGAGACGCCCTATTCCCCGAGCACGTGGGGGTCCTTTAGCGAGTGTGCCGTCGTAGCGGTCCAGTGGGTATTCTCGCACACGCGGGGGTCTTTCGATTCGATGTGAGAAGTTACGCTACGGGGGTACGTCGTGCAATCAAAATTCTCTTTGCAGCGCAGAATTTTCAAGGCATAAAGAGAAAAGCTTTCTGTGTTACACTTTGTGCAAAAATACAACGAATCCCCTTGTGAAACCGAAGCTCCACAAGGGGATTCGTGGTGTATAGTGCTAGGACCTACATCCCAGCTCCGCTCCTCCAGTAGGTTTCGATCCTACGACCCTTCGATTAACAGTCGAATGCTCTGCCAACTGAGCTATGGAGGAATAGAAGAGCTTACCTCGAGTGCCACCCGACCATAAACTCTTGTCTCTCTAGAGCGGCTATTCTCCAGAAAAGTTAACGCAGGTACTCACCTTGTCTGAAAGGTCGATATCTAAATCAGCTTTACCTCACTTTTACAGTAAAGCACCTTTCAGGGGTGCCAAGTCCACCCGTTAACTAGTGGAATTGAGTACCTTCAGCAGGGTTCGAACCTACGACCTACGCGGTGTAAACGCGTTGCTCTCCCAGCTGAGCTATGAAGGTTTAGTAGAAAACAGGAAAGAGTCTCCTGTATCAACTATTAAGTTATAGTACTACAGTTTAGTCCATCGCGTCAAATTTGCGCAAACTCGCAGCATATAGGAGGGTTATGTATGCATTTTAACACCGAAAGGCGGGTCTATATTCAACGTGACGACGGGTTGAGTGGGAGGTTTGTTGATGTGCTATTATTTCAAGGAGGATAACTACGAACGGACCTTTCCATGACCGATTTGACCATTAAGCTGGGAAGCACGACAGACGATGTACCCTTTGTCTTTGGACTCAACGAGGACTGGGGAGAGGGGGTTGCTGGACACATCGTGATCTGCGGCGAGCAGTGGAAATCCGCAGCGTCTGAGATTCTTTCCTGCCTAATTGAGAATAACTCCCCGAGTGACATGTCTCTGTTCGGATACGGCAGCGAGGGTTCTATCATCGCACATAGCCACAACGATTCCTGGGAGTATCTGTATGAATTCTCTCCAGGTGAGAGCGACGAGGCGCTGGCTAAGCTGTACGAGGAGAGAGTAGAACTCTTTGACAAGGCTCGAGTGTCCACCATTGAGCAGTACAACACCAGCCACGGCCACCTCGATCATGTCATTGTCTTTGCTGACCAGATTGACAACGCACTGGAGTACTTTGCTCAGGATGGCTATGCACTAGGTGTCCATGTCATTGCGTGCAACTGTCCGTCCCTAGGAGAATTTGCGTACTATCCACGCGTGGAAATTGATGTGGAAGATTCCATGAGTGCAGTTGTAGCATTTGCTAATACCTCCACTTTTGTTAGCTGGTAGGAGTGTTAGCTGTGTCTGACAAGCCACATATCGTCAAGCCTGGAAAACGCACACCAGAACAGTTGCGGAGCCTGCTCAACATGTCTGCGCGCAACCGAACTTTTGTCGACCGACGCGCTAAGTCGCGTAAGTTTGCGGCTCGCAAACGGGTCGATGACTACGACAGCTAGGTAAGTAGAACTAAGACACAGGTGCGGCAGCAATTCTGTTTCCTGTTCTACTGTTGGGTTGAGAGAAACCTCAATACCTATAACCTATCGTGGTACTATGGAACCAGCCTATAATACAAACAACAGCGTGAACGCAGCACAGAAAGGAATACACCGAACATGATCATTTCCGACATCCAACGCAGAATCCTAGAATTATCGGGAAACAAGGCATACGGGTTTGTTGTCACCTGCTATCCAGGAGGCGTTATTGAATGTACCTTGCCCGCTTCCGGATACGAGCATGATGTAGAGCCTATCGTATCTGAAGTTCTGGGCCACTACGGGTACACTATTGAAGAATTTGTTAAAGCTGTCGAAGCGGAATTGGGCGGAAAGCACCTGTATAAGGTGGGAATTGATTACACAGGACTTGGACGGCATGCGGTAGTTATCTACTACCATGATGACCCGACAGACAACGTCACGCATTCGCTTATCACCCCGATCTACCCTGGCGGTGAGTTTGACACCGACAACCCGCAAGCTAAGGATCTCATCGAGCGTATTTTGAATAGATAATTAACCTCAAGGGCGTTGGGAATCTACGTCCTTGAGGTGATTGAGGTTATCTGTAAAGGTAGGACTTACGCCCACTCTTACTCTACGAAATCTTCAAGATGGCTGTCGAATAGTTCATCTACTGCAATGTCCTCCATCGCTTCTTTCGCTTCTTGGAGTGTGAGCTTATCTTCCTTGATAGCGACGTGGATTTCGTGGAAAAGATCCATGAGTTCGTTAGCGACGGAGGCGATCATTTCACTCGCGATTTCGTCTTCCCGGCATTCAATGCTGAGGTTCACATAGCCATCGGGGTGTTGAGGAAGCCACGCTTCTGCCTCGCTTTGGGTGTTGAAGATCGTTCCATCATCTGCGATCCCGTAAGGTGCTTGCTCTCGAGGAGTAAAATCAGAGTAGAACATTAAAAGTTATCCTTTCGTGGAGCCGTATATGTCATTGGTGTAGATAACGAAGAAATCAACAGAACGCCGATTCGACTTAAAAATCAACCGCCATGTGAATATTCTTCAAGCTAAAGCTGCGGAAACGTTCACCTTCTTCATCGTCAACAATTGTTGCCACATACTCGTCACCTTGCTTGTTGACCTTGATGCTCTTAGGCTCTGCAATGCGCTCTTGAACCTCAGAGTTAGGGTCACCGTTCTTCGTGTATAGGATGGTCACTGCTGCGTCGCTGCGAATAGCACGCTCGAGCACCTTTTTGATTTCATCTGCCTTAAATTCGTCATCTGACTGTGCCATAGGTTTCTCCTTGAAAATTCTGTTTGAGTTCAGCTTATCAGCATAAAGTGGAAAGTTCCGTTATCAGTTTGATAATATAGGAGAAACAACACAAGGAGATAAAACTAATGGAAAACAAGGATTTTCAGAAGCAGATCGATACTTTGTCCACTAGAGTAGATGAACTTGTCGATAAGTTCTCTGATGAGGCTGTTGATTTTGCAGGAGATTTGTCTGACAAGGTCAGCGATGCTGTTGAAGCCACTGAGTACAAGGTTAAGCCTAAGAAAAATAAGCTCGAGAAGTACTGGTGGCATATAGCGCTAAGCACGGGACTCTCTTTGGCTGCTGTAGGTGTTGCTGTGTCTCTGCAAGCTCAGAAGGCCAAGAAAAAGGTTGCCGAGGCGGAGGGTTCTAAGACTGTTGGAGCGGATCCTGCGCATACTACAGGAGAGATTGTTTAACCTGGAGCACACAAATACCCACTTTACGGACCCCAGGGTTTATAAAGTGGGTATTTTCTTGGCACAGGTGACAGGATTCGAACCTGCATCACCCGGATTTGGAGTCCGGCATTTTCCCAATTAAACTACGCCTGCATCTTGTAGCGTACTTGAACTTTATAGGACTCGCAAAGACTGCAGGTAGATGTTAAGATATTGTCGCAGTTTTTCACCTCGAACAGATGCCTTTCTGGTAGCTCTATTGACCTTCCTATGAACTGGAAAATGTGTCCAACAAAATCGTAGACCCGGTAACTAGAACAGTTCTAGCTACCGGGCACCGCCACCTACTTTGTACCCGTTTCCGCCATAAACGGGCAAAATCAGATTATCACGACGGGTGTTTTCTTTTGTTGCTTATGCCATTCACAGTACTTTTCTTTTTCTCGCTACGAAACGATTTCTGATGTAGAATCGTCCGTAATGTCAACGACCTCGTCAATCGGTTCTGGGTCAGGGGTTTCTTCAGGGGCTGGATCAGGAATCAGCTCCGGTGCTGGTTTGGGGGTAGGAGTGGGGGTATCAAAGACAAAGTTAGCGTCTGTGTTTCCAGAATTAGTGTTAGGGTGTGTCCCACGGGTAGGAAGAGGGGTGTTTCTCGTGTAGTCCCAGTTATTGGTGGCAGTTTTCACAGTTCCTTGGTGCGATGGTACACCGTTTCTAGCGGGTGCAGGAGCTGAGTTTGCGCCATCGGAGTTATGCGAAGAAATTCCCTGGTTAGAGGAGTTGTTTCCCCGCTGCACCTGTGATTGAGGCTCCTTAGAGTCCTTGTTATCCTTCTTGTCTTTGGGATCTTCGGACGTGGTTTCAGATGTGGAGGTTGGTTTCTTGTTTTCTGAGGACGACGGTACAGATGTAGATTCTGTGGACGAGGTTTCTTGTGTAGTTGTCGCCTCTTCTTGTGCAGAAGGTTTATTCTTATCTCCTACGCTTAAGTCGCTTCCTGATACTCCAAGCACTGTAAGGAGGACAGTGGAGACTCCTACGATACCCCACTGCACAGGTGACGAGGTTTGATTCTTCGATATAATAACCCAGGCGAGGAATGCAGGTACGCAGAAAAGTCCGATAGCAGTAATAAGGAGCAAATAGTGTTGTGTGAGTAGGGCATAACCGGCCACAATTATTCCGAGCACGGCGAGTACTGTAGCCAGTACGAGAGCTATGACTCGACCTATGTGGAATTCTGCTTCTTCTTGCTCCGGAGGTTCAATGGGAGCTTCAGGGGCAGGGGTGAGGTTTACCATGATGTCCGGTGCTTTCTTTTGTTAGGCGATTTTAATCGAAGATGATTCTATCACTTGTTTATTTATTTGTGCTGCTGCGATTACTGTTACCTGTGAAATTCTTAACTCATTGTTGTGTGAAAGCGGGGTTTTGTGGTTTAATGGTTGTTGCTTGAAAACTTAAAGGCCAGCAAGTGTATTCCCCGCACACGCGGGGTTGATCCCTTCGCTAAATTCTCAAGCGATCTTACACTCATTTATTCCCCGCCTTTAGGCGTGGGGAGGATTCAAAATAGAATAGACCTTCATCGTCATACCAAAACGATCACAAACAAAGGTGTAAAATGTCAGACCAAACTAACCTTACCCTAGAACAGATGCCACTCCCGACCATAGACGGC